>Ga0207761_1000386_pt1 | contig 15560 bp, 15 predicted proteins | sample LuqExpMetageno34_FD_187792 | JGI IMG/M metagenome (GOLD analysis project Ga0207761, IMG submission 187792) | Tropical forest soil microbial communities from Luquillo Experimental Forest, Puerto Rico - Sample 34 (SPAdes) | ecosystem: Environmental > Terrestrial > Soil > Tropical forest ... | reverse complement strand
TTGTCCGAGCCGAGAAACCCAGGGCGCGATTGCCCTTCAGACCCCCCATGAATCTCGATCAGGACGGGTCGCTTGCCCTGGAACTTCGCCGGGGGACGGAAGAGGAAGCCCGATATGGTCCTCCCATCAAATGTCTTCCAGCGGACCAGCTCTGCGTCGTGAAGTGCGGAAGTGTTCACCGCCGTCTCGCTGGTAGTCCAGCGCTCAACTTTCCCAGTACTCACGTCCAGCGAATAGCAATCACCGGATCTTTAGCTGTCGTCATTCCGAAGCCTAGGTCGCGGTTATTGCGGTGCCAGATTAATCCGCCGATCACCCCGACGGGGAGAGTCGGCACGGGCTGTTCCTTTCGGGTCACCGCATCAATTAGGTGCAGTTTACTGATCCCGTCTTCATTGCTCAGATATGCCAGCCACTTGCCATCCCAGGATTGCGCGAATTCGTCGACGTCCCACGAAAGATCCGGCGTCAAAACCTCCACCTTTTTGGTCGACAAGTCGATATAAGCTAATCGCTGAAATTCCGAGTCCTTGTCTGTCGTAACGTAAACGCCCTTTCCGTCCCGGCTGAATCGAGCGCTGCCATAAGCAACCTGCACGTCGGTTTTTCGGGGCGTCAACTCAATCTTCTCGCCGCTAGTCGTGTCTACGAGCCAGAGATAAGTTTCGTTGACCGAAATTCCTTCCATGACAAGAATCTTCTTGTCATCTGGTGACCAGCCCTGCGGCTCCCATCCGCCTCCACTCAATTGCAACAGCATGCGGTCTGTCTTGCGGTCGGACGGGTCCATCACCCAGAGATCGGTGTCTTGGTTGTTGCGGCGCGTCGAAACATACGCAATTCGGTCACCACCCGTCGACCATCGCTCCGACGTGTTGCGCGACTTCCCGTCTGTCAGGAGCGTGCTCTCACCCGTCGCCAGATCGTAGCGAAAGAACTGGTACCACTCGCCCCCGCCAACGTCCTTGGTGTAAAGGACATAATCAGCTCCCTTCGGGTGAAACGAACCCCCATAGACCGGCTCCGGAAAGAAAGTGAGTTGACGTCGGGCGCCTTGTGGCATCGCTACAAGATGCGCTTGATAAGTGTTTCCGAAGCGAGTGCCGATGATCATTTCGCGCCGCGTCGGGTGCCAATCGGTCTGAAACGCCTCACGATTCTCCGTGTATCGCCCAGCGGTTTCTGCAAGCGACGCTGAAATCTTCGGGACACCTTCCACTACCAGATTTTCTCCTGGAGCGATCGCATCCTCTTGCGCCTTTGACGAAAAGCCAGCCGCCAAGAACATTGCTACCAGAATGTATCGCTTCATTTGCGCACCTCTGTCTTCACACTTCTGAATCCTGCTTTGTGCAAAAGCGAAGGACCTGGCTATTCCCCGGGAGGATATTATCACTACAAGTAACGGCGATTTCCCATCCTTTTTGTGGTCCACTGTGAACCTCCTTTCCACAAAGTCTGCAATACAGGCGTGTCTCATTCTGAGGGTGGCGCGGGCGCGCAGAGTTCAATCACCTAGCGTGCGACCCGGCCTGAGTGATTCGAGCGTGGAGGTGATAACATTCGTGGCTTATTGGTCGAGTTCACAGCAGAGTTCGGAAGAAAGGCGGGCAAGAATGCATCGCCGTATCATGACTTTGCCGGCTATTGTGCTGGCGCTGAGCAATTCCACTTCCGCGCCGGGCGCGCCCGCCTTTGCACAACAGCACGCGGAACACACCGGGCCTGCGAAAGCCAAACCTGCCGTGCTCGTGGCTGGCTACGGCAATTGGCATCATCCGGTCTCCACGACGAACGCACAAGCCCAATCCTTTTTCGATCAGGGCCTACGCCAGGTTTACGCGTTCAATCACGACGAAGCCAAGCGCTCGTTCGAGCGCGCCGGCGAGCTCGATCCCAAGCTGGCCATGGCGTTTTGGGGCGTCGCCGAAGCCGTCGGCCCGAATTACAACGATCCCGCCAACGAAGACCGCTTCCTGCAGGCGCACGCTGCGATCGAGAGAGCGCAGTCTCTGGCCGCTGATGTGTCGGACAGCGATAAAGCTTACATCGATGCCCTGGCCAAGCGTTTCCCTGCCGACCCCCAATCGGATTTGCGCTCCGCGGCGGAACAGTATCGTGACGCCATGCGCGAGGTGATGAAGCGTTTCCCGGATGACCTTGATGCCGCCACACTGTTTGCGGAGGCGGGAATGAACCTGCATCCCTGGGGACTCTGGCGGCCGGACGGCACGCCAGAAGAGGGCACAGACGAAATTGTCTCCACGCTGGAGTCCGTGATTCGCCGCGAGCCCAATCACGTGGGTGCGATTCACTATTACATTCATTCGGTGGAAGCTTCCAACTCCCCTGAACGCGCGCTGGCTAGCGCAAACCGACTGGCAGAACTAGCGCCTGCCGCGGGGCACATCGTCCACATGCCGGCGCACATCTACATCCGCACCGGCGCTCATGACACCGCGGTGAAGACGAATGAGAAGGCCGTTGCGGTGGATGAGTCGTATCTGAAGGCCACAACCGCCGCCGGTTTTGACACGCTTTTTTATTCCATGATGTATTACGCCCATAACCTGCACTTCATGGCCACTTGCGGCGCGATGGAAGGCGATTATCTGCAAGCCACGAGGAGTGCCGAGCAGCTCGCCTCGTTCGTCGGACCGCATGTCAAAACTATGCCGGACGCGGAAGGCTATATGGCTGTTCCGTTTCTGGTGGAGGCTCGCTTTCACAAAGCGAACAAAATTCTGACCATGCCGCGCCCCGATCCGTCCTTGCAAATGACCACTGCGTTTTGGCATTTTGCTCAGGGACTGGCGCTGGCATCCACAGGGAAGCTCGATGAGGCGGAAGCGGAATACGCGTTCCTGTTGGAAGCCCAAGAGAAAATGCCGTCGGACGCCTTTTTCTTGGCTCCGGTCAAGAACAAGAGCCAAGACATGCTCAAGATTGCGGAGAACGTCCTTGGTGGAAGAATCGCTCTCGCGAAGAATGATATGGGCAGCGCTGTAAGTCAGTTGCGTGCAGCCGTGGCCATTCAGGATTCGCTCAAGTACAATGAGCCGCCTGACTGGCTTTATCCCGTGCGCGAATCGCTCGGCGCGGTGCTGCTGAAAAGTGGCGACTACGCAGGAGCCGAGGAAGTTTTTCGTGCGGATCTGGAGCGCAACCCGCGCAATCCCCGTTCGCTTTTTGGCCTCGAGGAATCGCTGAAGGCTCAGAACCGGGCCTACGATGCCGGTTTCGTCCGCAAACAATTTGAGGCCAACTGGAAGAGCACGATGCGGCTCACAGTTGACGATCTGGTCTAAAACACATCGACCTCTGTCTTGGGCCTACGTTCATGGCGAAACCCATGACCGTTGTAACGCCTGCGTCTACCTTTCGACGCGGAAGCAGACACAAAGCGAACTCCTCTTGTTACTGCGTTGGCCTGTATTACCACCATATACACAGGTTCCGATCGGAAATTGGGGGCCGGCAAAACGGGGGTATATGCGAGCATGCTACACACGTTTTGCGCCCGTGCGCGTGCTCTTCCGTCCCGAGGCGGGCCTTTCGCTTGGAAGCGATCAGCGGAAGAGGAGTTGAGCGAAGTCGGTCAGGTTACGGCGCCAGACCATCCAGGTGTGCATGCCCGCAGTTTCGATGTCGGCATGCGGGATGGATTTGGAGGCGAGCCATTTGCGCAAGTCGCGGTTGATGTCGATGAGATGGTCTTCGGTGCCGCAGGCGATCCAGAGCAGTTTGATTTGCTTGCCGGAGTTGGCGTCGAGTGCGGGGAATTCCTTGTCGAATTCCGGACTGAAGCCGCCGGAGCTAAAGGCGCCAATCCAGGCGAACTTGTCGAGCGTGTTGAGGCCGGTGAGGAGCGATTCTGCGCCGCCCATGGAGAGACCGGCGATGGCGCGAGAGTTGCGATCCTTTTGTACAAGGTATTCGGATTCGATGCGCGGAATGACTTCGGTGAGCAGGGCTTCTCGGAATTTACTGAAGTTGCGGTCGGTGATGGAGCGATCGCGGAAGGCGCCGGAGTTGGGCTCGAGGATTTTGGGATCGCCGTAGCCGAGAGTCATGACGATGAGCATGGGCTTGGCTTTGCCTTGCGCGATGAGGTTGTCGAGGATGACGTTGGCGCGGCCGACGGCGGTCCAGGCGGAAGCGTCATCACTGTAGCCGTGAAGAAGGTAGAGGACGGGATAGGATTGCTTGCCTGTCGGGTCGTAGCCGGGCGGTGTGTACACGTAGTAGTCGCGATGATCGCCGACGACGGCGGACTTGTAGAAATGATGATGAATTTCGCCATGCGGGACAGCGTTTGTTTCCCAGGTGAGCGAAGCGGAACCGGGAACATGAACTTCGCTGGCGCGGTGGAGGAAGTTGGGTTTGACGGCGTGGTTGGAAGGGTCGAAGTTGTTGACGCCGTCCACAATGAAGCTGTAGCCGTAGAAATCGGGAGCGAGAGGATCCGAGGTGAAGCTCCACGTGCCTTGATCATCTTTTTGCATCGGCGTTGGCTTGGTGGTGCCTTCGATGGAGACGGAGACTTCCTTGGCATTGGGAGCACGAAGGCGGAAGCTGACGCGATTGTCGGAGTGGACTTCGGGAGAGGCGGAGGGCGGAGGTTGCGTCTGAGCGTGGGAATGGCGCGACGGAACCAGTTCGGCGAGAAACAGAGTTGCGAGCAACAGCGCGAAGCGTTTCATCAAGTTCACCTGAAGCACGAGATTCGTGACAATAGTGGCGGGGGAATGTTACAACACGACTTCGCCGCGCTGCATGCCGAAGCCTTCAATCTGAGCATTCGCCTGGTCGAAGTCTTGATTAACGCCGAAGTGCGCGACCCGTTTTCGATTTTACGGATTCTTCCTTGAGGGGTTGTATCGCAATGCCAATTCCTCATTGAAAAGAAGGCAATAGATCAATTGTGCCGGGCTGGCAAGATGCGGGCCACAGGTGCCATGAACAGCGCGCGCACGGGCCATACGGCCACACTCTTGAATGACGGCAGAGCCCTCGTCGCTGGAGGATTCGAGGGGATTAACGCATTACTTTCGACTGCAGAACTCTTCGATCCGGCGACGGGAAAATTCACACTCGCTAGTGGACCTATGAACGCTAGCCGCGCGCATCATGCTGCAGCACTGCTAAGCAGCGGCAAAGTCCTACTTGCAGGAGGCTCGATTGACCCGCTTCGTGGAGGCATATTCGATCCCATGTCCGTGGCACGTGCGTTGCTCTTCGACGCCAATGCTGCGAGTTTCTCTGCAACTGGGTTTATGTCATCCTCCCGCGCACACCACACAGCTACGCTACTGTCCGGGGGAAAGGTTCTTGTAGCCGGGGGAGCAAATATCGTCACAGCCGAAGGCGGATGTTCTCCACCGCACACACAATCTACGTCCCTGGCAGGTGCAGAACTGTTTGACCCCACTAATGCAATTTTTGCTGTCACGAGCAGCATGACGACCGCACGCTCGGCGCACACGGCAGCTTTGCTGGCAAATGGAGACGTGCTTGTGATCGGAGGGGTCGACACCAAAAACAATCCCCTTGCATCGGCCGAGTGTATCGATAGTGCGGATTGGATTCCCTCCCGCAGAAGTGCCGGGGATTGCCACCAAACTGCGGGCAGACGCTATGAACCCGCTCGCATTGGCAAAGGTGTAGAACGAATTTGCGGGTCTGCGACAGAAAAACAACGCGCTTCTGCTACATTTCACGGGAAACGTGCTTGGTACTGGGGGTCGGACCTTTAGGTCCCGACATTTGAATCCTGCCTCCCCGTGGGCTTTAGCCCCTGAGGAATTGTTTTAAAGCCTTTCTGCAAGCCAAAATGGGCGATTGCCAATCCACCGAATCGGTGTATCATCTTGCCCGTTTTTGGAATCCTCAAAGCGACCGAACAGCGCAACCCGCCACGCAGGAGATATCCGATGAAAGCAACTCTCTCAGCACTCATTTTCCTGACCGCCTCTTTCTTTTCCGCACCCGCCCACGCTACGCCCCAGCAATCTGCAACCGCCACCGCCATTCCCCAAAACTCTGGCCCCGTCAAAAATCCCGTGATGACCTCCGTGCGTACCATCCTCACCCGCCAGCAGAAGAACATTCCCGCCGCCGTCGACGCCATGCCCGCCGATAAGTTCGGCTACAAGCCCACGCCCGATCAAATGAGCTTTGCCCATCTGGTCATCCACATTGCTGAGTCCAACAATACCATGTGCGCCAAACTCGCCAACGTTTCCGCTCCCAAAGTCGATGAACTCACCGACTCCGATTCCAAAGACAAGCTCCTCGCCGCCGTTCGCTCCTCCTTCGATTTCTGCTCTTCTTCACTCGCCAACACCGACGACAGCAATCTAGGCGACCCTATCGAATTTTTCGGCCGTCAAGGTCCCCGCGCCATGGCCGCCTTCATCCTCACAGGTGGCTGGTCCGATCACTACAGCGCCGCCGCCATGTATCTGCGCTTGAACGGCATCCTCCCCCCCACCGCCCAACCCAAAAAGTAGCGGCGGCGGGCGTTTCTTCGAGAGCATGTCATGGCCATGCTAGGAAAGGAATAGCTGAAGCGAAATCGCCCCTTAGCCCGACACTGCAAGCTTTTTGCCTTCAAGGTAACGTTTCCCCAGCACAACGAAACCCGACGATAGACGAGACATGGCGGGGTAGATTTCCGCCGTAGCCACGATGCGAGACGCGCACCAAATCACCACGAGTAACCGAAAACTCCGTTCGCATTGAGCCGGTTGAATTTGAGAGGACTTCCGGATACGTTGTGGACGATTGATCCCCTTTCACGGTGACGCCGGTCTGTTTGAAGTGCAGCCTACGATGTTCACTCTGAACCCACCGTTTGGCGAGACTCACGACCACGAATTGCATCTTGTCTACCACCTCACGGATGCGAACTTCGACGTATGGGGCGGTGAGCAGAACCGTCGGTCAAGTGAAGCAGTATCTTCAGGGCTTGCAAGGTTCGGTGGAGCAACTCAAGAGTGACATCCAGCAGCTTGTGAACGCGATGATCGCCAAGCGTAAGCAGGAACGGGGAACACATTCGCAGATCGTGGCTGGTTTGAAGATACCCATCAGACAAGCTCCGCCTCCAGCGGCAGCCAGTAGTGTGACGAGTGCTCCAACAAAAAAGCAGGAAGAAGAGTGGGACGTGTTCATTTCACACGCCGGCCGTCCTCGTCATCATCGTCCTCATCGGACGGTGCTTCCGCCATGGCCAACGCCTCATGGACCGCCTCGACGATGTCCTCGTCGTCGGACTCGATGAGACGACTCAGGACTTCGCTGGCTTCTTGTGGACGAATGCTGGGTACTGCCCCAATCGCGGCCAGAAGCAGGGGCTTGGGCGTTCTGCGTGAATGGATAAGGGCAGCGATGTGTGGCCACGCGGCTTCGACGCCCCAGCTTCCTGCGGCAAGGGCAGCCTCGAGGTGAATGTCTGGATTTTTGTTGTCGAGCTCTTCAACAATCTGCTCATCGAAGCCGCGGAGGAAGCGCATGCAGAAGACCGCGGTAAGTTTCCACAGGTGATCGCCACTCGAGTAAGCGGAACGGACGGCATTCTCGTGCCACTCCTGGGGAGCACGTACGGATGCCTCAAGGATTCGCCGTCGGACTTCCTTGGGAATGTCCGCGTCCCGGTAGAGCTGGTGAAGCGACTCCTGAATTCCCTGGAGAGTCCGTTTCGAAATCGGGGCATCACCTGCATCGTCAAAGCCTTCGGTGTCGGCATACTCCAGAATCGGCCCCAGCGAAATCGCCGCTCGGGCCCGCACCTGTTTGGATTCCTGGCTGTTCCGTAGGATGGCGAGCAGGGCTTCAACCAATTCATCGTTGACCACGGTGAAATCGCCGGCCATCTCCGTGGCCAGGAGGCGATCTGACTCAATCGCTTGCTCATCCCGAAGAACATTGACCAGTTTTTCTGCTGTGCCGGCCGGCCAGTCCCAAGGTGGAGTGTCCTTCAAAGCTTTCAAATCCATTTCCATCCCCCGGAGCGGTCAAGAGCGCGCCGTAAAGACGTTACCCTTCTCTGACTGCACCCAATCCTGTACCCAACCGCGAATCGTTTGTAGAAGGAGTGAAAGGATCCCACGATCGCGACACGTGCTGACCTCCACCCCTCGACGAAGTGGCGTTAGTCTGTTCCGGACCCAAGTACAAGATCGAGGCCTGCAGCTTCTGCGAACGTTCGGAAGTCCCGGTCTCGCGTGAGGAGAGGAACGCCTCCGTCGATGCAGCTCTGGGCGATCAGCGCGTCGCCGAGGCGCGCCTTGCGGCGCTTTGCGAGTACCTTCGCTCGCAAAGCGCCTGCCCTTTGCCAATAGCCAGATGCGATCTCGACCAAAGGTACCTCTGAGAGCGTTTCGGCAACACCTGAAGGGAGCTTCGGGTCGCTTAGGAGCTCGGTGAGGACAACGGGCACCATAAGCACCTGCCGGTCTTTCAGCGCCCTATCGAGTAGCTGTGCATCCTCCCCTGCGCCGCCTTCTAGAAAGACAACCCATGTGCCTGTATCCGCCGCGATCATCGGTCGGCCTTCAGCTCTGACAACGTACGCGAGAAGCGAACCTTGCCTCGGAGGTGGCGTAGGCGAGCGTATGTCCGCGATGCCGCAACTAGCTGCAGCCCGGCGCGGACGGTCTGAGTGATGCCGGTACCGCTGGCTAATTGCGCCTTCTCGAGAAGGTCCGGCGGTACCTCCACGGTGATTTTGCGCGCTGTCTCCATAATACCTCCTTTATACCATACTCAAGACCAGCATTGAATATGGTATCTCCAGCTCGGACAAGCTAACAAGGTGGGCAAGACATCCCGTGTCAAAGCCCTTACATTTGACTTCATACGCTAATAGCGTATACTTACGGAGTGTACGCTAGTGGCGTACTGGAAACAGGATGGAATTCCTTGAAGCTCCGGCTTTCACTCGCTACGTCTCCGGCTACTTGACTGACGACGAGTACCGGGAGCTGCAAAGTCGGCTTGCCGCCGCACCGCGTGATCTACTACTACTTCGTGGGTGAACAACAAATCTGGCTGATGACGTTTTACGACAAGGACGAAGCTTCGGACCTTAGGCCCAAAGAAAAGCAGATCTTAAAGAGCGCGATTGAAGCTGAACTTCGGGCTCGTCAGTCAGCGAAGCTTGCAAAACAAAGGAAATCGCGGAGGTAAAAACGATGAGCAAGAGAAGGATTTTCGACGAATTGATGGAAGGCGTCGCAGCGATGAAGACTCATCGCGCGGGCAAAATCACGCTCCGCACCTATAAGGCCGAAGCGGCACCGCTCCCTAGGGTAGACTCGAAGCTGATTCGGGACACGCGGAAGAGGTTGCGCTGTTCACGAGCTGTTTTTGCCCGCAAGCTTCGGATCAACGAACGAACCTTGGAGAAATGGGAACAGGGTCGGGCCAAGCCGAATCCTCAAGCCGCAGCGCTCGTCCTTTTGGTTCGCAAATACCCTGACACTCTCGAACGATTGGAACGAGTCGCTGCAGGTTAGAAATTATTCCCTCCGAGACACATTTAGAGCCGCTTCCGGTATAGACTCGTAGTAATATGAACTAACTAAGTAACACGAGGAGTTCCCGAGCTCGTTGGAGCGACCCGGACAGCGGGAATTATGGAATTATGGGCACCATTCCGCAAGGAATCACTAATGGAGACGTCCATGGTCCGACTTGGCCCTCAGCCGCAGTTGGACTTTCCAGTTTTGGGGCAAGGCACTTACATTGGTTGCGCGCTCAAGCAGGTCTGGTTCGTGCGTTTCGTTCAGGAAAAGCGCGGAGATGTCCGCGATGGTGACGCGATGGCGATCACGGCTCAGGACCTCGATACTCGACCCTGCATGAACCTCGCCGGGCTCGATAACAGAAAGATAGAACCCGCTTCGGCCACTGGCCAAAAAGCGCTTGATCATGTCGTCTTGCCCGAACCTGAGAGCCAACTTATAGCAGGGCATCCGGGGTTGCGTGACCATTAGAACGGCGGACCCAGCCCTCAAACGGTCGCCGATACAAAGACTATTTTCGAGGAGCCCTTCGGTGGTCAGATTCTCGCCGAACATGCCGAAGGAAAATGACAGGGCTGGGAGTTCTTGGTGCCAGTAGTTGTAGTGCTCGTGAGGATATGCGTACACCGCCTTTTCCTCTCCGCCGTGTACCGTAAGGTCCGCCTGACCGTCCCCCTCGAGATTTGGCTTGTTTATTACAACGGGGCCATCAACAGGCTCCTTGAAGATCCCTGTGCGAACGACCATATCCTTCCAAACGGTTTCCCGCGGCATCCCGACGTTTACGGAAACAACCTTCATCGGCCTTCTCAGACTCTCGAGATTCACGGGAATGAAGTTTGGTCACTCACTTCTGTGATTGAATCGCGCGGACGTCCTCAAGACCGAACGCTTGACCACCAATCCCCCAAGACCCACTGGCAATTTCCTCAATCAGAACCCAGATGTTAGCCCGCAGTTTTTCCCCGACAAACGGGATAATTGCTTCCGTAACCTTGCGAATCAGATCCTGGCTCTGCGAATCGGAGAGCTCCTCTTCAAACACCTTGATAGTGACGAGGGGCATAGCCTCTTCCTCCTTTGCGCGCTATCTGTTTCGATTTAGCTTAAAATACTGCTGCTTACAGGCCCCAGTTCGGAGCCACGCGAATCGACTTAGATTTGTCCAAGCCCTCCATCGACATTCAACTCCACCCCCGTGACATACGAAGAAGCGCTGCTGGCGAGGAATAGCGCGGATTCTGCCACTTCCTCGGGCTTGCCAAAGCGCTTGAGAGGGACCTGAGACACGATTTTTGCAGCGAACGCCTCCACGGCTTCCTGCGGCAATCCCAATTTTTGATAGATCGGCGTGGAGATGGGGCCAGGGCTGACCACGTTTACGCGGATTCCTCTGGGGGCGAGTTCGGAAGCAATGCCCCGCGCCAGCGAGCGGACCGCTGCCTTACTCGCCGCATAGATGCTGGTTGTGGGCACACCAGCCTGATTGACGAACGATGTGTTCAGGATGATCGAGGCGTTGTCGTTTAGGTAGGGTATGGCCTTCTGAATCGTAAAGAACACTCCCTTGACGTTGATGTCGAATGTCTCGTCGTAGAGCCCTTCTGAGACATCGTCCACCGCCGCAAACCGTGCGATTCCTGCGTTGGCAAACAGCACATCGATTCGACCGAGTTTTTTGGCGACCACGTCGAACAGGGTGTCCAGGTCCCGGAGCTTGCTGACGTCCGAACGCGCAGCGACTGCGCCGCTGCCAAGTTCCTTCACGGCATCGTCGAGCGACTTCTGATTCCGTCCAGAGATGGCCACCTTGGCGCCGGCTTGCTCGAACAGCTTGGCTGTAGCCAACCCGATTCCGCTGCTTCCACCCGTAATCACTGCTACTTTTCCTTCTAATGCCTTCATGGTTTTTTCCTTTCGTATTATCTGAAAACTCTAGAAGCCTTTGATGGAACTGGAACGTGTCAGGAAGCACTGGCCTGCTTGGCCAGCTTGCGGGCCAGGAAATCCAGAATGGCATCGCCAATTTCCCGATAGTGGGTTTCCAGAGCGAAGTGTCCAGTGTTGTAGAAATGCACTTCCGCGCCTGGGATGTCCCTCTTGAACGCCTCTGCGCCTGGAGGCAAAAAGAACGGATCGTTCTTGCCCCAGACAGCCAGCACCGGCGGTTGCTTCACGCGGAAATATTCTTGGAACTTGGGATAGAGCGCCACGTTACTGGCGTAGTCCAAAAACAGGTCCAGCTGGATTTCGTCATTGGCCGGCCGTCTTAGAAGCGCGGAGTCCAGTTGGTAAGCCTCTGGGGCTACCAGAGTTTCATCCTGGACGCCATGGACGTATTGCCACTTGGTCGCTTCCGGCTTCAGAAAATCGCGCAGGGCCGTGCGGTTCGCCTCGCTCGGCTCCTTCCAGTATCTCTGGATCGGGTTCCAACCTTCGCTCAATCCCTGCTCATACGCATTGCCGTTCTGCGAAATGATAGCCGTGATACGCTCCGGGTGAGCCAGGGCGAGCCGGAGCCCCACGGGCGCTCCGTAATCGAACACGTAGATCGCGTGACGCTTGAGGCCAATCGACTGGACAAAGCCGTCGATGACCTTCGCTAGGTTCTCAAACGTATAGCGGAACCGTCGGCGGTCGGGTGCATCGGAAAAGCCAAAACCGGGCAGGTCTGGCGCCACCACATGGTAACGGTCAGCCAAGGCCGGAATGAGGTTGCGGAACATATGCGATGAGGTCGGGAAACCGTGCAGCAAGAGAATAGCTGCGGCCTTCTCCGGGCCAGCTTCCCGGTAAAAGATCTTGTTGCCATCGACGGTGGCTTGTTTGTATCGGGTCACTCCGTGTCTCCTCACGAGATTGGGAAGCCGGGGCTGACAAGGTCCCCTTTTACGCTTCCTGCCCATTGGACGCGCTAACCGATAAAAGGTTTCATTATCGGTGTTAGATTTTTGTGGATGGAGCATGAGCACCAATAGTACAGGACGCCAATCGGACGGCAAGGATGGTTTCCTCTTCCTTGGAAACCAGCTGATCTTGGATTTCGTCAATACTCGCCCCGTCCAGAACGGACAGCCCATCGAGTTGCTCCCGAATTTCGTCGCCCTCTTGCGCTGGTTTAACGCGGCTGGTCTCCTGAATTTCGGCCAAGTTGCGGCTCTGAGGCGAAAATGGGATGGTTCGAAGCGTGCCCGTGGAATTGCTGAAGCCATGCGGGTGCTACGTGAGAAGCTTCGGAAGCAACTTCTTACCTGGGAGCGAGGTGTGTCGGTTCAACAGACCATTCTGGACGAACTCAATAGCCTGATGGCCAAGCACCCAATGCGCACCCGACTGAAGGCCAAAGGAAAATCATGCCTAACGGAGCTGTGGTTTGAACCGCGCGAACCGGAAGACCTGTTCGCTCCACTGGCACACAGCGCCGCGATATTGCTGGCGGATTTAGATCGCAAGCGCGTGCGCAAATGTGCCCGTTGCGTGCTGCATTTCCATGACACAAGTAAAAAGGGGACGCGACGCTGGTGCAGCATGCAGCTATGCGGTAATCGCCTGAAGGTTGCTGCGTACGCGGCTCGCCGACGTCAACGCACCCACGAATGAGCAGTTGATCATTGCGGCCAACCGCAAGCTATGCAACAGCAGCCCGATTTAGCGCTGAGCAGTCCAATGACACTGCGAGAAGGAATCTATCCTCGGAGGGACGTGGTCTTCACGCTTCCTTCCGATAAAGCGGTGTTGCCCAGGATGAACTGCGCGATTAAGCGCATCCAAGAGCTATTAATTTCAATCGTTGGGTCGAGTCGCCGGCGGCTCCGTCGAAGATCACCGTCGAGATCAACACTGATATACGATGGTCCGTGTGGATAATGTTCAGATCAGACCCGCTCGAGCATCCGATCTCGACCAACTGTCACGTCTGTGCGAGGCCCTATGGCCTGAACAGTTTCAATGAAAATGCGAAGGAACGGATTTGGGAATAGGGGCAAATGCTTTAGAATGAAAGGGACTCCTACTGTGGGCGTGTAGCTCAGCTGGGAGAGCACCTGCTTTGCAAGCACGAACGCTCGTTCCAACGATTCCTTCCTTCACTCTCGCTTTCTAATGATTCCAACAATTTCGGGGAATCTGCTTCTCGCTCGAAGTAAGCCTCGAAATCAGAATGACATAGGGTTTTGGAACAAAAGAACAGGTATATGGTGGTCATATTGGCTAACTCAGTAACAAGAGGAGCTCGCTGGAGCCGAGTTTAGTACATCCCGCTCATGCCGCCGCCATGGCCTGCCTCAGCCGCGGCCATCTTTTCCTCTCCCTTGACCTCGGCAATCAGGACTTCGGTGGTTAGCATCAGTGAGACGATGGACGCGGCATTCTGCAGTGCCAGGCGGGTGACCTTGGCCGGATCAATTACGCCAGCCTTGACCAGGTCGCCAAACTCGCCGGTCTCTGCGTTGAAGCCGAAGTTTTCATCTCTCGAGTCGCGCACCCGCCCTACGACCAACGCGCCTTCGTGCCCGGCGTTCTGAGCGATCTGGCGCAAGGGTTCTTCGACCGCGCGCTTTACGATGTTCACCCCGATGGCTTCATCGTCATGGATTTTGAGCTTCTCTAAGGCCGGCAAGCAGCGCAAAAGAGCAGTACCGCCGCCGGAGACAATGCCTTCCTCCACCGCTGCGCGGGTGGCATGCATGGCGTCCTCGACGCGAGCCTTCTTCTCTTTTAGCTCGGTTTCGGTGGCTGCGCCGACCTTAATTACCGCGACACCGCCAACCAGCTTGGCAAGGCGCTCCTGGAGCTTCTCCTTGTCATAGTCCGATGTGGTCCCTTCAATCTGCACACGAAGCTGCTTGATTCGGCCTTCGATCTCGCTGGCCTTTCCGGCTCCCGCGACGATCGTGGTGTTGTCCTTGTCGATGGTAATCTTCTTGGCGCGGCCCAGGTCTTCAACCTTCACATTCTCAAGTTTGATGCCTAGGTCTTCTGTAATAGCCTTGCCACCGGTGAGGACGGCAATATCTTCCAGCATGGCCTTACGGCGGTCCCCAAAGCCCGGGGCTTTGACCGCGGCGCACTGTAGCGTCCCGCGCAGCTTGTTCACCACCAGGGTCGCCAGGGCTTCGCCCTCGATGTCCTCAGCGATGATCATTAGAGGCTTACTCATCTTGGCGATTTGTTCGAGCAACGGCAGCAGGGCCTTCATCGAGCTGATCTTTTTTTCGTGGATCAGGATGTAAACGTCTTCGAGTACGCACTCCATTCGCTCCGGGTCAGTGACGAAGTACGGCGAGAGGTATCCGCGATCGAATTGCATGCCTTCGACCACTTCGAGCGTGGTTTCCATCGTCTTCGATTCCTCGACTGTGATGACACCGTCCTTCCCGACCTTCTTCATCGCCTCGGCAATGATCCTGCCGACCTGCTTGTCAGTGTTGGCGCTGATGGTGCCCACCTGCGCGATCATGTCGCCGTTCACATCCCGGGATAGCCTCTTGATCTCAGCCACGGCGACTTCAACAGCCTTATCGATGCCGCGCTTCAGCGCCATCGGGCTTGCGCCAGCCGCTACCGTTCGCACGCCTTCGCGGAAGATCGACTGGGCTAACAAGGTCGCGGTGGTGGTGCCGTCGCCGGCCACATCCGAGGTCTTGGACGCAACCTCGCGCACCATCTGTGCACCCAAGTTTTCAAGTGGGTCCTGCAGCTCGATTTCTTTCGCCACCGTCACGCCGTCCTTAGTGATGATCGGCGCGCCAAACTTCTTCTCGATCACCGCATTACGCCCTTTCGGGCCGAGCGTGATCTTCACAGCGTCGGCCAGAATGTTGACGCCGCGCAGAATCGACTGACGTGAGTTCTCACCCGTTACAATTTGCTTTGCCATTGGACTTCACCGTCCTGGGTGATTGAGAATTGCTGCCCCGTCCAAAACCTTCGGATCGGGCGAAACTACTTCTTACCGGAAGCCGCCTTGGCGATCCCGCTAACCTTTGCCAGAATTTCGTCCTCGCGGAGGATTAGGTACTCCTGGTCATC
>Ga0207761_1000385_pt1 | contig 15574 bp, 15 predicted proteins | sample LuqExpMetageno34_FD_187792 | JGI IMG/M metagenome (GOLD analysis project Ga0207761, IMG submission 187792) | Tropical forest soil microbial communities from Luquillo Experimental Forest, Puerto Rico - Sample 34 (SPAdes) | ecosystem: Environmental > Terrestrial > Soil > Tropical forest ... | reverse complement strand
AATTTTCGTGTTCATCGCGTTTGCAATCCACGTTTTTCTTGGTGGTGCATTCGAGTCGAGAACCGTCGGCGCAATGATCATTCGTAGCGCTGCATGGATCATCATTGCGGCGACCACTTGTCGTGCTTTTGGATGTTTCCAACGCCACTGGAGCAGTCCTGCTTGATGGCTCAGCGCACCACAGCGCAGGGGCGGAAACCTAGGAGCCGCAGCATGCGCCCGTCATCTCACCTCTCTCCCCTGTCTGTGTTAGCCGCATGGATCCACAGCGAGATCGCGGGGCTCTATCCGGGCTGCTTTGCCTTGGTGATGGCGACCGGGATCATCTCTAATGCTTTGTTCTTTGAAGGCTATCGCGGATGGGCCGATGTCCTGTTTGCCGTTAATCTGATCGCCTATCCAGTCTTGCTGCTCTTTACCGTCTTTCGCTTTGTCCGGTTCTCGCGCGCGCTGTGGGCCGATCTGATCAATCCCCGCCTAGTATTTTCGTTCTTCACCATCGTAGCGGGTACCGACGTTTTCGGTGTAGCGATCAACCTGCGCGGGTTCGCCACCATCGCATTGCTGATGTGGCTGTTCGCGCTCACGATCTGGTTCATGCTGATCTATTTCAGTTTTGCCGTGCTTGTCTTTCTCAATACCGCCCACGGCGCCAATGTCGTACATGGGGGCTGGCTGATCGCCATCGTCGGCACCGAGTCCCTGGTCATCCTCGGCACCATTGTTGCACCGGCAATGGGCGGTCTCGGGCCCACGGTATTCGTCTTAATCCATATGCTGTGGGGCGTTGGGCTCGGTCTGTATGGGATCTTCATAACTCTGTTCGCCTACCGAATCTTCTTCTTCGATGTTGAGCCTGACGACATCACGCCGCTGCTATGGGTAGTGATGGGTGCAGCCGCGATCACCGCCAATGCCGGCTCGACGCTGATCCTGACCGAGAGCGGCATGGCGTTTCTGCGGTCGATGCGGCCGTTCATCGATGGGGTGACGCTCATCATGTGGGCCTGGGCGACGTGGTGGATCCCGTTGCTACTGCTGTTCGGGATCTGGAAGCATGGCGTTTGCCGCGTGCCGCTCAACTACACGCCGATGTTCTGGAGCCTGGTGTTTCCGCTTGGCATGTATGCGCTGGCGAGCCTGAGGTTGTCGCTGGCGGCGGATTTCACACCACTGCGGTCGGTCTCGGGCGCCATGGTGTGGATTGCACTTGCCGCGTGGATTGCGACGGGGTTCGGCTTCGCTTCCGCGTCCTGGTCCAGTTTTCGAGATCGGCTTCGCTCTTCAGTTGAATAGCTCATTCTGAGAATAAATCCGGCACCGCACCGCGCCAGCCGCGTTGGATGCGGTGCGGGGCACCGACAACGCGGCTTCGTTTGGCTCCGCGCGGCCCAATTTTTCAACCATAAACCGCAGTCTTACCGCCATTTGATACGTATCAATGTCGCGTACTGCGGATTATCATTACATGCATGGTAGGCGGCCAATTGGGGTAGGGGAGTTTCCGGCGGAGTTTCCGCCTATGCGAGGCTGTGACCCTGCCCGGTGCCGGTCGGGGACGTGACGAGACGCATGCAGCCGCAAACCCTGAAATTCAAGGTCGTCCTCTACCTGTCGATCGCGCTGTCGGTGGCGATGCTATTGTTCACCGGGTTGGTCGCGTGGTTCCTGTACACCGAAATCCTCGGCAAGGTGTCCGATCATGTCACCCAGCTCTCGGAGGTTATCACCAAGAGCACCCGGTTTGCGATGCTGCAGAACCAGCCAAACTACGTCGACCGCATCATCCGCGACGTCGCCGATCAAGAAAAAATCGATCGCATCCGGATCCTGAGCAAGGACGGCAAGATCATCCATTCGACCTATACGCCGGAGATCGGCGAGATGGTCGACCGCAACGCCGAGGCCTGTTCACATTGCCATAAGAGCGAGCGGCCGCTGGAGCAATTACCCAAGGGGCAGCGCACATGGACCTTCAAGGGACCCTACGGTCAGTCGCTGCTCGGCAGCATGGAGGTGATCCGCAACGAACCGTCCTGCTATACCGCCGCCTGCCACCAGCACTCGCGCGAGACCTCCGTGCTCGGCGTGCTAGATATCATCTATTCGCTCGATGACTTTAACAGCAAGCTGCGCGCCAGCACATTGGGGATCGCTGGCGTCTCTCTCGCGTTCATTGTGATAGCGTCGCTGTCGGTTGGCTTTTTCGTACACCGGCTTGTTTATGTGCCGCTGCGCGATCTTGAAAGTGGTGCACGCCGGCTGTCGGCAGGAAACCTTGACCAACCGATCCCGGTGCGCGGTACCGATGAATTCGGCAAACTGGCCACCTCGTTCAACGTCATGACCGATGCGCTACGCAATTCGCGGGCACAGCTGCGCGATTGGGCCCATACGCTCGAGCAGAAAGTTGAGGAGCGCACGCAGGAGCTGCGCCGTGCACAGGCCGAAACCATGCGCGGGGAAAAGCTTGCCTCGGTCGGCCTGCTTGCCTCCGGCGTCGCGCATGAACTGAATAACCCGCTGACCGGCATCCTTACATTTTCGCATCTGCTGCGGCAGAAAATGCCTGACAAGAGCGCCGATGCCGAGGACATGGATCTGGTGATCCGCGAGACCAAGCGATGCGCCGCCATCATCAAGCGGTTGCTCGATTTTGCCCGCGAAAAGCATCCGGAAAAGAAGTTCCATGATATCAATCAGATCATCGAGGACACCGTGCGCATCGTCGAGCGACCGGCGCACCTGCGAGACATCGATATTACTTTGGAGCTCGATCGCGCGCTGACGCAGATCTGGATTGACGCTGACCAGATCAAGCAGGTGATCATGAACATGGTCGTCAACGCCCAGCATGCGGTCGAGGAAAAAGGCAGCATCACCATCAGCACGCGCCGTACCATGCATGCGCAGCCAGGCGCGCAAGCCAGCGAACCCGTGCCGATGATTGAGATAGCGATCGTTGATACGGGTTGCGGTATTCCTGAAAAGAATTTGCGGCGGATCTTCGATCCGTTCTTCACCTCCAAGGACGTCGGAAAGGGTACAGGATTGGGACTATCGGTCAGCCACGGTATCGTGGAGGCTCACGGCGGCGTTGTCGAAGTGCATAGCAAGGTGGGGGAGGGCTCGACCTTCAGCGTTTTTCTGCCGCTAATGCCGCCGCCGGTCGCAGTTGAGGACAAAGTGAGCGAGGCCGTTCAATGAGCGCACGAATTCTGATCGTCGACGATGAGGACATCGTCATTAAGAGCTGCATGCGCATCCTCGAGGGCGGCGATTTTCAAATCGAGTCGTCGCATGACGGCCGCGAGGCACTGCGTAAGGTCGAGGAGAATTCCTACGATGTCATGATCCTTGACATCATGATGCCGAACATGGGCGGGCTGGAAGTGCTGCGTCGGGTCAAGGAAACGCACCCGGACATCGACGTCATCATGATCACCGGTCTGTCACAGATCGACACTGCGGTGCAGGCGATGAAGCTCGGCGCCTTCGATTATATCTCCAAGCCGTTCGAGCCCGATGAGCTGAAGCTGGTGGTGCAGCGCGCGCTGGAGCGGCGTCAGATTTTGCAGGAAAACCTCAACCTGAAGAGTGAGGTCTCCTCAAAATACCGGTTCGAAAACATCATCGGGTCAAGCCCGCAAATGCAGGCGGTCTACCGACTGGTGGCGCAATGCGCGCCGACCAACTCGACCGTGCTGCTCACCGGCGAAAGCGGAACCGGTAAGGAGGTGATCGCGCGCGCGATCCACTACAACAGCCTGCGCAAGGATAAGCCGTTCGTACCGGTGGATTGCAACTCACTGAGCGAGAACCTGCTGGAAAGCGAACTGTTCGGGCACGTCAAGGGTGCCTTCACCGGCGCGGTCTCCAACAAGAAGGGCATGTTCGAGGTCGCCGGCAGCGGCAGTCTGTTCCTCGACGAGATCGGCAACTTCTCGATGCCGATTCAGGCCAAGCTCTTGCGCGTCCTCCAGGAGCGGGAATACCGCCCGGTCGGCGATACTCGCATGCTGAGTGCTAATTTCCGGCTGATCACCGCCACCAACAAGGACCTCAAGACCATGGTGGCCGCCGGCACGTTCCGCGACGACCTGTTCTACCGCATCAATATATTTCCGATCCATGTGCCGGCGCTACGTGAACGCAAGGACGACATCCCAGCGCTCGCCTATCATTTTCTCAAAGTCTTCAGTGCCGATCTCGGCAAGAAGATCACCGACATCTCGGAAGGCGCGATTAGCGCGCTAGTCAATTACGACTGGCCAGGAAACGTACGTGAGCTAGAGAACGCCATGCATCGCGCGGCAATCCTGACCAGCGACAACGTGATTCGTCAGGCCCATCTCGTTACCATCATCGATCCGACGCATGCACATGCCGCTTTGGCTGTACCGCGCACAGGCGACGAATTGAAGCGCGTCAAGAAGGCGGCGCGCGAAAAATCAGTCGAGGAGATCGAGAAGCAGTTTGTGCTGGAGGCACTCAAGCGCAACGAATGGAACGTAACCAAAAGCGCGGAAGATACCGGGATGCAGCGGCCGAATTTCCAGGCGCTAATGAAGAAATACACCATACGGGTGCGCGATACGGCGCACGACTCAGGCGATACCGAGGTGCCGGACGCCTCGTAATCGACGCCTGCCTCAGGCCTTCTCTTCTTCTTCGATGTCCTCGTAGCCGGTCAGCATGGCCTTGAAATGCGTCGTCCGGGTGTGACCGAGCGTGCCGAGGTAGACGTGCACCAGCAGGTAGAAGGCGAAGGCGATGAAGATCAGGACATGCACGGTGTCGATCACCCGCACGCCGCCGAAGAAATTAACTTGCGCGGAGAACCGCTGCACGTCCCAGAGCAGGATGCCGGTATAGATTTGAATCGGAAAGAGCAGCATCATGATGATCTGGTAGATCATGCTCTGCAGCGGATTGAACTTGCGGTAGATGCTGACCTGAAACGGATTGGGTTCGCCCCTGAAGATTCCGAAGGCATAGTAGTAGATCTGCCGTATGCTGCCGATAAAATGCTTCCGCGGGTTCAGCTCCGAATGATACGCCCTGATCCGATCGGAAAATAGATAAAACACCAACCACACGAAGAAATTTGCGATTAGGACGAAGCCGACGGCATTGTGTACGCTGACCGCCGTGCGAAATGACACCACGTCGAGCAGCCCGACATAACGGATCTGCATGCCGGTCAGAATCATCACGATGAAACCGACGGCATTGGTCCAGTGCCAGATCCTGACCGGCAGTGGGTGAATGTAGAGCCTTTGCATGTTGCAGTTCCTTTTAGCGCGCTAGCGACGTCATGCGGCCCTGGGACCCTCGTTGCCCGGCGGTTGATCTCCATTGCCACCGGTGTGCGGGTGATAAAGACCGAAACGCTTAAAAAGCCAGCCTAAGGTGAGGTGCCCGACGGCGATGCCAACGCCGCCGATAATGGCCAGGATCAACAGGATATCGAGCAGTTTGATGCGGGTGCCCCCGATCGCATAGAAGCCGCGCACCGAGTCGACCGAAATCATCGAGTTCAGCACGTCAGCATTTGCACCATAGCCTACGCGGCGTCCGTCCGGTCCGACCAGAGAAATGGTCACACTCTGGAACGCCTCGGAATTCTCGCGATGGCAGGTATGGCAGTCGCTGATCGCTTTACTTTTGTCTGCGAGCTGATGCGCCTGCGGGCCGGTGCGCACTGTCAGATGGCCGCGCACTATGGTCCGGTTGGACACGCCCTCGCGATTGAAAGTCTGTAGTAGGTTCCAGAGCGTCAACGCATCGATGCCCTTGCCGCCGGAGCGAGTGCTGGCGTCGAACAACGGAACGCCGATTTGTTCGGTACCGCGGGCCTTCGCCTCGCTATCCATCAGCATAAGGTCGACTTTGCGCTGCGCCGTCGGAGCATGACAGGCTGGGCAGGACACGACCTCAAAATGTAGCGCGGCATTGGGCAGCCAAGCTTGATGTTTTTCGAGCACGCCGGCGTGACAGCCGGAACACGCCGCCACCGGGCCTTTACCTAACGAAGTAGGCTTGACGTCGTGCGCGCTGTGGCAGCCGGAGCAGACCGGCGCATAACTGTCAGTGGAGCCCGTGCGCGATTTGCCATGCACGCTGCCAAGATAAGCGTTGAAGATGTCAGTGTGGCAATTCTTGCAGGGCGTTTGCTCGACCTTGCCTGCGCCGTCCTTGATCACTGCGTGCGGGTTATGACAGTCGGTGCACATCGGCGCTGCCGCGTTACCGGCGCGCACCAGCGCGGCATGGATGCTGCTTTCCCACTGCACAAACTTGTCAGTGTGACAGGCCTTGCAAGCGTCGGCCGCACCGATCGAATAGCTGCGGGTGCTTTTAATGTCCTTCTTGCTCGGCGGATGCGCGGTGGTATCGATATCGGTGTGGCAGCTGGTGCAGCCATTAGCTCGATGTACCGATTTACCGAACAGCTCCACCGGTACTTGCAAGCGCAGTACGTCGCCATCCGCCAGCTTTTTCTCCATGCCTGGCGAGCCATGGCAACCAAGGCAGTTTTGGTCGGCGACCGATAGAGCACTATCGTCGGCACGGGCGGTACCGGCGGGAGGCAGGGCAAGCATTGCGACGACCGCGACAGCAAAGCCGTTGCATAGGAGCGTGCGCAGTATAATGCCGTAACGATTCATCGTTGCCCTCATGACAACATAGATTCTAACAATCGTCCGGGGGGCATGACCCCCCGGATTGTGCGAGACATAGTGGAGATTGCTTGTGACAGATCGGCCGGCATTGCATTGATCTACCGCATGCCTGTTCGGGTCACGGCCCGGCCGCCGGTCCAGGCCAGCAAACCGAGGCAGATGACCGGGAAGAACACAACATAGGCGAGGCCAATGAACGGCGCAGCGAGCAGCATGACGATGTGTTTGAGCGCGAGGCCGAGGATCCGCACCGCGTAGAACTTGGCCGCGGTCCGCACAGTCAGCACGGCCAAAAGGCCGAGCCCGACAAATGGCATCGCAACGATGTACAATAAGCCGATGAAGGGGGCGGCGAAGAACAGCGCGATGTTCTTGACGGTTCCGCCGGCCTCGAAGGTCGCTGCGGCCGTTTCCGCCGGCGCTTTGGTGATGACGTAGAGCTTGGCAGGTGCCCGGGCAACCGCAGTGGCGAGCACGGGTTCTTCCTCAATGAGGAGGGCTTTGCGTAATGCGGTCATGACTCACTCCCTTTTTTTGGCCTTCCTTGAGGCCTTTTCGTTTCGATCTCTGGCTTGCCTCCTAATTGGCAAAGGCCGTGCCAAGCCCGCGCGCAGCATTATTCATAAATAATTTCAGCTACTTAGATCGAGGCGGCCGTTGCAGCGGCGGGGACAGAGTATGTTTATTCTGTACAGGGAGGCCGGTGACCGCGCGAAATAGCCAATAAAATCAAGCGATTCCGCGATTTTCCGCGTGTATGAATTTTTTATACAGCCGCCGCCGCGGTGGAAACTCTTTAGGTCAGCGGGAAAAAAGGCCGGGGGAGAGCCCCCGGCCTTCGCCATCGCCCGCAAAGATGCGACGGCTCAGTTGGCCATGCGCACTCAGTTTCGGAGGGCCGCCAGCGCTGCTTTGCCGCCCATCCACAGCAACAGCGCGAGCCCAATGAAGGGGAAGAGCACCATGTAGGCCAGGCCGAACAGCGGCGCCGCAAGTACCATCACGACGTGCTTGAGCGCTACTGCGACGGAGTTCAGTGTGCTGCTCTTGGAGGCCGCACGCCAGGCCAGCACGGCCAACGCTCCGAGACCGACGAACGGGAACGCGATGACGTAGGCCAAGCCGATGAACGGGGCGGCAAGGAACAACGCGATGTTCTTTACTACGCTACCGGCAGCACCGACTTCCGCCGCCGATGCTTCGGGAGCCATCGTCAGCGCCGCAGTGGCGGGCGCTGCCAGTGCATCCTTGGCGCTGCCCTCGATCAGCTCGGGTGACAACGGTTTATGCAGGAAATTCGCGACACCGGCGGCCTTGGCACGGGCCTCGGCGGCATCGTTGCCGTAACCGGTGATGATCACGACGGGGGTCCAGGGTTGCCGCGCTTTAATCTTCTCGGCCACTTCCAGCCCGCTCATGCCTGGCATGCGGATGTCCGTGTAAACGACGTCGTACTTCTCCTCGTTCAGCTTGCGCAGCGCCTCCTCGCCGTTCTCGGCGGTGATGACCGCGTAGCCCTTGCCTGTGAGAACACGGTCGAAGCTCTTTCGGACGACGGGATCGTCGTCGACGACGAGCACTTTGCGGGTTGCGTTCATGGCTTTTCTCCTTTTTGCGCAGTCTCTGCTGGTGTTTGAGGGGTCTCAGGCTTGAAAAGAGCCGGTATCGGGCACAGGGCGCATGGCCCAGTGTTTGTGAGTGATGGCGCCGTCCGTGACGTTGATGACGTCCTGCGGACCCACTGGCTTCGCGATATAGTCGTAAGCGCCGAGCCGCACGGCTTCCTTAGCGCTGTCCACGGTCGGATAGCCGGTGATGATCACCACCTCGCTATCGGGCCAGTTCTGTTTGATGGTGCGTAATACCGTCAAGCCATCCTGGCCTGGCATCCGCATATCGAGCAGCACGACGTCGAACGGCTTCTGCGCCATCGTCTGCAGCGCTTCGTCACCATCGCATGCGGCCTCAATATTGCAGGAGACGCTCTCCAGTGAGCGCAGGTAGCTTCGGCGCACTGTTTCGTCGTCATCGACGATGAGTATTCTGTTCTTGTCGCACATCTTGGCCACCTAGCTTGCCATTAGGGTTGTTTCCGATTGTCTTGTAGATTTTATTGAGCAAGCGCTATGCCAAGTCTGCGTCGGCGGCGTTTTTCTGTATCATTCCAAATGGTTGACCGATGCGCGGCCAAATTTGGCCGGCGACCGAAGTACATTGTTCCCATGCAGTGGATTCACTAATGCGAAGAAAAAATTCGCGTTTTCAATTCGCTAAGGCGCGCGGCCGCCGCATAATTTTTCTATCGGTATCGGATTCGGGCCGGTTCAGCCGTCGCGGCACGTTAGAGTTTGTATGCAGCATGCTGGACTGCATGGCATGTATGACCGCGGTCGATATGACCGCTGCACAGGGTCGCATTGAGCGTGCTCTCGCTTCTCGTCACGATAGCGGTCTGTTACGGTCCGCGCTGTCCAGAGGTCACTTGAGAAAATGCCGGACAGATCGGCGCCATAGATCAGGAGATCTGCAATGCGAAATGCAATGAAGATCAGTGCAGTATTGGCCGCAGCCGTCGCGTTTGTGATGTTCGCTTCGGCGCAATCGATGGCGAACCCCGCGATTGCGCAGAAGACGGGCCAAGCCTGCAACAAATGTCACAGCGCGCCGCCGGCGCTCAATGATTACGGCAAGCAGTACAAGGAGAAGAATAAGTAAGCGCGGCGTAATCTTCCTTACGAACCGGGTCGCGAGTCAGTCCGGATTAACCGGCCGATTCGCGATCCGATATATTTATAAAGAAAGTAAGGTGAAATGCCCGCGTCGGTCGCGGGCATTTGCGTCTGAGACTTAAGGCTTGCGCGTGATGTGGTAGGACATCACGCCGGTCATGAAATCGCGGTTGTCGATGTCGACGAAGCCAACACCTTCCAGCAGTGCCGCCAATTCGCGCGGTTTGTAGAAATGATGTATCGCGCTGGCGAAATAGCCGACGCATTTCATGCTTTCGGGCGAGGAGCCGAACAGCTTGGCGGTGAACCAGACCGAAAACCGCAGATACATCAGATACGGAATTTCGACGATCCGCGAAGCCGGGCGCAGCATGTCATTGTGGCAGAAGATGCCGCCCGGCTTGAGCACCCTGTGAATCTCCTTGAACGTCTTGATGATCTCGAGATGGCGCGAAGCAAATTGCAGCGTCACCGCGTCAAACGAATTGTCCTCGAATGGCAGTACATGGGCATCGCAGACGCGGGCATGGATCGTCAGGTTGCGCTCGCGTGCACGCCGCTGACCTTCGGCGGTCATGTGCTCGCTGCCGTCGACGGTGTGGATTTCCAGCGTCGGGTCGAGCGCCAACAGCCGCAGCGGAATGTCGTGCGTGCCCGAACACACGTCGAGCACCTTGGAGCCCGGCGGGAGGTTGGTGTGGATGGCGTTGGCAAAGGTGTTGCTCCAGCGTGAGCAACGTCCGAGCGAGGCGACCGCGTTTCCCTGATCGTAGTAGGTCGGCACATCCCGGAATACTTCCGGGATCAAATTGCGCCACACATCTCCGAAGAGATGTGAACGGAGGTCTTCCCGTTTCAGAAAATCTTCCGAGATGCTCATCAGAATCCCCCTCGCGTCAAAAATATAACTATACATCAAGCGCGAGTCGATTAAATATCAATCGCTCGCTGACTGCAGTGCGGTAAGGCGCTGAATTGCCGTGTCATTCTTTGCAGGGTTCCCAAACCGTATCGTGAGGCGCCCGCACGCATGGCTATCAAACGACCGCGCCGATAACTTGATGTGAATCAAACTGATCCGATGGCGGGCCGGTAATGACGGGCTGGGTTGTCGGCAGCGCAGAGCAGTGGGGCAGCTTGGCTGTGATTTCGCGCATCCTTGATCGTCTCATGTGGGTGATTGAGCGCACGCTCGCCTATGGCTTCATCGCCGCGGTCTCACTCAATTTCGTCAACGTGGTAGGACGCTATGGATTCGGCGTCACATTTCTGAGCGCTGACGAGTTGCAAATCTTCATCATGGTGTTCATGACCTTCCTCGGCGCCGCCGTGGTGGCCTGGCGCGACCAGCATTTGCGCATGGATGTGCTGGTGAACGCGCTGCCGGCCTCGCTGCGCAAGCTAGTGCGCATTTGCGAGCTCACGGTGCTTGCTGCGCTCGCCGGCTTCGTGCTGTGGAACTCGAGCTACTATGTAAAGCAGATGTTCATTTTCGGCCGCGTCAGCGATATGGGCAGGGTGCCAATGTGGATCCCGCATGGTGCGGTGGCGGCCGGTTTCGGTCTGATCTGTATCGTGACTTGCCTGCGTCTTATCCAGTTTTTCTTCGGACCTCCGGCGGACGCCGGCAAGTCCGCCGGGGAGCGCTGAAGTCATGTCGTTTGCACTCGGCGTCTTGCCGGTCATTCTGCTGCTGTTCGGCTTTCCAATCTTCGTCGTGCTGTTGACGTCGGCAAGCGTTGCGCTGGTGTTCTTCATGCACATGCCGCTGGCGGCGCTGCATCAAAATCTGTTCGGGTCGATCAATGCTTTCTCGCTGCTGGCGATCCCGTTCTTTGTCTATGCCGGCGAATTGATGGGGCGCGGCAGCGTGGCCCAACGGCTGGTCGACTTCGTGCAAGCCGGCGTCGGCCCGGTGCGCGGCAGCTTGGCTGTCACTACGGTCGGCACCTCGGCGATCTTCGGTGCAATCTCCGGCGTGAGCGCGGCCTGCGTCGCCACCATCGGCCGGGTTATGTATCCGGCGATGCGACGCGGCGGCTATCCGGAGCATTTCGCCGCTGGGTTGGTCACCGCGGTCGGCGCCATCGACATCATCATACCACCCAGCATTCCAATGATCGTTTACGGCGCGTCGGCCGAAGAGTCGGTGCCACGACTCTATGCTGCGGGCGTTATGCCAGGCCTGATGCTGGCGCTCATGCTCTCGGCCTATGTCATGTGGTTTGCATGGCGCAATGGCATAGGCGCCGGTTCGGCCTTCAACTTGAACCATTTCCTGCATGCGACCGTGCGCGGTATCTGGGCGCTCGGAATGCCGTTCATCATCCTCGGCGGCATTTACGGCGGCGTTTTCTCGCCGACCGAGGCGGCCGCGGTGGCCTGCGTCTATGCAGCATTCGTCACACGCTTTATTTTTCGCGAATTGGGCTGGCACGATATCGTAGAGGCGGCCGCGGTCACCGCGATGTTCTCGGCCCAAATCCTCATCATCGTCGCCTGTGCAGGTGTGTTCTCCTGGCTGCTGACCGTAAATCAGGTACCAGCCGCGATCGTAACATGGCTGCAATCGCTGAATATTTCGGCTTGGATATTCCTGCTGACCATCAATATCATTCTGCTGGCGGTCGGCTGCTTCCTCGATCCGCTGTCGGCGATCCTGTTGCTGACGCCGCTCCTGGTACCGCTGGTGAAGTCGTTCGGCATCGACACGGTGCATTTCGGCATCGTGGTGACGGTCAATCTGGCGATTGGACTGTTTCACCCGCCGTTCGGGATGAACATCTTCGTGGCACAATCTGTGCTCGGGCTCGATCTGAAGGCGATCTACAAGGGGATTATTCCGTTCCTGGTGATTTATCTGCTCGCGCTCGCGCTAATCACATACGTTCCCGCAATTTCGCTCGGCGGCATGCGGCTTCTGCTCGGCGTGTAGGCGACTTGAAAAGACGCGCCGTCATCCCCATTGGGATTACGACGCTCTGAGATTCGCTGATGTGATGAGCTGCTAGCGCAACTTCTTCGCCGTCTCGACCATCGTGTCATAGTCGAGTTTCATCTGCGCGTTGGTTGCCATCACGGCCGGGATGACCGAGGTCACATCTTTGAGGTAGACCTCGGCCTCGGTGGGCGGCATGGTGATCGCTTCGCCGCCGTTCTTGACCCAGATTTGGCGCGTGCGTTCGACATCCTCGACGCCGTAGGTGGAGAAAACCACCGATGCCTTTTGTGCTTCTTCCCGCACGATGGCCGCGAGTTCCGGTCCGATCGACTGCATGAAGTTGCGATTGACGATACCGCCCACAAACAGAAACGATCTCGGGAGATAAGTCGCCGATTTGGTCACGTCGTAGTACTTGAATCCGGTCAGCACGTTGAACGACGCGATGGCACCGTCTATCGTCTTGTTCTGCAGCGCAGGCAAGACCTCGCCGAGCGGCATTGATATCGGCGATGCGCCGAGTTTCTTAAACGGCTCGACGTATAAGGGCGCTCCCCCGGGCACGCGGATCTTCTGGCCTTTGAAATCCGCGGCGGCCCGAATCGGCTTGTACGACGCCAGCATGAGCGGACCATTGTTGCCCATCACGAGCAGTTCGACGCCCCTGGTTTCGCCGAAGGTGGCCAGCCGTGCGCGCACGGCAGGGTCCGCCAGCACTTTCTGACTGTGTTCGACGCTGTCGAACGTGCCGGCGGCATCGAACACCTGGAAGCGCGGCTCCAACCCGATTAGGAAGCCGACCGCCGGGATGGCGAACTCGATGGTGCCCATCGCGACACCCTCGACCGTGGCCGGGATTTGCCCGAGTTGGCTCGCCGGATAAATCTCCACCTTAATGCGGCCGTTCGAACGCTGTTCGACGGCGGACTTGAAGGCCTTCATCCATTCATGCGGGGCGTCGTTCACCGTCGGCGACGATAGCTTCATAGTAAATTGCTGAGCGCTCACCGCATCGGAGAGCCAAACCATGGCTGCGACGGCAGCCAATCGAGCGAGCCAATTTCTCATGGTGTTTTCCCCCGTGTCGCAATTTAAAATAATGAGAGGGTCGCAAGCGATCTCGCGACGCCGCCGGGCGGCCGCGTCACCGATTACCGCTGCTAAGAGATTCCAAACAAGCAGCTTCGATCGTCGCGCGAACAAATCTCTCCCATGAACAATTCAACAAAAAACCGCTAGCGATCTTGATTTAAGTCAACGCACGCAATCGGCTCGCGCGAGCCGCGTTCTTAGGTTTATGCGCGGGCGGCCAGCGTACGATTGGCCTGGGTCTCTCGCTCCCAGCGCAGAATCGTTTTTTGCAATGCGTGGAATTTCTTTGGCCCGTCGCCGCCGAACAGCGGGTCTGTACGGTCGTTCAGGCGTGCGTCGATTTCTGCCCAATCTTCTGCCAGCAAAGCCTTCACGGCGGCTGGGAATAGCAGCAACTCTTCCTTGTCCATGTGCCTGCGCTGATGCTCGATGAAGTTGAGCACAATGTCGTGAAAATTCTTGCGTAAGAACTCGCGTCCTGCCAAAATGTCATTGACGGCTTGCGCGAAATTCTGCAGGCGCTTGGTCTCGACCTCGTGCTCATCTTCCACATCGCCGATGCGAGCGGCGAGCGCCGGATCGCGCAGCTTCAATTTCTCGAAAACCATATCCTCTTTCGGATGATGGTAGCTCTCTGGGTAGTCCTGGAAGTACTCGATGATGGCCTGCAGGATTTCGTAGTCCGGCGAGTCGCTATGATCGAAGACATCCAATTCCTGCTCCAGCACGTGAAGCAGCTTTTTGATATTGCGATGCTCCTCGAGTAACAACTCGATGAATTTGGTCGATCGTTCGCCGCCGCGGCTCATCGAATAAGCTCATAATCTAGCTAATTTTAACGGATTTTTAGCCTCGTTCGAATGCCTCGACATCGAAAGCTAGTGCCAAATGAGCTCAGGGCTTTGAGGTAAATCAAAGCATCCAGAGGCCCGATCAACGATTGTGCGTTTGATTTTGCTACACCTAGAAGCGGATTGAAATCGATGGGCGAGGCGATCTCCGGCGCAGGATTCAAAATTCTGGCCCGCGAAGATTTTTCCGACGTGACCTATTCCCTGGTGGTGCACCATCCGCTGATGGCGAAAGCCGCGCAGCCAGGACAATTCGTCATCGTTATGTCGCATGAGTCGGGCGAACGCATCCCACTCACCATAGCCGACTTCGACCGCAAGAAGGGCACGGTGACTCTCGTCGTGCAGGCAGTCGGCAAGTCGACTAAGGAGATGCAGCAGACCTGCCAGGTAGGCACCTCGCTTTACGGAATGGTCGGACCGATGGGCATCCCGAGTCCGCTTAAGGGCAAGAAAAAGGTGGTCTGCGTGGGCGGTGGCCTCGGAGTAGCGCCGATCTATCCGCAAGCCCGCGGCTTCAAGGAGAACGGCGCCTACGTGATCGGCGTCCTTGGGTTCCGCAACAAAAATCTGATCTTCTGGGCCGACAAGTTTCGCGCCTGTTGCGACGAGTTGATTCTGTGTACCGATGATGGCTCAGCAGGCATTAAGGGCTTTGTCAGCGACGGCATCAAGCTCGCCATGCAGGGTCACAACGACATCGACGAAGTGGTTGCCATCGGCCCTCCGATCATGATGAAGGCCTGTGCCGAGACCACGCGGGCGGCCGGCATCAAGACCATAGTTAGTCTCAACCCGATCATGGTCGACGGCACCGGAATGTGCGGCGGCTGCCGCGTCAAGATCGGCGACGAGATCAAGTTCGCTTGCGTCGACGGCCCCGACTTCGACGGCCACAAGGTCGACTTCAACGACTTGATGACGCGCCTGAAGCGTTACGCCGCGGAAGAAAAGGCCGCGCTGGATCGCTGGTCGGAAAACTGCCGGATGATGAACATGACGCCCGCGGTGACGCGGGCGAGCGAGGATGCGGATCCGGCGGCGGCGCTGCCCGATCCGTTCGAGGAAGCACTGGGTGGATAGCCCGGCGGGAAACGCAAGTTGATCCGCTAGCTACGGGATTTGCAGCATGGCTAAGAAGAAAAAGACGATTCGGAGCATCCCGCAGCAGCGAACCGCAGTGCGCGAGTTGGACCCGCAGGTCCGGGTGAAGAATTTCGAAGAAGTGAACTGCGGCTACACGCTGGATCAAGCGCTCAATGAGGCGGAACGCTG
>Ga0207761_1000384_pt1 | contig 15576 bp, 8 predicted proteins | sample LuqExpMetageno34_FD_187792 | JGI IMG/M metagenome (GOLD analysis project Ga0207761, IMG submission 187792) | Tropical forest soil microbial communities from Luquillo Experimental Forest, Puerto Rico - Sample 34 (SPAdes) | ecosystem: Environmental > Terrestrial > Soil > Tropical forest ... | reverse complement strand
GGGCGATTCAGCGCTAATGCTGGGCACACTGGCTGTGGGATACCAAGTGGACGCCGCGGTGGCGCAACAGTTGACGATTGCGGCGCAGAACCCGATTGCGCTGGCAACGGCGGATACGGTAATTGCCTCGACACTGCCGGCGCAGGACGAAGCCGCACTTCAACGGCAAATCCGAGCGAATCCCGCGTTGAATGAGGTGGCGTCGGGGGAGATTGCGCTAGACACAGACCGCTATACATTCTCGACGGTGCTGCTGCATGGGGCTTCGCCTTCACCGGTGCACTGTTTCGTGATGATGCCGCTGGTGCCGGTGAATGCGTTCATCAAGAGACTGAACTATTCGATTTACATCATGGGCGGGTTGGCGGTGCTGTTCGGGGCGCTACTGTTCGGATTTGTGGCAAGGACGATAACGTGGCCGCTGGACAACCTGGTGGCTGGAGTCAAAGCCCTGGCTTCGGGAGATTTCGGATATTCGATCACACCACGAGGCAGCACCGAACTTGTGGAATTGAGCAGTTCGTTCAACCAGATGCGCGGGCAGTTGCAGACCTTGCAGCATCAAAGAATCGAGACCGAGAGGGTTGCGGCGCTGGCGAGGGCGGCGAGTTCGATTTCGCACGATTTGCGGCACTATCTGGCGGCAGTGGTAGCGAACGCGGAATTTCTGTATGAAGCGGAAATGCTCAAGCTGGATCGAGATGAAGTGTACGAGGAAATCAAGACGGCGGCGAACCAGATGACGGATTTGATCGATTCGCTGCGGGAGTTGTCGTACCAGCGAAACGCGATCACGCCATCGCGAACGCGGCTGGACCAAGTGATCCGTCGAGCGATTGAAGCGATCCAAGCGCGGCCGGAATTCCGGAATGCGAGAATCACGCTGGCGGCCTCGGAAGCCCTTGAGGGGATGTTTGATCCAAGGAAGCTGGAGCGCGTGTTTTTCAATTTAATTTTGAATGCATGCGAAGCTACGAACGTCGGGGATGGATCGATTCGGATTGACGCGCGGCGGACCGACGAGGCGTTTGAGATTCGGGTCGAGGACAATGGGCCGGGCATCCCGGCGAATATTCGACATAGCCTGTTTGAGGCGTTTGTGAGTTACGGAAAGCCGAACGGCACAGGGTTGGGGCTGGCGATTGTGAGCAAGATCGTGCAAGACCATTCGGGAACGGTGGCGGTAGAGCGCACCTCGGAGGCGGGAACGACGGTGCTGGTACGGCTCCCATTGTCGGGGCAAGTGAGCCCATCGACGGCGGCGTCAGCGTGGATTTAGAGGGTTGCGCTACGTTTTAGTAAAGAGAGATTTCTCACTCCGTTCGGAATGAAGGTTTGATAGCAGAAGGCCTGGGTCTGAAGACCCATCATTACGACCGCATTCGTGACGAGGTTGCGGACCGCCTCAGAAGGCGGTCCCTACAAAACCACAGCGCTCAATGTTGGTAAGAAGGCTGGGGAGGCGGGGTATAATCCTGGCCGTATTTGTTTTTGTGGGCGGTGGTAAAGCCAGGGTCTTGGGGAACCACGATGGAGCCGAGGTCGTGAGCATCGGCGGAGATGCGCACGGAACGGCTGAGGCCTTTGAGAGTGTCGGGCAGGCTGCGTTCGTACCAGACGTGCAGGTCGTATTTGCCATCCGGGACAGCGGGAATGGAAATGGCGCCGGCCTTGTCGGAAACCGCGTAATACGGCGTATCCACAGCCACGACAACTGCGCTCATCTCCGGATGAATATTGCAGAAGAGAAAGCTGACGCCTGCATGGTCGAAGCGGACGGAGTTGGTGGCACCAGCTTCATAGAGCCCGAGATCGAAACGCTTGCCATCGAAGAGAGAAAAGACGTTGTGAAAGAAGGGATCGCGATTCGGGAAGTCCACGACGGAACCGACGCGGACAACGGTGAGGTGCGGATGAAACGCCTTATTCTTCTGGACGACCTGCGGCTTCTTGCCGGAGTCGGCGGGAGCTGGTACAGCGTGGTCGGAAGGAACGAGCCACACGACCACTTCAGACGAGTCGGGACCCTTCTCAGGTTTGGCAGGAGTTGGACGCTGGACGGAAACTCTGGCGGTGACGGTTTCCTGCGCGGCGGCGAGAACCCCAATGAAGAGCGCCGCCGCTGGTAATACGATTGCGGCGTACCAACGGCGATGAAAGAAGAGACCTCGCACTAGAAGATATACCCCAAGCTGAAGTTCACAACGTTCGCGGTGCTGGCGTTGGAGTCCAGGATAAACGTCTTTAACCGGCGATATTCCACGGAAAATACGATATCGGAACGGGGCTGGTAAAGAAAGTTCACCAACGCAGACTGGTTCTTGGACAAAGGCGATGGGTAGTTGCTGGCGGGATCTCCGCCGTATTCGCGGAGATCGGAGGCGTAAGGATTGTCCATGCCGAAGGCGCCGTTGAATTGCAGCTTGGAAGTTGCTTTGAACTTGAGTTGTGCCCAGCCGCCGATGGAATTCAGGGGAGAGACTTCCGTCGCGGGGTCATAAAGGGCGCCAGTCCAGAGCACGCTTTGGCCGATGCCGCCGCCGAGACCGCCGACCGCGCGGCCGCGGTAAAACTGGCTCGTAAACTCAAAGGCATTACCGAGAGGCATCCTGAGATCGATGGTGCCAGCCCAGCTATCGATGTTGCGTGTGTAACCCCAGTGCTGCCGGCCATAGTAGCCGCCAGCGCCGACGGTCATGTTCTGGCCGTGAATGGATTCGGTGTAGGAAACACGAGCGGCATACGCGGGTTGGCCAGACTGCTCGCCCCAAGTGGGATACCGGTAGCTCTGGGAGAACGGAGGTTCCCCGGACCAGGAATCGAGAATGCCGCCCTGGACCATGAAGGAAGAATTGTCAGTGACAGAGAAGCGATGTTCAGCGCGGATTTGCGGCGTCCAAGACCAGAGGTTTCCAGAATACGAAAAAGCGGGGATGGCCAGAGAGGCAATGGAAGTCGGAGCAAGGGGCGCGATGAAGAGCGTATCTTGTCCCCCAATCAGAGAAGTGTTGGCCCAGTCGAAACGGACGGTAGCGGTGCGAAGGCGCATGATGCCGAAGGAGACGCCGTTAGGCTGGTCTGGAAAGCCGCCAGCAAAGTCGAATTGCACGTCGGCACTGGTGCGGGCGCCGGTGATGGTGGGGCCAAATGCCTGGAGGCCAATCTGCGACTGGCGAAGAGAAGCGCCGAAGGTGCCGTCGGACTCGAGTGGCCCCTGCGGAGTCGCGATCTGAGGAAAATCCTGATTATCAACGCTGCCACGGTTGATATAGGAATTGAACAGGACAATGCCGGAGAGACGGACGCGATACTTAGAGGCGCTCTCGACCTTGGTCTGGCTCTGCTCCGCGATTTTGGAGTCGGCGAGCTGCTGGTTTTCTTCAAGCTTGTTCACGCGCTGTTCGATGCTGGAAGCAGCGGAGGTGGTTGAGGGCGCGGACTGCATGGCAGCGGGCTGGGCAGTGGTGGCAACAAGTTGAGACTTGGTGGTCTCCAGTTCGCGGCGAAGCGCTGCGGCTTCGGCGTTCGCGGATTCCTGCTGGGCCTTGAGAGTTTGCACCTGCGCGGAGAGTTGCTGCACCTGCGACTGAAGCTGCACGAGGAGCGAGTTGACGGTGGCTAGATCGAGCTGCTGCGGCGCAGGCGCGGGGATAGCGCGGGATTCGGCGCCATCGATCTGAGCACGAGAGCGGGGTGCAAGGAGAAAGCAGCAGGATGCGGCAAAGAACATTAACGGAATGATTTTCCCGCAAAAAATGCGTCGCATAGATACAACCTCCCGCAAAAGACTGCAAAATGGCACGACCGGTATTTCCCCGTTACCTCAGGATGGATGGAAACTTCGCGCGAACCCCTAGGCCTGCTTGCCCGTGGGTAACGAGTGTGTCGCCGAGCTTAAAGCTTCGCGTACCTTTTCGAGAAGGGTCAACCTGGAAAATGGCTTCTGCATCATGGAGGCTTCAGCGGACATGCGGTCGTCATTATTGCCGTCGCCAGAAAATTCAGCGTAGCCGGTCATGTAGATGACGCGGAGATCGTGGCGAGCGAGGGCAAGCTTCGAGGCCAGCTGGGCGCCATTCATGTGGGGCATGACCATATCCGTGAGCAGAAGGTGAATCTTACCGGAGTAGCTTAAAGCGATTGTTAAGGCTTCCTGGCCGTCACGAGCTTCGAGGATCGTATATCCCCCGGTCTTAAGGAAATCGGATGCCAGTTGGCGGACAGCGGTTTCATCCTCGACGAGGAGAATTGTCTCGGTGCCGCGAGGAATTGGCTTAGATTTTACAATTTCGTCGGATTCGGCAACGCTCTTGCGGGAACTGGGCAGGTAGATTTCGAAGGTGGCGCCCTTCCCTTTTTCGCTGTGCACCCAGATAAAGCCGCCGGACTGCTTGACGATGCCGTAGACGGTGGCAAGACCGAGGCCGGTTCCCTTGCCCACCTCTTTGGTAGTGAAGAAGGGTTCGAAGATGCGGGCTTTGGTCTCAGGGTCCATGCCACAGCCGGTGTCGGAGACGGACAGGAGGACATAGTCGCCCGGCACCATGGGGGGATGGAGAGCGGCAGTGGAGACGTCCATGGTGAGGTTCGCGGTATGTACGGTGAGACGACCGCCATCCGGCATGGCGTCCCGTGCGTTGACGGCAAGGTTCAGAAAGACCTGTTCGATTTGACCGGGATCCGCAAATACGGGAGACAGCTTGGGGTCGGGAGCAAAGGTGAACTCGATATGCTCGCCGATGAGACGCGGGATCATTTTGTTCATCTCGGCGATGGTGGTGTTGAGGTCGATGACGCGGGGTTGCAGCACTTGCATGCGGCTAAAGGCGAGGAGCTGACGGGTCATGGAAACGGCGCGGTCGGAAGCCTTCTGGATCTGCTCGACGTATTTGCGCTGTGCAGTATCGGGGCTGCGGTCCAGCAGCAGATCACTATTGCCACGAATAACGGTAAGGAGATTGTTGAAATCGTGAGCAACGCCACCCGCAAGACGGCCGACGGCCTCCATCTTGTGCGCCTGACGGAGGCGATCCTCGAGCTGGCGTTGTTCGGCTTGCGTTTTCTGGAGGCTGGTGCGCATGCGGTCGAAGGCGACAGTGACCTCACCGACTTCGTCGGTGGCAGTCGATTGAAGGGGAAACTTGAAATTCCCTTCACCTAGAGCACGGACACCAGCAACCAGGTTGGAGAGCGGCTTGGTGAATGTGTAAGAGAGAAGGAAAACCAACGCGCCTCCGGAAAAGACGCTAATCAAGCCGAGACCGAGGAGGATGCGGTTGAGGCGGTTGAGAAACTCCGTGGCTTTGTCGAGGGAACGAAGAACGGTGAGGGAGACGGGTAATGGATCGTCGCCGGAAAGACTGACGGTGGTGGCGAGGTAGCGTTCGTGGCCGAGCTGGAGCTCTTTGGGGAAGTCGACGGCATGGCTGCTCTGGGCAACGGGCAGTACCGGAAGGGTGCGTTGAGACTGGAGAGGGAGAGAAGTAGCCAAGACTTGACCGTCGGTTTGAAAAACAATGTCGCTGGAGAGGACGGTGCTGAACTGCTGAGCGAGGCGATCGTCGATTCTGTGACCCACCGCGAGCAGGCCGATCTGCGAACCCTCACCGGCGGAACCGAAGTAGATCGGCTGCAGCCAAACCTCGTAAAGATGGCCGCCGCCGAGCCACCAATGACGCGAATCGATACGCTGCGTAGACTTGCGGAGGAATTCGGCAGCCAATTCGGGAGAGAAGTCGTTGGAAACGGGCTGCAGGCCTACGGCGCCAGAACGGTTGGCCAGAACCAGAAGGTCGCTGCCAGAGATTTTAAAGATGCTGGCCGATTCATCCTGAATGGTAGCGGGGTCCTGGGTAGTCATTAGAGCGCGGACGTTGGGAAGATTCGCTACGAGTGCGGCGGAACGAAGCATGGTGGCCTCGCGCTGCTGGGCGAAGGTCTGGTAGGTCTGGACCGAGTCGTGGAGTTGCTCGCGAAGGGACTCGCGGACACGCCTTTCGACGTTGTAGCTGACAACAAAGAGAGTAGCTCCGGTCAAGCCCGCCGAAACGGCGAGGAGTGAGAGCAGAAACTTGGTGCGCAGGCGAATCGACCGGAACACGGCACCTACCCTGAACGGGACGGAAAAAACTAGGGCGGCCACGTCGGAACCAACCCAATATAGCCAACTTAGCATGCGCGCAAGGAGGGCGGGCACGTGGTGTCGAATGGGGTATCGACGGGTTGGGCTAGGCAAACGAGGCTGCGCGGAGCGAAATGGGGACCTTCGTCCAGGTGAAAATTCTTTCATATTCCGGTGGGCGGATTGGCGTTAAACTCAGACCGAGCCGGACTGTTTGCTCGCCCACCCTTCGAACTGACGCAGAGTCGTCGCTCCCAGACTCTGACGCAGCAACCACCGGCCAAGACGGTCTAGGCAACAATCCAAACCAACCGAGATTCTTTCCGACCCGAAGGAGATGCAACATGACAAGTCCAGCAGTGGCCGAAGCGCAACCACCACAGGAGTTGAGCGCATTTGGAAAGGCACGAGCGACAGTGCAAGGGACGCCGCTTAGCGCGGAGGAATTGCGGAAGACAGACGCCTTCTGGCGCGCCTGCAATTACCTGATTTTGGGGATGCTCTACCTGCAAGAGAATCCGTTGCTGCGACAACCACTGAGGGCGGAACACATCAAGAATCGTCTGCTGGGACATTGGGGATCGAGCCCGGGCCTGGCGTTCACTTACGTGCATCTGATGCGGCAGATCAAGAAGTATGACCTGGACATGATTTTCCTGGCTGGGCCCGGACATGGCGCACCTGGTGTGCTGGCGCCAGTGTACCTGGAGGGGAGTTACTCGGAGATTTATCCGGAGAAAGGCGAGGACGAAGAGGGTCTGCGGGAGTTTTTCAAACAGTTTTCGTTTCCGGGCGGGATCGGAAGCCATTGCACTCCAGAAACGCCGGGGTCGATTCACGAAGGCGGGGAATTGGGCTACGTGCTGTCGCATGCCTGCGGAGCGGCGTTCGATAATCCGGAACTGATTGTGGCGGCCGTTATTGGCGATGGAGAGTCGGAGACCGGCCCACTGGCCACGTCCTGGCATGTGAATAAGTTCTTGAATCCGGTGCGGGATGGAGCGGTGCTGCCGATTCTGCACTTGAACGGCTACAAGATTAACAATCCTACGTTGCTGGCGCGGATTACACACGACGAACTCGAGAATCTGCTGCGCGGCTATGGGTGGACGCCCTATTTCGTAGAGGGGTCGGACCACGAGAGCATGCATCAAGCCATGGCAGCGACGACGGAGAAGTGCGTGCAGGAGATCCGGAAGATCCGAGTGGTCGCGCGCGAGGCGGGAAATCTGGACAGGCCGCGGCTCCCCATGATCGTGTTGCGCTCGCCAAAAGGCTGGACAGCACCTGGAGGAGTGGACGGACACAAGCTGGAAGGATTCTGGCGCGCGCACCAGGTGCCGCTGGCGGATGTGAAGAAGAATCCGGACCGGCTGCATGAACTGGAAGCCTGGATGCGCAGCTACAAACCGGAAGAGCTATTCGATGAGAGGGGCAAACTCCGCGCGGAAATCAAGGATATAGCGCCGAGAGGCGAGCGGCGGATGGGATCAAACCCGCACGCGAATGGCGGACAGTTAAAGCGAGCGTTGCGGATGCCGGATTTCCGGGAGTTTGGCGTGAAGCTGGAGAAACCCGGGGTGATGACGGCGGAGAATACCCGGCCGCTTGGCGTATTCCTGCGGGAAGTGATGAAGCAGAACATGCACAACTTCCGGGTGTTTGGACCGGATGAAAACAGTTCCAACAAGCTGGATGCGATTTATGGAGTAAGCAAAAAACTTTGGATGGAGCAGTACTTCCCGGAGGACGCAGATGGCGGCGAGTTGGCACGCGATGGGCGGGTGGTCGAAATGCTCAGCGAGCACACAATGGAGGGAATGCTCGAAGGGTATTTGCTGACGGGAAGGCATGGGTTCATATCGACATACGAGTCGTTCGTGCACGTGATTGACTCGATGTTCAACCAGCACGCCAAATGGCTGTCGATCTGCAACCGCCTGCCGTGGCGGGAGAATATCGCGTCGCTGAACCTGCTGATTACATCCACGGTATGGAGGCAAGACCACAACGGGTTCACGCACCAGGATCCCGGCTTTTTGGACGTGGTGGTAAACAAGAGCGCGGAGGTCACGAGAATCTATCTGCCTCCAGACATCAATTCCCTTTTGTCAGTAGCGAACCACTGCTTGCGCAGCGAGAATTACGTGAATGTGATCGTGTGCGACAAGCAGATGCACCTGCAGTACATGAACATGGACGAGGCGATCATCCATTGCACGAAGGGCATCGGGATGTGGGAGAAAGCGTGCAACGACCAGGGCAGCGAGCCGGACCTGGTGATGGCGTCGGCGGGAGACATTCCGACACAGGAGGCGCTGGCGGCAATCGTACTACTACGCACGGAATTTCCTGACATTAAGATCCGCTACATTAATGTGGTGGATCTGTTCAAGCTGCAGCCCAGTACAGACCATCCCCATGGACTGTCCGACCGCGACTTCGATTCCCTGTTCACCACGGACAAGCCGGTAATTTTCAATTTCCACGGGTATCCGTGGCTAATTCACCGACTGGCGTACCGGCGGAAGAACCACGAGAACATTCACGTGCGCGGGTATAAGGAAAAGGGGAACATTAATACACCGATGGAGCTGGCGATCGACAATGAGATCGATCGGTTCAGCCTGGCGATCGACGCGATCAACCGTGTGCCGAAGCTGCAGAAGATCGGCGGACATGCCAAGGAGAAGTTCCGGAACATGCAGATTGAATGCGTGAATTACGCGCATGAATGCGGGATCGATAAGCCGGATGTGGCTGGGTGGACGTGGCCGTACTAAGGGAAAGCCAGCATTCATCGAGGGTGATGTAGGAAATTAAAGAGAGATTCATCGCACGAACGGCGTGCGATGGAAAAACTGTGCCTCACTCTGCAGACTCCGTTCGGAATGACGGAAGTGTAGTTTCCCGGTGATTCGGGAGACGCAAAGGTGCGCGAAGAATGCTGATGAATGTACTGGTGTTGAATTCGGGAAGCTCCAGCCTGAAGTTTCAATTAATTGCCACGGACCTAGAACACATCCAAAAGAACGAGGACAAGCGGTTATGCCGAGGACTGGTCGAACGCATCGGCGGCGAAGCGATTGTCACCGTAACGGTTGGCGACCAGCCAAAACAGGTTTTTGCGGAGCCCATCGCGAACCTGCAAGGGGCTGTGGACTTTATCGTGAAATGGCTGGCGTCGGAAGAGTCTGGTGTAGAAGAGGTGACGAATGCCTCCGACATTCATGCGGTGGGAAATCGCGTAGTGCATGGCGGTGAGAAGTTTTCAGAATCGGTGGTAATTACCGATCAGGTGTTGCGCGACATTGAAGGCTGCATCGATTTAGCGCCGCTGCATAATCCCAACAACGTGAAATGCATCCGGGCGGTCCACAAGATTCTGGGTAACCAACTGCCACAAGTGGCTGTGTTCGACACTGCGTTTCATCACCGAATTCCGGAGTACGCGTATTTATATGCGGTGCCGTATCACTTGTACCGGCGGCACCATATCCGCAGATATGGATTCCACGGAACCTCGCACCGGTTTGTGGCTTACCGGTACCGAGTACTGGCGAAGAAGACGCGCGAAGAGACCAACATTGTCACCCTGCATTTGGGGAATGGATGCTCGGCGGCGGCGATTCAGAAGGGCTATCCCGTGGACACGTCGATGGGGATGACGCCGCTCGAGGGCTTGGTCATGGGGACGCGATCCGGGGATGTGGATGCCGCGGTAGTGAATCTGATCGCCACGAAAGAGGGATTGTCGACGGGGGAAGTGGAGTCGCTGCTGAATACACAATCCGGGCTGCTGGGAATATCGGGACTGACCAATGATATGCGTGTGCTGCAGCAGGAGTTGAAAGAACACGAAGACCGGCGGGTGCGGCTGGCGATAGAGGTTTTTGCGTACCGCGCGAAGAAATATATCGGGTCGTATGTGGCGGCGATGGGCGGTGCGGATGCGGTGGTGTTCACCGGCGGGATTGGTGAGAATTCGGCGGATATTCGCGCGAGGATTTGCGAGGGATTGGAATGGTTTGGGTTGAAGGTCGATTCGGCGAAGAATGCGGATGCGGTTGGGAAGGAAGTGCGGATTACGACTGATGATTCAAAGCTGCATGCGTTTGTCATTCCTACGGATGAAGAGTTGTTGATTGCGCGGGATACGGTGCGGTGCATTTTGGGAGAGCCACACCCGTCGTAATGTTGCACGTTGGCGCAAACGGAATCGGAACTAAACAGAATCACCATCGAAGAGAAGACCCACCGTTTCCACACGATTCGTGGAAAGGATGGGTCAACACTCATTCAGGCAGTAGATCCGCGGGCCATTTTTCGGTGTATGGAGTCATGCGGCCTTCGAGGAGAGCGACGAAGGCGTTGAGGGACTTGCGGGCGTCGCCTAGAGGGTAGTAGAAGGCGTCCCAGTTCTCGCTGTCCTCGCCGTCGTGGTTGGGGATGACGTGGTCGAAGTGGTGGGCTTGTTGCAGTTCGGAGTAAGCGCTGCCGGCGCGGCGTTCAATATTTTCCAAATCCTTGAGGGAGAGTTCGCCTTTCTGACGGCGGGTGCGGCGAAGGAGCTTGCGGCGCATGATGTCGGTGACGAGATCTCTGAGATGGATGTTGTGGCCGGATTTGAGGAAGGTGATCTCCTCCTGCGAGAGCGGAGCGAGGAAGGCGGAGAGTCTTGGGAAATTGGCCAAAGAGGCGTGGTTCAGGATGGTGAGGCCGACCGTGGGATTGCCTTCGAAGAAGACGTCGCCCTTGTGGGAGAGTTCCTGGAGGTTCTGAAGGTCGAGGGCCTGCAAGTCGCCGCGAACGTCGAGCACCGCGTAACGTTGATCGGCGTGAAAGGCTTCGATTTGGGCACGCGTGCGGAAGTGGTAGTCGACGCCATCGCGTTCGCCGGGGCGGGGGTCACGGGAAGTGTGGAGGACGAGGGGTTGCAGGCGGTTGAACAAATCGAGATGGAATTTGGCGAGGGCTTTGGCGAGGGGGCTTTTCCCGGCGCAGGACGGGCCGGAGAGAACAACGAGCCGGCCGCGGGAGACGTTGGTCATAAGGGAAGAGTATCGCGGCGGAGGAAAGGGGAAAAGAGGGAGAGGCGCGGGCGTGAAGAGGGCGCTCGCAACCCCAAGATGGACGCGTAAAGCGTCCTCTACAAGTGAGGTACAGGGCGCAGGTCAACGGGATTTCGTTGGTACGTCGGAGGAGACGCGGGAGCTGAGTTGCTCGATGGCGTGGTCGAGGCTTTGACGTTTCTTCCAGAAATCGCGCCAGAGGTCGCCGTGTTTCTCGAGGCGGGCGGGAAGGGATTTGATGTTGAGCTTCGAGGGATCGAGATTGGTTTTCAGTTCCGCGGGCTGGAGTGGAGTGGAGACGGGAGCCTTGGGGAAAGCGCGGACGGAGTAGGGGGAGGCGAGGGGCCGGCCGTGGGCGTTCTGGTGGACATCGATGAGAATGCGGCCCGCAGGACGCTTGGCGACGGTGCGCTCGTTGGTGACGAGGTTGGGATCTTCGGCGCTGACCATGCGGGCAACGATTTCGGCGAAGGTGCGGAGCTGCTCATAGGTGTAAACGGGCTCGACGGGCAGATAGAGGTGCATGCCGGTGGCACCGGACGTTTTCAGGAAGACATTGAGTTTCAGCTCGCGAAGCTTTTCATGGAGGGCTTTGGCGATGGTGACGACAACGGAGAATTCTGTGTTGTCGGAGGGATCGAGATCGAAGAAGAAATAGTCGGGATGATCAATGTCGGTGAAGCGGCTGCTCCAGGGATTGTGGTCGATGCAGCCGAGGCCGGTGAGATAGAGCAGTGAAGCAAGGTCGTTGGCGACGGCGTATTGAATTTCTTCACCGCGATGCTCGGAATCGATAGGCACAGTTTGCAGCCATTCAGGCAGGCCGTGGACTTCACCGAGATTCTTCTGAAAAAACGCCTGGCCCTTGATGCCGTCGGGATAACGTCGAAGAACGAGCGGGCGATCGTGGAGGAACGGAAGGATGAAGTCGGCCATGCGGTAGTAGTAAGCAAGCAGATCGCGCTTGGTGTAGCCGGACTCTGGAAAATAGACCTTGTTGAGATTGCTGACGCGGAAGCGCTTGCCGTCGAGTTCGAGGAGAGCGTTTTCCGCGCGGCCCTTGAAGAGTTCGGCTTCGATCTGTGCCTTGGTCGAGAGAACTTTGCCGACGACAGCGGGAGCCTGGACAACGTCAGGATTCGGATTAGAGCTCTTTGGAGCGGGAGCAGGAGTTTCGAGCCGCCAGGTGCAGTCTTCGGGCTTTTTGTCTTCACGAAGAGAGAGGAAGACGGGATGGCGGAGGCGGTTTTCGTCGGTCCAGGAGGAGTAGCGAACGCGGGCGACGAGCTCGGGACGCACCCAGGAGGGCTTTTCGTTGGTGTCGGGCGGTTCGACAAAGGGCGAGCGGTCAGAGTGAAGCGCTTTTAGCTTGGCGAAGATCTCTTTGTGAGATTCGGTGTTGAAGCCGCTGCCGACATGCCCGGCAAAGCGAAATTTCTTGCCTTCGTAGAGGCCGAGGAGAAGAGAGCCGAAGGGGAGGCCGGCGCCCCGGGAAACCGTCCAGCCGCCAATGACCGCGTCAAGCGTGTGCGAGGTCTTGATCTTCAGCCAGTTGTTGCTGCGGTCGCTGACGTAGCGGGAGTCGATGCGCTTGGCGACGATGCCTTCGAGGCCGTTCTGCTTGGCGAGTTCGAACAATTCCCTGCCCTTTTCGAGTTGATGATCGGAAAAGCGAAGGTTGGCGGTCGAATGCAGCAGTTTTTGGAGGAGTTGCTTGCGCTCGAGGAGGGGCGTTTCGCGCAGGTCGTAGCCATCGCAATAGAGGAGGTCGAACGCGAAGAGCACGACGGGATACTCCGAGACCAGCTTGGGAGAAGGATTGCGGACGTGCATGCGCTCCTGAAGTTTCTCGAAATTGCTGCGGCCACGCTCGTCGAGAACGGCAATTTCACCGTCGAGAATGGCGTGGGAAGCAGCGACGGAATTTGGAAGCTGGTGAAGCTCGGGATATTGCGCGGTGATGTCGTTGCCGGAGCGGGCGCGCAGTTTGAGTTGGCCATCCTGCAGAAACGCAAGCGCGCGAACGCCGTCCCATTTGATTTCGAAGAGCCAGTTGGGATTGGAGAAGGGATGATCGGCGAGTGTGGCGAGCATGGGCGCGAGTTTGCCGGGCATCGCGGCTTTGCGGGCGTTTTGCAGCTCGGAAGGATGGAGCGGCGAGGGAGTACGTTTCGGCGCAAGTTGTTCCTTGATTTCGGGCAGGACACGCCCGGTGAGGACGGAACCATCGTGTTCATCGATGTTCCAGTGAGGGTCGGCGGCGGCGTCTTTGTGCTTGATCATCAGCCACTCGTTGCCTTTTTCGCTGTGCTTGAGCTTGACGAGAACGAAGCTGCCGCGAAGCTTTTCGCCATTGAGGGTGAACTTGATTTCCCCGCGATCGATCTGCCTGGCGGGGTCGACAGCGCCTTCTGGTTGGAAGGTGCCGCGGTCCCAGACCATAACGGTGCCCGCGCCATAGTTTCCTTCAGGGATGTTGCCCTCGAAGTTGGCGTAGTCGAGGGGATGGTCTTCGGTTTGGACAGCGAGGCGTTTGTCGTCGGGATTCAGGGAGGGGCCTTTAGGGACGGCCCAGGATTTGAGAGTGCCGTCCATGGCGAGGCGGAAGTCGTAGTGAAGGCGGCGGGCAGCGTGCTTTTGGACGACGAAAGTGGGTTCTGTTTTGACGGCGGGTTCGGCGCCCGATGGCTCGGGAGTGTGGTCGAATTGGCGTTTCTTGTTGTATTCGGCGAGCTTGCTGGAGCGCGGCATGAGGGCATTCTAACTTGGGAGGAAGAGTTAAAGATAACGCAGAGGCGCGGAGGACGCGGAGGAAGCGAAAGGAGGAAAACCCAACGGCGAAGAGCAGACCCGCCACCCTTTGCGCAAAAGACGCAGAAAGGATGGGACACCCTCAAGAACGGGATGATTGGTGGGATAAAGAACCTGACCCGAAATCTGAGATTGTGCGGACATGGGGCGCAGGAGTCCTGCGCCCCTACAGCGGCCGGCTAACGAGTTTAGGAAAGGGATTTAGCGTAATTCATTGGGAAATCGGGGAGATTTGGGCTTGCATGGGGGTGGGGGGACCGCTAACCTTGAAAGGCTCGTCCGGTTCGCTTCACGGAAGGAGTTACAGCCATGGCCACGACGGTGTGGAAAGGTCACCTGACCTTCGGGCTCATTTCGATCCCGGTGCGGATGTTTGCGGCCGCGCGCGGGGAACGCGTGAGCTTCAACCAACTCCATAAGGTGTGCAATTCGCGGATCAAGCAGCCCACGTTCTGCCCGGTGTGCAACCGCAACGTGGAACGATCGGAGATCGTGAAGGGCTACGAGTACGAGAAGGATCAATATGTCCTGTTCAACGAAGAGGAGTTGGACAAGATTGAGCCGCCGTCGGCGAAGGTGATGGAGATTCTGGAGTTTGTGAAGATCGACGAGATCGACCCGCTGTACCTGGATGCTTCGTACTACGTGACCCCGGAAGATCCTGGGCTCAAGGCATACACGCTGCTGATGAAAGCGATGCAGGAGACGGGCTACGCGGCGATCGCGAAATTGACGATGCACCAGCGGGAACACATCGTGATCATCCGGCCGGGCGCCAAGACGATGACGCTGCACACAATGTTCTATTCGAATGAAATTCGCGCGGCGGAGACAGTTCCGGATAATATTGAAGTAAAGGATCAGGAAAAGAAGCTCGCGGAGCAGTTGATTCAGAGTTTGGCGTCACCGTTCCAACCGCAGAAGTATCGGGACGAATATAGCGACGCCGTACGGGCCATGATTGCGGCGAAGTTGCAAGGCAAGGAAATCACGGAAGCCCCGCAGCCGCACATGGCGCCGGTGATCGATTTGATGGAAGCGCTGAAGAAGAGCCTCGCCAGCAAGCCCGCCCCCGCGGCGGCGAAGGCGGCTCCAGCGGAGGAAGTGGCGGGACCGGTGGCAGTGCCAAGCGGCAAGAAACCGCCGACACGCGCGGTACAACCCGCAGCAACGACGCAAAGACGGGGGAAGAAAGCAGCCGGCTAAGGGTAGATGGGAACGACGGAGCGATACAGTCCCGAAGATGTGCAACGGATCCTGGGGCTGACGGGCAAGCAACTGGATTACTGGGACCGGCTGCGGCTGGTTTCTCCACGACAACCAGACGGGGATGGAGCGGAGTATTACGACTTTCGCGACCTGATTGGACTGCGCACAGTCAAGCAATTGCTGGAAAAAGGCGTTACCGCGAACCGCCTGCAGAAAGCGGTGTCTGCGCTGAAGGAGAAGCTCGAGCAGGTGCACACGCCCTTATCGCAATTGCGAATTTTGTGGGACGGGAAAGAAGTTTTGGTGGAACAGGGGGTGGCGCGGCTGGAACCGGTGTCTGGGCAGTTCGTGCTGAACTTCGAG
>Ga0207761_1000383_pt1 | contig 15580 bp, 11 predicted proteins | sample LuqExpMetageno34_FD_187792 | JGI IMG/M metagenome (GOLD analysis project Ga0207761, IMG submission 187792) | Tropical forest soil microbial communities from Luquillo Experimental Forest, Puerto Rico - Sample 34 (SPAdes) | ecosystem: Environmental > Terrestrial > Soil > Tropical forest ... | reverse complement strand
TGTCTCGAAAAGCCCTCATATGCCAACACATGCCACTTCAATGAGATGCGAAAAAAGCGACGTGTCACGAGATGCCTGGTTGCGCCCAGAATTGCAAAACGAAGTGACCCCAGAAGTGACACCGGAATTGCACGATCAGCCGCCTTTCAAGGGAGTTTATTAGGGGGACAGATTAGGGAGCTGGGTGGTCGACTGTGATTTTCAAGTTTGCATCCGGAGCATAGATGTAGGTGACCGAACACTCTGGCCAGAACTGAGCTCGGACGTTGATGGTCACGGTAGCCGGAATCAGGCCCGCATTAACCGCTCTCGAGCAAGTCTTCGTCTCCCAGGTTTTTGTCCGCAGGCTCCAGTATGGCCGGCTTTTTTTCGCTGCCCTCGAGGGACTTGTTGAGATCCTGAAGACTTTGGTAGTACACCGTCAACGGGTTGACGAAAATTTCCTTACCGCTCAGGCTGTCCAGACTTGTCACTGCGCTGCCGTCCGGTCTAGTAACAACGATCTGCTCCACAAGTCACCCATGCCGCTGATAAGCGCTTGCTCAAGCTGTTCATATCCGACTGGTAGGAAGGTGACGGATACTGGCAAACTGCCCGTCTTGAAATCGCGGTTCAGCGTTTGCTGAAACTCCTGCAGCGCTTCGTAGGAAATGCCTTTGGGCCAGCCTTGGTCATAGAAGAAAGCTGACCTGCTGTAGACGACGAGCGCGCGAATCTTCCGGCGCTTGATCATACCGTCGAAGTCGCCGGTCCAACGCTCAGAGGGCGTCGGCAGAGCTGGCGCACTCCCCTGCTGCGGAGCAAGTGCGACCGAGCCAGATTCAGGACTCTCCGATGGGAATAATGCGAAATTGGCCGACGTGGGCTCCAAAGCAGTACCCAAAACGAGGAAAGCAATCGCTGCCAACGCAAGCCTGGACTGCCACAACCTCATGTTCCCCGCGTAGTTTTTCATGTACGGAATCATCGCAACCTTCGTGAAAGATACCGATTATCAGACTCCTGAGGTGATTTAGCAGCACTCGTTTACCTGAATTCGTCTACGGCGGGTATGCGCTTTCGCAAGTGGGCGCGGCCCTCTCCAAGTCTTGCCCTCAGCGTATCTCTCGCCGCAAGTGTGTTTCGCAGCTGAATTCTCGGGACCTGTCGCCTGTGACAGTAGTCATTGCACTTCGACTTGACATCCTGTGCCCGTCTGAACTTTGCTCAAGACCCCGGGATTGCAGTTGGTTGGGCCAGGCACAGAGGATGAACGGACAGGCGAAGTGCAGGGTGGGTGGCGCAGCTTGCGTTTATTAATGTTCCTTCGCGAGGTAAGGTGACAAGGTCTGACCTTTGTTCCCGCTGTCAGAAAATTCAGTGAGATCGGTAGGAAAGAGACCAGTCGACCACGGAGAGCGCGTCTCTTTGGTTAAAAGCGAGAAGGGCCAGTGAAACAGGAAGGGCCAGTCCGAATAAAGGAAGGGCGAGCAAGTGGCGCGAAAAAAGCATTTACGTTGCTTGTAGCAGTCGTGCTGGCCATTTCAGTCTATGTTCTTCTTCAGGAGGTCTATTTCGTGCGTGAACTTTTGCTTTTTGTGGCTTGCGCGGCGCTTCTTGCGTTTTTTGCGGCAAACTTGGTGCTGCTGGGGATTCTGTTCCACGCAGCCGGCCGAAGCATTGCCCAATGCTTCCGAAAACCAAGAATGGCTCCACAGGAGGAAGGTAGTAGTCAACCGCTTGCTCGTCGGATCTCCGACAATAGACGCGGCCGCCAGGATTGGGCCGCTTTGAGTGCGCGGGACCGGGCAGTTTGGTTCGCGGGATAACGGAAGAAGGATTGGTTGTTCTGCGAGGCAAGTGGGAAAGAGAGGACCCATGGGGATTAGAATCTGGCTACTTGTGATCCTTTGGGCCGCCATGGCCGGCGCGCTGCCGCTTGCGGCCCAACAGAAAGGCCAATACGTGCCGGGCCAGTTCGGGCTGAATGCCGGAATCTTGCCTAGTCCGGGATTCACGTACCAGAACATGGAAATCAACTACGACACCAGCACGCTCAACGATACCAAGGGCAACGCTCTGCCGGCCAAGCCAAATCTGAATCTTTGGGTCGTCGAGAATTGGCTCATATACGTGACGAACGCCAAGTTTCTCGGGGGCAAGCTCGCATTCGTGATCATCGTCCCGACAATCGCCAATGGCTCACTGACCCTGGAACAAGTCAATTTTAGTGGAACCACGTGGGGGCTCGCGGACACCTGGGTCCAGCCGTTTACGGTGAGTTGGCAGCTAAAACGGGCGAACATCTTTGTGGGCGACGCCATCGTGACTCCCACGGGCCGCTATTCTCCTGGTGCCCTGAACAACATTGGATCCGGCTACTTCGGCAATCATGTGATCATGGGGACCACGGTTTACCTAACCAAGAACAAAGGCACCAGCGCCAACATCTTCACCGACTGGGAAGTTCACGGCCAGAAGCAAGGCACGAACGGCACGTACAAAACTCCTGGCCAGGCCTTCACCGATGAATGGGGCGTCGGGCAGATTCTGCCCCTCAGCAAAAATCTAAGCAAACTGCTTCAGATCGGCGCGATCGGGTATGACCAATGGCAGATAACGGAAAATGGCGGCACATTTGCGCTCACCGGACCCCTCGGCAACACCATCATTTTGCCAGCAAACACGCTGCCCTATTACTCGGTGCATGCAGTCGGTGGCCAAGTCAATTTCATCATGCCGGCAAAAAATCTTGCTCTGTTTTTCAAGTATGAACACGAGTATTCTTCCTATTCGCACACTCTCGGCAACACAATTGTATTTGGCGGTTCCTGGACGCTTCGCATACCTAAACCTGCCGCCACAGGAAACTAAGGAGTTTCGAACAAGAGACAAATGCTTGTATTGGAGATAACGCAACCGGTTTCTGAATTCGCCCAACGGAGTAAGAGTATGATCAGCAAAAATATCAAGAAAACGCTACTCGTAATTCTTAGCGTCACGTTGCTCTCTGTCCCACGCCAAGCTCTGCTCGGAGCTCAAGACCAGGCGCCAGCTCCTGCGGCTGGTGGCGGGAATCCCACGGAAACCGCTCCGCAGAGTGCGAGCGACCTCCAGTCGCTCTTGGCTCCCATCGCGCTTTATCCAGATTCGCTTGTGGCGCAGATCCTCACCGCGTCGACCTTCCCGGACCAGGTTGCGGTTGCTGACTACTGGCTCCAGCAAAACAAGAGCTTGACAGGGAGCGCCCTCATGCAGGCGGTTGACAAACAATCTTGGGATCCGAGCGTTAAAGCACTCACGCAATTTCCCTCCGTGCTCGACAACATGGCCAAGAATCTTTCATGGACGTCGTCGGTTGGAGAGGCATATCACAATCAGCAGTCCGACGTTATGACCGCCATTCAGACCCTGCGCGCGCAAGCTAAGGCAAAAGGTAGTCTCCAGTCCAATTCGCAAATCACTGTCGTGCAACAGTCACCGCAAACCATCGTCATTCAACCCGCCAATCCACAGATTGTCTACGTTCCGCAGTACAACCCGACCGTGGTTTATGGTACGCCGTACGTGGTACCGGCCTATGTGGCTCCCACGTACAGCGCCGGAGATGTAGCTGCCGCAGGCATTATCGGATTCGGTGCTGGCATCGCCGTCGGAGCAATGATGAGCGGCGGATGCTGCAGCTGGGGATATAGCAGCTGGAACTGTGGCTGGCACGGCACGGCCGTCGTCTACCACGGCGGAGCGTACTATGGAAATTCAGCATGGCACGGCGGCTATTACAACGGTGGCTATCACAGCAGCTACGGCTACAACAACAACTATAACCGGAACAATTACAACAACTACAATCGAAACACGAGCAACACCTACAACAGGAACGTCAGCGGCAACACTGTAAACGTCAATAAGTCCTCTGCTCAGAATTTCGAGCAAAGTCACCCCTCAGCTCAGACCGATGCTAACAATTTCAAGCAAAGTCATCCTTCAACACAGACCGATGCTCAAAATTTCAAGCAAAGTCATCCCTCATCCTCAAACTCGTGGGCACAGCATAGCAGCACAGGCAGTTCCCACTCGAACGCATGGGGCGGGAGTGGGCACTCGGGCGGTTCCGACGGCTGGTCCTCGAAAGGCGAAAGCAGCCGAGGGTGGGGGAGCATGCACTCGAGCGGGTTTAGCGGCGGCCGATTTGGTGGCGGTGGTCGCGGTGGTGGCGGTTTTCGTCGCTAGCACTGCTGTTGCCAAAGCAAAAATATTTTGGAGGAACAAGTTATGTCGGGCCTACGAAACCAAAAAACTCTCGCCGCACATCTCGTAATGTTTGTTGCATTGCTGGCACTGATCACATCGTTGGTAGCATGCAACAAGCAAGGAAACACGGCGCCTGAAAAGCCAGTGCAAAAAACTTTCGCCTCTCCTGAGGATGCCGGCGCCGCCTTGTTGGACGCGGCCAAATCCGGAGACCAAGCCGCCCTGCTTGCGATCTTCGGCCCTGACGCCAAGGATGTCCTATTCTCAGGGGATCCTGTGAAGGACAAAGATGCGTTCCAAGATTTCGTTGTCCGGTATACGCAAATGCATCGCTGGCGCGAGATCAAAGCGGGCGGGCAGATGCTCTACGCCGGGGCAGATAATTGGGCGTTTCCAATTCCGCTCGGGCAGAATTCTTCAGGCCAGTGGTACTTTGACACCGCTGCGGGCAGGGACGAGATTCTTGCGCGACGCATTGGCAAGGGCGAGTTGACCGCGATCGTCGCCTGCACAGCTATTGCCGAAGCGCAGGATGAATACTTCCGCCAAACTCATGAAGGGGACAAAGTGAAGCAGTACGCCCAAAAGCTAGTCAGCGATGAAGGCCAGCAAAACGGTTTGTACTGGCCGGTTCCAGCGGGTCAAACCCCGAGCCCCCTTGGAGACGTTGGCGACTTTGCCAAAGCTGCTGGTTACACCAATGCCGGCACTAAGCCCCAGCCCTTCGATGGCTACTACTTCCGGATACTTACCAAACAGGGCGACAAGGCAAAAGGAGGCGAAAAGGACTACATCGTGAACGGAAAGATGACTGGAGGGTTTGCCGTTCTCGCCTATCCGGCGGAATACAGAAACTCGGGAATCATGACGTTCATCGTGGGTAAGGACGGCGTGGTCTATCAAAAGGACTTGGGCGAAAAAACCGCAAACGAGGGAGCCTCCATGACGGCGTACAACCCAGGCGATGACTGGAATCCCGCCCTTTAGCGTTCACGAGCCAGCGCTCGGCGGCTCGTCTTCGATGAGGAGAGTCCGTCATGATCAGAGTTTCAGACGCGGTCGCAATTCCAATGGCCAGAAGTCCTCGTGTTACGAATCAAAGGAGCGAAGCGTAGCTGCAAGTGTCCCCAGATAACTTGCCGGATCTGGAGTCATAAAAAATGGTCCTTCTGGCTATTTAGTGGATGACGGTGCTAGATCCAGACCACCGCAGTGAAAGTAAATCGCGTGCATGAAATTCTGTTTGTTCCGGAATCCTCGAGCAGTGTATTTCACCCACTGGATCTTGGCATTGAGCGATTCGCTGGCGGCGTTGGTAATCCGATGCCGTAAATAGGTGATGATGTTTTCGAATCGACGCTTCAACATGCTGGCCACCTCTTTGATGGGCTGCAAGCGACTCCGTACCGCCCAGCTGTGCCACCACTGAAAATGCTTGCGGGCTGGCTTCTCGTACACATAGTCGTACAAGACCATGGCAGTCTCCCTCAGCGCCCAGGCGCGCGCCGTTTTCAACTCACTGCGCCGTAGTTCGGCAAACTCTCGTCGCTGTTTCCCCTCCATCAAAGCAGGGTTTCGTAGCCAGTCGTATTTCGTTCCCGTCAGACGCTCATCGCCTTCGGCCTTGAGGGCTTTATGCTCCCGGCGGCGGACTCGATCCACGGCTTCTCCCAGATGCTTGGCAATATGAAATTTATCGAACACGATCTTTTTCTCGGCTTCCGGCAGATGCTCACGCAACGAGGCGAGATAGGGATCCCACATGTCCAGAGCCACGGCCTCAATGCTGGCTCGCTGTTCCGCGGTGATTGTGGACCAGAATCCGTCCAGACTACTCTGCTCGCGATCTTCGGCCACATACAGCACGCGATTCCTTTTCAAATCGTTCACCAGCGTCAGGTACTTGTGCCCTTTGCGGAAGGCCTTTTCGTCTACTCCCAGCTGGGGGATCGCCTCCGCCTGGCGCCGCGCTAGGCCGCGCTTAACCGCTCGCTCCAGGATCCCGTGGATCTCATCCCAGCTGAGCTGCAACTGTTCGGCCACCGCCTTCTGGCTGGCATGTTTCAGCCACGTGATGGCCAGCGCTTCAAACAGCGCGGTAAAGCGGCTGCCGGGTTCGGTCCAGGGCAGCTTCACCATGCGCACCCCGTGCTCTGGGCACTGCGTACGTGGCGGCGCGGCATGCAGAATGGTTCGATACTGACAGGTGTCCAGATGTCGCCATTCCCGCTCCGGCTGATGATCGTAGAGTGGGCCGAGGGCGCCGCATTCCGCACAAGCCCACTCCGGTTTGTTTTGGTGGACGAGGTAGACGTGCACCTCACCCTGTTGCAGGTTGAGTTCTACCCGCTCCACTTGCCAAGGAGCTTCAATACCCAGGATGCGTCGATAGAGTTCGTGATCTTGCATGGCTGTGATTTTCTCATGAGCGGCGCTCCATCTCGAAAGGGACGGCCCCAAGTCGGCCAGTGGTACCTTTCCGGTTTCTCCTGTTTCCTTCCTGGCGGAGCAAGTTCAGAGCGGCCCGCAGCGGTCAAGGGCGCGCCGGTATTTTAGGCGCGGCGCAGCGTACCCTTGACGGCGAGGACCGCTATGAAAGAATTACGACAGGAAGGAAAGATGGGACAAATTCCGGATTATTCGCCCACTATGAAGCCTGAATTCCCTAAAAAATCGCAAAACACTGTCATCATCGACAGTTACATCATTTGGGAATAAGTAGCAGGCTGCCACTCGCAAGGTTGTCCAAGCAATCGGTCGATCGAAGAGGAGAGGAGGGAATTCATGAGGTCCACAGGAAGAATAGTCGTTGTTGCGGCAGCGTTGCTGCTGGTTCTTGGGTCGGCACTTTCACCGCCCGTTTCAGCAGAGGATAAGAAACCAAACATTCTCGTCATCATGGGAGATGACGTCGGTTGGTTCAATATCGGCGCCTATCATCAGGGAATGATGTCCGGAAAGACGCCGAACCTGGACAAGCTGGCGGCGCAGGGAATGCGTTTTACCGACTATTACGCAGAAGCCAGTTGCACAGCAGGGCGCGCCAATTTCATTACCGGCGAAATCCCGTTGCGCACTGGTTTGACCACGGTAGGTCAGGCCGGAGCGGACGTAGGCTTACCGGACCAGGCCGCCACCATTGCGATGGCCCTCAAAGCCCAAGGTTATGAAACCTTCCAGTTTGGCAAGAACCACCTGGGTGACCTGAACAAATATCTCCCTTGCTTGCACGGTTTCGACGAGTTCTTTGGCTATCTTTATCACCTCGACGCCATGTCAGACCCCTACTGGGCCGACTATCCATCGGACTGGATCGACAAAACCGGACCGCGGAACCTGACGCATTGCTGGGCCACCGGCACGGATGACCCTACCGATCAGCCGCGCTGGGGCAAGGTAGGAAGGCAGAAGATTGAGGACGAAGGCCCGCTGCCTCCATTCCCGAACATGAAAGATATGCAGAACTGGCAACAGGGTCGCCCCGCTAAATACGACATGGAGACTTTTGACGAAGTGCTCGTTGGGCACACCACCGGCGCCATGGATAAGGCCAAGAAAGACGGGAAACCCTTCTTCATCTGGCACAACACCACGCGCATGCACATCTTTACGTACATCCCGCCGAAGTACCAGGCGATGATGAATTTCCAGAGCAATTACGGCTTGGAGGAAGCCGGCATGGCCCAACTGGATGACTGCATCGGTGAGCTTCTAAAGCACCTGGATGACATCGGTCAGGCAGACAACACCATCGTTGTCTTTACCACCGACAACGGCGCGGAAACCTTCACCTGGCCGGACGGTGGCAACACGCCGTTTAAAGGTGAAAAGGGCACCAGCTTTGAAGGTGGTTATCGCGTACCAGCAATTATCCGCTGGCCCGGTCACGTCAAGCCTGGTTCTGTGGAGAACGGTATTTTCTCCGGCCTTGACTGGTTCCCAACGTTGGTGGCAGCAGCCGGTAATCCGAACATCAGCGATCAACTTCTCAAGGGTGTGAAGCTCGGGGACCGCACGTACAAAAACCACCTCGACGGCTTCAATCAGGTGGCTCTGCTCGAAGGCAAAGGACCGTCGGCGCGCCACGAGCTGTTCTACTTCAGTGGCGCCAAGCTCGGTGCGGTTCGCATCGATGATTTCAAATTCCAATTCCTGCAGCAGCCGTATGGCTGGCCCGGTGAAAAGATCGACACCGACATGCCCTCAATCACCAACCTTCGGCAGGATCCTTTCGAACGTTTCTCGACCCTCCGCGGGGAGAGTGCCCTCACCGGTGCGTGGGGCTACGGAATGGACTTCATGGCGCGCGAGTTTTGGCGCTTCGTTGTGGTTCAAAAGGCAGTAGCGCAACTGGCATTGACCGCCATTGACTATCCTCCGATGCAGGATCCGGCGAGCTTCAACCTCGACGCGGTGAAGAAAAAGATCGAGGAGATGATCAAGCAGCACGCCGGTGAATAACAAATGCACAGCGTGGCTCCCTGGCGTGGTTATGGGTGTCCGAAACTACGCTTGACAAAGAGAGGCACGTTTCGTGCCTCATGAGCGGCGCGTGTCAAGGGCGCCAGCTCTACATGCCCGGGGCGGCTCGCAGGAGTTGCCCGATCCTGGCGACGGCAAGGCCCCAGCCATTCACCCCTGGAGACAAAGCTTGTACTGCTCCTCGAAAGCGCGCCGCCTGACGACCGGAGCTCGAAGAATATTCGGGAGATGGATACTTCTGGCGTGTTTCGCGTGCCTTCCCGTTCACGCACAAGATACGCAATTCCTGCCGGAGATTGATGCGCATCTCACATTCAATTCCTGTGTTCGAGGCTACCTTCAGGCCAAGGACGATCGAGAAGGCGGCGACCCGACGCAATTTACGTTTGGTCCAAGCATCGAGTTTTATCTAAAACCTCTGATAAAGCTCAAATCCGTGACGGCTTTTGACTTGGACGATGCAAAATCAAGACCGTTGGCTCTGGAGAGCGGATACCGCATCATCATCGCTCCGAATACCCCAAACGAAAATCGTTTACAGGAGGCTGCCACCTTTCGGTTTCCGCTTTTTACCCGGATTCTGCTTTCGGATCGGAACCGGGTGGATCTCGATTGGAAGAATGGCAGTTTCACGTGGCGTTACCGAAACAAATTGACACTGGAGCGGACTTTCGCGATTCGCGCTTACCATTTTATCCCCTACGTTGCGGCCGAGCCTTTTTGCGAGAGTCAGTACAACAAATGGAGCACCACGGATCTTTATGCGGGTTCCTTATTCCCGGTAGGAAAACACGTCGAATTCAATCTGTATTATGAGTTCGAGAACGACACGGGCAAAAAGCCAAACCGGCAGAATTATTATGTGGGCTTAGCTCTCTACCTTTATTTTTCTCTGAAAAATACTTCGTAGTAATCCCGCCAGAGGAGAAGGGCCACTCGTGGAGAGCATGTTGGGAGGCGCCAATTCTCTTCATGCTTCAATTTTAGATCGGCATTTTATAGGAGTAAAGACTGTGAGCGCAGAAGTCAATAAATTCACATAGTAAGGCCAGTTAGGGTTAGCTAATCTTTCGACATCGGAGCTCGGTGATGGAAAGCAGGCCTAATCGTTCCTCCCCGAAACCTACGAATTTGCATCCTTGGCGCACAGCGATCCTGGTGTGCTTCGTGGCTATCCTGTCGTATAGCGCAGCGCGAGTCGGAACCATGTTGGCAATGGGTCCTCAAGCGGACTGGCCGCTTTGGCTCGGTAACGTGCTCCTCGCGTCGATATTGTTACTGACGCCGCGAAAGATATGGCCAATGCTCATCGTTGCGGCATTTCTGGCATTTGCCGTCAATGATATACAAGCGGGCTTGACGATTCGGACCAGGGCATTACTCATTCTGTCTGACACACTCGATGTCTTCCTAGTCGTGTTCTGCCTGAGCCTCGCCTTTGAAGGTGTACCTCGTTTAAACAGTGTGAGAGCCCTGGCCAAGTTTTCGTTGTGTGCGGTTATCCTGCCGCCCTTGATTGGAGCATGCTTCGTCGCACTGGCCATCGGCAAAGGAAGCTATTGGATAAGCTGGGGGGTTTCTTTTTTTTCGGAGGCGATCGTTTACCTCACGTTGATGCCGGCTATCTTCGGCTGGTTTGGCAAGGGACCGACACAGGCTAAGGAATCGCATTTTAATTACCTTGAAGCCGCCGTGCTCTTCGCTGGGCTGGTGGCTTTCGGGTATTTCGCGTTCGCAGCCCCTCGGAGATACGGATCTGAAGCAATGCTCTATGCTCTCGTGCCCTTTCTGCTGTGGGCCGCCTTGCGATTCGGAACAACAGGAGTCAGCAGTTCAGCGATTGTCATCGCAGTTTTGGCGATTTGGGGCGCCACCCACGGTCGAGGCCCCTTCGTCGAATCGCGCCCGCTCAATAACGTCTTATCCCTTCAGCTGTTCTTGTTCTTCACAGCGGCACCTTTCATGGTTCTAGCAGCCGTTGTGGAGGAAAACAGGCAGGCAAGCGAGCAGCTCTTCCGTTCGATTTTTGAGAATGCCCAGGTTGGAATTGGCATTTATGACATTCGGACGGAGGAACATATTTCGAACAAATCGATGCACGAGATCCTAGGATACAGCCAGGAAGAACTGAGTCAAATCGAGCAGTGGGACAGGATTATCTACCCGGATGAGCGAAAGTCGGGTGCACGGCGATACTTGGAGCTCATCGAGGGCAAGCACGATGAGGACGAATGGGAACAGCGTTTCGTCCGGCGCGATGGCCAAATTGTTATCTCGAACGGCCGATTTAGATTGGTGCGAGACACAGCGGGCAAGCCAAAATACATCTTCAGTTTCAGCGAAGACATTACCGGACGCAAACGGGCAGAAGCGGAACTCGTCAAAGCCAAGGAATCGGCCGAGGCGGCCACGAAATCGAAGTCGGAATTCCTCGCCAATATGAGCCACGAAATTCGTACGCCGATGAACGCCATCCTCGGTATGACGCATTTGGCCCTGAAGACCGAGTTGACGCCGAAGCAACGCGATTATCTGACTAAAACGAAAGCGGGCGCCCAATCTTTGCTCGGCATCGTCAACGATATACTCGACTTCTCAAAGATCGAGGCTGGGAAGCTGGATCTTGAGAACACCGAGTTCCAGCTCGATCAGGTGCTTGAAAACCTGTCCTCGATCGTCAGCCAGAAAGTTCGAGACAAGAGTCTGGAGTTTCTCGTTGCCGCTCAACAGAACCTACCGGCTGTTCTCATAGGGGATCCTCTTCGCCTCGGCCAGGTGTTGATCAATCTCGTAAATAACGCCGTCAAATTTACGGAACACGGTGAAATCGTAGTAACCGTCAATTCCGAAGAGAGCGTATCGAACCGGGTCAAACTGAAGTTTGCAGTTCGCGACAGTGGTATTGGAATGACGCCGGAACAGATCGCACACCTCTTCGAGGCCTTCCGCCAGGCCGATAGCTCCACAACTCGAAAGTACGGCGGCACGGGGCTCGGCCTCTCCATCTCCAAACGCCTAGTGGAAATGATGGAAGGCAGCATCTGGGTAGAAAGCGAATATGGGCACGGAAGCACTTTTTGCTTCACAAGTTGGTTTGGGATTGGGACAGCGTCGAAAGAGCAGAGGAGCTTGATGCCCGGCCTAGCGGCAGTCCGGGTGTTGGTGGTGGATGACAATGCCTCGGCAAGAGCAATTCTACGTGACATGCTCACACAGTTCGCTATTCGAGCCGAGACTGTTTCCTCCGGCAACGATGCGTTACGGGAGTTACTCGCGGCCGATTCGCCCGACCCTTACGGACTTGTCTTGATGGATAGGCAAATGCCAGGGATGGACGGACTGGAAGCTAGTCGAGCCATCAAGCGCCGGAGCGGCCTCCGCAACGTTCCGAAGATCATCATCATTACAACAATTGGCGAGGAGGAGGTCCGATTAGAGGCAGAGCAATTGGGCGTCGAAGGATTCCTGCAAAAGCCAGTCACCCCTTCGGTTCTTCTTGACACGTTGATGAACCTGTTCGCTACGGCCGGGATTGAGAGCATTCCTGCCGCTGCGGCGAAACCGGAACGCGCTGTTCCGCTGGCCAGCGGCCTTCGCGTTTTGCTTGTCGAAGACAACGAAGTAAACCAGCAGGTAGCGACGGAACTGTTGGAGAGTGAGGGCGCCAAGGTTGCTCTGGCTTCGAGCGGCGCTGAAGCAATTAGAGCCCTGACCGAAGGAGATCAGCGGCCCCCACCCTTCGACGTCGTGTTCATGGATTTGCAGATGCCGGAAATGGACGGCTTTACCGCGACCAAGCTGCTGCGCGCTCAGCCTCATCTGCGGAAGCTCCCCATCATCGCTATGACTGCTCACGTGATGGCGGATGAGGTCCAACGCTGCTTGGAGGCGGGAATGGATGACCACGTCGGGAAGCCTATCGATCCTGAAGCGTTCTTCGCCACGCTCGCACGTTGGACACGCGCGCACCCGGAGGAAGCTCCCAATCTGTCGTCTAAGGCTATAAGTGCTAAGGCCGAAATCATTCTCCCCGAACTTGCCGGCGTAGATGTCGCAGCTGGCCTCGCAAGAACGGCCGGAAACAAACGATTGTACCGGGACTTGCTGGCTCAGTTTGCCGCGAGACACGAGTTCGCGGGAAACAGAATCAAAGAAGCCCTTGAATCGGGGGACCAGGACCAGGCGGAGCGTCTCGCACATTCCTTGAAGGGTGTCGCCGGAAATCTAGGAATCAACCGGATCTTCGTTTTGGCTCGGAGTTTGGAAACTTCGATACGCGAAGCACACATGGGGACCGACGGCCTGGTCGAAGAACTCACGTTGGCGCTGACTCGTCAAATCCGAACCATACATACGGCTTTGTTGACTGCAACCGTCGATGCGGATAAGCGGTCCGAAACGCGAGCCGTGGAGCGCGAGGAAGCCTTGAGGGCAATCGACCGCTTAAGGCAACAGCTCGAGAAGAGCGCCGCAGACGCCCCGCAGACATTTAGAGATTTGGCCGAAATCCTTCAGGATACGGTTGTTGCTTCCCGGCTTGATGCCCTTGGTGCGGCTGTAAAAGCCTTCGATTTCGACGTCGCGCTTGCCAAGCTAGATGAAATCTCCGACCAGTACCGCTCGGGACAGGACTAAGAAGGTTCGCCTATGAATAAAATTGCAGATAAGCATGTTTTGCTCCTGGTGGACGATGACCCGGAAAATATCGAAATCGTGAATTCGATACTGGGCGATAAATACGAGATACGGGTGGCAAAGAATGGAGTTAAAGCGCTGGAACTCGCGAACACGGAGCCAACGCCCGGCCTCATCCTCCTTGACGTGATCATGCCCCACATGGACGGTTATGAAGCTTGTAAGCACTTGAAAGCAGACGCGAAGACGCGCGACATCCCCGTTATTTTCCTGACGGGGAAAACCGATGTTGTCGACGAGACTCGCGGTTTCGAGGTCGGCGCCGTCGATTACATTCATAAGCCCTTTTCTCCGCCGATCGTGACAGCGAGAGTCCGAACTCACCTTATGCTGCGCGATGCCCACGAGACGGTCGCCCGGCAGTTGGCGACCATGAATAGCGAACTCGAAATGGCTCGCCAGGTTCAGTTATCCATTCTGCCTAGGGAAATTCCGGATCTACCAAGTTTGGAAATCGTAACCCGCTACCTTCCCATGAGCTCTGTCGCCGGCGACTTCTACGACTTCCTTGTGGTGGACGACAAACACCTGGGTATCCTGATCGCCGATGTTTCCGGCCACGGGCTTCCGTCAGCGTTAATCGCCTCCATGCTCCAAAGCGCCCTTGCTTGGCAATGCCCCCATGCCTCTGATCCTGAGGAGGTACTATCGGGATTGAATCGCTCAATTAATGGCAAATTCGAAAGATATTTTGTAACCGCGGCCTATCTGTTCGTGGATATGGAGAAGGGCACATTGAAATATGCAGGTGCGGCTCATCCTCCACTGCTTCTGTGGCAAGCTAAACTCGGGCGTGCCTCCGAATATGTCGAAAACGGCTTAATGCTAGGCCCATTCACAAATGCGAGTTATACCTCACTCAGCTTTACCATGCAGCATGGCGACCGAGTTGTTCTGTTTACGGACGGACTCGTTGAGGCTAAAAATTCATCCGGGAAAGAGTTCGGTGTCGACCGCGTGAGACAGATTCTGGAATCAAAACATGATCTACGCCCGAGTCGATTCGTCGATGCCTTGCTCTATGGGCTTTCGGACTGGTCGGAGCACGCGGTTGGGTCGAGCCAGTCAGATGACATCACGCTTCTCGTCATTGATTTCAAGGCTCCGGCATAATTGGACAGGTACAGAGTGTCGGTGCAGATCGACACGGGGCAGAGCGACGCCAGAACCGTGTCGGCTCGCTTTCAAAGCGCGCGGTTGAAAAAAGACTCTCTCTAACTTGCCTTCGCCGAGAACTCTTCCGAGTTCGCCGTATCCGACGAAATGGACCAGCATGGCGAAAACAAGCAATGCGAGGGTGAGAATTCCCTTCCAAGTCCCCCCGCCAACATCGGTAATGATCTGTCGAAAAGGCTCGTGCCGATACCAGGCGATGGCAGCGGCTTCCAGAATTTTGAAACAAGCCAGCACAACAGCAAACAAGGCTGACTTCAAGAACACAGCATCGAAGGGCCAGCGTCCGGTGAGTTTCCGGGAGCTCGCTGATGATGCCATTGCGTATATCAAGCAAGCGTACGCTCGGCCAGCGGATGATGTCGCGAGGACGGAAGTGGTGAAAGAATGGTTCGGGGGACGGGCGGCAGAGTCAATTACGCGCGAGGAAGTTAAAGCCGCACTTAACTCAGCCACCGAGGAAAAAAAGTGGAGCCTTTCCACTCGGCACCACTACCAGAATGTTCTTTCCCTCATTTATCGCCTCGCCCTCGAGCACGACCCACTCAAAGTCGAAAAGAGTCCGGTAATCGGCATTCGGCGCAAGAAAGAGAACAATGAACGCGTGCGCTTCCTCACCCCCGCTGAAGAGAAACGGCTGCGCCAAACTCTGCGCTTCAAGCCGCAATGGGCGGAGCATCTGCCAGAAGTTGACCTCGCGATTCACACCGGTTTGCGGCGCACAAACATGTACGTCGACCTCGTGTGGGAGAATGTGGACCTCAAAGAGCGGATCGCCACGATTCCTACGACGAAAAACGATGATCCCGTATATATCCCATTGAACGAGGATGCCATGCGCGCTTTGATGGTCTTCCGCTCCCGCGGGGACAGGAAAGGTCGCGTGATACGGAATGCCGCTGGCGAGACGCTCAACGTCAATGCCCATTGGTTTGTCGACGCCATCCGCCAGGCCAAGATTCCGAATTTTCGCTGGCACGATCTCAGGCACACCTAC
>Ga0207761_1000382_pt1 | contig 15586 bp, 15 predicted proteins | sample LuqExpMetageno34_FD_187792 | JGI IMG/M metagenome (GOLD analysis project Ga0207761, IMG submission 187792) | Tropical forest soil microbial communities from Luquillo Experimental Forest, Puerto Rico - Sample 34 (SPAdes) | ecosystem: Environmental > Terrestrial > Soil > Tropical forest ... | reverse complement strand
CGGGCCAAGCCAACGTTCCTAGGGTTTGCCAGAGAGAAATCTCTTAAGGGAAACAGCCAAAAGAAGAAGAGGTACAAACGAGAAAGGGGGACATTTCTATTGAGGTAAGGAAGGGGACATTTCTAAAGAGCTTTGACAGACCAGGGCGACGGCGTTGACTTGGGAGGCGGGTGGCACCTAAGATGGCGGCCCGGAGGCCCGCTCACCTCGTGATTGGCCAGACGATATCCCACTACAAAATTGTGCAGAAGTTGGGCGGCGGGGGCATGGGCGTGGTGTACGAGGCGGAGGACACGCGACTGGGCCGGCGCGTGGCGTTGAAGTTTTTGCCGCATGAATTGTCGACGGACGCGCAGGCGCTGGAGCGGTTTCGGCGGGAGGCGCGGGCGGCGTCGGCGTTGAACCATCCGAATATTTGCACCATTTACGACATCGGAGAGGATGCGGGGAAACCGTTCATCGTGATGGAGTTTCTGGACGGGCAGACCTTAAAGCACCGGATTGAAGAGAAGCCGATGTCGCTGGACACGGTGCTGGAGTTGGCGATTCAGGCGGCCGACGCGCTGGACATGGCGCACGCGGCAGGGATAGTGCACCGGGACATCAAGCCGGCGAATTTGTTTTTGACGAAGCGCGGGCAGATCAAGATTCTGGATTTTGGCCTGGCGAAAATATCGGACGCGATGCTGCCACACGAGCATCTGGGCGGGGAGGCGGTAGATCGCACGCTGGAAGTGGACCCGGCGCACCTGACGAGCCCGGGGAGCACCGTGGGGACGACGGTGTACATGTCGCCGGAACAGGCGCGCGGGGAAGAGTTGGATGCGCGGACGGACCTGTTTTCGTTTGGGGCGGTGCTGTATGAAATGGCGACGGGAAAGAAGCCATTCGCGGGGAATACGACGGCGTTGATTTTCGATCAGATTCTGAATCGCGCGCCGGTTGCGCCAACGCGGCTAAACCCCAACCTACCAGCGGAGCTGGAGCACATCATTTTGAAGGCGTTGGAGAAGGACCGCGACGTGCGATATCAAATTGCCGCGGAGATGCGCGGGGATTTGAAGCGGCTGCGACGGGAGCTGGACTCAGGGAAAAGCGCTGCGGCACAGGGCAGTGGCGAATGGCAGGTGGCGGGTGGAGAGCCAAGAGAAAAGATAACCACAGAGAGCCCAGAGGCTAGCAGAGGAAGCGGAGACGGCGTTGCAAGTTCCAGCGGGCGCGGGCCGGCGACAAGTCGCGGAGCGCGGGCGAGTAGCAGAGCAAGTTCCGTTCAAAGCACAACGTCGTCGCAACAGTCAGTGGGGGCGGCAGCGAGTGGGCTGACTAGTGCGGTGGTGGCGGCTGTCGGTGGGAAGAAAAAGGCGATATGGATTGGGGTTGTGACCGCGGCGCTAGTGCTGGTGGCCGGCGCGGGATTTTTGTTTACGCATAGAGCGAAGGCGTTGACGGAGAAGGATTCGATACTGCTTACGGAGTTCGTGAACACGACCGGCGATGCGGTTTTCGACGGAACGCTCAAGCAAGCCCTCACTGTGCAGTTGGAGCAGTCTCCCTATCTGAATGTGGTGCCGGAATCGCGGATACAGGAAGCGTTGAAGTACATGGGCAAGGCACCGACGGAGCGTGTTACCTCCGATATAGGGCGAGAGATCTGTCAGCGCGAAGGAATCAAAGCAATGATGACCAGCTCGATTGCCGGGTTGGGAAGTCACTACGTGATTACGCTGAAGGCCGTCAACGCCCAGAATGGGGATACCCTGGCCAGCACCCAAGCGGAGGCGGGTAGTAAAGAAGAAGTTCTCAAGACCGTGGATAAGGCAGCGTCGGAGGTGCGCGGGAAGCTGGGCGAGTCGCTGGCTTCCGTGCAACAGTACGCGAAGCCGCTGGAGCAAGCCACAACATCCTCCCTGGAGGCGCTGAAGGAGTTCAGTCTCGGGCAAGCTGCGCATGAAGCGACCGAGGATCTAAAGGCGATACCGCACCTCAAGAAGGCGGTGCAACTGGATCCGAATTTTGCCCGAGCCTATGCGGTGCTGGGCATCTGCCAAACCAACAATGGGGACTCCAAAAATGGGTTCGAAAACTTAAGAAAGGCGTTTGCACTTAAGGATCGTGCCACGGAACCAGAGCGGCTGTATATCGAAGCACACTACTACGACACATTGACGAGGAATCTGGACAAGTCGATCCCGACGTATGAGTCGTGGATCCGAACCTATCCTCGAGACACGATTCCGCTGGACAACCTTGCCCTGGCGTACCTCGGAGAGGGAGAGTGCGAGAAAGTAATACCCGTGTCGAAGAGCGCGCTCGAAGCAAATCCCAAGGATTCCTATGGCATTGGGTGGTTATCCGCCGCCTACCTGTGTCTGAACCGGCTGGATGAAGCGAAAGCCGTCACCGACGAAGCCCGGGCCAAGAACATCATGGGAGCGCAGATATACCAGACGGATATTAACGTGGCTTTTTTGAAAGGGGACACTGCAACGATCGATCGGGTCGCTGCGGAGTTGAAGGGCACAGACCAGGAATTCCCCACGTTGTACTGGAAAGGATTGGCGGCGTGGGCACAAGGCCAACGGAAACAGGCGCATGCGATCTTGGCGGAGGCCGTAGCCCTAGCCGCCCGGCAGGACCTTAAAGAATGGGCCGGGTCGGAGATCGCGGACATGGCGACAAACGAGGCACTGGTTGGAGATTGCCGCGCGGCAAAGAGCGGAGTGACGGCTTCGCTCGCGGAGTTCCCGGACGGATCGAACCGGATAGGCGCAGCTACCGCGTTGGCAATTTGCGGCGACGCCTCGGGCGCGGAGAAGCTGCTCGACGCGGTAATGAAAGAGGAACCGGACAACACGGGACTACACCAACTTGCGGCGCCCCTGGTGAAAGCATTCAATAGCCTGCAACGGGGGAACGGCGCGGAGGCTGTCGCGGCGTTGGAGCCCGCGCACCGATTCGATTTAGGAATGGACCCGATGTGCTTCGCATACTCCGCCCTGTACGCGCGAGGGTTGGGTTATCTAAAGATGAAGGATGGAGAGAAGGCAGCGGCTGAATTTCAGAAGATCCTGGATAATCCCGGGCGGGGAGCCGTGAACTTGTTGCGGCCGATGGCACAGTGGCAGTTGGCAAGAGCACTGGCAATGAAAGGAGACGCCGCTGGAGCGAAGAAGGCGTACCAGGATTTTCTGGCGGTATGGAAGGATGCGGACGCGGATATACCGGCGCTGGTGGAGGCGAAAGCGGAGTACGGGAGGATGAAGTAAGGAAGTAAGGAAGTAAGGAAGTAAGGAACAACCCAAGACCCAGGTTCTCAAAACGAACCTGGGGCACTCGGCAAAGGTATAAGGGTTAAAACAAAACCGTATAAAGTGACAAGTACAAGGTACAAAGTTCGAGGTTCGAGCAAGCCTGCCAACGCCACGAATCAAGCCGAAAATGTGAGAGCGGCGAAGGACGGTTGGGAATAGGTCACGCCTGTACTGGCGTACTATAGCGGCGCTTCCCAAGTGACAGAAACAATGGAGGGTAGCCAGCGAGGCGAGGGGAGTCCTACGTCTCGATGTGGCGAAGGACGATACTGGTGTCAGCGGCGACGAACACAGCACCACCTCTAACGGGTGGCGAGAAGAACGACGGAGCGGCGTCGACTCGGCCGAATCCGGTGGCACTGGAGACACCTGTTACCGTAACGGGGGCGCGCCCGAGCAGCGAAGGCACACGGGACCTGTTCACTGAAGAAACGCGAACGATTCTGGTGTTCGTCGATGGCGCGGTGATTCAACTGGCAGCGGGCGTGTCTGTCGGGCAGCTTCTCTTTCTGACCAACCAAAAAACAAAAGAAGAAGTGGTGTGCCAGATCCTGCAGAAGCGGGTGTTCCGGCCGACGGTGTGTTACGTGGAAGTGCAGTTCACGGAAGAGAAAGCGAATTTCTGGGGAGTGTCGTTCGAAAAGGAAAAAGCTGGGCCGGTGGAGTTCAAAGTTGCGGAACAGGTGGCGGCACAAGAGACGACGGAAGATGATGGAGGAGGAGCGGTCGCGCCCAAGAGCGAGCAGGAAATCGAGGAGTTGAAGAAGCAGGTGGAGTCGCTGCGGGAACAACTGCAGGAACTGGAAAAACGGAAAGCGCAGGATGCGGCTTCGCACGAATTGGCACCGGTGAATGATCCGGTGCCGGAGACCCAGGCACCGAGAGCGACGGGCAGCGCGGCCAGCGGAACAGATTCTGTCGGCGCAGAGAAAGCGCCGGGCGGGGAAGCGTTGCTGATGCCGGCGGCGGCTCCGGTGGAAAAGAAAACGCCACGATGGGCGGTGCCGATGGCGCTGCCGGGCCGTCAGAAAACGGCGGAAGAAGCGGCGGCAGAACGAGATCCTTCAGAGGAATTGTTGCCGAAGCCGGAGCTGGATTTTTCGCACATGCCCAGCGCGGTGCATTTAGACGAGAACGATCCGCGATCGATCTACAAGCCGAAGGGAATTCCGCCACACAGGGTGCGGCAGATTGCTTTGGTAGTCGCGCTGGTGGGCGCACTGGCATTTGCCGGGTATATGCGGGCGTGGACGGCATTACCGATGGTTAAGAGCGCGGCGTCGGGTGTGGTGCAGCGGGCGAAGGAATTGGTGAACAAAAGAGGCAGGACGAAGACGCACGCGAACGCGCCCGTCACCAGCGCAACGAAGAGTGCTTCTGCGGCAGGCGTCGCGCCTTCGAAGGCTGGTGCAACAAACCCCGAGCAAGTCAGAGAGGCTGTTGGAGCGGACGCGGGAAGCAAGGGGGAGGCAGCGCCTGTGCCGGCGGGTGACACCATCGTGAAACCCGCGCCCAGTGATGCGGCGGCGAGTACAGCGAGCGCTCCGGTGGAGACGCGTGAGGAGCCTCGAGTCACGAAGAGGCGGGAGATTGCTCGAGAGCGGGCGAGTGTTAAGAGTCGAGCGCCGCAGGCAGCCAGCGCACCGGAGCAAAAGGTTGCGGAAACGGTGGCGCCGGATGGGCCGATAGTCGCGCCAAAATTGGTCCATGCCGCGTCGCCGGTGTATCCGCCAGAGGCGATGTGGAATTACATCACCGGGGATGTGAAGGCGGAGCTGGTCGTCGGAGCGGATGGCAAGGTGGGCGAGGTGAAAGTGATTTCCGGGCCGAAGGCGCTGCGAGATGCGGCGATCGAAGCATTGAAGAAGTACGAGTACGCGCCGGGAACGCAGGGCGGAAGGCCGGTGGCGACGAAGACGACAGCTACAGTGAAGTTTTGGTTTAATCCGTGAAGAGAAAGGAAGTCGGTAGTTGGTAGTTGGTGGTCAGTTATCGCCAAGCGGGATTTGAGAACTAGAATGTTACGCGCGCCGGTTATTTCGCTTCTGCTTGTCGCACAGGTCGTTCATCCCGCTCAACAATCGTCGGTTTCAGGGAAGCCTACCAAACGAGAGGAGGTTGTTGCGTTGGTAGTGGCGAAGGAAATCGCCGCTGGCAAGCTGGAAGAGCGTGGCGACGTTTGTGTTGGGCTTGGCGGCAAACTCGGGATACGGCCCAAGACGATACTTGCCGAATTGCACGGCAAAGGCCTGAAGCTGCACGACGCAGGCTGGTGCAATGATAGTCCACGTGGAATCGTGATCAAGATCGTCTCGCCAGTGAAGGAAGGACCGGTCGGATTTGACATCACGGCAGAGGTGGTCGACCTCGATCCGATCAGGAAGAATGGCGAGCATTTCGGAACGTTGCTAAGGGGCGGCACATACTCGATCCACTATGAAGATGGGTACGAGCCGCGATTCGAAAGATATGAACAGTATTGTTGCTCGGGAATCATCGGGCGGGAGAAGGTGGAAGAGTTTTGTTCTGGATTTACGGCGGCGGCCGAGCATTCGCCGCAGTGCGATGAGTTTGTGGTGCACGATCCGGGTCGGGTCGAGAACCTGAAGATCCCGCACAAGCCCGCGTATCACACCTACAGTCGCTGGGAGTTCGAAGGACAGATCTACATCCTTGCGTATCGAGATGTCGATCATCACCCGATGGACATGGTTGTCGATGTGTATCTGTCGGACCCGGAAGGATACAAAAGGATCGGGGGGATGCGTGTTTATGACCTCGTTAGAAGTGTCTCGGTGATGCGACTGACGGGCGACGCTGGGCCGGACTTCGTGTTTGAGACAGATACGGGTCAGCTGAAATCGATCTTCGTTTTGCTAATTAACAAAGGCAAAGCAACCAAGGTCTTCGAGTATGGAGCGTCTCGGATGAGGATTGTGGACGGGGAGAAACCTAAAATCGTTGCCGAGTCGTGGCTCGCGAACAGCGTGCAGGAGTTTGCCTGGGACGAAAAAGCTCAGGAGTTTCGCGAGGTCCGATCTTACCGCCTCCGTAAGGCTAAGTGACTTGGCAGCAGAGTAGCCGCTAAGCGGGCTAGGGAGAAAATGGGGGGGTGTGCGGAGGTACGACAAGGTGCGACAAGTCGCGACAAAGGCGGTGGTCACATTGGCGTACGCGTTGTATCGCTTGCGGGAGGTGCGCAGCGGGACTAGCGTGGGCATGCCGTGTCGTGAAGAGCGGGCGGAGGAAGCAAACCTATGCGGAATTGGGGAGTGGTGATTACCGCCTGCTACGCGCTCATTCTGGCAGGGTTCGTGGTGCCGCTGATGATCTGGTTGGCTCACGGGGACAGTGTTTGGCGGACTTGGCTGGAAGGGTGGGGATCGGCCTGGTGTTGGGTACCAGTGGGGCTGTTGCTGTTGGGACAGGCGCTGTTGGTGATCCTATCCGTAGACAGGTCGGAGAGGCGGTTGCGGCCGCGCAGGCACGTACTTCTGTCGGCGGGCCTTGGCGCGACGATGACGTTGTGGCTGGTTGCGGCGGCCGTATTGTCGGTAGGCGTTGCGATTCGCGGGGACAAGCATCTCGACGAATGGAGTGCGGCGATGAGGTCGAGCGCATTCGCGGGAGCGCTACTCGTTGGGTTGTGGGCGGTGTGGGGCGCGTTCTTCTATTTGTACAGCCGCGGGGCATCGGAGGTGATTGAGCGCGTGACGCGGTGGCTGCTGCGAGGAAGCGTACTGGAGTTATTAATCGCGATCCCGAGCCACGTGATTGTCAGGAGGCGAAATGATTGCTGCGCGCCGATGGTGTCGGGTTTCGGAATCGCATCGGGTATCGCGATTATGCTGCTGTCGTTTGGGCCGGGAATTTTGTGGGCGTACAAGAGGCGATTGGATGAGAGAAGAGTGAGGGCGGCGTAGGGAAATGGTTTACGTCCGAAGTGAGCGAGCTTCGACACACCCTGGGATGCAGAAGTAGAAAAGGAATAGAGAAGGCCTGGCCATCGTACCGCCAAGTGTCGGATGGGCTTTGCAAATCAGTTCAACCGCAAAAGCGGCGATGAATCGCCGCATTCCGCACTAAATGCAGGAGCCGGCTTTGTTGGACCATTCGAGCTGGATGGTGTAGTTGCCTAGTTGCCTGGTTTTCCAGGCGCAGATGTCGCCAATTTCGCCGTTGTTGTCATCGTACCAGCCCTGACCGGGAACCGGATCGGTGATGGCTTCGCACAATTCGTGGGAAGAGGTGGAGGTGAGGGCGGGGAGCGTGTCGAGCCCACCGAGACAGCCCGAGCAGCCGGGGTAGGGCATCACCGCGTAGTAGATGCCGCCGGAGGGAGTGGCATCGTGATAGCCGCAGAAATCTTTGCAGGAAGCGGCAGTACCTTGCTTTACGGTGACGCCGGGAGGGAGATAGAGAAAGTAGAGGGTGTTGGCGGTGACCGCCGGAAAAGTGCCAGCGGTGATCCCTGCCTGGATAAAGTTCTGGATGGCGGTGTCGGTGAGGGATTTGGCGGGGTCGGAGTCGATGAAGGTGTTGGTGCCGAGAAGCACGCCGCGGCCGATCGATTTTCCGGTGACATCGTATTCGGCCAACTGATCCATGAGGGAGCTGGCGAGGATGTCGTCGAAGAACGAATTGATTTGCGTGATGAGGGTAGCGTTGGCGGGATCCTGCCAGGCGGCGCCCCAGAAAATCGTGAACACTTCGACGTTGGTGAGGAGCGGACCGCCGCGGTAGGTGAGTTGCGGCGTAGGAGCGGCGGCATCGCGCACGTGCGGGTGGAGGGGAACGATGCGCAGGGGGAGCTTCGATTTGGACTTCGGGGAGGCCGAAGATTTCTTTGGCGCCGGAGACGTGGACATAGAGGCTCCTTGGGTAGTGCGTTGGCGGGCGGGTGCGAGGCTGGAGAAGTTCAGGCTAACGGAGATTGGAGTGGAAGGCAATGGGACGAAGAGAAGTGAAAGAGTTTAAGGGTAAGAGCGTAATGGCTAAGAATTAACGTAGAGGACACAAAGACGCAGAGGGCGCGGAGCTGTGCAGGCAAGACACAGTGGTTGAGATCCTTCGTCGCCTGCCTGCTGCACGCAGGTAGAAACGCTCCTCAGGATGACACTTCGTTTTCTTTCACCGTCTCCTCTCAAAAGATCGGGCAGTCGGTGACTAGCGCTCCCGGGATCTCACAGAGAGGCGCCACACGTTCATCGCGTAGGGGGCGAGGACGGCGATCGGAAAAGCAGATTCTCCTCGCAAAAACGGCTCGGAGGGGCGGAGGTCCTCGCTCCGCTCGGAATGACAAAATCTTGGAAAAAGGACTCGGGATCAGAAGGTTTTGAGGGCGAGGCGCTGGGGTTGCGAGCCGATGGGAATCAGGGTGATGAGGGAGTCAGTGCGGGTGCGCAGGATGGCGAGGTCGTTGGAGGATTCGTCGACCACGAGGAGCATGGAGGGTTTTTCGTCGGGATCGGAGGGAGCGAAGCGCATGGCGGAGGGCGAAGCGCCAACGGTGATGGGTTTGGCGACGCGGCGGTTGAGGATGTCCACTGGAGAGATGCGGCCGGAGGCGCGATCAGCGACGTACATGCGGCCGGCGTCGTTGGAGAGGATCGCGGAAGCTGGAGCAGAGCCGAGGAGCATGGTGTCGGCGACCTCGTGGGTCCAAGTGTTGATGGCCTGCAGGCCATGCGCGGCGGGAGAGATGACGTAGAGTTCGCCACCGTCGGGTTTGAGAAGCATTTGCGCGGGAGTGCCGGCGAGTTCGAGGTTGGTGATGAGCACGGAGCGAGTGAGGTCAACGACCGAAAGGCGGGTTTGCGTGCGCGACATGACGAAAGCGAGGGAAGAGTCGGGGGTAATGAGGACTTCGTCGGGCTGCGGGATCACGGGAACGGAGGAGAGAAACTGCAACGTGCGCGCGTCGTGGATGGAAAGCGTGCCGGCACGGCGGTTGACGACCACGATGTTTTTTGCGTCGGGAGTGACGCGGGCCTGAACGGGTTCTGCGTTAGTGTGCGCGCGGCCGTAGACCTGGCGGGAGACCGTGTCGATGGCGACGAGTTGATCGGAGGCGGACGCGGTGGTGTAAACGCGATCGCCGGAGGGAGAGAATTCGACGGAGTAGGGGGCGGGGCCGACCGGGATGCGGGTGATCTGATTGCTCGGCGTGTCGAGAACAAAAACGTAATTGCCGTTGGTGGAGGCGCCCCAGACTTCATTGCGCTTGGTGTGCTCGCGAAGATCGGAGATGGATGCCCCCATGCTGAGTTTGTTCACGGCTTGCAGGCGCGCGAGGTCAATGGTGGTGATGGTGCTGTCGTCAGAGGCAACGTAGGCGTACATGTGAAGGTTGGGACGGAGGAAGGAAGGGCGATGCTCGCGGAGGATGACGACGATGGCGGAGACGAGAAGGAGAAGGAACGCGAAATAGACGCGGAAGTTTCGGGAATGGGACATGGGTTGAAATGAGGATAACAGAAGTGGCGAGTGGTTAGTGGCGAGTGGCGAGAAGAAGCGAAGAGTTCAACACAGAGGGAACAGCGATTCACGGAGGGCCTGGAGAATTCGGAGGCAAGAGGTAGCGGCTGAGATCCCTTCGCCAAAGCACTCAGGGCGAGCCTTCGTCGCCCACAACGCTCCTCAAGATGACAATTGCCTGCCTTTTATGCCGCGAGGACGGCTTAGGGTTTTCTGCGGACTCGGCGGAGAGACACCAGCCGGTGAGCGAATCGGAATTTCTGTTTACCTGTTGACTGTTGAACCGCACAGGCTAAAGCCTATGCTACGAAGCCGGAGTGCTCGGGCCTACTTATTCCATTGTTTTTGGAGGAAGAGGAAGCGGTCGCGGAGATTGTCGGGGCGCGCAGAGACGGTAGCGTCGAGATGCAGGACCTGCCAGGAATCTTTTGCGCCGTAGGGCGGCCAGTTGGGGAGATTGTCGCCGTTGGGTTGGCCGGTTTTGGCGAAGTTGGTCCAGTAAAGCTGCATCTGTTCGGAGAGACGGCGGTCTTCGGGGCGCCACTTCGCGCCGGAGCGAGTGTCGAGGGTGCCAAAGACATATTCGAGTTCGTCGGAATGGTAAGCGCCGGTGAGCGAGATGTCGGAGGGGGGAGGAACCAGCTCGAAATAGTAGCGATAGACGGGGTGGCCTGAAGAGGAGTGGGATTCCATCCAGGCCCAATCGGTGTAGACGACAAAGAGAAGGGCGTTCAGGTCGTCGGCGGCGCGGACGGCTTCTTCATTGTTGGCGGCATGGAAGTATTTCTGAGCTTCGCCAGCGTGGAAACCAAAGTTTTGCATGAGCATGATGTTGAGATTGTTGACGCCGAAGCCCGGGACCTTGGCTGCGGTTTCGAAGCTGGACTCATCCGCATTCCAACCCGCGAGGAGTGGCACGGGCGCCTGCTTGTTGGAGTTGAAAATCGCGGCGATGGTGTCGGGCAGGAAGTAGCCATCGATGCTGGGTCCGAAAACGGGAATGTGGGAGAAGAGTTTGGGCGAGGATTTCTTGAGCAGGTCGTCAGCAGGCATGGCGCGGAGCGCAGCGAGGTTCTCGGCGTGGAGGGTATTTTTGGAGAATTTTTCGTCGTCCCTTTCCTGCACGGCGAGGGAGGGATAGGGCACAGAGCTTTTTCCGTTGCCCCCACCGCTCTCGCCGATGGCTTTGGCGAAAAGGTTGCGCGAAAGGGGCGAGGCCATGTGGGCATTGACGGCGACGGCTCCGGCGGATTCGCCGAAGATGGTGATGTTGTCGGGATCGCCGCCGAACGCGGCGATGTTGCGCTTGGCCCATTGTAGTGGGGCGTTCTGGTCGAGATAACCGAAGTTGCCGGCGGCATGCTGGGGCGATTCCGCGGCCATTTCGGTGGTGGCAAAAAAGCCAAAGACGCCGAGGCGATAGTTGATGGTTACGACGATGACACCATGGCGGGCGAGAGCCGTTCCGTCGTAGCGAGGCTCGGAGGAGCCGCCGAGGAGGAACGATCCGCCGTGAATCCAGAGCATCACCGGCAGCTTGGTCGCGGCCTCGTGCTTGGCGGACGCCCAGACGTTGAGGGTGAGACAGTCTTCGCTTTGCCCGGGGTCGCGAAGGACGAGGTCCTTGAGGATTTGCGGTTGCATGCAGTGGGGGCCGAAGGCAGTGGCGTCGCGGACAGCGGCCCATGGAGTGACAGGTTGGGGCGGCTTCCAGCGAAGCGGGCCGACCGGCGGGGCTGCGTAAGGGATCCCGAGGAAGATGTTGATCGCACCGTCGCTGGAAGCGCTGCCGCGGATTTGGCCGGAGTCGAGGGCGATGGTGGGGGCGTCGGCGGCGAGAGCTGAAGTTGTGGCTAGAGGTAGCAGAGACAAGACGAGTAGGGCGCAAGAGCGAGCGTGCATGATTCACCTGATGGAGAGGTGTACGGAACGAGCGGAGCGATCCCGGATGATGCGAGGCGGCGGGAGCAGGCTAGGTCCAGGGAAAGTTATAACACGAGAGAAGAAAACCTGAGAAGGGTGTCCGCGAAAGGAAGTGGTGACGCTAGTGGTGAAGTGCGGACGGGGCGGACGGAAGGGAAGTTGGAGAAGTCGAGAGGGCTGTTCGAGCCGACGAGTGGGAAGGCAAGAGTGGGGCACCTGTGATCTGAAAAAATCAGCTGACAAATTCTCCAAACCAATTACAGTGAGGAATCATGAAGAGAACCCTTCTTTGTGTGACTTGTGCCGTTGCAGTGCTATCACTTGCGACGTTCTTGCAATCGGCGGAGAAGGAGTTGTTCTCCTTAAGCATTGCCCCGATGACTGAACCCGTGAAGTCAGGTGCGGATGTCCGTCTTTGTGTTAGGGTCACAAACACGTCGGATCGCATCATCGGCTTCATCAGGTCCCTCGGTATAGTTCCTGAAGAGGGGTTCCGATACCAAATAGAGGTACGCAATTCCGATGGACTACCGGCGCCGCCTTCCGCCCGTGTACTGGAACTGAGGAAGAAGCAAACAGTCGATTTCGCAAGCAACGTGGCGCGCTGGCTCAAACCGGGCGAGTCCTTCGTTGACGAAATTGACGTCACAAAGCTCGTTGACTTAAGCCTGCCCGGCACATACACCATTTCGGTAACGCGCGAATTTCCTCCGGCTCAGAATCTCGGTGAAGGCAGGATCAAATCGAACTCCGCGACTGTAAAAGTGGTTCGCTAGCACCACCTCCAGCTCAGAAGTATGTGCCTTAGGTTGGCACACGGGTAGTGGCGGGTCTTTAGACCCGTGCTCTTTCCGGTGTCTTGTATCGCCACGGTGCAATCTATCCAGGATGGGTGGCCTCTTGCACCCAAGGTAGGGTTTGCGACCCTGAAAAAGAATACTCGGATGGGCAGGCACACAAGTTTTTCCGCACGGGATTCCACCAAATGTAGCGAGCCACTTCAATGATCGATTCCGTCGGCAAGAGCACGTGGTCATAGAAGCTGGATTCCCAGAGCGACTGGTGAGTGTGTCGTTTGAAATGGAAGGCGCTGATTTGTTTGAAATGGCGAACGAATTCGAGGGCGTTTGAGTTCGGGCGAGTGCCTTCTACCAGAAGGCGAAAGTGGTCAGGCATCAGGCAGTAGGCGTGAATAGAAAAACCTTCTCTGTTTGCGGATCGCAGCAGCATGTCCCTCACAGTGGTGGCGATTGAACGATCGGCAAGGTGGGAACGGCGGTGATCGCAGCAGATGGTGAAGAAATAAACGCCGCAGCCGACATAGTTGCTTGGATGGAGTCGGGCGGTTTTGCGATGGAGCATGGGTACATCATACGTTATATATCGTATTAATTATAACTGATCATCACTGCCGAATGGGTCGGGCTGCGGCCTTCGGGCGAAAAAGCACGGGTCTGAAGACCCGCCACTACAACAGCGCGACGCTGAAGACCGTCACTACAAACCCCAGGGACCGGCTAATGCAAGTGCTAGTTGAGGTGGCGGTGGAGGACTTGGGCGATTTGTTGGACTTCGGATAGGAGGTCGGCGTATTCGGAGGGGAGGATGGATTGGATGCCGTCGCTTAGGGCTTTTTCGGGCTGGTGGTGGACTTCGACCAAGAGGCCGTCGGCGCCTACAGCGATGGCGGCACGGGAGAGGGGCAAGACTTTGTGACGCTTGCCGGTGCCGTGCGATGGATCGACGAGGATGGGAAGGTGGCTACGCTTCTTGACGGCGGGAACTACAGCCAAGTCGAGGGTGTTGCGAGAGAAGTCGGAGAAGGTGCGGACGCCGCGCTCGCAGAGCATCACGTTGTAGTTGCCTTCGGAGAGGATGTATTCGGCGGCCATGAGGAATTCGTCGAGGGTGGCGGACATGCCGCGCTTGAGGAGGACGGGGAGTTTGGCGCGTCCAGCGCGCTTGAGTAGGGAGAAGTTCTGCATGTTGCGCGCGCCGATCTGGATGACGTCGGCGTATTCCTCGACGAGGTCGAGCGATTCGTTGTCGATGGCTTCGGTGACGACGCCGAATCCGTATTTCTTGCGGACCATGGAGAGAATTTTCAGGCCGGAGAGGCCGAGTCCCTGGAAGGAGTAGGGAGAAGTACGGGGCTTGTAGGCGCCACCGCGGAAAAGGCGCACGCCGGTGGATTTGAGCTGTTCGGCGACGGTGAAGCACTGCTCTTCGTTCTCGACGGCGCAGGGTCCGGCGATCATGGCGACGTGCTGGCCACCGACGAGGACGTCGCCGGAAGGAGTGGGAATTTTGATGACGGAGTCTTCTTCTTTGACGTCGCGGGAAACGAGTTTGTAGGGCTTGGTGACCGGGATGCATTCGATCACGCCGGGCATGGATTCGAGCGTGCCGAGATCGACGGCGCCGGAGTTTCCGGTGATGCCGATAGCGGTGCGGCCGGAGCCGGGAATGGCGTGGGCCTTGAGGCCGAGGGCTTCGACGCGGTCGCAGACGGCGCGAACCTGTTCTTCGGTGGCGTGAGACTGCATGACGACGAGCATGGAGAAACCCTCGCTGCTATTTGAAGGAACAGTGTAGAAGAAAAGCCGTTTAAGGTGAAAGGTATCCGGTGCAAGGTTTCAGGGTGCAAGGGTGTAAAAGTGAAAGGGTGTAAGTGTGAGAGGTGCTACGTCGGACAGGGAGGCAAGATTCGGTGGCTGAGATCCTTCGTCGCAAACGGCGCTCCTCAGGATGACAAGCTCCTCTTGAGAGAGTTGGAGATGGAAGGCGGGCGGGCCCTACAAGGGAATGCGTCGACGGTCGGTGAGAAATTTTGCAGAGTTACGGAAGATTTGATTGGGTTTTAGGGCCAGGCATGTAGCGTTATGCTAAGAAAATAGAGGAGATAGCAACCCGCAAGAGGGGCTAGGCATCCATGGAAAGGGGAAGCGGACTCGCCCTTCAGCATTAACCGCGCTGCGGTGTTCCAGCCTGCTGCTGCCTAAGCTGACCCGGGGATAAATCCAACTTAACGGAGCAGGAGAAACCAATGAGGCGAATTTTATTGGTGCTGGGGTGCGCGCTTTTGTTCGTCCCGGCAATGAGGGCTCAGGAGTTTGACCACATACAAGTCGGAGTGTTCGCAGATTACTTCCGGTCGAATCCCACAGGCACAAACATGGCGGGTTTAGGAGGCCGTGTGGGCTTTTCCGTGGCAAGGCATGTGAAGCTGGAAGGGCAGATGGCCTATGATTTCAACCAGGTGTTCACGGAAGGATTCACGAACGCCGGCGGGGGAACGGTCACTTTCCAGAACACGGGAGTGCGCACGCTGCACGGGTCGTTCGGGCCGAAGTTTGAGCTGGGGCACAGTGCATTTCACCCATTCCTGTTTGCCAAGGGTGGATTCGTGAACTACTTCTTTGACGGCAGGAATGCGAGCTTCGACACGTTCACGAGCTCCGTGCAGCATTTGCGAGCGAACAACGTGAATCCGGAATTTCTGCCCGGCGGCGGCGTAGAAGGCCACATCGGGCCGGTGGGGTTGCGGCTAGATGCGGCCGATGAAATGGTGTTCAATCACGGGGCGCATCACAATTTGGCGGTGACGTTCGGGCCGTTGATAGTTCACAGCCAACAGTCGACAGCTAAAGACTAAAGGCCCTGCAGAACAACGCTCAGGGTAAAGGCGCGTGGCCATTTGAGCTGCGCGCCTTTTTTCTTTGCGTGTAACAGAGTCTGGAGTATGTAAGGAGGTGCAAATCCGGAGGTGCAAGATGGCGGGATGGAAGAAAGATGGCGGCATAAAGCCGCCGCTACAAATGACTGTGTGGTTGGTCGCCGCAATTTGTGCGGCGTTGCCTGTGGCTACGTTGGCG
>Ga0207761_1000381_pt1 | contig 15621 bp, 9 predicted proteins | sample LuqExpMetageno34_FD_187792 | JGI IMG/M metagenome (GOLD analysis project Ga0207761, IMG submission 187792) | Tropical forest soil microbial communities from Luquillo Experimental Forest, Puerto Rico - Sample 34 (SPAdes) | ecosystem: Environmental > Terrestrial > Soil > Tropical forest ... | reverse complement strand
AAGCGGAGACACGGAAACCGCCGCGTGGACGCCTTCTCGAAATCCAAGCGGCGGAGTCTCGCCCAATCCAGGGCTACCTGGTTAGATGCGACCCTCTGAGGATAGGTTAGCGCATATTGGATGGGCATGCGCATGTCGGGAGGAGCGAGTTGCGCGAGGACGGCGCCGTCGACGAATTCGACGAAGGAGTGAATGACGGATTGCGGGTGGATGATCACGTCGATCTGGTCAGGACGCATGCCGAAGAGCCAGCGCGCCTCGATGACTTCGAAGCCTTTGTTCATCATGGTGGCGGAATCGATGGTGATGCGGTTGCCCATTTTCCAATTGGGGTGGGCCAGGGCTTGTTCGACGGTGACGTGGGCGAGCTGGTGAATAGGCGTTTTGCGGAACGGACCGCCGGAGGCGGTGAGGACGATGCGGCGGACTTCGGGGTAAGAGGCAGTGGCGAGTGGCGGGTGGTTAGTGGCGAGTGAAGAGGAACCCAAGCTCCGCCCCTCGGTGCCTGCATTTGGAAGAGAGATCCCTCGCTCCGCTCGGGATGACGAGGAAACGGGCGTGGAATCGTCACGAAAAGCCGCAGGGCTCGCGGACTCGCCCTGCGCTACAGGCCCAGCGAGCACATTGTGGCAGGAGGCGCGGAGGCACTGGTGGACGGCGTTGTGCTCGGAATCGACGGGGAGCAGTTCCCTGCCCGCTTTGGCGGCAGCGGCCATGACTAGTTCGCCTGCGGCTACGAGGACTTCTTTGTTCGAGAGCGCGATAGTGCGGCCGAGGGTGACGGCTTTGTAGGTGGCTTCTAGACCGACTACGCCGACGGCTGCGGAGACCACGATGTCGACGCCGGGATGGGTGCCGGCGGCGAGCATGCCTTCGCGGCCGTGGTGGATAGCGGGGAGCGGAGTGAGGTTCTGCTGGTGGAGGCGGCGAGTGAGTTCGGCGGCAAGTTCGGGGGTCGCGACGGAGACGAGTTCGGGATGGTGGCGGAGAATTTGCGGGAGGAGGATGTCGAGATTATTGCCAGCGGCCAGGACGGCGACGCGGAATTCGTTGGGGAGGGATTCGACGACGGCGAGGGTTTGGCGGCCGATAGAGCCGGTGCAGCCGAGGATGGAAAGGGTCTTCATGCGCAAAGAAAAGTATACGGGTGCAAACGTGTAAAAGTTAAAGGGTAAAGCTGTTGAGCTGGGTGTGTACGGTTCAGTTTAGCGCAGATTGGGGTGGAGGTAGAAAAGAAAGAGAAAGGACAACGCGGAGACGCAGAGGGCGCAGAGATTCGCAGAGGCGCGAGTGCAGGACGAAGTCAAGATGGACGCGTAAAGCGTCCTCTACAAGGGCGTTGTTGGGGTTAGAGGTGCGGGTTGACTAGGACTAGGTAGTACCAGATTACGGGGATGCAGAGGATGAGGGCGTCGATGCGGTCGAGGACGCCGCCGTGGCCGGGGAGGAGGCCGCCGGAATCTTTTACGCCGGCGGAACGTTTGCAGGCGGATTCGAGGAGGTCGCCCATTTGTCCGGCGACGTTGCCGAGAATGGCCATGAGGAAGAGATGCGGGAGCGGAATGTAAAGCCATGTGTGGAAAGCATAGGCTAACGCGAGCGAGCCGAGCATACCGGCGAGGGAGCCTTCCCAGGTTTTTTTCGGAGAGATGTGGGGGGCGAGGGGATGTTTGCCGAAGGCGCGGCCGGCGAAGTAGGCGACGGTGTCGGCGGCCCAGGTGATCGCTAGGGCGAAGAGGAGGAGGCGGGGGCCCAAAAAGCGTATTCCGTGGATGCGAACAGCAAAAGAGAGGGGGAATGCGACGAGAAGCAGCCCACTCGCGCTGATTCCGGCGGCGGGAAGCGCCTCGACCAAGGCTCGGCGCGACCAAAGAGTCAAAACAGTCACGCCTAGAACAAATAGTAGAAGGACGATCGCTGGTGATTGAAGGAACTCTTCCTTGATTGATAGAGCGCCTGTTGGAAAATACCCGTAGATAGAGTCGGCACCAGGAATCAGCGGAATAGGCTCTTTAATCACGCCAATCGGGAAAACTGAAACATCTCTCCGCAACACGCATGGGTACTGCGCGAGGAGCAACAGCGAGCAAAAAATGGTCCAGAGGCGGTAGGCGCGGTGGCCGATGGCGTCGCCCAGGGCGAAGTATTCCCAGAGGGCGAGGGTGGTGATGAGGGCGGTGGCGATGGCGACAACCCAGGTGGGAGTGAAGAGGACGATGGCGATGACCGCGGGCATGAGGACGAGTGCGGTGAGGACGCGGGTCAGGGTCATCGAGTCGAGAGGTCCTTTGTTGTGGGACGAATGAGATTAGGTTCGGGAGATAAGGATAGCAGAGAAAGAGAGTAGAAAAAGTAGAACAGTGGAAGAGCGGAACGGCAAAAACTGAAGAGAAGAGCGGCTGGGCGCGCGGATCGTCGGAACCCACCCTTTGCGCACACACCGCACAAAGGATGGGGCACCCTCAAGTTCAAGGGGTTGCAACGTTCGATTAGTCTTCAAAGCGGCGATGAATCGCCGCAGTCCAAAGCGCTCGAGGACTCGCGCTGGCCGATCTAAAGATCGGCCACTACACAAACCGTGAAAGACAACTTAGCGGGAGGCGGCGCGGGATGGGGGCGCGATGGCGCCGTAGCGGCGTTCGCGTCTTTGGTAGTCGAGGAGGGCTTCGAAGAGGCGGGCGCGGTTGAAATCGGGCCAGAGAGTTTCGGTGACGAAGATTTCGGCGTAGGCGATTTGCCAGAGGAGGAAATTGGAGACGCGCATTTCTCCAGAGGTGCGGATGAGGAGGTCGGGATCGGGAAGATCGCCGGTGTAGAGGTGGCGGGCGAGTTCGTCTTCGGTGATGGGATGGAAGACGGGGTGAGGATCATGGCCGTTCTCGGAATCTGGAGAAGAAAGAGAGATCCCTCGCTCCGCAGACTCCGCTCGGGATGACGAATTATTTGGAAAAGCCGCAGGGCTCGAAGATTCGCCCTGCGCTACACGGTGGTTGTGGCCGTTGGAGCGGGCACGGGCGCGGAGAATGTTGTTGAGGGCGTCAACGATTTCGGCGCGGCCACCGTAGTTGAGAGCGACGTTGAGAACCATGCCGGTGTTCCTGGAGAGGGCTTCGGTGGCTTCGCGGGTGTCGCGCTGGACGGCCTCGGGGAGTTCATCGGCTCGGCCAAGGAAGCGCATGCGGATATTGTTTTTCTGAAGGAGCGGCATCTCTTTGCGGATGTATTCGCGGAGAAGAGCCATTAGAAATTCGACTTCTGTTTTGGGACGGCGCCAGTTTTCGACGGAGAAGGCGTAAAGGGTCAAAGCTTCGACGTGGAGGCGGGCGCAAGTTTCGATGGTGGTGCGGGCGGATTGCGTTCCGGCGCGATGGCCGGCCACGCGGGGGAAATGGCGTTTCTGGGCCCAGCGGCCGTTGCCGTCCATGATGACGGCGATGTGGCGGGGAAGGCGCTCGAGGTCGAGTTTCTCGAGGAGCCGGGACTCTTCGGCGGTCACAGGGCCGAGAGATTCGAGAGTGGCGGGATGGGAATGGGTCGGGGACATTGAATCGAGGCCGAGTTCCTTTACGCCGCAAAGTTAACATACCGGCGTGAAAGGGTGCAAGGGTAGAAGGGTGAAAGAGTGACCCTTCGCGATCGCTCAGGGCAAGCGCGTGGGGGGAGAAAGGCGAAAATCGAAATTCGTCAAGAGAAGAACGTAGTCGGTTCGGATCGTCAGCAGAGATAAGTCGAGGTCGCGGAGAGTTGGGAGGCAAGACGCCTTGGTTGAGATCCTTCGTCGCAAAAGGCGCGACTCAGGATGACAATCATTTTTGATTGGCGATGGCGGGGGCGCACAGTCAGCCCGGCAAGAAAACCCAAGATGGACGCGTAAAGCGTCCTCTACGCGGAAGCGGGGGGATGGAACACTTGGTAGATGGACTGGGCTACGAGGACGAAGGTGAGGATGATCATGGCGATGGCGGTGATCCAAGCGACGAGATTGAACATAAAGGTGTTGGTGTAGTCGCCCATGAGGTCTTTGCGATTGACGAGGAGAAGCACGAAGATGACAACGATGGGAAGCCAGATGCCATTGCCGACCTGAGAAAAAATAAAGATTTTCCAGAGCGGGGCGTTGGGGAGCAAGACGATGCCTGCGCCGACGACGATGAGAATTGTGTAGAGCCAGTAGAAGGCGGGAGCTTCACGGAATTTGTGGTCGAGCCCGGCTTCGAAGCCCATGCCTTCGCAGATGACGTGAGCGGTGGAGAGCGGAAGGATGGTGGCGGCGAAGAGCGAGGCGTTGAGCAGGCCAAAGCCGAAAGCCCAGGAGGCCCACTTCCCTGCTAAGGGCGCGAGAGCGGAGGCGGCCTCGGCGGCGTCGTTAATATTGGTGAGGCCGGCGGCGTGGAGGGTGGCGGCGGTGCAGACGATGATGAAGAACACGATGACCATGCAGGAAATGCTGCCGACGAGGACGTCGAGCCTGGCTTGGGGATACTGGCGCGGGCCGACTTTCTTTTCGACGAAGCCGGCCTGCAGGTAGAAAAACTGCCAGGGAGCGATGGTGGTGCCGACAAGAGCCGTAAGCAGGAGGAGATAGCTAACGTCGAAGTGGCCGGAAGGGATGACGGTGTTCTTGGCGGCGAGCACCCAATCGGGATGCGCGAGAAGCGCGGAAAAGAGATAGCTGAGATAGAAGGAGCAGAGCACGAGAAAAACAACTTCGACGAAACGATAGGTGCCTTTGAGAACGAGAATCCAAACGATGATGGCGGCCAATGGAACGGTGACGTACTTGTTGAGGCCGAAGAGCTGACCGGCGGCGGCGACACCGGCAAATTCCGCGACCACGTTGAAGAGATCGACGAGGAAGCCGGTGACCATCACAAAGAAAGTTGGGCGAAGGCCAAATTCTTCGCGGATGAGGTCGGAGAGGCCCTTGCCGGTGACGACGCCCATGCGCGCGCACATTTCCATGGTGACGTAGAGGGCGATGGTCATGGGGATGAGGGACCAGAGCAGGGCGTAGCCGTAGGCGGAGCCGGCCTGGGTGTAGGTGGCGATGCCGCCGGCGTCGTTATCGACGTTGGAGGTGATGATGCCGGGGCCGACGACGGCGAGGAATAGAAAGAGACGGCGGCGCGCAACGGACATGCGCGAGAAAAAAGCGAAGACGCGAGCGCGGAGAGAGTCGATGAAGGCGTTGATGGAGGCGAGAGTCATGACGAGGCAGTGGCGAATGGCGAGTGGCGAGTGGCGGGAGAAAACGCGGACGTCGACGGGCAAAATTCAATCTTCCACCCAGCAGGATATGGATTGGGAGACAAGACGGTGTGGTTGAGATCCTTCGCTCCGCTCAGGATGACATCTTTCCTTTTTGCACGATCAGACAGTGAACGAACGAAATTCGAAATGCGGAATTCGAAATGCGTGAGGTGAGGGGCGTTCGATCGTAAGAACCCACCCTTTCCGCAAACGACGCGGAAAGGATGGGGCACCCTCAAGTTCCGTTGGCGGGGGGCGCTCGATTGAAAAGCGTGAAGAGAGATTCCTCGCTTCGCTCGGAATGACGGGATTGGAGGCTGTGCGGGAATCGGGCGCAGCCCATCGAGACTCAGGGTAAACAATGCTGCGCCCCTACACGCGGAAAGCAGGCGGCGTGAAGTCGCCCCTACAAATGCCCGCGCAATTGAAAAGGCAAGAGAGATTCCTCGCTGCGCTCGGAATGACGTGTATCCCTTGCTGTAAAGGGTCATGCGTTCACCAGGCGGGAGACTACGTCGTCGACGGCAATGGTGCCGATGGGGCGATTGTCGGAGCCGATAACGCTGAGCATGCGGAGGTTGTACTTGTCGAAGAGTTCGAAGACGTCTTGTTCGCTGGCATCGGCGGTAATCGAGACGAGCGGATCGGTTTTGAGTTCGGACATGTGCTGTTCGGGAACCGCCAGGAGTATGCGCGCGATGGGCGCGACGCCAGCGAAGTGGCCGAGTTTATCGAGGAGGACGATATTGTCGAGCTGCTCGAGATTGAATTCCTGGCTGCGGAGCCATTCGAGGACTTCGTCGCGGGTGGCGGTTTCACTGACGAACGCGAATTCGGTGTTCATCATGCCACCGGCGGTAGAAGGGTCGAAGGCGAGGAGTTCGCGGACTTCGGCGGCTTCCTCGTTGGGCATTTCCTCGAGGACTTCCTGAGAAGTTTCCTTGGGCAGGTCCGCGAGGAGGTCGGCGGCCGCGTCGGGAGGCATTTCTTCGATAATGTCCGCGGCTTTCTCGGGATCGAGTTTTTCGACGATCTGCGTGGTGAGGCGCTCGTCAAGTTCGGCAAGGACCGCGGCGGCGGTTTCCTCGTCGAGCGAAGCGATGATGCCCTGGCGCTCGGCCGCGGAGAGTTCCTCCATCATTTCCGCGAGGTCGGCGGGGTGAAGGTCTTCGAGTTTTTCGTGGGTGATGCGCAGTTTGACGCGGCGGAGCGGATCGGGCTCGATGAGGTTGACGAATTCCCAGCGGATGGAGCGCTGAGGAAGTTTGCCCTGCAGGCGGCGAACAAAATTGGTGGGAGCGACGCCCTGGAGCAGGCGGCGGATCGCGCCGGGCAGGCCTACGTCGACCTGGGCAATGCGGAGTTCGACATTGCCGTTGGAGCGGAATTCGGCGAGGTCGACGTCGTTGACGCGGACGACTTTGCGGCCGGAAGTATCGATGATCTGCTGGTCGAGCAGATCTTTTTGGACGGCGAGCAGGGCTTCGTTGGGCTGATAGGCGTCGAGGGCGCGCTCGGTGACGTTGAGGTCGATGCGGCCGGGGGCGACGCCGGAGACTTGATTGTAGCGGGCAATCAAGGGCTGGAAGCGCCCGCGGGAGATCAGGAAATGGGAGACGCGATTGGGCGCGTCAGCGGGCTCGACGAAGAATTCGCGGACACGACCGACGTAGTTGGAGTTGGAGTCGTAGGCGGCGGCGCCCATGAGTTCGGTGGCGTAAAGCATCGGTTGGTGTCCTTTCTGGCCCGGCAGAGCCGAAATACGGAAAACGAAAGTCGAAATTCGTTAAGTCAAAATCCGCACGTTTACAAACCAAAGGGTGCGGCACCCAAACCCAAGAAGGAGCGGACCCAAGCTAGTGACAGCACGGTCTGGGACCGGGCCCGACCGTAAAAGCGGCGATGAATCGCCGCAGTCCAAAATAAAAAACCCGCGAGCGGGAAAAGCCAGCGCGGGTCACGTGGGGCAAAAGTGGCACAACCCTAGCCGGCGGTGATTCCTCCTCTGGCGGTGGATCGCCATGCCGAGCCGCATAGGTCCGACGAGGTGTGCAATCGGACGAAGAGCATGGGAGCCGGGGCAAAAACCGGACCAGCGATCGTTTGAGAGAACCTCCCACAGGGGGAACCAGGGTGAGGTTCGAGTTCGCGCGACGCGCTCATCAGAGAAAAATCACTCCGAATTTAGGAATAAACCCAGCAAAGAGAAGAAGTCAAGAAGAAAGCGATGGTTTTCACGAAAAAAGGTAAAAAAGCAGCGGATTCCGTTTGACGAGCGACGAAAGGAACGAAATTCGAAAATGGAAACTCGAAATTCGCGGTGTCCATGGACGGTTCTGAGGCAAGACGCCGCGGTTGAGATCCTTCGCTTCTCCTGCTTGCCGCAGGCAGGCTCAGGATGACAGGTGTCGTTTTGTTGGAGGACGGGGCTCCGATCTCATATAAGTCACCCTTTGCGCCAACGACGCGCAAGAGCCGGCCGCCGGCAAGGAGGTGGGGAAGGTGCGGGCATGAGGCGCAGCGGTGCTGCGCCCTTACACAAGAGACATGGTCACCGCATGAGGCGCCGCTACTTGGAGAAGAGCATATGGGAGGGCTGGAGGCCCTGGCGTTTGCAGTCGTCGAGGTAGAGGACGAGGTAGTTTTTGAGGACGTAGTCGTGGTGAGAGTGGCCGAGTTCGCGGGCGGCGCGGTCAATGGCGTCGGGAGGGCCCTCGAGTTCGGCGAAGGTGCCGATCGGAGTTTCGTCGAGGTCGATGACAAGATCTTTGGCCCATTTGTGGCGGGCGGGAAGCTTGAAGGGGGTGCGATATTTCTCGTAGCGGAACCAGCCCTTGAGGCCCAGGCCTTCGAAGATCTTCTGGAGAGATGCGGCGTCGGTGAGAACCACTTCGATCTCTTCACGGATTTTGTGGCGGCCGCCCTGGTGGTGGGTGAGTTCACCGATGGCGAGTTGCTCGGGAGGGGATTTGAAGGTGAGGATAACGCGGGGACTGGAAGTCTTCCCTCTCCTGGTCTTCGGAGAAGAAGACCCGCCAACAAGGCGGGAGTTCATTCCGCGAAAACCGCGGAATGGGGCAGAGGTGGCGTTCCCAGTGGAGGGGGTTTCGGTGCGGATGCGGAGAAGCTGACCGTGCTTGGCGAGGCCGCCATCGGGAGTGTCGAAGATGAGGTTTTGTTCGTGGACGCGGGGGGCGGCGGGCTTGGCGCCGAGTTTGGTGAGGGTGCGAAGGAAGGATTTGGGGTTGGGGACACGAAGTTTGATTTCGGTTTCGCGAGGCATCTGTGGATTGTATGACAGGCCTGGGTGAATTGGTTACGAGTGCCGAGTGGCAAGGAAACAGTGGAAGAACCGTATAAGGTTACAAGTTAAACGTGGAAAGCCGGAGGCGATTGTCCACAGGCGGCGGACTACAAACGGGGGCGGAAGTCGGATAGGATAGCGGACGAAGGGCTTTGCCGGGTGCGTCGGTTGGCAAAGCCGGTCCAGGATTGCGACAGGCGCTCAGCCGCTTCGAATCATCCAAATTAGAATGAACCACGATTACCAAATCGAAGGGATAGGCTTTTCTCTACACGCGAGAAGCCGCCGGGAAGAGCAGGCGGAAGTAGTTCAAAGGTCGGCAAGCAATTGCGGCGGCGGACCGCCTCAGATGGCGGTCCCTACAAAGGCGCAGGAATCGGATGAGGGGGGCGGGGTGGAACGGCGAGGAACGGCGTTAGGACAGGTGGGGGGAGTGCGAGCAGAGGCGCCGTTGGCGCTGCGGGAACCGGTGGAGCACGTGATTCATGGGGACCGGCGAGTGGACCACTACGCGTGGATGCGGGAGAAAAGCGATCCGCGAGTAAGAGAATACCTGGAGGCGGAGAACGCGTATACGGAGGGGATGTTGCGGCCGATGGAAGGGCTGCAGGAGACGCTGTACCAGGAAATGCTGGGGCGGATTCAACAGACGGATTTGAGCGTGCCGTACTTGCTGCGTGGGTATGAGTATTACACGCGAACGGAGGAGGGAAAGCAGTATCCGATATATTGCCGGAGAGCGGTAGGGGCTGAAGAGAAGACCCAAGACCCAGGTTCAAAGAATGAACCTGGGGCACGCGGCGGCGTACACGGGGCGACACCAGGCAATGACGGTGAAATCGAAGAGAGATCCCTCCACTCCGAGCCAGCAAAAACCACTGGCTCTCCAGTCGGGATGACAGACTTTGCTGGTGAAGAAGAGGTGCTGCTGGATTTGAATGAACTGGCGGTGGGGCATTCGTTCATGGGACTGGGGATTTTTGATGTGAGTGACGACAACCGGTTCCTGGCGTATGCGACGGACACTACGGGATACCGGCAGTATGTGCTGGAGGTCAAGGAACTAAAGACGGCGTCGGGTCAACCCCAAGACCCAGGTTCAAGGAACGAACCTGGGGCACCATTCGAAAGCAAAAGAGAAGTCCCACCCTTTGCAGAAGACGCGAAGGACGGGGCACCCTCAAGCCCCGGGGCATTACTTCCCTTCCGGGTGGAACGGGTGACTAGCGTGGCCTGGTCGAAGGATGGAAGTGCGCTGTTTTATGTGACGGAAGATGAGGTGACAAAGCGGTCGAATCAGTTGTGGAGACATGGGTTTAAGGCAGTGGCGAGTGACGAATGGCGAGTGGCGAGCAGGCAACCCGAAGACCCAGGTTCAAAAAACGAACCTGGGGCACCCTTCAAAGACAAAACCAAAAGAGAAGACCCGCCCTTTGCAGACGGCGCAAAGGATGGGGCACCCACGAGATTTGAAGATCGGGCGGACCTGGGGCGCAGCGGTGCGGCGCCCCAACAAAACCACGATGAGTTGATCTACGAGGAGAAGGACGAGCGGTTCCGGATTGACGTGGAGCGGTCGCGGAGCGGGGCATATCTGTTTTTGGTGTGCAACAGCCACACGACGAGCGAGGTGCGGTATTTGCGGGCGGACACGCCGCGGGGCGAATTTCATTTGGTGACGCCGCGGCAAGACGATCACGAGTATTACCTGGACCATCACCCCGGGGGTGCGGCTGATCCGGCGGGCGGGATATTTTTTATTCGAACGAACAGCGGCGGACGGACGTACCGGTTGATGACGGCGCCGGCGGAGGATCCGGTGCGGTCGCGTTGGCGGGAAGTGATCGGGAACCGGCCGAAGGTGATGCTATCAGGGCTGGAAGCGTTTCGAACGCACCTGGTTTTGATGGAACGCGAAGATGGGCTGCCGTATTTGCGAATCCTGGATTTGACGCGGAACGCAGCGAACGCGCTGGCGGCGTCGCAGCGGATCGAATTTGCGGAACCGGCGTACAACGCGATGCTGGGAACGAATCCGGAGTTTGATACGGGGCATGTACGGTTCCAGTATGAGTCGATGGTGACGCCTCGCTCGGTGTACGACTACAACATCACGACGGGCGAAAGAAAATTGCGGAAGCAGCAGCCGGTGCTGGGCGGGTTTGATTCGGCATTGTATGTGAGCGAACGGCTGCATGCGAATGCGCCGGATGGAACTCGGGTGCCGATTTCCGTAGTGCGGCGGAAGGATACGGTTCGCGACGGGAACGCGCCGCTGCTGCTGTACGGGTATGGGAGCTACGGGATTTCGATGCCGGTGACGTTCAGTTCGAACCGGCTGAGCTTGCTGGATCGCGGATTTGTGTATGCGATCGCGCATATTCGCGGCGGGGGCGAACTCGGGAAGCCCTGGCACGATGCGGGACGAATGCACCGGAAGATGGCGACGTTCACGGACTTTATCGCGTGCGCGGAATATCTGATAGCGAAGAGATACACGACGAAAGAGCGGCTGGTGATAGAGGGCGGAAGCGCGGGCGGGTTGTTGATGGGCGCGGTGACGAACATGCGGCCGGACTTGTTCCGCGCGGTAGTGAGTCACGTGCCGTTTGTGGATGTGCTGAACACGATGCTTGATCCTTCCCTGCCCTTGACGGTGGGCGAGTATGAGGAATGGGGAAATCCGCAGGTGGAGAAGGATTATTTCTACATGAAGATGTATTGCCCGTACACGAACGTGGAGCGGAAGCCGTACCCGCGGATGCTGGTGAAGACGGCGTTGAATGACAGCCAGGTGATGTACTGGGAAGCGGCGAAGTACGTGGCGAAATTGCGGGTGATGAAGGCGGATCAGAATGTGCTGCTGTTGAAGACAAATATGGGCGCGGGGCATGGAGGGGCGAGCGGGAGGTACGATTTTTTGAGGGAGATTGCGCTGGATTATGCGTTCGTGTTGAGAGAAGTCGGAATCGAGAACGAAAATGGCGCTAGGGTTTAAGGGTGTAAAGGTGCAAGGGTGCAAAAGTTAAGAACGGAGAAAGTGAAACAGTAGAAGAGTCGAAAAGAGAAGGCGTTTAACGTGCAAAGTGTCAGGTAAAAAGTTCAAGGAGAGAGGAAACAATTAGTGGTTGAGATCCTTCGCGCAAAGGGCGCGGTCAGGATGACGGTTGGCCGGTCAAGTTGAGGTCAAGAAAGCGGCGATGAATCGCCGCACTCCAAGATGAGCGAAGCGACAACACCATTGATGCAGCAGTACAACGCGGTGAAGGCGAGGTATCCGCACGCGTTGCTGCTGTTTCGTTTGGGAGATTTTTACGAGCTGTTTTATGAAGACGCGATGATCGCTTCGCGTGAATTACGCATCACGCTGACCTCGCGGAACCGTGAGAAGGGGCAGCCGATTCCGATGTGCGGGGTGCCGTATCACGCGGCGGAGAGCTACATTGCACGGCTGATCCGGGCCGGGTTCAAGGTGGCGATTTGCGAACAGATGGAACAGCCCGGGCCTGGGAAAAAACTGGTGCGCCGGGAAGTGTCGCGTGTAATCACACCGGGAACCGCGACCGATGTGGCAGTGCTGGATGCGCGAGAGAACAACTTTCTGGCGGCGGTGGCTCAGGATCCGGGACAGAAGAATGGCCGCGTCATTGGATTAGCACTGGTGGATTTATCGACGGGAGAGTTTCAGGCTACGGAGTTTGCGGGGCCGCGAGCGGAAGAGATGTTACGGGATGAATTGCAGTTGATGCGGCCGCGAGAGACGCTGCTTCCCCGCCCTAACCAGTTATTCGAGACCGCAAAAAATACGTTGCTGGATGGAACCGGGGGGGTGGAAACGCGGCTGGAAGATTGGATTTTCCAGACCGATTACGCCGAGCGGGTGTTGCGCGAGCAGTTTGGCGTAGCGGAACTGACAGGGTTCGGGCTGGACGAGCATGTGCAGGCGATGTGCGCGGCGGGTGCGGTGGTTCACTATCTGAGGGAGAACGCGGCGCGGGGCGATGATGCGCCGAGTTTGGAAGCGCTGCGACACATCGACCGGATCCGGTACTACGAGCAGCACGATGCGTTGACGCTCGATCCGGTGTCGGTGCGGAACCTGGAATTGCTGGCGCCGATTTTCACGGAGGAAGCAAAGGGCACCGGGCCGACGACGCTGATCGCGGCGCTGGATGCGACGGTGACGGGGATGGGCGCGCGGCTGCTGCGGAGCTGGATCTTGCGGCCGTTGATCGACCCGGATGCGATTGAGGCGCGGCTGGATGCGGTGGCGCACTTGCTGCAGCAGACGGTGGTGCGCGGGGAGATACGGAAGGAGTTGCGCGGGATTCAGGATCTGGAGCGGCTGACGAGCCGGATCACTTTGGGGCAGGCGATGCCGCGAGAGTTGGTGGCGCTGCGGAAGAGCCTGGGGCAGATGCCGGTGTTGAGGCAGTTTACGGTGGACAGTTCGCAGTCGACAGCCTCAGCAAAAGAAGTGGCGAGTGGCGAGTGGCGAGTGGCGGGCGACGGCAAGACCGAGACTCGAGGCTCGAAAATCGAAACCGGTGAAGAAGGACAACGCAGAGACGCGGAGAGCGCAGAGGGAGCGCGAAGAGAGGCCCAAGACCCAGCCTTACACATCGAGGGTGGGGCACCCGAAGAAAAAAGCAGATCCCTCGCTTCGCTCGGGATGACAAATGTCGATGTGACGAGGACCGGAGCAGAGCTCCCGCGGACGGGCTTGGCTGAGACCGGAAGAGCGGTAGCAAAGCAGCCCATCGCAGAACCTCAGAGCAAGCCGCAGTTGAAACGAAGTGAGTTGCTGGGGCAACTGCATGAGGAGATTGATGAGCTGGGGGATGTGCGGGAGTTGCTGGAGAGGGCGATTGGAGATGAGCCGCCAGCGACGATGAATGATCCGGGGATGATCCGGAAAGGCTATAACGCCGAACTGGATGAGCTGCGAGGTTTGAGCAAGAACAGCAAAGAGATTATTGCAGCGATGGAGGAGCGCGAGCGGAAACGGACGGGGATCAATTCGCTGAAGATTCGCTACAACCAGGTGTTTGGATACTACCTGGAGATTTCGAAGCCGAATCTGCATCTGGTGCCGGCGGATTACGATCGCAAACAGACGCTGGTGAATGCAGAGCGGTTCACGTTTCCGGAATTGAAGGAGTACGAGAGAAAGATTCTGGCGGCGGATGAGCGGATTCTGGAAATTGAGCGGCAACTGTTCCTGGAGGTGCGGTCGAGCGTGGCGGCACACGCAGCGCGGCTGCGGAGAACGGCTGGTGCGGTGGCGAAATTGGATGTGCTGGCGGCGCTGGCGAAACTGGCGGCGGACCGGAATTATGTGCGGCCAGAATTGAATGTAACCGGTGAGCTGTTGATTGTGGGTGGACGTCATCCGGTGATTGAGGAACTGCTGAAGGCCAAGGGTGAGCGATTCGTGCCGAATGATTTGTGTTTTGAGCCGGGACGGCAGCAGTTGTTGTTGATCACCGGGCCGAACATGGGGGGCAAGTCGACGTATCTGCGGCAGGCGGCGCTGATTGTGCTGATGGCGCAGATGGGGTCGTACGTGCCGGCACGGCAGGCGAAGTTGCCGCTGACAGACAGAATTTTTACGCGGATTGGTGCGGCGGACAATCTGGCGCGGGGACGGTCAACGTTTTTGGTGGAGATGAGCGAGGTGGCGACGATCTTGAATCATGCGACGCCGGCGAGTTTGGTACTGCTGGATGAAGTGGGGCGCGGGACCGCGACCTTTGATGGACTATCGATTGCCTGGGCGGTGGTGGAACATTTACAGAAAAACACACGGTCGCGGACGCTGTTCGCTACGCATTATCACGAGTTGACGGAATTGGCAGATTTGTTGCCGACGGTGAAGAATGTGCATGTGAGCGTGAGGGAGACTCCGAACGAGATTATTTTCCTGCGGCGCGTGGAGCCAGGAAGCGCGGACAAGAGTTATGGGATTGAAGTGGCGCGGCTGGCGGGGCTGCCGAAGAGCGTGGTGGAACGGGCGCGGGAAGTATTGAAGCGGCACGAGCAGAGCGAGCACGAAGTGAGCGAAGCGTTGACGCCAGGCGCATTGGACGGCGTGAATGGGAATGGGCACGAACAGAACATGATGTTTACGGCGCTGGACCGGTCGGTGATTGAGAGGTTGAAGGAAGCGGATCTGGATCAGTTGAAACCGATTGAGGCATTGAATTTGTTGGCGGAGTTGAAGAAGGAGATCAGTAATCAGTAATCGGCCAGAGGCGAAGAGTGAACGCAGATATTCCTCAACCTGAACTGACATACTCTCAGCCTGTGATCGAGCCCTCCGACTAGCGCCGACAGAATTCCCACCTACCTTGCCTGCATCGAAGGAACTCATGGGTGCGCCCGAGTGGTACCCGTTTGAGCATGAAGCTTGGGCCCTCGGTGAGAGCGTGCGCCAAGTGTTCGTCCGTAATCCTCGCCTGCGGAAGAGAGAAGAACTGCTGGCCAAAGTGGCGGAGGTTGCGACCTGTAGGAACCTGCGACGGGGCCGACAGTCTTTCTTGATGGCGTTAAGGTTTGTGGGGGCACAGAAGTTCGCATCTGCCTTTGCTCGATTCCTCGACGATGACGATGTTGACGGGCACGTTGTCTATACACTTCTGAAAATGAAAGCACCCGGATTCGCGGACAGAGTCGCACCGTTGGTGAAATCTGATAGAGCGTGGATTCGACGCCGCGCCAAACAGTATGTCGAGCGTTTCCCATGACAAACCGAGCCGGTTTGAGCTAACGAAGATAGGCGACGTCGCGCCGTTGGACGGTAAGAGCCCACCCTTCGCACAAACCGCGAAGGATGGGGCACCCTCAAGCCCACGCGGCCTGTGGAGTGGCCGCGAAAAGACGCTGGCTTGAAAGCCAGCGCTACAAAGGCACACGAAGAGTGGAGGTTCACTGGCAACAGTTGCGATAGGACAGAGGTGACGCATCCGCGCTCGAAGATTCGCGCGGGCCGATCTAAAGATCGACCACTACAAAAACTAAGACGCGCCAACACGGCGGTTGGCGTTCCGCGAGAAACGGCAGGCGGC
>Ga0207761_1000379_pt1 | contig 15634 bp, 11 predicted proteins | sample LuqExpMetageno34_FD_187792 | JGI IMG/M metagenome (GOLD analysis project Ga0207761, IMG submission 187792) | Tropical forest soil microbial communities from Luquillo Experimental Forest, Puerto Rico - Sample 34 (SPAdes) | ecosystem: Environmental > Terrestrial > Soil > Tropical forest ... | reverse complement strand
TCAGCGAGGGCCCTCCGGTGCGCCCGATCACTTCTGACGATACACCCCCGCTCGCAAGTCTTGATGAATTCCGCGGTGACCCGAATTTCATGATGTCGCTGGCGCGTGGACTACTCGTGATCCAGGCCTTTTCAGAGAGGAGACTGCAGCTTTCGATCTCGCAGCTGAGCAAGCGAACCGGATTGTCGCGCGCATCGGTGCGGCGTTGCTTGCATACGCTCTCGAAGCTGGGTTTCGCGGGAACCGATGATGGGCGAAATTTCTACCTTCGACCGCGGGTCCTCGCACTTGGCCATTCCTACTTGTCTTCGATGCCGCTGGCTACGGCGGCGCAGCCGATCTTGGAGCACTTGAGCCAGATTCTGCATGAATCGTGCTCCATTGCACTGCTTGATGGAATTGAGATCGTCTATGTGGCAAGAGCTCACGTCACCCGGATTATGGCAATCGATTTGGGAGTCGGGACGCGGTTGCCGGCGTTTTGCACATCGATGGGCCGGGTGCTGCTGGCGAACCTGCCGCCTGATGAATTGGAGAGTATGCTGCCGAAGATTGAGTTTACCCGCTACACCGACAGAACTGTGACCTCCATCGAGAAACTTAGGCAAGTACTCCTGACTGTGAGAAGGGAAGGGCACGCCATTATCGACCAAGAATTGGAGCTCGGACTGCGATCGATGGCGGTGCCGGTGCGAAACCCCGCAGGCCGGGTGGTCGCGGCAATTAACGTTGGGGCGCATGGGCAACGTGTCTCTGTCCAGGATATGCAGACACGGTTTTTGCCGTACCTGCGCGCGGCCGCCCAGGAGTTGTGTCTCCTTCTAATTTGATTCTGTTTCCCTTTAAAACAAGTTGCGGATTAGGCCGGTGGTCGTTAATCGCACACCGAGGTAGGACGGACGTACCTAGTTGTTGTCCCGAGGGCTAGACTGCATCGGATTAGGCGTCGTTCGGCCCAGAAGAGCGCGGGGGGCAGCCATGGTTACAACCCTAAGAGTGCCTAAGGCTGGTGGATTGCCAACGACGAAAGTCAACGTAGTTCGATGGTTGAAGCAAGAGGGTGAGGCTGTGGCGCGGGGCGACGCGATCGTCGAGCTGGAAACAGAAAAGGTCAATTACGAGTTAGATTCCCCTTCCGCAGGGATCCTACTGAAGATTCTTAAAAAGGAAGGTGCTGAAGGGCCGGTGGGTGAGGCAGTCTGTCACATCGGACAACCGGGGGACACCATTCCGCAGCAGGGATGAGAGGAGAATCTGCGATGAGGCCTTCCGATCGGCTCGGAAAAAGCGAATTGGTCTGGATGTGGACTCAGATGTTGCGAGTGCGTGAGTTCGAAGAACGTGTGAAGCGTACGTTTGTTGAGCACCCGGGCGTGCTTCGAGGCCACACGCACCTAGGTGACGGAGCGGAGGCTTCGATCATCGGGGCCTTGGCAACGAGAAATCCTGGCGACCCGGTGATGCCAAGCTACCGGTGCCACGGCTACCCGCTTGTGCTGGGCACGCCATCGAAAAACATCATGGCCGAGCTGTATGGCAGGCGAGACGGAATCTGCAATGGATTTGGCGGCTCGATGCACCTAGCCGACCCGGCGCACGACTTCCCTGGAGCAACTGGGATCATCGGCGCGGGGATTGCGCATGCGGCGGGTGTTGCGCTGACCGCCCAGGTGAAGAAAACGAGCCAGGTGGTTTACAGTTTTTTCGGCGATGGCGCTTCGAAGCAAGGAGCATTTCACGAAACGTTGAACATCGCCGCGGTGTGGAAGCTGCCGGTCGTCTTCATTTTGGAGAATAACGCGTACCAGGCCTATACGCACGTGAGCCTTGAGGATGCGAATCACGTGGCCGGCGAGCCACTCTCGAACAAGGCGCACGCCTACAGCATTCCGGGCGTATCTGTGGATGGCACCGACCCGCTGGAAGTCTACGACGAGGTAAAGCAGGCGGCCGATCGCGCGAGGACAGGCCAGGGGCCGAGCCTCATCGAATCGAAGTTTTACAGGTTCAGCGCGCACGGTAACGCAATCACAGTGCCGCCTGTGCCGACGCAGTTTCCGAAACACGAGTCGGTTGAGGTCTATGGCCGAAAAACGGAGTATGAAGCAGCCAAGGGAAACGATCCCATTGTGAAGTTCCGCCGCCAAGTCATCGAGCGGTCGGTTTTAAGCGAGCCGGAAGCAAGGGATATCGAGAACGAAGTACGGGCGGAGATGGAAGAGGCGGTGCGTTTTGGACTGGCGAGCCCGTTGCCCGTGCCCGAAGATGCGCTCAAGTATGTCTACGCCTAGGAGGGTAGAGCGATGGGCAAAGAAATGATGTACGGCGAGGCGATTGCGACGGCCATCATCGAAGAGATGCAGCGCGACCCCAGCGTCGTCTTTTACGGGCAGAACATGGGGATGACGGAGCGCGATCCCATGTTGAAGATGTTCGGAAAGGACCGTATAAGGGTCACCCCTATTTCCGAAACCGCGGAATTGGGCATCGCCGTTGGTGCAGCGCTGACCGGGCTGCGCCCCATCGTCGAATTGTGGATGAGTGAGTTCATGCTGGTCGCTTTCGACCAGGTTCTGAACGAGGCGCCGCGCCTGCGTTACATGTCGGGCGGCCAAGTAAAGGTGCCCGTCGTTTTTAAGGCCGGCTACGGATTTGCCGCAGGGTGGGCGGGACAGCACTCCAATTGCCTCTATCACCTCTTGATGGGCACACCTGGTTTGAAAGTGGCGCTGCCCTCGACGGCGGCGGACGCGAAGGGGCTGATGAAGGCGGCAATTCGCGATGATAATCCTGTTGTTTTTCTGCAACATTTTCTGCTGACCCTCGAAAAAGGTGAAGTGCCGGACGGCGATCACGTCATTCCACTTGGAGTCGCGGAGGTGAAGCGTCCCGGGACGGACCTTACGATCGTTGCGACGGGGTGGATGGTGCAGAAGTCCTTAGCGGCAGCGGCGCAACTGGAAGAAGAAGGGATCGATGCCGAAGTGATCGACCCAAGGACGTTAGCGCCGCTCGACGTGAACACGATTGTCGAGTCTGTGAAAAAGACAGGGCGGGTTGTACTCGTGGATCAGGCGCCACGGCATGCATCGGCTGCGATCACAGTTGCCGGCGAAATTGCGGAGCATGCCTTCTCGTTTTTGAAGGCCCCGGTTCGGTTAGTGACGGCGGAAGATACTCCTGTGCCGTTTAGCGAGCCGCTTGAGAGTTTCGTTTTGCCCAATGAAAACAAGATCATCCAAGCGGTCAAGTCGGTGTTGGCGAAACACGCGGCGACAGTGTGAAGGCGAGTGGCTCTTGGCAAGTCCATGAGAACCGATGCTGAATTGCTGGCTTCGTACTGGACAATCGCCGGCGGAGCTTTTCCTCATACAGACAAGGAGTACAGCCCGTTTGACTTCAAGGATCGCGTCGAGGCTGTCGCGCAAGCCGGGTTCACTGGAATCGGCATATGGCACGCCGACTTGGAGCGGACTCTCCAGAAACGCAGCCTGAAAGAGATGAAGCGGATCCTGGATGACAACGGAATCATGCACGTGGAGCTGGAGTTTTTGACGGACTGGTTCCTCGAAGGCGAAAGGAAAAAACAGTCCGACATCTTAAAGCATAAACTGCTGACGGCAGCCGAGGCGCTCAGCGCGCATCATGTCAAGGTCGGAGATTTCTGTCGCCAGTCGTGCCCGTTGACACGGCTGGTGGAAAGTTTCGCCAGTCTATGTGCGGATGCGGCCGAACGCGGCACGAAGATAGGCTTCGAACTGATGCCCTTTGCTATGATTGACACTCTCAGCGATTCCCTGGCCATGATCGTTGGGGCAGGCGCAAAGAATGGCGGGATCGTGTTTGATTTGTGGCACCTCGTGAAGCTCGGGATACCTTATGAAGCGGTGGCGAAGTTTCCCCCTGGATATGTCGTGGGCGTCGAACTGAACGACGGAACGTTCAAGGCTCCCTGGAGCCTGCACGAAGATACCGTCAATCATCGACGATTTTGTGGCGAAGGCGAGTTTGACGTAAAAGGTTTTGTGGGGGCAGTGCAGAGAATGGGTTATGAGGGCCCGTGGGGAATCGAAGTGTTGTCCGAAGATCTTCGGAAATGGCCCTTGGAAGAATTAACGGCGCGTGCCTACGCGACTACCATCCGGCAGTTCAATTCTTAATCGTTGGTGGAGCAAGGTTTTGATGGTGACCGCGAGGGAACCCCTTCCGTTCGAATTACCAAAAAGCGAAATCCCCCACTTTGTAGACTTCGTTCCGATCAGCGAACACCCCCCTTTCGAGCAGGCCCAAGGGCGCCAAGCCCGGGCGATTATCGGCAACCTAGCGCAGATCTCTTCTTTCTAGTGGATTTGGCCGCGGTCTAGTATCTGCCCCGGACTGCACTGCGGGGATTTTCCGCGAGTCCGTTCCCGATCTGTTTCGAGGCGTGGTCATAGCGAGGAAAAAATGTCGGCCAAAAGACCTGTAGTTGTCTTCGGGGCCAGCGGATTTTCGGGCCGGTTGGTGGCGGAATACCTCAGGGAATACAACGTGCCTTTTATTGCCGCGGGGAGGAATCGGTCGAAGATCCAAGAAGTGATAGCGCGGGTGCCGGGGATCGAAACAGCCAGCTACGAAATTGCGGAGGTCGGAAACTCGGTCGACGAATTGGCAAAGCTGTTCTCCGGTGCACGAGTGGTTTGCAATACCGTCGGCCCTTTCATTTACAGCGGTCCGCCGGTGATTGAAGCCTGCCTGAAATCGGGCTGCCATTATCTGGATATCAGCGGCGAGCAAGCCTGGATCCGTCAGGTGGCAGAGGCGTGGGGACCGCGGTTTGCCGAGCGCGGGCTGCTGTGTGCACCGGCAACGGCGTTCATGTCTGCGCCCAGCGACGCCGCGGCCCGGATCTGCTTGGAAAATGCGGCGATCGACACGCTTGAAATTTTAACGATGTTTCGAGGCACACCTACTTTTGGATCAACACAGACAATCTTCGCCGTCCTTCAAACCGAGGCACATTTCCTCGAGCAGAATCAGTATAAACGTTGGCCGCCGGCAACAGCGCTGCAGGTGGTGACGCCCGGGCAGGTTCAGACACAAGTGGCGCTGGCGTGGGGTGGGTTCCCGCATCCGGTGTGGTTCAAGGAGCACCCGCAAATCGCCAACGTGAAGTCGTTCGGGGGCCTGCTGGACCGGCAGATCATGGAAAGTGTTGTTGCCACTGAGAAGCTCTACCTTGAACAGATTGCGCCTTTGCCGAAACAGGAGCGTGAACGGCGGCTCGCGGAAATGGCTAACGCGGTGCAAGCCGGCACTCCCCCGCGTGAAAATTCGCGCGAGAATCGCACGATTGACGTGATTGCGGGACGAGGGGCGAATGATTTTGTGGAATGCGTTTTGTTTGGCACTTGTTGCTACAAGCAGACGGGATTGATCCAGGCCTTTGCGGCTCAAAATCTCGTTCGAGGGTCTCTGCGCAAGACCGGTTTCGCTTCTGCGGCGGAGGCGTTTGGGCCGCGCGAGCTCCTTGGCGTTTTGGCAGAGCACGGACTTTCGAAGATGAAGACCCTTTAGAGGTGGCGAAGCAGCCGTGCGGGCGATCGACTATTTCGACAAGGCTGCTGAGTCTTTTCCCGGGCGAGTCGCCTTGATTGACGGAAACAACAGGTACAAGTACAGCGAATTGCGCGGTGAGAGCGAACGCGTCGCGGGCGCAATGTGGGCAAATGGGCTACGCGATGAGGATCGTGTTGCGATTCTTTCGCCGAACGATGCGCGTGTGCTTGTATGCATGCTTGGCTTGATGCGGGCAGGCGGCGCGTGGGTCCCGATGAACTACCGAAATGCTGCCGATGCAAATGTAGAGTACATGAATTACGCCGAAACGCGCTGGCTCTTCTACCACAGCAGTTTCGGCCAGCAGGCCAAGGAACTTCAGGCACGAGTTCCGGCATTACGCCACCTAATATGCATCGACACAGAGGACCACGCGAATCCTTCTCTGGCGCGGTTCATGGAGCAGGGCTCTCAGGCTACGCAATCCGATTGGGCGGATCCTCGCGGAAATCCCGGTCGCCTCGTGGGACTCGTGCCGACCGGCGGAACAACTGGGCCTGCGAAGGGGGTGCGTGTCACGAGCGATTCTTGGGGCGCGTTCACCGAGATGGCAGCTCATTACTGGAAGTGTGAAGACTGCACGCCAGTGTGCCTGAGTACGGCTCCACTTTCGCACGCAGCAGGAGTCGTCGCGTTCGCGCTTTTTACTCTTGGCGCCACGAACGTGGTTTTGCCTCGATTCGACGCTGAGGCTGTGCTCCAGAGTATTGAAATGCACCGCGTGACCCACCTTTTCCTGCCACCCACGGCGTTTTATGCATTACTGTCGCATCCGGATGTGCGTAAGCGAAAGCATTCAAGCTTGAGGCTTCTTCTGCTTGCGGCTTCGCCCGTCTCGCCAGATAGAGTCAGAGAAGGAGTCGAGATCTTCGGGCCTTGTATCTGCCAGTGCTACGGACAGACAGAAGCACCGATGCTTCTCACCTGGCTCGACCGAAAAACAGTGGCTTCTGCAGCAGGGGGCGAGCATCCCGAACGTTTGAGAAGTTGCGGCAAAGCTACCTACGGTGTGCGCCTCGCAATCATGGATGAGCAGGGAAATCTTTTGGCACCGAACCAAACGGGAGAAATCGTGGCGCGGGGTGCGTTGGTCACGCCCGGCTATCACGACCTGCCCGAAGCCACAGCGGAGATCCGTGCTTTCGGGTGGCATCACACAGGCGACGTCGGATATTACGACGAAGATGACTATTTCTATATTGTAGACCGCAAGAAAGACATGATTATCACCGGCGGTTTCAATGTCTATTCCGCGGAAGTGGAAGCATGCCTGATGTCGATACCCGGGGTTTATGAATGCGCTGTGGTCGGCGTGCCACACGACACCTGGGGTGAAGCCGTGAAAGCGTTCATCGTGCTGCGCGAGAATCATTCGCTCACCGAAGGGAAAGTTTTGGCCTATTGCAAAGATAAGTTGGGTGGCGTGAAAGCGCCGAAGTCTGTGGAATTCCGCGCGGAGATTCCAAAAACACCGGCTGGCAAAATTGACCGCAGAACGCTGCGCGCACCGTACTGGTCGGGGATCGATCGCGCCGTGCACTAGCATTCTGCTCAGAAACCCTGTCGAATATCACGATGTAACTTCGTGCGAATATCGGCGGTTCGTGCGAAATCGACGCCCTTGACCGCCTTCCTCTGCCTATTCTCATGGACGTAAGCCGCGTCATCATCAACCCGGCCGGCGGTGCGCTGCGGCACTCCGCGCCGAACCGAGAAGGGCTGCCGAAGAAACGAGGCTTTGTTCACGGGTGCTCGACGCACTCGGTGCGACGTTCTCTGCACGGCAGGAAAGGCCGCTGCAAGGTGTACCTGTAAGGCTGTTTCGTTGGTTCGATAAACGAGCGTTTACCTCGAGAGCGCGCTCGAGCGGGTTTCTTCTGAAATCTCCCTTGTTTGGCTGCGAAGCCTGCGGCAATTGTGTGCTCGGCTCGATGGAGTACATCTGCCCGCAAATCTGCCCAAAGAATCTGCGCAACGGTCCGTGCGGCGGCACTCACTTGGGGCGATGTGAGGTTGTAGACCAGCCGTGTATTTGGGCAGAGATGTATGAACGTGCGAAAACGACAAAGCGGATCGAGGGTTTGCGTGTGTACATTCCGGGGCGCAACACCCTTCTGAGCGGAACGAGTTCGTGGATCAACTATTTCTTGAATCGGGATCATCGCCCTGAGAGAAAAGCGCAATTGTACCGTCCCAATGGAACACTACAGAAAACTGCACCCAAGGGGATGCCGAGGCGAAGGATAACTTGTTTGATTGAATCACTATGGTGTTTCCGCAAGGCTTTGGTTTGCTCGGTAGATGACGTATTCGCGGATCGCAGAGGCATCCTGCCGCGAGAGTTCCTTCGAGAAGGCGACCATCCCGTAAGGTTGGAGCATCCCGTCAACAACGATCCGAAACCACTGGTCGGTAGCGAGCGCATCCGAGTAGCGAAGATCAGGCAGGACGCCACCGCTCACGGCCACATCGCCGTGGCAACCGCTGCAGTAGTGTTGGTACAGCGCCTCGCCGGCTTTGATTTTCCGGGTGTTTGCCGTGCTAGGCGGTGGGGCTAGCGCTCGCAGTTTCACTTCCGGTGCAGGTGGCAGGACTACCTTTGCTCCCAACTTGAACGCCAACATGCGTGGGACATTGCTCATCTGCGGACGCTGCAACCCAACTTCGCCAGCCGCGAGTGGAAGCGCACCTCCCCAGCCGGCCAGAATGGCAACGAATTGCTCGCCGTTTACTGAATAGGAGATCGGTCCCGCGATCACCCCGCTCTCTGTAGAGGCCGACCAGAGTGTTTCGCCAGTTGTTGCACGCAGCGCCTCGAACTGACCGTAGCCGGTTCCTTCAAAAACCAAATTCCCCGCGGTTGAAAGGGCACCACCGTTCCATGGACCGGGTCGCTCGGCGCGCCACACTTCCTTCTGGCTGATGGGATCCCAGGCGGTGAGATGGCCTTTTATCGTCGCGAGAACTACTTTCTTGCGTTCAGCCGCTTGCGGCATTGCTGCTGCGACCGGATCAATGCCATTGTTCCAACCAAGAGGGCTATGGCTGAAGTTCTCGACGGATTTGTAAGCAAAGCCAGCGTCGAGAACCGGAAAATAGACGAGCCCCGTCATTGGGCTATAAGACGCGGGCTGCCAATTGTGGGCCCCGCCGGGTCCGGGGAAAACAACTAGAGGCTTCTCACTTTTCTCGTATTGCGCCTGGGGCGATTCGATGGGGCGCCCCGACTGCAGATCGATGCCAGTGGCCCAACTAACTTGAGTGAACGGCTTCGCCGAAATGAGCTTGCCCGTCGCGCGGTCAAGCAGATAAAAAAAACCGTTCTTGGGAGCGTGCAAAAGGACCTGGCGAACCTGACCTTCGATGGTGAGATCGGCGAGAATGATTTGCTGCGCCGAATCGTAATCCCACTCGTCGTTCGGATTTTCCTGGTAGTGCCACACATACTCGCCGGTATCCGGCTTGAGCGCGATCAGTGAAGAAGTGAATAGATTATCCAGCGACTGGGAGCTACGAGCTTTCCGCGCCCACGGATCAGCGTTTCCCGTGCCAATGTACAGCAAATCGAGTTGCGGATCATAGGCCATGCCGTCCCACACGGTGCCCCCACCACCATTTTTCCACCACTCGCCACTCCAGGTTTTTGCGGCTTTCTCAAGGATCGGACTTTCGAAGGGATGCGAAGGATCACCCGGCACTGTATAGAATCGCCAAATAAGCCTTCCCGTATCCGCGTCGAACGCGGATATGTATCCGCGGACACCAAACTCCGCGCCACCGTTGCCGATAAGGACTTTCCCTTTCACGACGCGCGGTGCGCCGGTAATTGTGTAACGCGACTTTGGGTCGATCGTCAGAGTCTCCCAAACTGGCTGCCCCGTCGCCGCGTCGAGGGCGATTAATCTTCCGTCGAGAGTTCCGACGTAGACTTTTCCCTTCCAAACGGCCACACCGCGATTCACCACATCGCAGCAGGCGTTTACTCCCCACGCGGGCGGCACCCTTGGGTCATAGGACCAGCGGAGCGCGCCGGTCGCGGCGTCAAGGGCAACGACTTTGCTCCATGCCGTGGTGAAAAACATGACGCCGTCCACGACGAGTGGAGTGGCCTCCTGTCCTCGGCGAGTATCGAGGTCGAAGTACCATGTCAGTCCAAGCTGACGGATGTTCTGATCGGTGATTTGATTCAGCGGGCTGAAGCGCTGCTCATTGTACGACCTTCCGTAGGTAAGCCAGTTGCCGGGCTCTTTGTCTGTGTTCGTGAGGCGCTCGGCGTCTACGCTCGCCACTGCGGAGACACGATCCGTCGGCGTCCGATCTCCGTCGGAATGGCCACACCCAAAGCAGACAAGAGCAGCCAGGCACACTAATAAGCGAAAAGCGGAAGCTTGACGCAAATGGGTTCCCAGTTGCGCCCGTCCTCGAGCGGGACTGCAGAACGAAATCATTGCGAGTCTCCGTCAGCGCAACGTGATATCTTCTAGCGCTTTCAGTGTCAAGCACCGGTGGGACCTAGACGCAAAATTGCCAACTTTTCCAATTGCGAGAAGTTGGGGGACGAATCCTGCGCGATATTCGAACAGATTGCCCGATAACAGCCTTGACATTGGCCCAGTCGACGTTTAGACCTTCTCCGCATATTCGCTATATCGAGTCGAGCAACCCTCGTTTCGCGAGCGGTTGGGGCATAAGCGTCTGGGAAGGAGATTTTATGGCAGGACGTGGAATCCGGGCCTTTCTATCCTTGTTTCTGCTTGTGTTCGTTCTCCGGGTGGACTCGGCTCACGGACAAGCCGCGACGAGCCTCGCGCAGCTAAACGGGACGGTTCTTGACGCAACCGGCGGGACCGTCGCGAAAGCCGCTGTGACTTTGCGCGAGGTTGATACCAATCGAGGTTATAGCGCCAGTTGTTCGGACAACGGCTATTACGTCATCCCCAATCTTCTTCCGGGACAATACGAGCTGAAAGTATCAGCGAAGGGCTTCGCGGATTACACCCAGAAGGGAATTGTCCTGCGCGTGGGTCAGACCGCGACGATTGATGTCACGCTAAAAGTCGAAAGTGGCGGGGAAAAAGTAGTTGTGACCACCGAGGCGCAGGAAATCGAGCCGACGCGCACCGAGGTCAGCCAGGTGATTGAGACGCAGCAGATTGATGCGCTACCAATCAGCGGGCGGTTGTTCACGGATTTCGCATTGCTCACCCCTGGCGTGGCGACCAGCCGGACGAGTCTGGGCACCACTTTCACCGAGTTCGAAGTTACCCAGATTTCGTTTGCCGGTATGCGCTCGTTCAGCAACGAAATCACGGTGGACGGCGCGGATTTTGTGAACACCGTCAGCGGCGTGCAGCGTTCCACGCCTCCGCAGGAATCGGTGCAGGAGTTCCGCGTCGTAAACAATAGTTTTGGCACCGAATACGGGCGGGCGCTCGGCGGAATCGTAAACATCGTGACAAAATCCGGCACTAACGATTTCCATGGTTCGGCCTACGACTACCTGCAAAATGATGCGACGAATGCTCGCACCCTGCTGCAGCCTGCTCCCCTACCGGATACGCTGCGTCAAAATCAGTTCGGTGGTACATTCGCCGGTCCCGTTAAGAAGGACAAGACCTTTTTCTTCATCAACTACGAGGGCAAGCGTCGCGGCGAGTCGCCGACCTACGCGCCGGACCTCGTCAACAACCTGACGGAAATCGATCAGGCGAAGGCCTTCCTGGGGCTCTCGCCGGAAGGCTGTTTTCATCCCCCTGCGCAATGCACCGGCACGCCGCCTTCCTATCTGGATAGTGTGTTGAAGTCGTCGAACACCGATTATGGCTTTGTAAGAGTCGATCAGCAATTCAACTCCAACAACAACCTGTCTGTGCGTTATCTAATCGAGGACGCGCGCTTCCTTGGAGAATTGATCGGCAACACGTTGGACGGCGGCGGCATCGGTACGCCGAGCGGCGGAAGGAACAACTTCATTCGTGACCAGTCGCTTGCCGGAACGCTTACTTCAACTCTGAGACCTAACCTGGTCAACACGTTCCTCATGCAGTGGGCGAGACGGCACTACAATTTCCCCGGAGCCACGGGCGAGCCGGATCTGAGCGTGGTGAACGATCTGGAGTTTGGTCACAATTTTGGCACCTACGACGCCATTTATGAGAGCCGCCTTGAATTTGCAGATTCTGTGTCCTGGGTGAAGGGGAGCCACGCGACGAAATTCGGCTTTGACGGTAATTATGTGTGGAGTTACAACAACTACCCTGGATTTGACCCCGAGCGTATCCTGTTCCCGAATCTTAGCTGCATGTTCGATTTCGCAAATTTTGTGCAGGGCGCTTTCTCCGGAACGCCTGGAACGCTCCCTGACGTAGCCGGCTCGCCCTGTCCCCTAGATCCCAGATCCAACGGCGTGCAGACGATCTATTGGGGCGTTGCGTTGCCCCGCAACAACTGCCCGAATCTGGAAACCTGCTCCAACGGCTTTTATAACGGTCAAGTGCCCCCTCCGGCGACCGGCGGAGGCTTCAACAGCGGCTGGCCGAATGCGTTTCCCACGAACCTGTATCAGAACTTTGCGTACAAACTGAACCACGGTTATTGGGGCTTCTTCGCGCAGGACCAATGGAGGGTAACGCCGAAGCTGACTGTGAATTATGGCTTGCGCTGGGACTTCGAGTCCGGGCTCGGGAATGTAATCAACACGGATTACACTGCGTGGCAGCCACGCGTTGGGCTGGCGTGGTCTCCCGATCGCAAGACGGTCATCCGTTCAGGATTTGGGATGTTTTCCGATCGTAACAATATGACTTTCTTTTTTACGACGGGAAACCAGAAATCGGTGCCCGGTTACTTCTGTAGCCCTTCAAGCGCGGATCCAGGCTGCGCCACGGCTGGGCTTTCACCGGTAACGGTGCCGATGATCCAGAAACAGGCCGCACAAGGCGGTTGGCAATTAAACGCTTTGCCCGGCTATCCAGGAACACCGCAATTGACTTGTACAAACTCGCCGACTCCCGGACCCCTGCCTCCACCTTTCTGCGCGAACACGGGAGGCGGCGCGAATGTAGCTGCGCTCACTGCTTTTGGCATTCTCGCAGGCGGCCCGAATTCCTATCCTTCTGTGACGCTGACTGGGCCGTGCAGCTTGACGGCGGCGGGTCCAGCGGGAGCTTGCGGGGTGGGTGCCGGCGGCATTCAAAGAAACGGCAAGTTGCCGTACGCCGAGCAGGCAAGCCTCGAAATTGATCGCCAGTTCGGCCGAGGGCTCACCGTCGATGTGGCTTACCTTTTTGTTGGAGCGCACCGGCTCGTCCGGGGAAACAACATCAACGTTCCTTGCCCCTATGGCACGAACAAAACCGCGAATCCCTATTACGCACAAGGGCTTCTCAATCCCGACGGCTCGCTCAGTTCCTGCAGCGGAACCCCTATTTTGGGGCCACTTGGCTTGGGCCCGTTTTTCAACTGGCTAGGTCCTGTAAGCCCGATTCCTCCATCGTTTGCACCGCCGAATCCGCTGCTCCCCGTCAACCCCAGCGGATTTGAATTTGGTCCTCCGGGCTCCCCAGCGGCGCCGACACTCTTCGCCGGATTGCTCGACTACAACAACAATATCGCGAAAGCGGCGTACAACGGCTTGACCGTTACCGCTCTCGAAAGGCTAAGCAAGGTGTTCTATCTGAATGCCAACTACACCTACTCCCACACCATCGATAATGGCAATTTCACGACGTTCATTAACCTGCCGCAAAATCAGTTTGACTATGCGGCTGAACGGGCTAACTCGAACCAGGACGTTCGCAACCGGTTTGTCGCCAACTTTACGGCCACCGCGCCTCAGGGCACATGGGCGCGCAATTTTGAATTCAGCAGCATCATCACTCTTCAGTCGGGACGGCCCTTCACGTTGTTTGCGGGGAACAGCACCTTCGGGGATCTGGCCGGACAGTCCACGGATCGCGTTGGCGGACCGCCGCTGGGGACACCCAAGTGTACATCGGCGGCCAATTGCTCCACCACAGTGACTCGGAACACGTACGTAGGGGATAGCCTGAAGGCCTGGGACCTGCGCTTGTCGAGGTATTTTCAGTTCAAGGAAAGATACCGGCTCGACGCCAGCGTTGACGCCTTCAACGTGTTGAATCGGGCCAACGTGGATGAGGTGAGCTCGGTCTACGGCTCGCCTGTCTTCTGCGGAGCTTCGCCAGCGGTTCCGAAGCAATATAAAGATGCGACGACCTTGGCGATTCAACGAGGATCGGTTTCGTGCGGTGCTCAGGCAGCCGTGGCCAATCCACCAGCATTCCTTAGCCTGGGCCTGTTGCCGGTGACGATTCCGAGCACGCCGAATCCGGTGTTTGGCAGACCCCGTACCATGTTTAATCCGCGCCAATTTCAGTTTTCCTTGAAACTGTCGTTTTAGGTGATACTGCTTACCGCTGATCCCGCCTGCACAGGAGCCGGGGTTGCTCGCGGCCTGGACCATGTTTCACCTGGATGAACAGACTTGATTCCCGACCGGCCATTTTCGCCGCGCTATGCCTGGTATGTCGTCTTGGTTTTGATGCTTTGCTACGCGCTTTCCCTCATCGACCGCCAAATCTTGAGCCTGTTGGTTACGCCGATGAAGCGCGACTTGCACATCAACGACACCCGCATCGGTCTACTTCAGGGCTTATCTTTCGCACTGTTCTATACGCTGGCCGGCCTGCCCCTCGGCAGATTGGCCGATTCGTGCTCCCGCCGGCGGATCATCACTGCCGGCGTTGTCGCCTGGAGCATCATGACAGCCGTGTGCAGCCTGGCCCGGAGTTTCTCCTCGCTTTTCTTGGCACGCATGGGAGTGGGTGTAGGCGAAGCCGCGCTTTCACCCGCTGCATTTTCCCTGATTGCTGACTCCTTTCCCCGCAACGAGTTGGGTTTGGCGCTCAGCGTCTATTCCATGGGCATCTACGTCGGCTCAGGACTGGCGATGATTGTGGGCGGGTCGGTCGTTCAGGGTCTTTCGCACCGCCCGGAAATCGCTCTGCCGGTTCTCGGCACGATCGCGTCCTGGCGCGCCACGTTCTTGGTCGTGGGGCTTCCAGGACTTATCGTTGCACTGCTGACGCTAACGATTCGCGAGCCGCAACGCCGGTCTTTGCTGCTCTCAGCAGGCGATCACGCGCTTGATCCGAGCTTGCACGAAGTGCTGCAGCAGTTTCGCCGCCGGGTGCGGTCCGTCGCGGGTATTTCGCTGGGGATGGTTTTCCAGGCTGTATCCGGTTATGCATTTCTCGCCTGGGGACCCATTTTTTTCCAGCGGACATACGGATGGACCGTGGGACATTCAGGGCGAACGCTTGGCGTCCTTACCTTGGTGTTCGGATGCCTCGGCATGTATTCGGGCGGGGGCTTGTGCGATCGCTGGCAGAGGCGTGGAATAGCGGAGGCGCCGTTGCGGGTAGGCGTATTCAGCGCCGCGGGAACTGCGATCGTGTTCCCGCTTGCGCTGCTGGTTGGCTGTGCCGCGTGGACCACGGTCGTCCTTGCGGCCGCGATTTTCCTTCTCGCCCTGCCGATTGGCAGTTCGTACGCCGCTCTACAGCTGATCTTCCCCAACCAGCTGCGCGGGCAGGTGTCCGCGCTTTTCCTATTTACCCTGAGCCTCGGAGGACTCTCGCTGGGCCCGCTGGTACCAGGTCTGCTGACCGATTATCTGTTTCGGAATGAGAAGATGATTGCCTCCTCCCTGGCAATCACCATTGCAAGCGCGGCGATATTGATGTGGGGCTTGCTCCTGGCGACGTATCGGCCGTATCGAGAGCATTACCTGGCCGCGCAACGTGCGAGTGCCAGCTAAAGGCCAACGACGTCTTGAAAGTGGCTACTTCGCCTGAATTGACTCGAGGTAGCGGACCAAATTCGAAATACGCATTTGTACGAGGGCATCGTCATGGCCGCTGACTTGAGAAAACAGTGGTCCCCAGATGGGCATGTCCGACGATCCGTGCGCGCCCGATGCCCCGTTCCGGAGCACGGTGGTCACATGATCGGCGGG
>Ga0207761_1000378_pt1 | contig 15635 bp, 14 predicted proteins | sample LuqExpMetageno34_FD_187792 | JGI IMG/M metagenome (GOLD analysis project Ga0207761, IMG submission 187792) | Tropical forest soil microbial communities from Luquillo Experimental Forest, Puerto Rico - Sample 34 (SPAdes) | ecosystem: Environmental > Terrestrial > Soil > Tropical forest ... | reverse complement strand
GCGGCGTTACCAGATGCTCGCCAAAGAGTTCCAGGGTCTCCTTCGTATAGGGCTGTTCCCAGTGCTACTCCAACGCGGCCTAATCCTTCCAGCGCTCGAACACCACGAACTTGTCCTCGCTGCCTTTCACCTTGAATATCTGGAACTCGTTGTTGCCAGGCTCCATCCTTGTGAGGCGGATGCTTGGCACCATCTTCTCCAGCACCTTCTCGGCAGAACTTGGCTTGAAGTGGAGGTTGAGCATCACGATCACTTCACCGAAGGCAGTAGTTTGAGCGTCTTGGTTCATCGTCTTCCCATCGATGTGCGGAGCTTCCCGAGTTATGCATCCCCCGGCGGTTCGGGTCATTAGCCGCCATACGCCCGAGCGGCGTCTAGGTCCGCTCTACTCCTCAGAGCAGACATCGTTTGCAAGTTCGGCTTTGGTGATCGCGGCGCCGGCATAAAGGCTGCCGACGCTACGTGCTCCGGCTCCAGACCGAATACCACAGTGTTACGCTAAACACCGGCATCACGATGGCTGCCATCACCAATACGTAGTCGAACATAGCCGACTCAGTGACTGCGGTACTACATTCCGCCTATGCGGACTTACATTGAGGTGTGTTGGGAGCGCGCCGAAGCGGCAGAAGCCAATGCTGATCGAGCGGGAGATGCGGAAGCGAAACGAATTTGGCGGTCGGTCGCCGGCAGGTGGCGCGAGATAATTCAAAACGCGATGTGCAACCAAGTATCGCACGATCGGTGGGTAAGCGGCGTGATCCGCGAGAAGTCGTAGTTTGCGCCGTATTGCTAGACTAGCCGCGCCTCAATGTTCAGTGGGAATCAAGAAATCATCGGGGCTTTTTCCCGCCCGAATAGCCTCTCGCATCCACCGCGGCTGCGGTCCACGTCCTGTCCACGTCGCACCCGTTCCTGGGTCCCTGTACCTCGGTGTGGCCCCGGCACGGCTTTTCTTTTTACCACTTCCGCCGTTGGCGTGAGGCACTCCGTTCAGGGACTTCGCGATCATCCACTCGTAACTACGAATTTCCTTGAGGAATAAGGCTTCGCGTTCCTGTTTAATCCGCACCTGAATCAACTTTTCGATCCGGCTCTTCATCTCGATGAGCTGGTGGACAGGCATTTGGTCTAGCTGTCTTTCGTTCACGAATGTTCGCTCGGTCAATGCGTCGTGATCCAATCCAGATCTTACGGAGCGCCGTCGCGGGGTCTCAGCGGCTGAGCAACACCTAGAGTCGCATTTTTCAGAGCCTCCCTGACGGCGCGGGTAGCGAACGTCGCAGGCTTCTCATTCGTCGTTGCGTATATCTGCTGGAGTTGTTGCCATTCTTCGCGCGTCAGATTGATGCTCATGGGCTTGTACTCGCCATTCCAAGTCCGGTGACGCACGCGACGCAAGAATTTCGAGTAGTCAATTCCGCTCATAGTCCTAAATGCCTGTGATGGTCGCGACGCCCGTAAAGGAAAGGGCCACGCCGCTGCCACTTAACAGCGCGACGTGGCCCCAGGCACCCCAAACCCCAGCTCAGGACTCCTTAGCTGGTCCTTCGTAAATCCTTGGTCTTTGGCACTCACTGCACCAAAGCAACGTGAACTAATTACCGTATTTTGATTACGTACTCTTGTTTCGGACTGCCAAGTTCTTTGCGAACTCGCGCCAACATCCGGTTCCATCCCACTCGCACTTCTCCGCGCCGCCGCCATCGCAGCTTCGCGCGTGAATTCCGCTAACACTCATCGGTGCTGCGGAACTTAGCCGGCGTTTTGCAGGAAGGTTTACTAAGGCCGCACGATAGAACGTGCGGTGCCCGCCATCCCTTTGGCGATCTGTGCAGCGAAATTTTTCGGGACGTATCTTGGACCCAGTCCTTCGTTCTGACAAAACTCAAAACTGGCTCATTATTGCGCTGAGCACGGCTACCGCATCAGAGCTTCGCGACGTCGATGACCGCTTGGGCAAAGGCCTGCGGCCAGTGTGAGGGGCCATTCACGCCAGCGTTAGCCGTTTAGCCCGGTGTTGATCCGCCCCCGTTCGCTTCCTTATCTTTCGTAGTAGCTGGGGTAGCCACCGTAATAACCAAGCGGGTAGCTGCCCTCATAAGACCAGCCCGGGTAAGTGGGAGAAAAGCCGAAATAAGGGGAAGGGGCGAGAGTGCCATAGTAGGTTCTAGGGTAGCCGCGCGGGGAGGCGGCATAAGCGCTGGAATAGCCGAGGTAGCCGCTATAAGCGCTGTCAGCGCCATAGCGAGCGGCATAGGATCGGCGGAGCGCGCGGCGTGCATGCCGCCGCCTCACACTGGGTACGCTCATCCTTGCATCTGCTTGCGAGATCAGACTGGACCGTTGAGCCGTTGACATATTGTCATTGAAGAACAAACACACTGTTCCGGCGGCTGCCGCTAACGCAAAACGCAAAGCATTTCGTGCCAGCTTCGTCATGCGCGCTCTCCCGTCATCCTGCGCATTCGTGACAATACACATTCGCCCTTGGCCCCGGAAAACAATGCGCATCCGCGTTATATGTTTCGCGAGGCCGCGCCGACTTGAAGGGCAACTTACAGTGTGGCGTAAGTTTGCGAGATCGAGGCGTCGCTCGGCCGGGCCAGCAGAGCTTGACGTCCTTGGTGGCCTCGATGGCGATTGTGGCCTGATCTGCCTTGAGTTTTGCGCCGCGCCTATGATTTGGGGCGGGATTTCGTTAGCCCGGCATTAGCCCGATTCCGCAATCGAGAGGCGACGGCAAGCTCTCAGTGCAGCCGTTCCGCGGCCTTGATCGCTTCGGATGCTTCAGCGGGGGAGTACCCGTGAAACACAACGACCGCCGTGCCTCTCAACTCCATCGGGTCAAGCTCGATAGAGTCAGCCGCGGCAATCAAGACGCCCTCGGAAAAATTCAAGGAAACGAGATCGACGCCTTCGCCGGGCTGGATCAGCGCCCTAAGCTGCGCGGGGCTCGGTGCCCGCTCTAAGGTCCGCGTGATCTCCTCACCCCGGCTGACGACCTCAATGCGCCGCCGCTCTACGAGAATGTGTTTCACCCCCACCGCCCCCCTCACGCGCCACGCCCCATTCGCCGCTTAGGGCTCGTCCCGGTAGCGGGTCAACGCTAATTTCGCACTGTCCACACTGTGCGACCGTGGCAGGTCTTCTAATTTTAGGGTCGGTATTTATATGGCCCCGAGTACGCGCGGCTGATGGCGATCTTCGGCTGGTCAGACCCGGCGATGGCGATGCTCTACACCAAGGAAGCGGACCGCCGGCGGGCGTCTCTTGAAGCCGCTCACAAGCTGCGCCACCAGAACGATTTTGGAACGTCTAACCCCTGAGCATGAGGGCAAAATCGGGAAAAGACCCGGCTACGCACTGTTTAGCGTCAGCTAGTCTCCTCCAAGGCAGGTTCGGAAGATGCGCAAAGTCTGCTTGTTCATCGCGTTGGTCACACTGGCAGCGTGCGGCCAAAATCAACCGGGAGCACAAGGGGAACGCGGCTCCGCCGGCCCACCGGGACCAACCGGCGCGGTCGGCCCACCGGGACCTGTCGGACCGCCTGGTCCTGCCGGCCCTGCTGGCGCGTCTATTCGGATGTCGACGAATAACTGCGACCAGCCCTCCTGCAGTGCTTCCTGCAACGATAATGAGGGCATTCTAAACGCCTACGATCTCGAGCAAGGCGGAACGATCACATTCCATGATGAGTACCATCTGACTTTCCAGCCGCGGCAAGTCCCAGGGCGATTTGTCCTAGCCTGCATCGGCAAAGGGCGTTGGTAAGGGGGAGGTTCCGTCTACCGCTCCCCCTCCCCCTCCAGGGGAGGGCTGGTTCCGACAAGTAGGGCGATTACCGAGCTGTGGGGCGCGGCCGATGCGCGGCAGAAGCTCTCCAAGGACATCACCACGCTGCTTGGCAAGGGTGAGGTCTGGGCCGGCCTCTTCACTTGGGAGAACATCGCGGGCTGGCACTGGCGGATGAAGACCTCGAAGTCGAAGTACCGCTCCGCCGATCCAAGCGGCGGCGACGCACGCCGACAAGACTACGGCGGTTCTGATAACAACGTCAGAATTGTGCGTCAGAACTTTGTCAGAACTTTTTGATGGTTATTAAGTAAAATCAAATAGTTAGCTGGTGCGGTCGAGAGGAGACTGCGTTTCCCACAATCAAGCCATTGAAAAAGCAGTATCTTCTTGCGATTCCAGCATTTTTCACATATTCCTTCCCCGCTTTCCTTCCCACAATTTCCGTCCGGATCCAGAAGTATGTCGGCCAAGACGGCTCACCTTGTCCAGAAGGGCAGCGGGTTCTATGCGCGCGTCCGCGTCCCGGATGCTGTCCGGAACGCGCTTGGGAAGTCCGAGCTTTGGGAGCCGTTGCACGCCTCCAGCCGCGCCCAAGCCAAACAGAAGCTCCCCGCAGTCGTGGCGGGTATAAAGGCGCGCATCCAAGCCGCCGTCGCCCAGACGGCCGCAAAGGGCGCCGCAGTGCCGGTCGCCCGCAAAGGCCGTCCTCTCACGCCACACCAACTGGCCCTCTCGCACTACGCGGACATGATGCGCTTCGATGATGAGGCGCGAGCGACCGATCACCGATATGCCAAGGGGCTCGTAAATGACGTGTATGTCGCTGCGCTCAAACGCTCGGTCATCGGGGCGGCAACCGACCATGAGCTTGAAGAACACGTCGGCAGGGTGATCCGGTTCTATAAGGCGAATGGGAATCTATCGGCAGAGCTTGGGAGCCGCGAATGGCGGGAAGCCGCGATTGCTCTTGCTGTTGCCGAGCTAGAAGCATTGGGGCGCACGATCGAGCGCGATGAAGGTGATTTTAGTGGCAAGCCTTCACACCCGATCCTGACCGACAAGCCGAAGATCGAAACGCCCAAAGACGCACTCGCACATCGCGTCATGGGACCGGAGAGCACAAAGCCCCTAAGCGACCTTCTGCCGACGATTGTCGCGGATCGTAAGCCCTCACCGGCAGTTGCCCGCGAGATGAGCGTCACAATTCGAATGCTGGAGGAGGCGCTTGAGGGGAAGAGACCGGTCTACAAGGTCATTCGCTCCGACATCCAAGCTTTCAAGCGCATCTTGGCGGAAACGCCGTCCAACTACGTGAAGCGCTTCCCCAGCCTGACACTTCCGGCAGCGATCGAGGCTAACAAAACACGTCAAACGCCCTACCCCGTGCTCGATCCCAAGACCATCAACGATAAGTATCTGAGTAAGCTGCATTCAATCTTTAACTGGTGTGTTCGCAACGACATCGTTCCGGATAATCCGGTATCGGGCATCAAGGCCGAAGCCCCGAAGAAGGACCCGCCGCGTGTCAACTTCACGGCCAATGACCTAACGAAAATCTTTCACCCGAAGCGCGTCCAGAAGCCCTTCCGGGAAGAACAGTGGGCGATGCTGGTTGCGCTGTTCTCAGGGATGCGCGCGACCGAACAGGCCCAAATCGAGTTGGACGATATCCGCACTGAGCGCGGCGTGCTTGTTTTCGCGATTGATCGAACCAAGACGAAAGAGCCGCGGCTTGTGCCAGTTCACAGCACTCTCAGTGCGCTCGGATTCGAGAGCCACGTTCGCGCACTCCGCCTCAACGGCGGGACGCACCTGTTTCCGGATTGGTATGCGCGCGGAATGAAGGCGAAAGCTAATGCTGCAAAGAGCGGCAAGCCCGCCACGCTGAACAGCTATTTCCCGCGCTTCATCCCGAAGCGCTTCAATGACGGCTATTTGCCCGAAGTTGGCATCCACGACGGCCGGAAGACCTGGCACTCGTTTCGGCACACGTTCAAGACAGGCCTGGCATTGGCCGGAGTCGAAAAGTCCCGTCGGGATGATCTCTGCGGACACAAGGACTACAGCGCGGGAGCCGGATACGTGCACGGCACGTCTATCGAAGCTCTCAAGGAAGCTGTCGAAATGCTGCGGTTCGATGGCTTTGAGCTTGGCGTGTCTTAGATTGGGATCGGAGATGCCCGCGTGGCGGTCCTCAGGCACCGGCGCAATCTATCGCCTTTAGGAAGCCAATTCGTCGCACAATAGAGATTTCCGCTGCCCGCCTGGCCCACAATCAGTTCTGACTCACCAGCGGCGCTCTAATTGCGAATGCGCGAGTCACGAGCCGGAATCGCGCTGTTCGGTGCATCGCCAGACTATGCGCCGCGAGATCTTTTAAATTCTTTCGCGCATCCCGTCCACAAAGTGCTATAATTAATCTCGACAAACGAAAACAGGCGCCGGATTTCGCCGACCCGAACGCCTCTTAAAGTAACTGCAACAGCTTGGACCTGTCACATGACGCTAGATGGTGTTCTCGCCGCCAGCTCCCAAGCTCTCGCCTGTATTCCCGTAGAAAAATTCAAGCCTATCGCTGACGCCATAGCCGCGAGCCACGGCAACGGCGCTGCGAAACTGGCTGTTGATCGATATCTAGACGCACGTGAACAACACGAAGCCGACGAAGCGCGCCATCGGCGCGAGCACACGTCGTACAACTTCATCCCGGAAGACGACATAAACAAGCTGCTGGCGGAGATCGATGCCGCAGAGGCGGCGGAGGCGCCGCCGGCGAGCGCATTATCGACCGAGTCCCCCACCAGCTCGATCGAACAGCCTTATTGTGTCTCGAGTAATCAATCAATACTGACTGACACCATAGCGGGCAGCTCACCAGCGACCGTCACGTCAGCATCCGCGGTATCGGTCGAGCAGATCGGCGAGATCACCGACGGCGAAGCCAAGCACGCGGTCGAAGCCGTTGATGCGCGTGAGGACATCTACGGCACCGTTGATCCGGAACGCGATATGGCGGTCATCCGCATGCAGGCGGCCCGCGTCCGAAGCAGAGCAAAGGCTAAGCGGCGAGAGTTGGCGGATGCGACGCAGCGCCGGCTGCGTGAGCGGAACAAGAAGCGCCGACAGCGCGCCGGTAATCCGCGCGTCCGACCTGCACGACCGTGGCTTCCCCTAAATCACTCGGCTTGCATGCGACTACGGGACAAGAAATACATGCGCGACGCCCTCAAGCTATGGGTGAAGACGGACAGAAGCCCCCGCGCCAAGGCCCTTCGCGGAAAAGGTGACGCCTATTTCTGGCGCATCGTTCTGTATGTCGAGGCGCACACCAAACACGCAGACACCGACAGTTATCGCCCGCCGAGCGATGATGTGATGGCGTCCGAACTCCGGTGTTCAAAGGACCAAGCACGCCGATGTTACGAGCTCGCAAAGGAACTCTTTGCTCCCGGTGGGCCGTGGCACGCGCTTTCAGCCCATAGACTGACCAATCAGGGTAGCTCAATTTGCCCTCAGGTCCGCTCAAATGTCCCCCCTTTCTATCAATTCTCAGGGGACATTTAAGCCACCCCTTCCACGGTAACACATTGATTTTGCTTATCTTTCATGCCGAAAAGTGTTACTCGTAACACATCGCAAGAAGGGGACATTTGAGCCACATATGAATTCGCCATATGCATAACTTATTGAAATCACTTGCTTATTTATGCCAGACCCCCTCCCTCTCACACTCTCCTACCCCCTGTTGCGCTTCGCGCGCAAAGAGAGCGCGCGGGAAGGAAATGCATTCCGGAGGAGTGAGGAAGAGAGGGAGCTTGGATTCAATAGTCTCCAGTCTCCGGAGTGGGTTCGCCCTTGCAGAGTCTTTATACAACTCCCCGGCCATCTGGCGGCTTCGCCGCCACCGGCCCGCTGGTTCGCGTTTCCGCGTTCCGCGCTACCCGACCCGATGCCAATCACCGCCGAGAGCGCGCCGCTGTACTAAGGCCGGCTCCGTCAATATCCACAGGCGCCGCGAACATCCCCTCCCCTCTCCAATCAGCTCGCGCTGATCGGGCTCACCGGCGTCCTGCTGACCGCCCCGGCTAATTCCAGGCGCGGCGCAAGAAGTCAGCGCTGACTTACGAGCGCGCGGAGCGCGCCAAACCCGCATTGACACCGCCCCGCAGTCTGAATTCATGGTGGCGACTTCGCTTTAGGAGGATCCATGGACATCGTTGATCTAAACTTCAAAGTAACTCGGGAATACCGCCGCGCCTTCAAGATACTCGCCGCGCGGCTCGGGATTACGGGCAAAGAGCTTTTCGAACGAGCCATGGAGAGCTTCTTGAACACGCTGAAGAACACGGACCCATCCAATGCCTGATTTCACACGCGCATCCTAAAGCACGTGGCAAGCGTAAGCGGCATCGTCCGCGGCAGGTGTTGTGGAGTAGTTGCGGCGAACTCGAGCAATGGTGTGGCTTTAGAGTCCGGTCGTGGTGATTTTCGGAGTCCGCAGAAGTCGCTGTACTCGGGCTCCGGGCCAATAAGAGACAAACACTGCTCGCCCAAACAGTCATCCCTGCTCAAATAGAATGAAGCTCTGCCGGAGTGGGCGGCAAAGGTTTCGCAATAACGCTTGCAAACCCTGCCGCTCGACCCATGTCCTCGAACTCTCTGGCGGTGTAAGCCTCGCCATGCGGTGTCGAACCAAGCATTTGAAACGCGAACATGGCCGAGAATTGCGGGGATACTCGGTCCTCATTCAGCAAGAACTCGATCGCCACGGCGCGCCCTCCGGAAGCGAGACTCTTGCGAGCCTTTTTAAGGAGGGTCACACAGCCATTTTGATCAAGTTGGTGCAGGAAGTTCGCCAGCAACACCAGATCAAAACCGCTGCCCCAATCAGTATCGAATGCGCTGCCTGCTAAAGTCTGGTAGCGCCCCGACACGCCAGCCGCGTCGGCGATCTCACGGGCAACTGACAGCACGCCCTGCCAGTCGATTGCCGTGATCTGCGCATCCGAGACGGCTCGAGCAATCGCGATGCCAAACATTCCATGTCCGGCAGCGACGTCCAGCACCTTGCGGGGAGACAAGACTGCAAGCTCGGACGCGATCTTCGTTGCAAGAGGAACCCTGGACGCCCCCATCGCCCGCGCAAACTTCACCCAAATCGGATGATCCGACGCATTGTTTGCCAACCCAATAGAGCCGCCGTTTCGAACAAACGCTGCCGGATCGCTTAGGAAAAGGGCCGTCATCTCGGGCGCGGCCAAATACTCGACAACGCTGCCCATCCACGAAGGTGAGCGCCGGTTCAAGAATGCCGCCGTCGATTGGGTGAGCCGATACTGGTCACCGTGCTTTTCAAGATGGCCACGGGCAGTGAGATAATCGCAAAGTATGCGGACGCCACGAACCGCAGCGCCGGTCGTCCGCGCGAGACTCTCGACCGTTTCATTGCCGTTCCCTATCTCTGAAAAGATATCGAGTTCGAGAGCAGCTCTGATGGCGGCAGTCTGCTGATAGGCGAGGACAGCCTCCATAAACAGATCCGGCGAGATGTCCGCCATGTTAATGCCCCCCATGGTGTCGAGACCGTGTCTTATATCACTCCGCAATCACCGGCTGCACCTCATCGACGATGTCGGGTTGGGGTAAAGGGTCCGCAGAGCCGCCTTGATGCACCGAAGTGCGGTCTTCGTCTGAGCTACGCCGATCGAATGAGCGCTGCATTCACAATGCAGTGCGGCGCTCAAATCGCTGCAGGTTGAGGTCTTTCGGATCCTGCTGATCTCCAAGGGGTATCCGCCCTACCCTCACCGATCTGAGCGCATCCACGGCACACTAGCGGCACACAGCCGGGGTTTTCCTTGGCACCGAACAGCCGGCGTCCTTCACTGATGACGCAACAAATCAGCGGGGCGGAATGGCTACGATCAGGCGCTTACGCGGACGCTGGCAGGGAATGGTGCGAATGAAGGGCACCATACCGCGGTGCAAGTCGTTCGACCGGCGGGCAGATGCGGCTGCTTGGGCAGCTCAGCTCGAAGCGGAAGCTAATCGCGCACGTATGGTCGGTGATGCGTCCCTGCCTCATAGGGTGACGCTCGAAGACGTTCTGTTGCGTTATCGCGACCAGCGCTCGCCTAATAAGCGCGGGGCGCGTTCTGAGCAGGCACGGCTCACAGCAATGGCACGCCGCTCCATTGCACAGTGCACGCTCGCGAAGCTGACAAGCTCGCAGATCGCGACTTACAGAGACGAACGCCTGCAGGAGGTCGCGCCTGCAACCGTGCTGCGCGAATTATCGCTTATGCGGACTGCCCTAAAGGTTGCAACTATAGAATGGGGTATTCTCCTGCCCTACAACCCGGTCGCGCCTGTACGTCGACCCACAGTTCGGAATGAGCGTAGCCGCCGTGTGCACCGCGATGAGGAGGCTCGACTGCTCGAAGCGTGCGAAGCCGGGCGCCGCAGCAACTGGATGAAGCCGATCCTCATGCTGGCGATCGAGACCGCGATGCGGAGGAGTGAGATGCTGGCTTTAACGTGGGCCGACGTGGACCTCATAAATCGAACTGCCTACGTCCGCCGCTCAAAGAATGGCGATGCTCGCGACATACCGCTGTCGCGCAGAGCAGTTAAAGCGCTTCAAGAAGTGCGGCGAGTTCAAGCCGATGATGGCGCTTTCGAGTCCAGTTGTGGCGATTTCGAGTCTGAGCATGGCCGTTTCGTGTTCTCGTTCACTGCCAGTGCAATTCGTCTCGCTTTCGAACGGATTCGGACGCGCGCTCGATGTTCTAATCTGCGCTTTCATGATCTCCGGAGAGAAGCAGTGACACGATTTATTGAACGGGGACTCAACCTGATCGAAGCTGCCCATATTTCCGGGCACCGTGATGTGCGGATGCTTCGTCGTTACGTGGTGCCCCAAATCTCGACGCTTCTTGCCAAACTAGACGCATGCGATCCGTCGAATACTCAGCCCGCATAGAACGACGAAGTCCTAGAAAAAATTGACTACCCCATCCCATTGGAGCCTGTGCAAAGACGCCGCAATTTCCCGACCCTTGGCGCAAGACGACGTGTCACGAGTTGCTGAAAGTCGATCTCGCCTGTAGGTCCGCTCTCCTCCTAAGAGCAGGCATCGTTTGCGAGTTCGGCATGGGCCGAGATGGGCCATAAGCGGACTCACGTGCGGCAAAAAGGCTGGTTAGCAGCGGCACTCGTTCAGGCAGGCGCGCTGCTGATCAACCACATCGCGCCGGGCAGTCGCACGCTCGCACCGTCCGCATAGGGCGCGAGCGCCTCTTGGAGGGAGGCGACGGCCGCCGAGACGACCTCTGCTGGCTGGTTGCGAAGCCAACTGTTCACGGCGCCGATTTGGGTTGACTGAACCACAGCCCCCTCCAGCCCCCGGCCGGCGGCAATATCGAGGTTCATGTCGAGTTTCTCGAAGTGCGGCGGCGCCCAGCCGGCCGCGGTGAGAACGTCGGTCACGTGGTCTCGATCGGCGAAGGCGAACATTCCGGGCGCGTTCGGGACTTGCTTCGGTCGCGGCGGCAGGTGCTGCGCGGCTGCAGTCATCGGCACCTCCATCCACGGGTTTTCGGCCAGCGTGCGCCAGCACACGAGCGCCATGCGCGCGTCTTGAGCGGCGGCGCGGCGCATATTGGTGAACGCCGCCATCCGATCACCGAAGAACATCACTCCGAAGGCCGAGATCAACAAATCATATTCGTCCAGCGCGGCCGTGGCGGGATCGGACTGCCGCCAATCGACATTGGCGATGCCGGCCGCACTCGCGCGCCTCTCAGCTTCAGCAAGCATTGGACCGGAAATGTCCAACCCCGCCACGCGGCCGCAGGGACCCACGGCGCGCGCAAACTCCAGCGTGGGCGCGCCACAGCCACAGCCGATGTCCGTCACCCGTTCGCCGGCACGAGGCGCGGCAAAGGCGAGCAAGGCGTCCGTCACCGGCGCGAGCGTGATGTCGGTGTGCTCCTGTCGAACTACCCAAATATCGCCGCCTTTCCCGTTCCAGAAGGCAAGCATGTCGGCGTTGATCTCTTCGGGCGCGGCCATGCGAGTCCTCCTGCTGGACGGGGGCGAACGGTGCAGTATTGCCCAACGGACCGCAAGCGGCGGCGCGGCAATTCTATTTCAGTCAGGATCCCCCGTGTGACGCACCTACCTGATGCGGAAACCCGATGTCTGCTGTGGGTCAAAACCTGACCTCAGATGTCCTGCGCGCTTACGTCAGCTTTGGGTCAAAAAGCGACATTGCAGGGTGATCGGCACATGTCCGCTCTACCGTACTAAAAAGGATGCCCAGGACTCTTTCCACCTCGGCCTAAGCCAATCTTACAAACGATGTCTGCTCTGAGGAGTAGCGAGGCCATGGAAGCGTCAGAAAGTTCTTGCCAAGGCGCCGTCCACACGTGACCCAAGCGGGAGTTTGAGCCGAAACTGGTTGTATGGCGCCACGCTGCACGACAATGATGTCGATTGGTAGTCCGAATTCCCGTGTGGCTCCGCTAGTTGGCATTAGTAGGCGCTTAAGACATCAATTTTCGCATTTGCCTGGACAAGCCGTTTGGCTAAGACGAAAGCAAGATTTTTCAAAATTATGTTACAAGCGAGCGGGTGTTCACGCGAAAACAAATCGAAACTCGCCTTCGTTAGCTCGAGACAGAAAACGCGAGTATCTGCCCATACATCGGCAGAACGCGTAGGCTCAAGCAGAGCCATTTCGCCGAATACCATTCCGTATGATAAGCTTGCCAATCGGACACCATCCGGCAACTTTATGCTCACTAGGCCGCTCTGCACAAAAAACAAAGAGGATGCCAGCTCACCATACGCAATAATCCGCTCTCCCGTAGGGTAGGTGCGCTCTGTGCAATAGCTTGCGAGCGCGAGAAGCTCTGGATCTTGCAGTCCCGCAAGCAGCACCTGATCGCGCAGCGTTGCCTCTCGCTCGATGTGCGCCAGCCCTAAATAGCGATACATTATCTGATCTTCCGCCCACTCGATGGCATCGTCGAGAAGATCGAAACGCCGGAAACCCGATCGGTCTACTGCAGCGAACAAGGATGCCCAGATTGTTGACTTCGTCTCCAAGCCCGAGAACACCACAGTCGTGTTCCCGCGCGTGAAGCGTTGCACGGTTTCGCCGATGAGCCGAATTGCCCCTTCGCTCGCCCCTGGCACGCGCCGAAAGTCTAGGAGGAGAAAGCTGGGAAACTCGTGCTTCGCAATGTGTCGGGAAATAAAATCCGCATGTGCGAAGGTTAGGGATCCGACAAGCTCCAAAACGCGCACCTCATTGTGGTGCTCGTCCAGTACGCGCTCCTCCTGCGGCTGCCGCATCCGGCGGGAGGAAATCCCTTTCAGATTGTAATCGGCAATCACCACGGTGCTAACGTCATTCGACCTGCTCAACATATGCAGCGCAAACTGGGACGACAGCGCCTCACAGACCTTGATCCCGCGGACGCTGTTGCCGTGGCCATCCAGCAATGGGGAGAAAGTTCCGAGGCCAAATTGTCCGGGAAGCGCGGCCATAATACCGCCTCCGACGCCACTTTTGGCAGGTAGACCAATTCTGTAAATCCATTCACCGGAATAGTCGTACATGCCGCAGCTAGTCATCATAGATAACGTGCGCGCGACCGCGTATTCAGAGGCTACTCGCTCTTGTGTGAGGGGGTTGACGCCGCGGTTCGCCAAAGTGGCGGCCATCAGCGCGAGATCGCGCGCGGTGACCAGGATCGAACACTGGCGGAAATAGACGTCGAGCACCTCGGTTACGTCGCTTTTGATGATCTCGTAATTACGCAGTAAATAAGCAATAGCGCGATTGCGGTCGCCGGTATTTCGTTCAGATAAAAAAACGCGTTCATTAAATTCCAGCGTGCGTCCCGCGAAACGGCCGAGAGCAGCCAGAATATGCGGGAATGCGTCTTTCCCCAGTACGTCGTAAAGAAGTCCGGAGCAGGCGATTGCGCCAGCATTGATCATGGGATTGTAGGGGCGGTTGTCCGAACTCAGCCGAATGGAATTGAATGCTTCACCGCTCGGCTCCACGCCGACTGTTGCCTCAACCCTCTTATGGCCAGCGACTTCCAGAGCAAGCGAGAAGACGAAGGCCTTGGAGATCGATTGAATTGTAAACGGCACGTCGCTATCACCGACTTCATAGACGTGCCCGTCTAACGTGGCGAGTGCGATGCCAAAATGATCCGGGTTGGCTTTGGCCAATTCCGGGATATAGCTGGCGGGTGCACCCTCCCAATTCGAGCGGTGTGCTGATAAGCAGCGAGATAGGTACTCGCCCAAGTACGCTTGTCTGCCGGAATCGCAGTAGCGATATTCCTCCATTTAGTGCCCCCACAACGATATTACGGATATCATGCAAGAAATGCGCCATATCGGGAGCGCCGATTAGAGCGACCCATATCCGTTTAGAGCGGTACTGATCGGGCTCGTGGCTGTTCGAGCACTCCCAGAAATCAATGCTGTGGTCATGCCGGCCGCAATGTCCGCACATGGCCTATCTCGGCCTAAGGCGGTGGCGCCGGCCACGTGCTGTGAGGAGCAGAGCGGACTTAGACGCGACACGGGCTAATGGCGGCTAATGATCCGAAGCGGTCCTGCGGCTCAGCATTACCCACATCTGACCCTTTCCACGGGCTGGGTCGAGCCGCTACGATGCTTTCGTGAGCTTCGAGGGGCCGGTGAGGCGACGCGATTTCATTTCGATTTTTGCCGGTGCGATTGTCGCTTGGCCGCTCGCAGCCCGCTCGCAGCAATTTGAACGTGTGCGCCATATCGGCGTGCTCGCACCCTTCAATGGTACCGATCCGGAATCGCTTGCGAACCTCGCGGCTTTCAAGCGTCGGCTGTCGGATCTCGGCTGGACCGAGGGCCTCAATATTGCAGTGGACTATCATTTTACGAGCGGCAGCATTGACGAAATCCGCGCCGCCGCCGCCGCGCTGGTCGCGGCCGGACCGGATATGATCTTCGCTGCCTCCAATGTGTCGGTCGCGGTGCTGCAACGGGCGACGACGAGCACCCCGATCGTCTTCGTCCAAGTCAGCGATCCGGTCGGCAGCGGGTTTGTCGAAAGCCTCGCGAAGCCCGGCGCCAACATGACCGGCTTCCAGGGCTACGAGCCGGCGATTGGCGGCAAATGGCTGGAAGTTCTAAAGGAGGTAACTCCGCGGGTGCGCCACGTCGCCGTTGTTATTCAGCCGAGCGTCTCGGCCAATGTCGCATTCCTTCGTAGCGCGGAGGTGGCCGGCCGTTCGCTCGGCGTCACCGTGATTGCAGCCCCGGCAAAGGACGCCGCTGATATCGAGCGTGTTCTTGGCGAATTCGCGCGCGATGGCGACCGGGGCGTCATCATCACGCCCAGCCCGCTCACTAATACCTCGGAAAAGCGCGAATTCCTGTTTGCGTTGACGGCTCGCCTCAAGCTGCCGGCTGTCTATCCTTACCGCCTGACGCCCGAAAGTGGCGGACTGGTCTCCTACTCTTACGGGCAGGTCGCTCAGTGGGAAGGCGCGGCATCCTATGTGGATCGTGTGCTGCGCGGCGCAAAGCCCGCCGATTTGCCGGTGCAGGCGCCGAACAAATACGAGTTCGTCATCAACCTGAGAGCCGCCAGGACGCTCGGCCTCGACATTCCGCCAGCACTGCTGACACGCGCAGATGAGTTGATCGATTAGGTCTTGCTAACCCAAAGATGGGGTACTCGGCCGGCGTTGTTGTGGATACGCGCAGAAATTTGGGTGCTGCGCTTCAGGCTGATGGTGAAACGAGGTCACCGAGGTCACCGCGGA
>Ga0207761_1000376_pt1 | contig 15677 bp, 11 predicted proteins | sample LuqExpMetageno34_FD_187792 | JGI IMG/M metagenome (GOLD analysis project Ga0207761, IMG submission 187792) | Tropical forest soil microbial communities from Luquillo Experimental Forest, Puerto Rico - Sample 34 (SPAdes) | ecosystem: Environmental > Terrestrial > Soil > Tropical forest ... | reverse complement strand
AGCAGCGTTCCACCGACCACGCCTAGAGCGAGAAAGCCCATCGTGTATTTCGTGAGCATGCCTGCCGCGATACCCAAGCCGATCGCGACCCACCACCGAGGATCCTCCGATTTGAGCAGGCGGATTACAAAGTAGGCGACCAGGGTCCACCACAAATAGTCGAATGTCGAATAGGAGAGGAACCAGCCGGAGACCAGAGCGTGCCCACTCACGGCCACGGACAAGGCAGCGACCACCTGGGCGGCCCGACTTGCTCCGAGCGCACGCGCAGAGAGACCCGTGAGAAGCATGACGAGTCCTTGGGAAAGAGCAGGGAAGAACCGGAAACCCGTTAGAGAATCTCCGAAGAACGCCAATTCCACGCGCGCCAGAAAAGGTGTGACAGGTGGGTAGACCACGTATCCCCACGCCAGGTAGCGGGCATTGTCCAAGGTCAATAATTCATCACGATGAAAACCATAGCGCCCGTTGGTGAACACATGAAGCAGGACGCGAGCCGAGGCGAGCAGGAGCAGCACGCCGATGTCACTCGCGACAAAACGATGGATTTTGAGCTGCGTCATGGACCGAACCCTCTTAATGCCAGACGGCGCGGCAGCCACCACCTCAAGGCGGGTTAGTGCAGTGCGTAGAGGTTACCGTCGGCACTTCCGAAGTAAACAGTGTCGCCAACTACAACCGGAGACGACAGGATGGAACCCATCGAGAGGATTTTGGAAACGGCAACGACCATGTCGTCGTAGAAGAGATTTGGCGAGGGAAAGATGGCTTCAAATTTGAAGGTGCCGTCCTCTTTGAGAAGCGCACCTGCGTTTTGCTTCGCGCCGTCGGTTTGGAACGTCCACGCCACCTTTTGCGTTGTAAGGTCGACAGCCGTGAGAGTGCCTCCAAAATTGCCGAAGTATAGCGTGTTACCAGCGATGGTCATGGAAGCAAAGACCGGAGTGCCAGTCGGCAATTGGAACACGGGAGCGCCAGTTTTGGCGTCGAGAGCGAGCAGAATTCCGGGAATGGACGTGCCGAAATAGATTTTGCCGCCATATATAACAGGAGAGTTGTTCACCCACGAACCCTCGTTCGCGAAAACCCATTTCTGCTTACCAGTGGAAGTGTCGACCGCATAGACGTTGGCGTCACGGCAACCGAAATAGACCACGCCGTCGAGAAGCAGCGGAGAGGACTGAATGCCAATGTGGTTGTGAACCAGAGGATCGTCGCCGGTGCGGAAACTTCCTTTTTCTTTGCCGGTGGCGGTGTCGAGGGCATAGAGGTAGGTATCCCAACTTCCGATGTACAGAGTGTTGTCCACAATTGCAGGAGAGGAATGAACAACATCTCCGGTCTGGAACCTCCACTTTTGCGCCCCAGTTGCTGCGTCGAGCGCGTAAATATTGCCATCGCCGCTGCCGAAGAATACCGTGCCATTCACCACGGCAGGAGAGGAGAGGAAAAAGTCCCAAGGATCCGGCATGGTTTCGGCGGCTGGCTCGAGGTGGTGAAGGTGTTTTCCCGCATAGCGCCGCTCGCCTGCGGTTTGGAATTTCCATTTGAGTTGTCCGTCAGCGGCGTCCAGGGCATAGAAGAAACTGTCATAGCTGCCGAAATAGACGACGCCGTTCGATACGGCTGGCGACGAGACAACCCAACCTCCGGTGGTGAATTTCCACTTTTGGGTGCCGGTGGCTGTGTCGATGGCGTAGAGGTTCGTGTCGGTGCTTCCCACGTAGGCGGTACCGTTCACGATCGCTGGCGAAGAAATGATCCGGCCGGCGGTGTGAAACTTCCATTTCACGCCGGAGAGTTTTGGTACGCCCGGCGAATTGTAAACGCCGGAGTGTTGCGGATCGCCGCGAAACATCGGTGAGTCCTGCGCGGCGGACGGGGCGGAAAGGACAAAAATCGTGAGTAACGAGAAGAGACAAAAACTCGGCTTCATGATGTTTCTCCACTCAGGAATTGTTCAGCGTCGATCCGAACAATGCTGAGGGGAAAACGAATCACAGCACAGTGACTGTGGTCACCTGCGCACGTGTTGACGAAGCGTAGAAGGAAAGTGAAACGGACTGACTGTGACTAATTGACTCGGCGGGTGACAGCGATTCCCGCTTGGCCGAGAACGTGCGCGACCTGCGTTTCACGAAGGCGAGAAGCGTCGTACTCAAAGGTGAGATGGTTCTTCTGTTCGTCGACGTGGAAACGGCGGAGGCCGTAGGTATTGGCGAATGCGCCGAGGCGCCCGAGTTGCTCGAGGCTCAGTGGCGACTGCAGTTCGTAGGTGATTTCGAGGAGTGTCATGAGGAGAGTATAAGGTGAAAGGGTATACGGGTAAAAGTGTTCAAGAGTTTGCGTAAGGCCATCGCGAGAGATGCACGGACGGTTCCAGCCAGCGTTTCATCGAGGCGCCAGGCCGGCCGTTTGACAGCTATAGGGGATGGGGGTATAAATAGGGATAGGGGGTATATTGGAAATGGCGGCGATGCGGAAGGCGGCCGGAGTTGAAGCAGGGCTGAAGGCGGCAAACCTGAAGCGGCTGCGGCGAATCGAAGGACAAATACGAGGCTTGCAGCGCATGGTCGAGGAAGACCGTTATTGCGCGGACGTCATCGTGCAGGTGGCATCCGTGCAAGAGGCGTTGCGCGGAGTGGCGCGCAATTTGATGAAGAACCATCTGCAGCACTGCGCCATGAAAGCCATCAAGAGCGGAAAGCCGGCCGAATCTGCCGCGATGTACGACGAGTTGCTGGAGTTGATTTACAAGCATTTGCGCTGAAGCACAGAGGGAACAGCGAGGCGACATGGAACGGGATCCAGTTTGCGGGATGAATGTCAATCCTGAGACCGCCAAGGCTACGGCTCAGCACGACGGAAAGACCTATTACTTTTGCTGCGAAGGTTGCGCGCAAAAATTCCAAAAAGCCCCGGGGAAATATCTAGATGAAACCGTAGCGGCAATGCCGGAATGGGCGAAGACGACAGAACCCGGACTCAAGTCCGCGATTCTAGGATTAACGATTGTTGGCGAAGGATCCGAGGAAAAGGATCCGGTCTGCGGGATGATGGTCGACCCACAGCAGGCCGCTGGAAAAGTGGAGCACGGCGGCAAACTGTATTATTTCTGTTCGAAACGCTGTGTTGAAAGATTCGAGAAAGACCCTGACAAATTCCTGGCGGCGCCCGGGGCCGGCGGCATGTCCGCCTCCACCGAGGAGCCAAAGGCTATGCCGGATTTCGCTCGAGCAGAAGGCGCGGGCGAAACCCGTTCAGGCGTGCGCTATACCTGCCCGATGGACCCGGAGATCGTGCAAATCGGCCCCGGCACCTGCCCCATTTGTGGCATGGCCCTCGAGCCGATGGACATCGTGGCCGAAGAACAACCCGATCCTGAGTATGTATCGATGAAGTGGCGCTTTTGGGTGAGTGCAGCATTATCACTGCCGCTGCTCGTACTCTCGATGTTCGGCGAAATGCTCGGCTTGCATGTAGGGCCTTCGCTTCGCAACTGGATTGAACTGCTACTCGCCACGCCGGCGGTGGTGGTGTGCGGATGGCCGTTCTTCGTGCGCTTCTGGGCTTCGCTGGTGAATCGCAGCCCGAACATGTTCACACTGATCGGGATGGGGACGGGAGCGGCGTATTTGTACAGCGTTGTCGCGACGATGGTCCCAGACGTGTTTCCCACTTCCTTTCGTGACATGCATGGCGGTGTGGCCGTGTACTTCGAAGCCGCAGCGGTGATCACCACGCTCGTTCTTTTGGGCCAAGTGCTGGAGTTGCGTGCCCGGCAGCGAACCAATGGAGCAATTCGAGAGTTGCTGCATCTTGCTCCGCAGACTGCCCATCGCATTTCAGCCACCGGCGAGACAGACGTGCCTCTCGATCAGGTTCGTGCAGCGGATTTACTGCGCGTCCGGCCTGGCGAGCGCATTCCTGTCGACGGCACGGTGAAAGAAGGTTCGAGCGCGGTGGATGAATCGATGGTGACCGGCGAGCCACTACCCGTAGAGAAAGGCGCCGGCGACAAAGTTACCGGCGGGACCTTGAATGCGAGCGGGAGCTTCGTAATGGTCGCGGAGCGAGTTGGCAATGAGACGCTGCTGGCGCAAATCGTGAAGCTGGTAAGCGAGGCGCAACGCAGCCGTGCACCGATGCAGCGACTGGCGGACAAAGTGGCGGGGTATTTTGTGCCGGCGGTTGTTGCAGCGGCGGTGCTGGCGTTTATCGGATGGGCGGTTTGGGGACCGGAGCCGCGATTTGCTCACGCGCTGGTCGCCGCGGTTTCGGTACTGATCATCGCGTGTCCCTGCGCGCTGGGGCTGGCGACCCCGATGTCGATCATGGTGGCGGTAGGTCGCGGCGCGAAGGCCGGCGTATTGGTGCGAAATGCCGAGGCGCTCGAAACGCTAGCGCGAGTCGACACGCTGGTGGTGGACAAGACGGGAACTTTGACAGAAGGGAAGCCGGATCTGGTTCGGATGAAGATGCTTGAAGGTGTGAGGCTGACGGAGAACTCCGCTTTGTCACTGGCCGCGAGCCTGGAACGCTCCAGCGAACACCCGTTAGCGCGCGCGATTGTCCGGGCAGCAGAAGAACGGAAGTTGCCGCTGGCTCCGGCGGTGGATTTTCAGGCCAGCGCCGGTGGTGGCGTTGTTGGAAAGGTCCTAGGAAAGAACGTTGTTGTCGGTACGGCTCGCTTTTTGAAGGAGCAAGGTCTGGAATTGCCACCACCGCAAAAATTGGCGGTGCTAGTTCAGGGACATGCTACGGTTACCCAGGTCTGGTGCGCGATTGATCGAGCTGTTACGGCGGTGTTCTTACTAGCCGACCAGATGAAGCCCTCGGCTGAGATTGCCATTCGAGCACTTCGGAACGACGGAATCCAAATCGTAATGTTAACCGGTGATCGCAAAGCTGCCGCTGAGGCGATTGGAACGCGATTGGGAATTACCGATATTGAAGCGGAGATTTTGCCCCAAAAGAAAGGCGAAACAGTGGAAAGGCTGCGGAGCGCCGGAAGAATCGTCGCCATGGCCGGAGATGGCATCAACGACGCCCCGGCGCTGGCTGCGGCGCACGTTGGAATTGCGATGGGGACGGGGGCGGATGTCGCGATTGAAAGCGCCGGGATTACCCTGGTGAAAGGCGACTTGAACGGGATTGTGCGAGCTAGAAGGCTCGCGCGTGCTACTGTTAAGAATATCAAACAGAATTTGGCGTTCGCGTTTGTATACAACGCGTTGGGGATACCGATCGCCGCTGGAGTGTTTTACCCCGTTTTGGGATGGCTACTCAGCCCGATGATTGCCAGCGCCGCCATGAGCTTCAGCTCTCTGTCGGTTATCACAAACGCTCTGCGGTTGCGCCGACGCTCCCTGTAGTAGGAATCCTTGACCCACCTGACCAACCGAGCGTTCTATCGTCTATAGAAGCGAGAGTGGAACATTTCAGTTCGTGATGCGTACTTAAGTATGGGTGCGTCGATACGGTAGGAACCCGGGGGTCGGTTATGTCCAGTAATGGCAATGGTTTAACAAACGGGAAGGCGGCCAAGAAACGCCGCCGGCGGATTATCATGGGCGCCATCGCCGCGCTTGTTGTGATTGGTGGCGGGTTTGGAGTGTATGCGGCACTAAAGCCAAACCATGTCATCGACCCGTCGAAGTTGGCCGAGGCGGAAAAGGGAGACTTGGCGCGTGTAGTTGTCGCAACGGGCAAGATTCAGCCGCTCTCCAAAGTCGAAGTGAAGTCCAAAGCCAGTGGCATGGTGAAGAAGCTATACGTCGAGTTTGACGACCGAGTCAAAGCGGGCCAGGTGCTGTGCGAACTGGACAAGGTCCAGTTGGAAGCGGCAGTTCGAGCCGCGCAGGCGAACTTCCAGGCGGCGCAGGCGGCGTTGGAATCGGCGAAGGCTCAATTGGAGCGGAATAAAGTGGACGCCGAAGGACCCGACGTTCCATTCCTGAAGCTGAACATGGAGCGCGCCGAACAGATGTACAAAGACGGCGTCATGTCGAAGAGCCTGGTCGAAGACGCGGAGAAGAACTATCAACTGTCGCTGAACAAACAGGTGAGTGCGCAGCGGAATTTAACGGTTTCCCAGGCAGAAATCGCCAAGGCGAACGCGCAGATGTCGCAGGCCAAGGCTTCGTTAGAGAATGCGGAAGAGGATTTGAGGAATTCGACGATTGTCAGCCCAATCGACGGGCTGGTCTTGTCGCGAGACGTCAGCGTCGGCGACGGCGTCAGCTCGATTCTGATTTTGGGTTCGCAGGCGACGCTGGTGATGACGCTGGGCGACACCAGTGAAGTGTACGTGCAGGGAAAAGTGGATGAGGCGGACATCGGCAAGGTCTATCTAGGGCAGCCAGCACGCATCGTGGTGGAGTCCTTCAAGGACAAAAAATACGTCGGCAAAGTGACGCGCATTTCTCCGTTTGGAAAAGAGAAGGACAATGTGACGACATTCGAAGTGCGCGTATCAATCTCAAATCCGACTGGCGAGTTGAAAGCCAACATGACCGCCAACGCGGAAATTATCCTGGAAGAGAAGAAAAACGTGTTGATGGTGCCGGAAGCATCACTGATTTACGACAAGGATCGTAACGCGTCGGTGGAATTACCCGATCCGAAGGCCGACAACGGTCGCAAGAAAGTCCCTGTGAAGCTTGGCATCTCGAATGGCGTAAAAACCGAGATCGTTTCCGGGTTGAACGAGAAACAGCAAGTCGTACTGCAATAGGCGCGGGCCGGCCATGACTTTTCGCGACTTACTGCGCGACACCCTTGCGACGCTTTGGGCGCATAAGCGCCGAACACTGCTGACCATGTTCGGCATCTCCTGGGGGATCATTTCGATCACATTGATGGTGGCGGCGGGCGAGGGCCTGGGCCGCGGGATTCAGAAACAACAGGAAAATTTCGGCAAGGACGTACTGATCGTCTTCGCAGGCCGTACGAGTATGCAGGCTGGCGGGCTGCGCAGCGGCCGACCCGTACACTGGATGGAGGACGACTACAAGCAAGTGGCCGCCGAGGCGCACGCTTGCAAGTACGTGATGCCGGAACTCGGCAACAACGTGAAGGTACACAGCGCGTATAACAGCGGGGATATCGACACCGTTGGGTCGTTGCCGGAATTCACGGCGATTCGCAGCATCGCGGTTGACCAGGGGCGCTTCTACAATCACGAGGACAACGAAGAAGGACGTCGCGTCGCCTTTCTGGGCAGCGACACAAAGAAGCAGCTCTTTTCGGATCACGAGGCGATTGGGCAGACCGTCGAACTGAACGGTGTTCCCTACACGGTTATTGGTGTGATGAAGACGAAGGACCAGAATTCCAGCTACGACGGTGTGGACATCCGCAAGATCTTTATTCCGTTCAATTCGATGAAGCGTGATTTCCCAAACAAGCCACCGGCCGTGGAGCACACGGTAGATCGGTTGCTCGCGGCTCCGTGGTCGCTTGAGACGCATCCGGCTTGCGTGCGCCAGATTCGAAAAACGCTGGGGCGGTTGCACAATTTCGATCCGCGCGACGAAGAAGCGGCTCCGATTTGGGACACGGTTAAGAATGCTCAAGCCAATCGCATGATTTTCGTCGGGATGGAAGTGTTTATGGGCGCCGTAGGCGTGGCGACCATTTTCCTGGGGGGCATCGGTGTGATGAACGTCATGCTCGTTAGCGTACGGGAGCGCACACGTGAAATTGGAGTGCGCAAAGCGCTGGGAGCCACGCGGGAATCGATTTTGCGACAATTCTTCCTGGAAACTACCTTTGTCGTCTTCTTGAGTGGCGGCGTTGGGCTTTTTATTTCGTACGGGCTGTGCTTTTTGGTTAGTTTGTTGCCAAAGTTTCCTTACTTTGACGGGTTGGATCCCAGTTGGCAATTGGCGACGCTGACCATCAGCCTTCTTGGACTGATTGCGGTGCTTTCCGCGCTGTATCCCGCGAACAAAGCCGCGTCGGTAGATCCCATCGAAGCATTGCGGTTCGAGGCAGGTGGGTGATGTTGAGCGAAATCTTCAAAGAGGCGTGGATCGCGCTTGGCCGCAATCGCGTGCGCAGTCTCCTGACGATGACAGGCATCTCATGGGGCATTGTCGCGGTAACTCTGTTGCTCAGCTACGGTTCGGGCTTCCGCAGTGTGTTGCTGTACACCTTTGAAGTTTTCGGCAAGGCGGCAGTGATCTGTTGGCCGGGCACGACCAGCGAGCAGGCTGGTGGCGAGCGCGCGGGGAAGGTAGTCCGGTTCGAACAAGAGGATGCCGACTGGGTTAAGGCGCAGTCACCGTTGATCAAGCGGGTCACGCTGGAGACGGTGAAATGGAAGGGAATTTCGCACGACGAGCGGTTGTCTGATTCCGCCACGCGCGGTGTCTATCCCGAATATGGCGAAATGCGGAATGAAGTGCCCTCGGAGGGACGATGGATCTCCGCGGAGGATGTTGCCGAACGGCGTCGAGTGGTTGTGCTCGGTGCGCGCTTGAAGAAGAAGTTATTCAGCGGAACTCCAGCGGTAGGCGAGACGGTGCGAATCAACGGCGTGAGGTTCATCGTTATCGGCACGATGGACATGAAGTTCTCAGACAGTTGCTATTTCAACTGCGATGACGAATCTGCGTTTATTCCTTATACAGCCGCGGCGGATATTTGGGACGCGCGATATGCAAGTGTGATGGTGATGGAGCCGGTCGCGCCGGAGTTTGAGGCGCAGGCCATGACACAGTTCCGTACGGCTATCGCGAATCGCCAACGGTTCTCGCCGAACGACAAGCGGGCCATCACGATGTTCGGTCGCCAGGAGTTCAAGCCGATCTACGACGGAATCACGCTGGGAATCGAGGGCCTCCTTTTCCTGATTGGCGCGATGACGCTGGGGATTGGCGGGGTCGGCGTGATGAACATCATGCTGGTATCCGTGGAAGAGCGAGTGCGCGAAATCGGCCTGCGGCGAGCGCTCGGAGCGCGGAAATGGCATATCCGCTGGCAATTCCTGCTCGAAGCGCTCGTGCTGACGATTGCCGCCGGAGCGGTGGGTATGCTGATCTCCTGGGCTTTGACTTCTGCGATCGGCACGCTGCCCTTCCTCGGCCCAGCCTATGAAGACGACAGCGGGAAGGTTGATATTCACCTGGCGCTATCTGGCACAACGCTGGTTATGTCGACTCTTATCCTGATCGTGGTGGGCGGCATCAGCGGTTGGTTGCCAGCGGTGCAAGCTGCAAAGCTCGATCCCGTGGAAGCTTTGCGTTACGAGTAATCTCCTCTTTGGTCTGACCCCAACTTCGATTCCCGGTTTCGACAATTGACTGCAGGTGTGTCGCATGCACTTGCGCGACCGGGGGCGAAGCAGGGAACCTCTGGGTATGTTGAGTGACAAACTGCATTGGACTGTGGTTGTGAGGCTAGTGGGCCGAATATTCTTGGCGGTTTCAGCGGCAGCTTTCGGATATCTGATCATTTATCGGCCATGCCAGCTACAGTGGCGATCGACGCCGATCCGGAGACGATTTGGCCGTGGCTCGTGCAGATTGGATATCGCCGGGCCGGGTGGTACGGCTACGACTGGATTGATAATGACCGAATCCCGAGTGCGCGTGTTGTGTTGACGCAGGGACTGAAACCGGGGGATGTTGTGCCCATCTGGCGAGGCATTGGCTTTCCGGTGCGCGCAATCCAGACCAATCGGTATATGGTATTCGCCAGCGACGACGATAAAAACAGCATGGCGCTCGAGTTGTTACCGGCCGGAGCAGGGAGGACGCGGTTAGTGTGGCGAATCCGGCTAGCACCCTATAACTGGAAATCACCGCCGGTTCTTCTGCAGGGGTTCACTGATGTGGCAGATTTCATTGCCGTGCGCCAGAACCTCCTAGGAATTAAAGTGCGAGCCGAGGGGAAGGCGCCGGAATCATCGGTTTGGATGCACGTGGCACTGGCGTTGTGGGTATTGTCGTTCCTGCTTTTCTTGACAGCGGAAATCGGATTAGTCGTGCGCGAGGACCCTTACGGCCCGTTGATCGCTGCGATGGCGACAGGTTTAATCACAGTTTTTCTCGTGTTGGCCAATTTGGCTTTGTGGGTGGACCTGTTGGGTGTGCTCGTAGCTGGCCTCTGCGTGCGATTGGCGTTCCGAGAGCGGAGTCGCTGGCGACCTGCAACCGCTGCGAAGGCGAGCATTGTAGCGGGCGCACCAACCCCAAAGTGACTGCGCAGCAGCAGAATCCAAAATTGAAGAATAAGAACCGGAGTCGGGCCGATCTGCGTTGGGTTGGTGGAATCGGGCTGGTATAGTGGAAAGTTGAACAAATCCGAGGGCAACGAACAGGAAAGGACTGCCTGAATGCGGACTCGAATCGCAGCGCTAGCTGTCATTTTTGTCTCATTGGTAACGATTGTCACGATTGCTGATGGCCACGCGATCCTGAAAGAAACGAGCCCTGTGGCGAACGGCAAAGTGGCGGGGCCGGACGTGCCGATCGTGCTGAAGTACAACGTGAGGATTGACGCGAAGCTATCGAAACTGTCCTTGCTGAACCCAGACAATTCGGTGACCGACCTGAAGATTGAGGAGCAGAAATCGCCGGACACGCTGAATTCGAAAGCGACCGGGCTCAAGGCTGGGGCTTACCGCATCCGCTGGCAGGTGCTGGCTCCGGATGGGCACATTACGCGAGGAGAAATCCCCTTTACGGTGACTGGATCGTAAGAGAACCGGAATGAGTGAACTGTTAGGCATATTCGGATTCTTGGTGGTGTTGTTGCGTGCGGTGATTCTGTGCTTCCAGACGTTGACCATCGGCGGAATCTTCTTTTTGACGGTAATCGCGAACAGGACAGAGATGCGCAGCGAAGCGCTGCTGGCATCGTGTTGGAAGCTGATGCGCCGTAGCGCCTTGGCTTTGGCCCTCGCGCAATTGTTCTTCGTGATTTCGAATTCACTGGTTCTTACCGCTTCGACTGACATTCCTATTAGGGATGTGCTTGGCGCGAATTTCGTTTGGGCGGGAATACTGGCAATTGCAGCGGCCATGGCCGTTGTGTTTTGGCCGGCCTTTCGGAACAGCGTGAACGCCCTGATCTGGTTGCCTGCTCTCGCAATGTTGGCCGGGTCTGTGATGACAAGTCATTCGGCTTCGCGAATGGAAGACCGCGCGATGCTAGTCAGTTTAACGGCGCTGCACTACCTTGCGACGGCGACCTGGATTGGCGGGCTGGCTTACCTCTTGTTTGCGGCCAAGGTGGGAGACGGCGAGGCGCGCGCGGCGATCACGCGCAATTTTTCGCGCTCGGCGCAAATCAGCGTGGCGGTGCTATTCCTGGCCGGTCTGGGAATGAGTTGGGTGTACGTCGGCAGCCTGAGCGCTATGTGGGGCACCGCCTACGGCGTCATGCTGGGCGCGAAGATAGCGCTGTTTCTGGCGCTGTTGGTGTTGGGCGCCGCGAACTATTCCATCGTGAAGGGTATCGACACGGATGCGAGTGGAACCGGCACGAAGAGCCTGTTGTGTTTCGGCGAAGCGGAAATCGGGATCGGGCTGAGCATCATTCTCGCCGCGGCCTCAATGACGTCGCAACCCCCCAGCGTCGATCTGCTTCAGGATCGCGTGAGCATGCACGAAATCGCAGAACGCTTCGGGCCAAGAATGCCGCGATTCAACAGTCCGGATGTTAAGGAGATTTCCGAGTCCACCAACGAAATCATGAAACGCGCGGCGGCGGCAGGGAAACCGCTGCCCGCAGCGTTCGTGCCGGGCCAGTCGGGAATCGGGACGAACACGCCCGCCGACATCGCGTGGTCCGAGTACAACCATAACTGTGCCGGATTCGTGGTGTTCCTGATGGGCATGCTGGCGCTTCTTTCGCGCAGCAAGTATTTCTCGTGGGCAAAGATCTGGCCGCTGGCGTTTTTGTTGCTGGCTGTGTTTTTGTTTTTTCGCGCGGATCCCGAGAATTGGCCGATGGGCCCAAATGGGTTCTGGGAAAGTTTCGCGGTTACGGATGTATTGCAACACCGCGCGGCCGTGGTGCTGATCATCGTGTTTGCGATTTTCCAGTATCGCGTCGAGACCGGCCGCGTGAAGTCGATGGCAGCCGCGCTGGTCTTTCCAGCAGTGTGCGCGATAGGTGGAGTTGTGCTGTTGACACACACGCACGCTTTGAGCAACGTGAAGGAAGAGCTGCTGGCGGAATTGAGCCACACGCCTTTGGCGATCTTCGGCATCATTGCGGGGTGGTCGCGCTGGCTGGAATTGCGATTGCCGCAAGAAAATCGCGCGCGAAAGTATCTGGCTTGGGTCTGGCCGGTCTGTTTTATCCTCGTGGGATTGATTCTCATGGACTATCACGAAGCCGACGTGAGCGTGTGAGACGGAGGGTAGGATGGGAAATGCCGCGCTGATTGTAGTGGATGTGCAGCGGGATTTTTGCGAAGGCGGAGCTTTGGCTGCGTCTGACACCCTGTCGCTCCTCCAGCCATTGAAAGAATTCATCGAATCGGCGCGCCGGTCCGGGGCGGTGATCGTATTTACCAAAGACTGGCACCCCGAAGAACACCGTTCGTTTCAAAAGAACGCTGGCCCCTGGCCGGTACACTGTGTGGCTGGAACCCCAGGAGCGGAATTGATGCCACCGCTCACGGCCGAAGAAGGCGATGTGGTCATTCAAAAAGGCATGGATGTGAACGGCGCCGGATATTCAGGGTTCGAAGGCACGGGCTTGAACCGAAAGTTGCGCGAACTGGGCGTGCAAAAAGTGGGCGTGACAGGTATTGCTACTGAATATTGTGTTCGAGCGACCGCCTTGGATGCGGCAAAGGCGCGCTTTGAGACCGTCGTGTTGATGGACCTGATTCGCCCCGTGAATGCAAGCGAAGCGCCGAAAGTCTTAAGCGAGCTCACCGCAGCCGGAGCCAAGGCTCTAACTGGAGCCCAGTGGCTGAGCGCGTTGGATGCTACGAAGACTTCCGGGGCGCACGGTTCCTGACTCACATCACCGCACGCGGCTTGTTCTTTCTCTGCCTTCCGCAACCAGCCTGGTGTCAGCTGCGGCCAGTAGGACTCTTGGCCAGTTCCTCAATGGCCGGTGATCGTATACACCCCCACAGCGGTTCCACTCTGCGAAATGCCCGTGCCCACGGCCATGGCGCGAAGTGTTGCGCTTGCCGGGATGTTGACGGTGCAGGGGCTGGTGCACGACGGCGATGAGGTAGTCGGGAAACCAGTCGTGCTGTAGTAGATCGTCACTCCCGCGGTTGTGTCGGAAATGATGACATTTTGCGCGGTTGCATAGGTGCCACTCGAGGGCGAGAACGTTGGTGTATTGGCAGCGATGGTGTAAACGGCCACGCCCGTGCCGCTCTGCGAGATGCCGGCGCCCACGGCCATCGCTCGAAGAGTCGTGGTGACCGGGACGTTCACGGTGCAGGGGCTGGTGCACGAGGGTGACGAGGTGGTTGGGAAACCAGTCGTGCTGTAGTAGATCGTCACTCCGGCGGTTGTGTCAGAGATCGTGACGGTTTGAGGAGAATAGTACGTGCCGGCGCCAGGGGAGAAGGTTGGCGTGTTTGCGGCGATCGAGTAAGTGGCAACGGAGATGTTGCTTGGGGCGTATCCACCGCCAGAGGCAATCGCTTTCAGAGTGGTTGTGGCGGCGACGGTGAGTGAACACGGGTTCGCGCAAGGTGTCGATGAAGTTGTGGGCGCCGACCCGTCAACCGTGTAATAGATGGTTGCGCCGGTGATAGTCGAAGAAACGACGACCTTCTGTGAAGCGTAGTACGTGCCTGAGGAAGGCGAAAATGCCGGGCTGGGCGCCTGGATCAGGAAATTTCCCGCGGAGACCGGGCTAGTCAGATAGCCGTATGCGGCTGTAATTGCGTTAATGGTGGTGTTCTTAGTAACCGAAATCAGGCTGGAATACAGTTTCGAAGCTGTTGTCGGTATGGAGCCGTCCAGGGTGTAGTACATCGGGAGATTCGCGGAGTTCGATAGCGCGACGGACTGGGGTCCGCTGAAAGTGGAAGGCCTCGGCGAGAACATAGCCGGAGGTGCAGTTGGCAGGACGATAGAGTAAGCCGCGAACGCGACATTGCTGTGCGGGTAGCTGGGGTAAGTCGCCATCGCATAGATCGACGTTGTGGACGAAATCGAAATCGGGTTCTTGTAGACGGGAGAATTGGTGGTTGGCAACGTTCCGTCGAGAGTGTAGTAAATCGTGGCACCGGTCATAGCGTCGGAGATGGTGATGTTTTGCGGCGCATTGTACGTTGTTGGAGCGGGTGAGAATGTCGGTGCGGGAACGGCCGGATCGGGCGGGTGCATGACGGACGCCCAATAAGCCAACTGCGCTTTGGTATAGGCGTGAGCGCCGGGCATGCCCGGCGGCAGAGTCAAGCCATAGGGATTAGTCTTGCCATCGCCACCGACGTGGCACTGGCCGCATGCGAGGTCGACGTCGAGCCAGATCGCGGGATTGTAGGTGGTGCCGTCCATGGGCGAGACCTCGGGGGCTGTATTCGGTGCGCTGATGTTCTGGTTGTACAGTTGGTCTGGGGTCGGGAACGTCGAGTAGTTCACGTTAGGGTTAATGCGGAAGAGGTGGCTGGTGGGAGTGCCGAGCGCGGCTGCCATATGGCACGTGATACAGGCGCCAGGGACGTCGGATTGCTGGCCGGTCGGGAAGGGAGTCCCGGGACCCATCGGATGGTTGATGGTTGACATGATTGTCTGTGCGAGGCGATGGCACTGGTCGCACTGCTTGACGATGGGTTTGGCGTTCGCAACCCCTGCGACCGTAGTCTGATGAGGATCGTGACAACCTGTGCAGCCGAGGTTCTTGGTGGGGTCGCCGATCGTCTCGCTGAACTGGCTGCCGTAGGTGCCAGAAATTGTGACCGACAAATCAGAGGAATGCTGTTGATTCTGAACGACCGTTCCGCTGAGCCTGGCATGGGGACTATTCAGGAACGTCAGCCCTGACTCATGGTCGATGAATGGCAAATAGGTCCACTGGTTCGCCGAATTGGACACACAGGTCGGGTACGCAGAGCCGGAAAGGTCGGAGCAATATCCTCCGTCGAGCGTGACGAGAGGATTGGACGGATAGATAGCGCCAGGATTGGGAGGGTTGGTCGTCGGATCCGCCGTCACGACCGTTTCTTCGCGGTGGCACTCGACGCAGAGAGCGGTCGCCGCCTCGTAGCGGGGAACGGTGGGCTTAATCGGAAACCATGGATGCGAACCGTAACCGTAGGCGGCCACATGGCAGCGCTCGCATTGGATGCCGGTAAGGTACCAAGAAGAGGTGCCAGACGTCCCTGGTGCGATGTATCCATCGGTTGGAACCCGTGGAAGCACGGAATCCGGAATGCGGGCTACCTGGTTATTGAGGTTGGACGTAGGCTCCGGTCCCCAGTTGTCGAAGTTGTAGCCCGTGGCGTGGCATCGAGCACAGTCGTAATTGCCATTCGGGTACTGCTCGCCGGTCAACCCCTGGTCGAAGATCGTGTCGAGTTGATTGACGGACGGATTGTTCGGGCCGCCATAGGTCATCCACCCGCCGAAAATGTAGTAGAGGTTACGCACACCGCCGGCCTCGACAGTGGGTGCGACAGGAGTGTAAGGCGCGGGTGCTTGCGAGTTGGGAAGAGTGTAATAGGGGTATTGGCAGGAGACATC
>Ga0207761_1000374_pt1 | contig 15737 bp, 11 predicted proteins | sample LuqExpMetageno34_FD_187792 | JGI IMG/M metagenome (GOLD analysis project Ga0207761, IMG submission 187792) | Tropical forest soil microbial communities from Luquillo Experimental Forest, Puerto Rico - Sample 34 (SPAdes) | ecosystem: Environmental > Terrestrial > Soil > Tropical forest ... | reverse complement strand
CCCAACGCCTCCGAGGACCGTCATCCGCTGACGGCCGGCTCAATCGGTTCACGATGGGCCGAAACCCTGGGTCCTTCGGCCCTTTGACCTAGGTGTGGCGAACGCCGGCGCCGGCCCAGTGCACCTCGGCAAATCGCCGCATTTCGGCGAACCGATCGGCATCCTCTGGTGCCATGCCCAGAAAGCCTCCGTGACCGGCGGCCTCCCAGACGTGCAGTTCGGCATCGACCCCCGCTTTTCGCAGCGCCCGATGCATCCGGACGTTGTCCGAGAGAAGCCTGTCGCGCGTCCCGGTGAGGAAGATGGCGGGCGGCAGGCCGGAGAGATCGGCGAACAGGGGCGAGATATACGGCTCGCGTCGGTCGTGTGCACCGGCATAGAGCTCGGTGCACGGCTCGACGGGACCCGACAGCACGTTGTCGAGCCCGTCATTGATCAGCCACGTATCCCCCGAACCAGTGAGGTCGAACGCGCCGGTGTTGAAGATCACCGCCGCGGGGAGCGGGAGCCCTTCGTCGCGCGCCCGGAGAACCAGGGCGGCCGCGAGATTCCCCCCGGCGGATGCCCCTCCGACGACGACCTCGCTGTGGTGGCGCTCGTCCAAGAGTCTCTCGTACGCCATCAGGCAGTCGTCGAGAGGCGTCGGAAAGGGGTGGTCGGGCGGCATCCGGTAGTCCACCGACCAGGTCCGAGCGCGAACCGCATTGGCTGACGCGATCGTGGTCCTCTTGCAGAGCTCGCCACCGCCGAGCACCCAGGCACCACCATGGATGTCGAAGTAGACGCGCCGATCCTCGTCCTCGATACCGTCGGGGGTCACGACGTACAGCCGGCACGGGCGCAGATCGCGCTCTTCGATGCTGCCGGCGAAGCCTTCTGTCGCGTCACCGACCATGGAACGCACGAAGCCGTCCATTTCCTCGACGTAGGCCTTCCATCCAACCGAGTCCTCCAGAGCGGGAAGCTCCCTCGGAGGAGGGCCCAGCCGTCCCATGGCCAGGACGGCCTGCGCCTCTGGGCTGACCGAGTTGGGGACCGGTACGTCTCGGGACGGGATGCTGGTCATGTGTGAACCCCTTCGGGATGGTCGTCGAAACGCAGCCTACGGCGCAGGGCCGGACGAGTCCCTGCTGGCCGTAATCCGACGCGCCGCTCGACGCAGATCCCACCCGCTCACGACAACAGCTCGACGTAACCCTCCGTGCCGTGCACGCGGATCATCTGCCCCTCGTGAATCAGGTGGGTGGCGCGCTCCACGCCCACCACCGCCGGGAGGCCGTACTCGCGGGCGATCACGGCACCGTGGGTCATCAACCCGCCGACCTCGGTCACCAGGCCGGCGATGGTGACGAACAACGGCGACCAGCTGGGGTCGGTGAACCCGGTGACAAGGATGTCGCCCCTCTGGAGGTCGGCTTGTTCGATGTCGAGGATTACGCGGGCCCGTCCCTCGATCGTCCCGGCGGACACCGGCAGGCCAACCAGCGCGCCCACCGGCGCATTCGTGCGCCGGTAGGAGCCCGCGACCGCTTCGCCTTCGGAGGTGAGCACCCGCGGGGGCGTGAGCGCGAGGTTCGACGCGAATGCGTCCTTCCGCTTGCGGATGAGCTCGCCGTCGAGCCGCCGCGTGCGCACCAGGTCTTCGATCTCGGGGAACGTGAGGAAGAACACGTCGTGCGCTTCGCCCAACACGCCCGCCTGCACCAGCCGCTCGGCCTCGCCGAGCAACGCCCGCTTGTACGCGAAGTAGCGACTGACCATGCCGTACTTCGGATACTCCCGATAGCCGATGAAGGTCCGCACCCCGTCGATCATTCGCTTTGTCTGGTCGGCCTTGGCGTCGCCATCGGGCGACCCCCGCAGACGCTCGAGCACCTCGCGCTCCTTCGCTTCGGCTTCGAGACGACCCTGCTCGAAGCGCCGCTCGGCCTCTCCCGCTTCGAAGTTCTCGATGTTGGCGAGGATCACCGGCACCAACACCGACGGCTGCTCGGCCCAGCGCGGTCGCGTGATGTCGATCTCGCCCACGCAGCGCATGCCGTACTCGTCGAGGTAGGACCGGACGGCGGCCTGGGCCTGCGCCCCGCCCTCGATCGTCGACAACTCGTCGAGGAAGTTGTCGTCGTCGACGCGGTGCAGGAATGCAATCACGTCTGGATGGGGGCGGATCGCGTCGGCGACATCCAAGAGGGCCAAACCCATCTGGGAGGTCACGTTGTTGGGGACGGACTGCGTGAGGGTGTCGGCAACGTTCTTCTCCCCGAGCCACTCCTCCAGGTGCTCGTTGAGCCACCCGGCGGCCTCCATCGCCAACATGAACACCTGGTGGCTGCGTGGCTCGAACAGAATCTGCTTCATCTGCGGGACGTCCCCGCGGATCGTGTCGATCAGCGCAGGCCCGGTCCTCGACTCGATAGTGCTTCGCAGGGCGGCGACCGACGCCCTGTTGGCGGCGATCAAGTCGTCGACGATTGCCGGATCGGCCTCCATCGGGTCGGGTGGCGCGAGGAACCGTGGCACGGGAACCTCGTCGGGGACCAACGGGATGAAGTCGCGCTCGGCGATGGTGCGGAGCGCATCCCCGGTCAGCGGGTCTGACTTCTCGAAACCGGCGACGAGGCCCTTGCGGTTGGTGGGCGACGCCAGATGGTGGCTGACGTCGACGAACAAGCGACCACCGGCCGGGTGCATCGGCGCCGCTGCGGTCAGTTGCCAGAACGAGATCCCGAGGGGCTTCATGGGATCGGTCATCATCTGCTGATGGCCGACGGACACGTACACATGGGGCGCGTCGTCGGCTGCGGAGGGGATCGGAAACAGCGTGGTGATCGGTCGGCTCTGCACGATCTGGAAATCGTCGTCGACCAGGCACCATTCGATGTCCTGCGGTCGCCCGAAGTGCGCCTCGATTTTCCGGCCCAGTCGCGCCAGCTCCACCACCTGCACGTCCGTGAGCGCGGGTTGTTCTTGCTTCGCCGGGTCGATCTCGATTCGCCGCGTGCCTCCTCCGGGGAGCGCTTCGATCGCGAGCCGTTTCGACGCGACGGTCTTCTGCACGATCTCGTGGTCGCGCACCTTGAACACGTCCGGGTTCACCAGACCGGAGACGAGCGCCTCGCCGAGGCCGAAGCTCGCGTCCACGGACAAGATCTTTCTGTTCCCGCTGACGGGATCGGCCGTGAACAGGACGCCGGACGCCTGCGGGATGAGCATCTGCTGCAGGACCACGGCCATGTGGACCTGCCGGTGGTCGATGCCGTTGCGTAGGCGGTAGACGACAGCCCGCTCGGTGAACAGCGAAGCCCAGCACCGGCTGACGTGTTGAAGTATCGCCGTCGGGCCTACCACGTTTAAGGACGTGTCCTGCTGCCCCGCGAAGGATGCGGTTGGTAGGTCCTCTGCGGTCGCACTCGAGCGAACCGCGTACGGACCGTGCTCGTCGAGCCGCGCCACCGTGCCGGTGATCGCGGCGGCCAGGTCGTCCGGTATTGCGATCGCTTCTATGGTCGCGCGGAGCTCCCCGGTCCGCGTGCGGATCCCGTCACGATCACCGGGGTCCAGCTTCGTCAGCCGCTCGAGCCCGTCCGCGATCGCCAACTGGCTCGCCATGATCCGCCGGAACGCATCGGTCGTGACGCAGAAGCCGCGCGGCGACCGGATGCCGTCGATCCGAGCCAACTCCCCTAGACTTGCCCCCTTCCCGCCGACAAGCGCGACCTGCGTCTGGTCGATCTCCTCGAAGTCCAATACGTCGTTCCCCATGAGCACCTTCTGTCGACCGCGCGACTCGCGACCTGCAGTGTCAGCACACAACCGCTGCTTGCGGCAAGCCCCCCACCCTCGTGTACGCTGAAAGTGGCGGAGGCGACGACCGGCGGTTGGCGAGCAGCCTCGAGGCGAGACCTGCGATCCCACGTCGATCGGCTGCCGCGCACACCGAGATCGGGCGGGTGTCGCGCTGTGCGGTGGATCGATCGTCGGCACCCTCCGGACGCGAGCACCGTCCCGCCGGGCCGACATCGTCCCTTCCTTCTGGTACTCGCGAGGCGGTTGAGTGCGCCAAAGTCCTTTGATCCAAATGCCCTTGCAATAAATCGGCAAAATGGTTCCGTCCGGTGTTGCGCTCGTGTACGATTTCGACCATGCGATTCGTCTACGCGACTAGCTGCCGGTCGAACCGGCACTCAGAAGGCCCCGAGAGCCTTTTGACCTCGCGCGGGTGCGTCGCGACCCCGACATCGAAGGCGCAGTCCTTCGACAGGGCGCAAGTCGACCCCCAGGAGGTGCCCTCGACGGCATAACTAGGACTTCTACAGGTCTAGTTTCGTTGAGGAGCCGCTTCCGAAAGGGGGCGGCTCTTTTGCGTTCCTGGGTCGAGAACACAACCGAACGGTCATCCTCGATGGGGTGTAGTCCAGCGGAACGGACAGCCGGCTCCAACCCGGCGGACGTGGGTTCGACTCCTGCCACCCCAGCTGGGCGAAGCCATGCCCTTTTTGCCTAAATCGGCAAAGAAATCACCGCACATTGACAACCAAATAGTACGCCAGATTGGGATTGGGACGACGCCATGGGCGTGGTCGCACCGACCGATCCCGCCCCGGTGACCTCTGCTGGTTAGAGGAGCGCGGCTGTAACCCGCGCGGCATTGCGCCTGCGGTCGTTCGATTCGACCCACCGGGACACTGGGCCCAGAGCACGAGTGGCAGTGCCCCTCGTTTGCAACGAGACGCGTGCCGGTTCGAGCCCGGCTGGGTCCACCCATGCGGGCGTGGCGGAATTGGAAGACGCGCCGGGCTCAGACCCCGGTGGGCTCACACCCATGAGAGTTCGACCCTCTCCGCCCGCACCCGAGCGCCTCTAGCTCAGTTGGTAGAGCGATGGACTCTTAATCCATGTCGTCGGGGGTTCGAGTCCCTCGGGGCGCACTCGACCGGGTTTCCGGTCGCATCTGGTTGTAGCTCAGCTTGGCAGAGCACCCGGTTCGGGACCGGGGGGTCGGCGGTTCGAGTCCGTTCAACCAGACCAGCGGTGACCTGACACCGCATGCATTCGGGAGTGGTCCAGCGGTACGGACGCTCGGCTCTGGACCGAGAGACGGTGGTTCGATCCCATCTTCCCGAGCACCGGTGAGGCCCGGTCAACGCCTCCTCGGCATGCCGCAGTAGCTCAATCGGGAGAGCGCCGTCTGGTCACGGCGGAGGCAGCGGGATCGAAACCCGCCTGTGGCGCCAGACCCTGGTGGTGAAACGGACGATCACAGGAGACTACGACTCTCCAGTTCCGGGTTCGAGTCCTGGCCGGGGTGCCATCTCGTCGTAGCTCAGTTGGACAAGAGCGCTGCCCTCCGAAGGCAGAGGCCACTGGTTCGAGTCCAGTCGGCGAGGCCACGCCGCCATAGCTCAGTGGGAAGAGCGCAGCCTTGGTAGGGCTGAGGTCCCCGGGTCGGCTCCGGGTGGTGGCTCTGGACCGATACCGGTCCCATGCCCCCGTGGCGCGACTGGACGCGCAACGGTCTCCTACACCGAAGGGTGCTCGTTCGAATCGAGCCGGGGGCGCTGCCGGCCACACTGCGCGGGGGCCGGATCCAAGTCTTGGAGGGTTGACCGAGAGGAAAGGTGCTCGCTTGCTACGCGATGGCCGGGGGCAACCTCGCCAGCGTTCGATCCGCTGCCCCTCCGCTCCGGAAGGTATGCCTCGTTGGCTGGGGGCACCCTGTCTCGAAAACAGTGACACGGCACTGCCGTGGGGGTTCGACACCTCTACCTTCCGCCATGGTGCAGTGGTGCACGGGGCGACGCCGGACCTTCACCGGGAGATCGTCGGATCGACACCGCCTGCGTCACCATCACGCCGCCATCGGATAATGGAAGTCCGCCGGATTCTCAACCCGGAAGCCGGGGGTCAGTACCCCGTGGCGGTGCTGGAGCAGGCAGCAGGTCTGCTCGTTGTGGTGCGGAGTAGCACAGCGGTAGAGCGGGTGGTTGTTACCCACCGTCGTCGGGGGTTCGAGACCTCCCTCCGCAGCCCTGGCGCCGTGACCGAGGATTCAGGTACCCGGTTGCAACCCGGGCCACGCTGGCGAGACTCCAGCCGGCGCCTCCATGCAGTAGTAGCTCAGTGGCAGAGCATCTCGTTGCCAACGAGAAGGCCGCGGGGTCGGGACCCGCCTACTGCTCGTCGGGGTCAAGGTGTTGACAGATACACGCGTGGCCTCCACCCACGAGTAATGGGGGCGGTACCCATTGACCCCTCCAGCGAACCACTCGGGAGTCGTCCAACGGCAGGACGCAAGGCATTGGACCTTGAGATGAGGGTTCGACACCTTCCTCCCGAACCATCAGAAAGGAGATTCGTCAAATGTCGGGGGATCACGAACGACGGCTGCGGCTCGTCGATGCCGGCACCCGAAACAGAGGTTCGAACGACCGTGCGCACGGCACGTCGAGTGCGGAGTCGGACGAGACCGCGGTGATCATGCGCGTGCCGATGCCATCCGACGAGGGTCCGCTTCCCGACGATGCGGCGTGAGTGCTCGCAGAGATGAGCCTGCCGGCCGGGCCCGATGGGACGGGCGCTGGCTTTGTAAACCAGTTGATCCGGGTTCGACTCCCGGGGCCGGCTCCTTGGTCGTGTAGCTCAGCTGGCAGAGCGCGCGTCTGAAACACGCGAGGCGGTGGATCGAAACCACCCATGACCACGATGGACAACGGCCCGGAGTCAGCCGGTGACGACGCCGCTCTGATACAGCGGAGGGCCTCGTTCGACACGGGGCGGGCCGACGAGGCATCCGTAGCTCAACGGTAGAGCGCCACGTTCACACCGTGGAAGTCGGAGGGTCAGCACCTCCCGGATGCACGGGCAGACACCTGCCGAACTTGGTGGATGGAGCCGGATGGAGAGGCGGGTGGTTGTGGCCCACCTAGCAAGGAGTTCGATTCTCCTCATTCACCCTTGGTCCTCGGACCGATGCACACCTCGCGGGCGGGATGGGACGGTGACCTCGAGGCTTCATCCGCCCTGGAACTCCGCTATACGCACCGCTGCGACGACCACGCCGGTGATGCTCGGGTGGCTGAGCGCCCGCTTCGTACGCGGGACCGCGAGAGTTCGACACTCTCCACCGGCTCCGGCCCGTCGGTCGGCCCGATCTGGCGCACTATTTGGTTGTCCATGTGCCAACGCACGACAGGAACGAGACGATGCCAAAGCAGATCACTGCGAACCTGACCTCGTGGGCCAGCGAGCTCGACGACAACGCTCTGGAACAGGCGCTGCGGACGTCGCGCCTGCCGATCCTGGCCGGACCCGTCTGCCTCATGGCGGACGCACACTTCGGACTGGGCGCCACGGTCGGGAGCGTCGTGGCCACCAAGAGCGCCGTCCTGCCGTCCGCGGTCGGGGTCGACATCGGCTGCGGCATGGTCGCGGCCGAGACCAACCTCCGCGCCGAGGAACTGCCGGACGACCTCACCAAGCTGCACGGCCTCCTGCGCGACCGCATCCCCGCGGGTGTGGGCAAGGGTCACGTGCGGTCGGTCGGGTCCCGGACGACGGCTCTCGAGACCCTGGGTCGGCCGCCGGGTTCGGGTTCGGCGCTCACCGAACGCCAGATCGAGACGATCGCTTCGCAGTTCGGCAGTCTCGGCAGTGGCAACCACTTCGTGGAGGTCTGCCTGGACGAACGCGACCGGGTCTGGATCGTGCTGCATTCGGGGAGCCGAGGCATCGGCAACCAGCTGGCTACGGCCCACATCAAGACCGCTCGCCTGGTGGCGCAGGAAGAGGGTCAGGTCCTCGAGGACCGAGATCTGGCTTGGCTCGCCGAGGGCCGTCCCGAGTTCGACGCGTACGTCGCCGACATGCTGTGGGCCCAGCGCTACGCCTGGGGCAACCGCGAGCAGATGACGGACGCTGCGCTCGCCGCGCTGCGGGCCGCTGTGCCTCATGCCGCCGAGACTGAGCGCATCAACTGCCACCACAACTACGCCGTCAAGGAGATGCATCGCGGCGAAGAGGTGTGGATCACCCGCAAGGGTGCCATTCGGGCGGGGCGGTCGGACATGGGGGTCATCCCCGGTTCGATGGGTGCCTCGTCGTTCATCGTGCGCGGCAAGGGCAACGAGGCGTCATACCAGTCCAGTTCCCACGGCGCCGGCCGGCGACTCGGTCGCAAGGCTGCGATTCGACAGCTGAGCACCGAATCGCTCCGCAGTGTCATGGCGGGCCGGGCCTGGGACGACAGCCTCGCCGAGCAACTCGTCGACGAGCACCCCGATGCTTACAAGCCCATCGCGCAGGTCATGGCAGACCAGGCCGACCTGGTCGAGGTGGTCCACGAGCTGCACCAGGTGGTGAACCTGAAGGGCACATGACAGTCCGGGTCACTTCGAGACATTCGAACGAAGGAGGAAGACGATGAAGTTGGCGGAGGCACTGCTGCTGCGTGCCGACCGAAACAGGACGATGGAGCAGCTCAAGCAGCGGATCCAGGCCAGTGCACGGTACCAAGAGGGTGAGAAGCCCCCTGAGGACGCGCGCCAGCTCGTGTCGGTGGCGTCGTCCGTGCTCGACGAGCTCGAGGCCCTGATCCGAAGCATCAACCGGACCAACTCGAGCACCGTCATGGCCGACGGCCGGACCCTGACGGATGCGCTGGCGGAGCGGGACGTGCTCAAGTTGCGCTACTCGGTTCTCAAGTCTTCGGCCGAGGCGGCCTCAGGTGCGCATCAGCAGGTCGGGTACATGCGGACCACCAGGTCGGAGCTCAAGGTGATCAGCGCCCTCGATGTCCGGAACCTGCGGCAGCAGGCGTCGAACGTCGCTCGGCAGACCCGGGAGCTCGACGCTCGGATTCAGGAGGTCAACTGGACCACCGAGCTCCAGGAGGCATGAAAACCCAACCGCGCGTGGCGTTGGTAGGAATGGACGAAGAGCGAGTTCCAGCCCGTCTGGGGGCCAAGCCAGAACATGCCCTAAGAAGGCTCATGGCGAGCGCAAGGGCAGCGCGCAGGGGGTTCGAATCCCTCCCATTACCGAGCAGCCCAGCACCGCGCACAGTTCACGACGTATCGGGTACCGGGCATCACCAGGAACTGACTTCGTGCGGACCGAGGGGTGGGATAGGGGCACGTCGCGCGAGGTCGCTCTCTTCAGCACGCGAAGGCAGGGGCATTCGCGTTCGGCTACGTGATCGGGGAGGCTAAGCCCATACGGGCGCGGTCGATCTCTGACATGGCCGAATCGATCGAATCTGTCACGGGAAGGTGGGCGTCGAAACAGCTGAGCTCCAACACCCGTCGAATCGAGGACGTTTTGGGCACCACGACTCGCAACTCCAGGCGACGCTGCGCGAGCCAACCGCCGAGCTTGTGGAGCATACGGATACCCGCGCTGTCAAGATGCCTCACTTCGGACAGGTCGACGACCAAACCGACAGCGTCGTGACCCATCCCATCAATCATGTCACGGTACAGCTTCTCCGCGTTGCTCAGGTCGATGTCATCGGACAGCTGAGCAACTTCGACATGGAGGCAAGACTCCGGGACCGGCGTCGAGAGGGGTGCCGCGACGGGTCCGGTCTTGACCGGCGCTCGACCGACTCGATGGGAAAGCTGGACTTCCGTGCCGTCGGGACACGAAACCACGTCGACCTTGTCAATGAGTTCTCGCATCAGCAGCAGGCCTCGTCCGCCATCATCCGGGCGGGACGGGCGCCACCGTCCACGATCGCGCACGACGATGCGGGCCAGACCCTGACGGATGGTGGCTTCGACCTCGACCTGGCCTCCGGGCGCCGTGTAGGCGTGTTCGACCACGTTCGTGACTGCTTCGCTGACGGCGAGCACGAGGTCGTGCTTCTCCTCGTCGCTCGCCCCCGAAGAGGTGGCCCACTGACCAACAATGCGGCGGAGTCTCGCCACCTCTTGCGGTTCGGCCGGAAGCAGGAGTCGGAGATCTCCGGTCGGAGCGGGCACCAGCCGAACCAAGAGCAGCGCGACGTCATCGCCGCTCGATTCCGGTCGCGGAGGTTGCAGCACCCGATCGTCAAAAAGAGACCCCAGGTCTCCGTGCTGTCCTTCGACGGCTGTTCTCAGCGTCTCCATTCCCTTGGTGATCGGCTCGCGGCGTCGCTCGATGAGACCATCCGTGTAAAGGAGCAGCGTGGATCCGGGCCGGATCGTGACAGTGACTTCGGCTTGCGCTGCTTTGGTGACCCCGAGCGGCGGCGACCGGCCTTCCATGAGATAGTGCGCTGATCCATCCGGTTCGATCAGTAGCGGCGGCGGATGGCCCGCGTTCGCGAATGTGAGAGTTTGAGCGTCCGGATCGAGTACGCCATAGATCAGTGTTGCCATCTGTGCGGCATCGAATTCGTCCGCCAATCGCGAGAGCCTCTGCAGTACGGTCGCAGGTGAATCCGTTTCGATCGCGTAGGCGCGCAAAGCGGTGCGTAGCTGTCCCATCGTGGCCGCTGCGGCCAGACCTCGTCCCACCACGTCACCGATGGTGAATCCCAGTCGCCCACGGGGCAACGTGAAGGCGTCGTACCAGTCTCCGCCGACCTCCAGGCCAGCGCCGCCTGGAATGTAGCGGCACGCGAGCTCGACGCCCGGCATGTTCGGGAGTCGGTCGGGCAACAGACTGCGTTGAAGCGTCTCCGCATTTCGCCGTTCCCGCATGAGTGCTTCCACACGCTCGGTCATGATGGCCGCCAGTACGAACGAGGTAAGGGCGATTACCGCGTCGTACGTCTGCAACATCAGCATCCGATGCAACAGCGTCGTGTTCGCGAAGGGGCCGGCCTCGTCGATCGCGGACCATACGGTGATCCCGACAACCGTGACCGCAGCGAGTGACGCACCCAACTGGCCAAAGCGAACAGCAGCCCAGATGAGTAGCGGAAAGACGAGGTACGTATCTTGGTACTGACTGTGGAACACCAAATACGCCACGAGAGCCAGGCTGGCGATCACCACCGTCGCTTCGATCCAACGTCGCCAGGTGAGTTGCCTGATCCGTCCCAGACTGAGCAGGAGCGGGGCGAACACCAACACGCCTGTGGCGTCGCCCGCCCACCACAGCGTCCAAGTACTGGCGACGTTGCCGCTCGAAATGGTGCCATCCATCAGCAACGCGGCCGTCCCAAGCGCCGCGCTGAGGGCCATGCTGGTCAGGGCGCCGAGGAAAACCAAAGCCAGCGCATCGCGAAGTCGGTCCAGCTGAGAACGGAACCCAGCCGCCCGAAGCAATCCCACCGCGAGCAGCGGCGCAGCTGTGTTGCCAACCGCGATCAAGACCGCCCCCGCGAGGGTTGGGTTGATGGGAGCATTCACGAGGAACGCAGCCAGGGTGATCGCCGGCCAAATCCGAACCCGGAACCTCAGCAGGGCGACGACCGCGATTCCGGTCGGCGGCCAGATCGGGGTGACCACGCTGCCGACCAAGGCCACCCGGAGGCTCAGCCGGGCGGTCACGTAGTAGGCGACGGCGACCACCACGAACTGAACGGCGTACGCGCCGATCGGAGACAGTTGCCGAGGGCCGATCAATCTGGTCCGGCGCAACACCGGCTTCGGGTCACCCCCATGTCCCCTCAAAGCCACAAGCAGACGCGGAGAATAGTTCGTCCAACGGGTATGCGCCATGGCTGTTGCCCCATCAGCCTCTCGAACAGACGGACAAGGCACGCGCGCGACCAGGGTGGGCGGCTCGTGACTCAGTCCCGCTCACTGCCTCCGGTAGCCCCCCAGGCCGGACACGGCCCATCCATCCGTCCGCCGTCTCTGATGTTCTCTGTCCGCTCGCCTTCATGAGCGGCGAGCGGCAAAGGGTTCCCGGACCGCAGCGGATGGAACTCCGTCGCCATGGTCCTTCGTGACGACCATGCCGTCCGAGAGGTCGCCCATTTCGTACAAGGACCAACTACGGATGGACTGGACGTTTTCCATCGAACTCAGCGAGTTGCTGCTGGATCTGCGCAGCGAACTGGTCTGCGTCACCTCGGGCAATCGCCATTGCCAAGGTCATTCGTAGATGCATCCACCCGTCCAACCTCTCCCCATAATGGACACGGGTGACCTTCTGTCGGTTCGAAACGGACAGGTAGATGTCACCCGACTCAATGTTGACGCTGACGAGCTTGGCGAAGGCGCACTCGATGGTTTTCTTGCTCCCGACGAAGACCACGCGCTGATTCGTGATGACCAGCGTCCCCGTGTCGACACCTTCTGGGTGCAGGTCCCCTTGGACGTAGTGTCCTCTCGACGCCCCAACCCTGTAGCGGACGGACCGACCGCCGAGCGAGCCAATGGGTATCGAGACGCCCTGTGAAACCCCGGCGTAGTGGCCCTGACCTCGTCGATCCTCGACAAGGCTCACATTGGAAACGGATGCAAATACCGACTCCCCTGCTTTGAGCATGAGGTCCGAACTGGCGTCTCCTTGATGAGTCGTCGCCGCCTGCAGGACCGCCGTCAGCTCGTCATGTTCGGACTGCCACGCTTGCAGGTCAGCCTCGTACTTGTGCTCGGCCCTCTTCGCCTTGTGCTTCTCAAACACCCTTCACCTTCCAAAATTCCCAGTCTCGAAGCCTTGGCATCCTCGCGCCCTCAAGTTAGGAGGGCAGCCTTCTGTGGGCAACTGGTCCAGCACCGGTCACCGTCAGGTTCTGAGCGAGATCACCGGTCCCATCTGTGCGCGCCAGGAGCTGCCCTGGCAGGAACTCGATTTGGCGGAACGCGCGGTCCGCTCGGCAGTGGTCACGACTGCACGCAAGAAGACGAGGGACCAAATCGGCTCGATCATCGCGGCTCTTGCTGCCAGCCATCGTTGAGCGTGAAGCGTGGCGTGCGACTCAGATGTTCTACTGTGTCCTAGGGGTGTCCCAGCTACAGAGCCGGCTACGGTTCCGCTGATCAGACCCGGGGGGTCAAAATGAAGAGGATCTCGGGCATTCGGCCCGTTGGGCTGGCGCTGTTGGTCTCGGCACTCACAGCGACAGGGGTCGTGGTCGCGAGCCCGGTGTCCGGTGCGAGCACCGGCTCGGTCTCCACAGCCTCGTTCGGCACCCTCCCCTCACCCTGTGGAAAGGGAAACGCCACCGGAGCTACTGACTCCGGCGTGACCAACACGACGATCAACATCGCGTACGGCGACGACAGGGGCTTTGCCGGAGTGCCCGGTCTCGACCAGGAGATGGGCAACGCCGTAAAGGACATGGTCGCCTGGTGCGACGCGCAGGGCGGCATCAACGGGCGAAAGATCGTCGGTGACTATTACGACGCAGCCGTCACCAACGTCGGGTCGGCGATGTCCCAGGCTTGCAAGAAAGACTTCATGCTGGTCGGTGAGGGCTTCGCTCTCGACGGACTGGCGGAGCAGACCCGACTCAACTGCAACTTGGCCGCCGTGCCAGGCTTCAGCGTCGCCCCCCAGTTCGCCAACGCCTACGAGATGTACCAGGCTTCGCCCAATCCGGTGAACCACAGCCCCTCGGCGCTCGCCTATCAGGGCGAGAAGCTCTTCGGCTCCAAGACCCAACACGCCGCGGTGTACGATTCCACGCTGTCCACGCAGGAGCAGTCGACCGCCAAGGCAGTACAGGCCTACACGACGGCGGGCTGGAAGTTCCTCAACTGTCCGTTCCTGGTCAACTACAACGGCGAGGCCAACTACACGCCCTTCGCCCAGAAGCTGCAGAGCTGCGGAGCCTTGGTCGTCTTCGACAACGCCACCCCCGGTCCCACGCTCTACGGCGTTCTCGAGTCGGACAGCCAAATCGGATACAACCCGATCTGGCTGATGGACGCCGCCGAGTACACGGAAGCCTTCGCGCAGTGGAACACGGCCGGCCTCGGGAACAACGTATATGTCCACGTCGCCTACGAGCCACTCGAGGCGGCCAAAGTCGTGCCGGCTGTCGCCCAGTACCTCGCCATCTTGAAGAAGTACGGCGGAGCCAGTTCGGCGCTGGGCGAGCAGTCAACGTCCTCCTTCCTGCTCTGGGCGACGGCTGCCAAGGCCTGCGGGTCAACGCTCACCCGCCAGTGCATGATCAACCACCTCGCAAAGGTGACGAAGTGGACCGGCGGCGGTCTCAGCGCGCCCACCGACCCGGCCAAGAACCTCCCACCGGCCTGTGGGATCTTGATGAAGCTCGACAACACCAAGTGGGTGCAGGCGTACCCGAAGAAACTTGGCGCGTTCGACTGCAACCCGAAATACGTCATCGCGAACTCGGGGTCCGTCATCACCACTCCCCTGAATGCCCAGGGCTACTCCACCCAGTACGCGACGTCTTCGGTGCTCAAACCGCAGGGATGAGCATTGCCTTCATCGCGTCGCCACTAGTTGGACCTATCGACGTTGCGCCATTGCGAAACTGGTGGCGCTACGGCACTCACGACTCGTCGAGACTGGCCTCCAAGTTGACCTCCGGAACACCAACCAGAGCTCGGCTTGTCGGGCAGTTCGCCTTGCGTTGAAGGCGTGTCCGACAAAGGGACCGATGGACTCGGCACTCTCCCTGACCCAGTCGCTCCCCATGGTGCAGGCGAATCCACCTCTGCCCGACCATGTGCGGAGGAGTGCAAGCGGCGCTCCATGGACTTAGCGGTGAAATGATCAACATATGAGTGACACCCTCCCAACCCACACCCTCCAGCTACGCACTCTGGTCACCGAAGCGGGGACGGTCGAAATGTCGTTGGAGGAGGTGCCGGTTCCGAACCCGGGCCCCAACCAACTCCTGATCCGGATGGAAGCGGCCCCGATCAATCCCTCGGACATGGGGCTCATGTTCGGCGGTGCCGACCCAGAGGCGTTCGCCGCGGGTAGCTCGGCTGGCCGCCCGACAGCGTCGGCGCCCTTGCCGCCGGCTGCGATGAGGGCCAACAAGGCTCGGGTGGGGCATTCCCTCCCCGCTGGCAACGAAGGGGCGGGGACCGTCGTGGCCGCCGGCCCGGGTCTCGAGGACATGGTTGGCCGGACGGTGGCCGTCGCAGGAGGGGCCGCATACAGCCAGTACTGCGCAGCTGACGCCGGCCTCTCCATGGTGCTGCCCGAAGGTGTGAGCGCGGCCGAAGGTTCCGGGTCGTTTGTCAATCCGATGACCGCCTTAGGAATGATCGAGACGATGAGATCCGAGGGCCACACCGCCATCGTCCACACGGCAGCAGCTTCGAATCTCGGCCAGATGCTCCAGAAGGCCTGTCTGGAAGAGGGCATCGGTCTGGTCAACATCGTTCGCTCGCCGGGTCAGAGCGCGATTCTGAAAGAGATCGGAGCCGAGCAAGTCTGTGATTCGTCCTCCGGCAGCTTCATGAGCGACCTGATCGCAGCGGTCAAGGCAACCCGCGCCACCATCGGCTTCGACGCCATCGGTGGCGGCTCGACGTCGAGCCGCATCTTGACCGCCATGGAGGCCGCGGCCTCTACCGAGGCACCCTTCGGCCGTTACGGGTCGAACACGTTCAAGCAGATGTATATCTACGGTGGGCTGGACACCGGTCCAACCGAGTTGACCCGCAGCTTCGGATTCAGCTGGAGCGTCGGAGGATGGCTGCTCACCCCGTTCTTGATGAAGGCTGGGGCGGCCAAAGTCGCCTCGATGCGCCAGCAGGTGGCGGCCGGGATCAAGACCACGCCCCAGAGATCGAGGCGGCCGATCACCGGCGTCACCTGCTAGAGCGCGTCCGCGAGACGGCGACCCCCTGCCAGGCCGAAGTCCTCGCGCT
>Ga0207761_1000373_pt1 | contig 15740 bp, 15 predicted proteins | sample LuqExpMetageno34_FD_187792 | JGI IMG/M metagenome (GOLD analysis project Ga0207761, IMG submission 187792) | Tropical forest soil microbial communities from Luquillo Experimental Forest, Puerto Rico - Sample 34 (SPAdes) | ecosystem: Environmental > Terrestrial > Soil > Tropical forest ... | reverse complement strand
TGGGAAGTTGGGTTGGGTTTGTGCATGGCTTCGACGGCCTGGGTGGCATGGAGGAGAGGAGTGGTGTGGACCTGGGCGACTTCTCCACTGGAGAAAAAAGCGACGGAGATGTCGGACGGGGAAACGGATTCAGGGAGTTCGGAAATGGCGAGCACGTCGTAGGAATCCACGGCGAAGAAAACGGAGTGGAGTTTGCCGCCCAAGGAATCAATGGGAGCCCGGACGGATTGAAAGCGGTCCTGATTGTCAACGACGCGACGCCAAGCGGAGCTGGTGAAACTGATTTGATGGCAAAAATTGGGCATGGAGACTCTTTCTGGGGGAAGGGAAAAAGGACTAGGGCTCGGGTAGTGTGGGGGGATGAATATGGAAAGTCAAGAGGAAAGGGAGAGGTTCAGTAAAAGGATTTAGCAGCGGCGTTCCAGGATGGAACAAGAAGAGGCGGATAACGCGGAGACGCCGAGGTCGCGAAGATTCGCGGAGGAAGAACAATGTATTGCCGTAAGAACAAACGCTGACCCGGTGTGCTGGTGAAACTTTTTTGGAGGGAAAGTAACACTTCTCTTGACAGCAATTGACACTGTGATATACTTGACCCCGTAGAAAAGTGTATCCAAGCCCCGGCGACGAGCCGGGGCTTTTGCTTTGGGGGCAGCGAAGTAAGGAAGTAAGGGGCTGAGCAGAAGAGAAGAACGCCTGGGCTTCGGATCGTCTGAGCCCACCCGTTTAACAAAAGAGGCGGAAGGATGGGGCACCCTCAAGTTCACCTAGTGGTCGGCGTTGGATCGATCTGAAAAGCGGCGATGAATCGCCGCACTCCAAGATGAAAAAGTCTTGCGCATATTATCCGGTCGCGGGAACGCGGTCGGCTTGGGTTCCGTGTATGCGGGAGGTGGAGTTAGGGACGCCTTTTTGCCGCAGGCATGGGGACGCGGTGTTCGGGGCGATGTTGGGGGCGTTGGTGTACACGGAGCTAGCGCGCCAGCCGGGAAGCGATAGACCCGGCATAGCCGGATACGAAAAGATAAGGAAAAGGGCGAAAAAGGACTTGACACTACGTCCAATAACGGATATTATGTTTACTAACGAATGGGCGGACCCGTCGGACCCATATAAGGTTGCCGTCTAGCTCCGCCCGCGTTTCCACTTCCCTCGGATCTTTCGCCGCCCTACAAAAAACCGGCAAAGGCAGAGCGGATAACACTCAGACAGGGCGGTTGAGATCCTTCGCTTCGCCTGCTTGCCGCAGGCAGGCCCAGGATGACAATTTTAAAATCTGAAGGTCGGTCGGATTTGATCTGCTTCGAACTCTACGGTTCCTGTTCTACTTTGACTTAGATTTTTGGTTGTTCACTTCGTAGTCGATGTATTGCTGGAGAGCGTGCGGGTCGGAGCCGACCAGACGGCGGCCGTTGATGAAGAGCGTCGGCGTACTGCGAACCTCCAGCAGGTTGGCGTTGGCGATGCTGGCGTCGACTTCGGACGCAGCCTGGGAGCTGGCCATGCAGGAGCGGAAGGCGTCCTGGTTCAGCCCGGCTCGGCCGGCGAAGTCGATCATCTTGTCGTAGGCATTCGAAGCCGAGATGACGTCCTGACCGTCGTAGATTAAGTCATAAACCTTCCAGAAGGCCTTGGGGTCCTGGTGATAGGCGCAGCGTCCAGCCAGTGCGGCGGTGCGAGCCCAGGGATGGATCTGCTCGATCGGATAGTCCTTAAAGAAGACCTTGACCTGAGGGTACTTCGGTAGGAGGCCGCGCAGGGCGTCGTGCAGGTTTCGGCAGACCGGACACTCGAAGTCCGAGTATTCGACGATCGTAATGGCGGCGTTAGGATCACCAATGACGGGAGCGCCGTCCAGCTTCATCTTGGCGATATTCTCCTTGAGCGGGTCAGTGCTGAGGTCGTTCAATTCGCCCCGTAGCAGGTAACGACCGTCCTTGGTGAGGTACATCTTGATGTTGTCCCCGCCGTTTTCCGATTTCACCTCAATAGGGACTTCCTGCAGGCCGGAGTTCCCCAGTTCCTTTGGCGCGCCGACGGTAATCTTGAACTCAGGCCCGAGGGCGAAGAAGTTGCGCAGGAAGGCTTCGATCTTCTTCTGGGTTTCGGAGCTCGGGGCGCCAGGTTGCGCCTGAGCACGTGCGGAGCTGGCATGAAAGCCAGCGCCACACAAAAGAACTACGGAGAGAAAAGCAAGCAGGCAGATTTGTCGTCGATTGTTCACGCTCGTCCTCTGTTGGTGAAGGGATTGGATATCACGGAATAAACTTTTGCGCGATGGGAAATGGACGGCCGAAGCCGAAGGCGCGCGAGGTGATTTTGAGTCCGGGAGCAGCTTGCTTGCGCTTATATTCGTTGCGATCGACGCGCATGGCAATATCGCGGACGAGCTTTGTGTCGTACCCGGTCTCGATGGAGATCTCCTCGGGACTTTTCACTTCTTCAATATAGGCTTTCAGGATGCGGTCAAGGACCTCGTAAGGAGGCAGGGAATCCGTGTCCTTCTGATTGGGGCGAAGTTCGGCGGAGGGAGCTTTTTCGATGGTCGAGCGGGGAATTACTTCCCTTTCGCGATTGATGTAGCGGGCCAATTCGTAGACGAGCAACTTGGGCACATCGGAGATGACCGCCAAACCACCGGCCATGTCTCCGTAGAGGGTGCAGTAGCCGACGGCATTCTCCGATTTGTTGCCGGTGCTCAAAACCATGGAGCCGAACTTGTTCGAAAGCGCCATAAGGTAATTGCCGCGGATACGCGCCTGAATGTTTTCCTCGGTGGCGTCGGGCTGGCGACTGCCAAAGGCGGCAGCGAGCGCCTGCTTATAGGCCTCGAACACAGAGCTGATGGGAATGGTTAGAAACTCGATGCCGAGATTGTGGGCGAGGGCCTGAGCGTCGGTTTTGCTGCCTTCGGAGGAGTACGGCCCGGGCATGGAGACGCCGAGAACGTTCTTCGGACCGAGAGCTTCCACGGCAATGGAGGCAACGACTGAGGAATCCACACCGCCGGAGAGGCCGACGATCGTTTTGGTGAAGTTGCATTTGCGGACGTAGTCACGCGTGCCAAGGACAAGGGCCTGGAAAGCGGAGGCAACCTCATTGGTAGGCTGGTCGTGAAGGTCCCCTTCACTGGTAACCGTGTCAAAGAGGACTAAGTCCTCCTCAAACGCTTTCGCCTGGGCAGCGATTCTCCCCGAAGCGGTGAGCGCGATGCTGGCTCCATCAAAGATGAGGGAATCGTTGCCCCCGACTTGATTCACGTAAATCACCGGGCGCTTGTGATGGAGAGCGAGGGAACGAAGCATGCCGAGGCGGAGAAATGGCTTGTCGATGGTAAAGGGAGAGGCGGAAATATTGATGAGGACGCTGGTGCCCTGCGAGATCAACTCGGAAACGGGGTCGCGCATGTACAAAGGAGAGGCCCAAAAGGTCTTGTCATTCCAGACGTCTTCGCAAATGGTGATGCCGAGTTCCTCCTGGCCGAGGCCGTAGACGTATTGCTTGTCACCAGGCTGGAAATAGCGCGATTCGTCGAAGACGTCGTAAGTAGGGAGCAGCATTTTGGCCTGCTCAAAGACGACACGTCCCTCGCAGATGAGGGCTGCTTTATTGGCAATGGACTTCCCTGCCCTGTGGAGGTCGGGATTGACAGGGCTCGCGTATCCGACAATTGCTGGCAAAGGCATTTGCTGCGCAACCGACTTCAGAGTTTCCTGATTCCGGCGGATGAAAGCGGGTCGTTCAAGCAGGTCGAGCGGAAGATATCCGCAAATGCAAAGCTCCGAAAAGACAGCCAGGTCCGCCCCGCGGCGCTTGGCGTCTTCTGCAAGAGCAAGGATCCGACAGGAATTGCCTTCGAAATCACCTACAGTGGGATTGAATTGAGCGAGGGCGATTCTCATTTAGGTGCGGGTAGAACCTTAGAATAAGGTCGGGAGCAGGGTTAAAGCAAATGGGGTTCTTGGCCAGAGTGATCAAGAAGAAAGAAAAAAGGGCTCCCGGATAAAACCGGAAGCCCGTTCTGCTTAGAGAAGTCGGAATTAACCGCCCATGTACTGGGCGTGGACGTAGGCACCCGTCTCTGTGTTGTAGACCAGATACCAGCCCGGATGATCGGGGTCGTCGTAAACGACGAAGTTTTCGCCGCAGTCCCAGCACCAATCCGAAACCAGCGCCCAATCCCACGGTGCGATCTGGAAGAAGAACCCGCCGTTGAACCAGAAGCGGTGCGCGCCACGGTCGATGCGAACAACGTTGTAGCGGTAAGAGGGGCCGAAATGTTCGAAATGACCGTGCTCGAATGGCCGATCTACGCGGTAGCGACTGTCGTTGGGGGCGTCGTGGCCGTACCAATGATCGTGGCTCACGTGCGGCGTGCGGTCGACTTCGCCGTTGTCGCGGCGCTCTTCTTCCTTGCGGAATTCCTGGCCGCTGGGTGCGTTGTGGCGTTGCGGTGCAGGGGGGATGTGGCCCTGATTGCCCTTCGGCGCGGGCTGGTGAGCCCCGCGCTCCTGCCGTTCTTGAGCTGGCGTGGCATAGGAATGAACCAGCGCAGGGGAACCCAAAAAGAAAGCTAGAAGGTAGAAGATGGATTTCATGTGCCGGCTCCTTTAGCAAATCGACAGGCGAACATCATCGTTGGTGGATTCCGAGATGAACTTATTCAGCTGAGCGACGGCCACGCAGCGCTCACAGGTGCGGGTGTGCTTCTGCAGGGTGGTGTAACACTTTGCGAAGCGAGCCTGCAGGCTGAGCAGTTCCCTTCCGACGGCGTCGCCGGACAGTTGTTGGCGGCGAGCTTTGTCGCTGCGATCGCTCCAGGCGGCCAAGGCTTGTTGACATTGATCCAGAAGCGATTCGTATTGGGTGCAAAATGCGTCAGCGAAGGAAAGGTCTTCATTCATGGTATCGAGGTCGTTCATGTGCTCTCCTTGCGGGCAATCTTTCGTACCTCAGCGTGCTGATGAGCATTCTGCCTTCCACTCCGCAAATGCATGGAATTTCGCGAGTTGTGGCCGGATGACAGCCGATATTGGGCGGGGTCCAGTACGGAAGAAGGAAATAGTGAGTGACAAGGATTCAGTAATTCTTACAGTAATACGATCCGGCTAGTGAAAATGCAGGCTTTCGTGGAGAGCACCGACTCTCGTTACCGCGGACCGGCAGCGAGATTCTGAGGCTGTCTAGCCGCGAAAGATCCTCTGGACGTGAATCGTATTGGTAGCTGTATCGAGAGTGCCGCTGATGGCGACGGATTTGCGATCGTATTTGGCGACGGCTTTCTGGTCGTCAAGTTGGAAACTCTTCTCGGTGGCTGGATCGTAGAGGATGTATTGGCCGCCTTTGGTCCTGGTGATCTTGCCCGAGAACATTTCGACCTTGTCGGTGGCATCGCCGTCGGGGGTGGCGGCGGAAGCCAACTGCGGCTGCAGTTCCGTACTTGGATATGGGGTTTTCGGTGACTGCGCGAGCAGCGCGCCTACGAAAGAGAATGCGAGAACGACTGAGCCAACTATCATTCGATTCATGGAACACCTCGTGGAATTCCGCACGGAAGATCGGGCGAGTTGCTGGCAAAAAATACGGTCGGGCAATTGCGTGAAACTGAGAATCAGGTGGACCCGGGACAAGTGGTGGGGAGAATTATGCAGAGCAAGGGAAGAAAAAGGCTCCTGGCGATACCACCAGGAGCCAGAAACAAGAGATTCAGAAGTAACGAGGAAAGCTTACACGCTGAACGAGCTGCCGCAACCGCAGGTGCTCTTAACGTTTGGATTATTGAACTTAAAGCCGGCGCCCTCGAGCGTCTCGATGTAGTCGATTTCGACACCATCGAGATACATCGAGCTCATCTGGTCGACAGCGACCTTGAGGCCGTTAAAGTCCACAATTTCATCGGATTCGTTAGTCTGATTTTCGAACGCCATGTGGTACTGGAAACCAGAGCAGCCGCCACCGACAACGGCGACGCGCAGCGCCGTGGGGACGGGGTTCTGCATATTCATGATTTCCTTGACCTTATTGGCAGCTACCGGCGTCAGATTGATCATAATTCTTCAGGGCCTCCGCAGTTAGTATAGCACAGCATAAATTTTCGCACAGTCGTGTGCGGAAGCCGTAATTTCCCTGTTCGACCTTTTCGCGATCACGTCATTTCGCGCGGGCGTACTCGCCGGCGCCCATAAAGTGCAGTGAGACGTATGGCGCATCGCCAACTACCCAGCTGTCGTGCCTGGGCTCAATGTAGAACAGGTCGCCAGCTTTCATTTCGATGACACGGCCGTCATCCATGGCCGCGGTGGCGCGCCCGGAAATCACGAGCCCGACATGCTCGACAGAACAACTCTTTGCTCCAGCGGGCCCGCCGACGTGTTGCGACCACTTCCAGCCCGGCTCGTAGGTGGCGCGGCCGATGGTCATTCCACCAATGTGGACGAGTTCGAACTTCCCTTTTTCGAAGGTGCGGATTTCGTCGGGCTGGTCAAAGCGCTTAAGAATGACTTCGTACATTAGGTGCCCGCGCGGAACAAGACAACCCGCAGCAGTTCAAATAAGATAGATGCCATGATCAAACACAAAGTTACGCTGTTGCCGGGCGAAGGCATCGGCCCGGAGGTTTCTGCGGCCGTTCGAAAGATTTTGGACGCGTCGGGAGTGGCAATCGAGTGGGAAGTTCTGGAAGCGCGTGCAGAAAATACCGATAAGAGTACAACCGGCGCGGAAGTATTGAACAATGCGGCGATCGAGTCCCTGCGGCGGAATAAGGTAGCGCTGAAAGGGCCGATGGCCACGGCGATCGCGGGCGGCGCACGCAGCGTGAATGTGGCCTTGCGAAAGAGTCTCGAGCTGTATGCGAATTTGCGGCCGGTGAAGAATCTGCCGGGAGTGAAGTCGCATTTCGAAAATGTGGACGTGGTGATCGTGCGTGAGAACACCGAAGATCTGTACTCGGGGCTCGAACACGAAGTTGTGCCGGGCGTGGTCGAGAGTCTGAAAATCATCACCGAGAAAGCGTCGACGCGGATTGCGAAGTTCGCGTTTGATTATGCGCGGCGAGTGGGACGGAAGAAGATCCACGCGATCCACAAAGCGAACATCATGAAGATGAGTGACGGGCTGTTTTTGAAGTCGGTGCGGGCGGTGGCCGAGAAATATCCCGAGATTGAGTACAAGGAATTGATTGTCGATAACGCCTGCATGCAGATTGTGATCGATCCCTTGCAGTTCGATATTCTGCTGCTGCCGAATCTGTATGGCGACGTGATGAGCGACCTGGCGGCGGGGCTGGTTGGCGGGCTGGGAGTCGTGCCGAGCGGCAATATCGGAGAGGAAGGCGCGATATTTGAGGCGGTGCACGGAACGGCTCCGGATATCACGGGGAAAGGCGTGGCGAATCCGACGGCGCTGCTGATGAGCGCGATTCTGATGCTGAACCATATGGGCGAGGCGTACACGGCGGACCGGATTGAACAGGCGTTGTGGAAGGTTTATCGCGAAGGCAAGCAGTTGACCCGGGATTTAGGAGGGAAGGCGAGCACGCAGGAGTTTTCGGATGCGGTGATTGCGGGCCTGCCGCATGTGTGAGAAGCGGCCAATAGCCTCCAGTCGACAGCCGACAACAATGAGTTGATGGCCAATTTAAATGATGCGGCCTCTGCCATGGCCAAAGCGGCGATGAATCGCTGCATTCCAAATTAGAACGCGGCGCGAGAGGCGAGTTGGCGAATCTCGGCGTTTTCGAAGGTGCGGCGGCGGAGATTTTCGCGGGTGGCTTGCAGCATCGCACGCGCTAAAGCGTGGCCGTGGATGTATAGCGTGGGAAAGGGTTTGAAGAGGCGGCCCAGCGGCGCCAGCACAGCATAGAGTTTTGGGCTACTCGCTTGTGGTTTGGCATCAATGAACGCGGGGCGAAGGCAGTTGGCATCGATCAGTTCAATGAGGTCGTGCTCGGTTTGCGCTTTCACGCGCGACCAGAACATGCGGGAAGTGCTGCTAGTTCCCTGCCCGCTGATGTAATGAAACGCAGCACCGGGGCTGTGACGCTTCAGCATATTGGCGGCCGCGAGCGCGTAAGAATACGTGATAGTGCGGTATTCCTCTTTGGAGACTTGCGTGGAAGAGATGCCCAGGCAGAACAGGCAGGCATCGACGTTGCGGAAGGCCTCTTCGACGGTAGCGAAATTCAGAAAATCGTTGTGAACATAAGTGCGCAGCTTGGCACTCGTATTCATCAAAGGGCGGCGGGTGATGGCGCGGATTTCGTCGACAATGGAGGCGGCATCGCAAGCCTCGAGAGCGGCATTGCCAACGGAGCCAGTGGCGCCAAAAAGCAGGATTTTCATGATGCGAGAATTATGCCTCAGTTGGCGGGGGTGGAGTCGGGTTTGGATTCGATGAGGGCGAGATTCACGGATTTGTTGTCGGACTCTTCGAAGTGGATCCACTCGCCCTTGGTTTCGTAGGGTTTGAGCCAAGCGGCGTCATACCACTCAGCATCAGACCACTCGTTCCCTTCCACCGACTCCCAGCTATAGAGCTTGTAGTCTCCGGGAGCCACACCCTTGATCGAGAACTTGCCGTTCTGGTCGGTGGTGGCAGTCTTGTAAAAGTCCTTGAAGGCGCGGCGCGCCACGTCAGGGATCAGTACGACAGTCACACCGGACGCAGGAAGAGAGTCGGCAGTCAGAACAACGCCGCTCAGCTGCGCGGCACGCGAGCTTAGAGTGATCTCCAGCGGAAGATCAACACCGGCCTGGATCGCGAAGCCGGATTCCGGAATGGAGGTCGGGCCGTAGCGTGCGGCTTTCAAATAGAAGCTGGACTCGTGACCGCGCGGCGTTACGCGAGGGCGATAGATGCCTTCAGAGATGCTTTTAAGCGCAAACGAGCCGTCCGCCTTCGGCGATTGGGGTTGGTAACTCATCGAGTTTTCGTCAACGGGGCGCAACCAGACCATCAGATCCTGCACGTCGCCAGCGGGCGCGCCTTCCCACACGATTCGACCCGTAACAGCGACGCCAGGGTTTATCGTGACAAGCACGTCTTGGACATCAGAGGTGCCCACATCGAGTTGACGCCGCGCCATATGCCATTCTCGCGATTCACGATCCATGAAAGACGCGCTTAATGTATAGGATCCCGGCGGCACATTGTGGATCACGAAATGGCCGTCCTTGACTTCAAAGGAATCGTTTAGCTTTTCCGCAGCGCCTGACAAACCCGATGCATGGGAGGAAAGATCGACGCTTCCGTAGGCGGGCGGCGAAGCCACAACGGTACTGATTACTCGACCGCTCACGGTCACAAAATGAGCGGGACGGAGCAGCAAATCGATTGAACGAATTTCGTCGCCGGCTGATACCGAGATAGCAGCAGCCTTCGAGGGGTCCGTGGTATTGGGGAAAAAGGTCGCTGGATAGCCTGATTCGAATTCCCTTTCGGCATTGCGGCCGCCAACATCAAAAGAGCGCTTGAGACGAAAATTGACCGCGACGTAGTAGCGACTGGGCGTCAAATCGAAGACACGGAATTCGCCGAGATCGTTGGTAGTGACCGGCTGGTAGTTCGACGGCTCTTCTTTTCCGGGCTGCCGGGACGCGCGATAGCACGTGACCTGTGCGTACGGAAGCGGTTCGCCGTCCTCGTCAAAGACATGCCCGGAAATGGAAGCGGTCCGAGTCATCTTGAACACGAGATCCGTCATGCGTTGGCCTGCGCTGAGAGTCAGAACAGCCCCGGATGCTCCAGACTTCTTTTGTCCGTACTCGTTATCGACAAATCCGTTGCGGGAAACCTCCAGGCGATAAGGGCCGGGCGGAACGTTTTCGATGCTGAAATGGCCTTGTTCGTCGGTGAGACGGAAGGCGGAATAAGAGTCGCCAGTGTGGGATTGCAGGCTAACTTGCGCTTTCTTCAACGGCTCGCCGGTGTCGAGACGTAGAACCTGGCCAGCGACGACGGCAGCCTCCTTGTTCGGGCTTGTCGCGCTCGCGGGAACGGCCGACTGGCACAGCGTTAGTGCGGGAATGAGTAGGACAGCGCAGATGGCGGCGAACAAGCGCATCTTGGCGGCGTGGTTGCTAAGCGTTTAAATGACGAGATTATATCGTGGCCCGGAAATCGTTGTCGAGGAGAAACGCCGCTCCCAAGCCTAGGTGCTGAACTTTCTCTTGACTAGTCATCTGACTAGACGTAACATCTGGCTTGGGAGAGTGTATGACCAAATGGCAGCTGCAGGACGCCAAATCGCGGTTCAGCGAGTTGATCGACGACACGCTTGAAAAAGGACCGCAGGTGGTGACCCGGCGGGGGGTCGACACCGCCGTGATCATTTCGATTGAGGAATGGCACAAGCTGAACAAAGAAGGGCAACCGACATGGAAGGATGTGCTTCTGGGAGATGGACCGAGGTTTACACTTCCCCTCCCTAAGCGGGGAAAAGTGCAATCACGGAAACCAACGGTGCTGGATTGACGCGCTACCTCATCGACACGAATGTCGTTTCCGAAATGCGGAAGAGAAAGCATCATGGTGGGGTTCTTGCGTGGCTTGGAAACCTCAGTGTCGAACAGGTTTTCTTCTCTGCCGTGACCTTCGGTGAAATCCAGCGGGGGGTGGAACTAACGCGGAAGCAGGACCCGGCGAAGGCGGCTGCGATCGAGGCTTGGGCAGCGCAGTTGGAGCGGGCCTCCTCAGTATTGCCGATGGACGCGGCGTGCTTTCGTGAATACGCGCGTCTTATCCACGGCCGTTCGAACACCCTTGCCGAAGATGCTATGATCGCCGCCACGTCGCGAGTTCACGGGCTGACCGTTGCAACACGGAATGAGCGCGACTTCGCACGACTAGGTGTGCCGGTGCTCAATCCATTTCGATCAGGAAATGGGAAAACGACATAAACGCGGAGCGCTAGTCAGGACGCTTCTTCCTTCTCTTTGCTTGGAGCCGAGTTTATCGGAGGCTGTTGCTTGCGAAGAGGAAGAGCTCCGTTTGGCAATCCCAGAACGAGCGTGTTGCCAGCGGAATCGGACAGCGACTGCAGCGCCCGGAGTTGCAGGAGATTTGGGTTGTCGTCCATCATCCGCGCAGCGTTGGCGAGACTGCGCAGCGCTGCCGTTTCGCCTCGCGCTCGTTCGAGAGCAGCCTGACCCTCCTTTTGTGCTTTGACGACCTGGGCGAACGCCTTTTTCATCTCGCCGGGGAACATGATGTCTTTGACTTCCGCGATCTTTAACTTCAGTCCAAGTTCGGAAGCTTTGGTCGTGGTCAACTCCAGCAGTTTCGGACCGATGACGGATCGATTTTGCATGAGATCGTCAATTTTTTCCCTACCAACGATCTCGCGCAGGGCCATCTGGAGAGTCAGGTAAATCGCATTGCGGTAGTTCGAGTTCTTATTAATTGCGACGGATGGGTCCGCGACTTCGAACTCAGCGGCCAAACTCACCTTCAACGTGACTCCGTCGGACGAAAGTACGTCCTGGCCCGGAATCGTCAGGAATTCCGGTCGGACGTCCACGGGAACAATCGCTGCAAACGTCTTGAGAATCAAGTACTGCCCCGGACCAAGTGTCGACGTGTAGCGCCCCTTCCAGTATTTTAGTCCCCGCTGGTACTCATAGACAGTCACTCGCTTTATCGGCGAGATTTTGTACACGATGGCGACAAGAGAAAGGACAACGATAAGCACCAAGACCAATGTCCAAAGAACCTGTAAGAGCACTGGAAATCCTCCGAAATTCTGCATCGATAGGATCACCGAAGTTTGACGGGGGTCTTAACCCACAGAGCCAAATCCCGGGTGCCATTGAAGGCAGACCCCACCGAAGCAGCTTGGGAAACCATCCCTGAACTTGGAGTCGAACCAAGAGGCCGGGGGCAATAGCAGAACCAAGATGAGATTCATCTCGGCTGCGTACCAGTCCGGCAAGTGCCGTTATAACATGTGAGCCGAACTTCGTCGAATGAAGTCCCGCTACTTCGGAACGTACAGCTGATAGACCAGGTAGTAGACGATGACGCCGGTGATGGAGACGTAGAACCAGAGGGGGAGAGTCCAGCGGGCGATGAGGAGATGTTTGTCGAAGCGCTCGAGGAAGGCTCGGCGGAGCGTGATGATAATGAGAGGAACGATAGCGATGGCGAGTATCGTGTGGGAGATGAGAATGGTGAAGTAGACGGGGCGGATCCAACCCTGGCCCTGGAAGTGGATAACCTGGTGGATGCGGTAGTGGTAGATGACGTAGGAAACGAGAAAGGCGCAAGAAACAAAGAAAGCCGACAGCATCAACTTCTTGTGTAGACCGCGCCGGCCGGAACGGATGGCGGCGTAGCCAGCGGCGAGGAGAATGGCGCTGGCACCATTGAGCGTGGCGTTTAGGGCAGGATGGGTCATGAAAGTTCTAAGTTATCCGTTGAAAGTCTGCAGTTAAAGGAACAACGGAATCATAATTTTTCCACGATTGGTCGAGATCGAAGAGAGACTCCTCACTTCGCAGACTTCGTTCGGAATGACAGTTTTTTTTCGTCATCAGCGGGGGAGCTTGTCGTACATCATCAACCCAAGCAGGATGGGGATGTGCAGCACGGTGGCGTGCATGAGCCACTTGGCGCGGACGTTGGTGCGGGAACTGGAAGCCCAGAGGCAGACCTGGACTAGCGCAGTGCAGGTGACGAGCGCTCCGAAGAAGTAGAGCACGCCGGTGAAACCCATGACCGATGGGAGCAAGCTGACCGCAACCAGACCGGCGGCGTACAGAATGATCTGGCGGAAGGTGCGGGTTCCTTGTTTGTCGTCGACGACTGGAAGCATGAGGATGCCGGCCCGGGCGTAGTCTTCGCGGTACATCCAACTGATGGCGTGGAAGTGCGGGAACTGCCACACGAAAAGGATCAGGAAAAGCAGCCAGGCCCCCGCGTCGAGTCGGCCGGTCGCCGCGGTCCAGCCGATCATCGGCGGAATGGCGCCAGGAATTGCGCCGATGAACGTGGCCCAGGTGGTGCGCTTCTTGAGCGGCGTATAAGCGAGCAGATAGCTGAGGCAGGTGAAGAGGCCGAGGATGCAAGGCAGATAACCCGCGGCGATGTAGAGGTCGATCGCGCCGATGATGGAAAGCACAATGCCAAAGGCGAGGGCTTCGCGGGGCGAGAGCCGGCCGGTGGGGAGGGGCCGGGAGGCGGTGCGGCGCATGTAGCGGTCGGATTCGCGCTCGATGTAGTGATTGAGGGCAGCGGTGCCTGCGGCAATCATCATGGTGCCGAAGATGACGTGCAGCACGTGCAGCCAGGGCATGGGGCCACGCGCTCCCATGTAGAAGCCCGCGCCGGTGGTCATGAGCACGAGGAAAGAGACGTCCGGCTTAGTGAGCGCCACGTAAGCGCTGAGCTTGGTCGGTTGCGGTAACGCTTCGGAGCGAGTGCGAGCGTCGGGCATCAGGCGGGCACCTCACCTTTAGTTGTGGCCAGCAGCACTTCCCGCCTGCGCGGAACCAGGCGATAGCAGATCAGAACAGTAACGATCGAGGTCGCAAACAGAATTGCGCCCACAACCGTGTGGACCACGGTGAAGGCGATCATCACGGGCATGGGCTGGGGCGCGTCAGCAGTGGTGAGACGCGACCACAGCGAGCCGAGTCCGAGCAGAATCTGCAGGCCGACCAACGAATGCAGCAGCATGCGCGCTCGGGCGATGGCTTTCACCTCGGGAAAACGGCGGCGCAGCGTGGCAGCGGTCCATATAACGGAGCAAAGAACAATCAGGGACCAAATGACATGAGGCGAGTAGGACATGTAGTGATGGCGGAAGCCCGCGCCGAGGAGGACCTGCAGGAAGATGACGACGGCATTGAAGGTGGCGAGCGCGTGGATGGAGGGCGCGCTGGAGTCCGGGTATTGGGGCAGGTCTTGCATGTACCAGCGGCTGGTGAAGAAGGCGATGCTGACAAGAATGGCGAACATGATTTCCGCGGTGCAGGCGTGCATAACCGGCAGCCAGTAGTGGAGCAGTTGCAGCACGGTCAGACCGCCGAGGATTCCCTGGAAGATTACACCCACAACCGCGGCGTAGCCCAGCTTCTTGACCCACGGGCGCTCGTCATAGCGAGCGAGCAGAGCCGCAAGCACGATGATCCAGATGCCGAGGATGGCGGCGATGACCCGGTGGGTGTGTTCGATGAGCGCTCCACCGGTAAGGTAGCGGAGCGGCGGGAAGAAGGAGCCGAAGGAGGTGGGCCAGTCAGAGACGGCGAGGGCCGCGTCATTGGAGGTGACGAGGGCACCGGCGGTGAGGAGACAGGCCGTCCAGCAGACGACAAAGAGCGCGTATTTGTGAACGCCCGGGTGATACGTGGCTTTCATGGATTTCGGGCCCCAATTCCCGAAACACAAAGTATAACGCAGAGGGTGCGTCGCCCTGAACCGCGGAGGATTGTAGGTGGGGAGATAGAGCCAAGTCAATGGACGTCGAAAGGTCTGAACCGACTGCCAAGAGTTGGCCGAGGGTCAGGCGGGCAGGCCATGGTGACTCTCATCCTAGATTTTTGGCTGGCTTTGCGCTATCGAACGACCAGAACTCTCTCCTGGGACCAAACGGGATTCCCCGTTGAAAGGGGCGCACCGTGTCAATCCATCGTATTTTGTTTGTCGTTTTCCCGGTTCTTGCCTTCTCAATCGGCATCGCGCACGCACAGTCAACTGCTCCGCAATCCCATAGCGTCGCAGCAGAGGCCGGCGCTGCTGCGACTCACGGCGACTACATGTTTGTATACCGCACTCCGGCCCACATCAAATACAGTTCCGGCACGGTATTCGAGCAAGTGAAAACCGCGTTGACCGACTTCCTCGCAGCTCAGCACGTTGAGATCGTGAGAATAGAAGAGTCGGATTTTGCCGCGCTGGCTAACGAAAATCTCCAAATCACCGAAACCGCAGACCTCCCTGACGTGTTCCAACGGGCCAGACTCTCCGGCGCCTCCTACATTCTTTTTGTGACGGTGGATCGTCCGATGAAATCCTGGGTCAAGTTGACGATCCAATGTTCTGACCTTTCCGGCGAGATATTGTGGAAAGAGGAGGCGGCCAACAGCACTGCGCTTACTGGCAGCAGTGGCTTACACAGCGCGCTGAAGCGCATGGAAGACCGGCTAGCGGCTCGGATCGGCCAACCCGGGTTGACGACGAAGGGCAGTATGGAGGCCGCCGCGGTTCCGGGCGGTCTGGCGACCGCCGCAAGCGATTCTTCAGCCGCTTCCGCGCTGGCAACTGAAAACAAACCGTCAATGGGCGAAGACGTCGCGAATCAGCGTAGCGCGGTATCGCTGGAAAACAACGAACTTCCGGCAACCCCAACTTCGGAACAGAGCATCGTTTCGCTACCGGAGGGCACCGTTGTCCGGTTGATGCTGGTCCAGCCCGTGAACTCGCAAACGGCAAAAGTCGGCGACAAATTAAAGTTTCAAGTTTTGGAAGACGTCAAAGCTGGTGGCTTGGTCGTCATCCCCAGGCGGTCCGCCGCCTCGGCGGAAGTGATCGGGCTGCAGGCGCCAAGGCGCAGAGGAAAGCCCGGCAGTATCAGCATCAAAGCGGAGACCGTGGTTCTGATTGACCAAGACGTAGCTACGCTGCGCGGTTTGCGAACACTACAGTCGGGGAATCGTAATGTTACGCTCGAAAGGGATGCGGAGATCAGTAGCTTGATCCAGTCAACCGGCGGGTTTGGCGTCTTTTTTTTGCCTCTTTACATG
>Ga0207761_1000371_pt1 | contig 15848 bp, 14 predicted proteins | sample LuqExpMetageno34_FD_187792 | JGI IMG/M metagenome (GOLD analysis project Ga0207761, IMG submission 187792) | Tropical forest soil microbial communities from Luquillo Experimental Forest, Puerto Rico - Sample 34 (SPAdes) | ecosystem: Environmental > Terrestrial > Soil > Tropical forest ... | reverse complement strand
CCTCCGCGTGTTCGTGCGCTTGTCGGTGCCATCGCCAATCACCTGGGGTCGAAAGCCGTCACGAGCCTTAAGAGGTCCCTAAATCCTCTGTCGAGCTTTGACCTGAACGTTGCTTCCGTTCTTCCAAATGCAGCGGAGTGGCAAATCCGGTGACGGAATACGCGAGCGACCTGGGCGATTTCCAAGATTTGCTGCGCGCTGCGGCTGATTGGAAAAAGCAGCGCACGGCGATCGTTGAGAAAGATTATTATCTGACTCGCGCCTTGCACGCGCTGTCCGCGAGCCATGCAGGTGAATTCATCCTCAAAGGAGGGACGAGCCTGTCCAAAGGTTGGAATCTTCTCGAGCGGTTCTCCGAGGACTTGGATATCTTGGCTCGTAGCGAAGCTGGGTGGGGTGCATCGAAACGCGATGGGCGGCTAAAAGCGCTGCGCGATTCCATCGCTCAGACCAAAGGTTTTACACTGGATCGAGAGGACAAGCGGACTCGGGCGGAAACCGGAGTGAGCAGGAGCGCGGTCTATCGCTATGAAAGTGTTACAAGCGATGTTCCGGGACTCGGCAGAAACATTCTTTTCGAAGCAGGCTTTCGAGGGGCTGCAGATGTGGCGGTGAAACAGCCGATCCTTTCGATTGTCGCCGAGTACGCTAGGGCGAAGGGCCAAGAGAAGTTGGCTTACGATTTACAGGATTTCGAGATCGAACTGCAGGATCTTCGGCGAACCTTTGTCGAGAAGCTATTCGCCATTCACGCTGCCTACGTGAAGGATCTCGCGAACAATCGTATGCGGCATTATTACGATTTGTCGCGATTATGCACGCTTGCCGAGATTCAGTCATACGTCGGAACCGATGCGTATCGAACGTGCCTCGCGGATGTCAAGAAAATCTGTCGGGAATCATTCCCGGATCAGGCGGTGCCCGATGGAGACTCCTTCCAAGACAGTCCAGCATTTCGAGTGAACGAAACGTTCCCCGACCTTGAGCGAAACTATAAACGCGAATCGGAAATCTTCTTCTCCGAGCCCCCTCCCCTCAAGGCGATCTTCGCGGAGATCGAGAAGCTGCGATCTAAACTGTGACTCGAGCATGACGTATGCTGTGCCGAGGAAACTCCTTGGATTGTTTTCCAAGCCCCTGAAAAACTGGTCAGAGTCTAAGGCCGAAATAGATATCCTAGTGTTTAGATTTCGGAACGTGATAGACCCGCAGAGTATTTCGTGAATCGTTCGAAGCGTTGCTTCCAAATCTTTGCAGCCGCATTGTGGGGTTCACAAGCCGTGCAGCGATTGTCTCGTGGGTAGTGTTGCGCCCCATTGGTAGCTGCGGACGAATTTTGGAATTGGAACACCGCCCGGTTTAACTCATCGTTGAGAGGTCCCGCGTAGCCACTCAGAGTTTTTAGCAGCTCAGCAGCAAGGAAGGTCCCAGCGAGGACAGATACGAAACCGACCGCGAACGCTGGTACAGAACCGTCGTCTGTCCTCAGCTCCTCCACAAGCCGCTCCCCAGTTTCACTGCACTTCCGATCGCGAATCCATGCTACGACTTCGTTAAGATCAAGATGCAATTTCTCGGAAAGCCGAGCTATGGCTAAAGAACCGCGAGTCCCCTCGATGTCATTTCGAGTTCGTCAGCATTTTCTGCCGGTGCTTTGCCCTAGCGCAACCTGAATTTGGCTCGCGTATGTGCGTAACCTTCAGCGATGCACAGAGTCCCCCGAATTTTCCCCATAGTCAGTTTCTTTCACGCCCGCAAACCCGCATTTTTATTGGCTTTTTCACCGGGGCACGCCTGTGTCCCGAGTCTTGGCTCAATCACCGGAATGATGTAACACCTATGGATGGAACAACTTCTGAGTGAGGCCTCCTGTCTCCGGTCTGGCAAACGTGAAGTTCAAGGTGGAGTACAGTCAGCATATCTTACAGAGCGGACAGGAGATATTTGGTCGGGGCGCCGAGATTTGAACTCGGGACCTCCTGCGCCCAAGTTTAGTTCAAAAATGCTAAGTAGTTGTCTCGTCTATGACTTTCGCGCATCCAGCATCACGGTTTTGGGTGGTTTTCGGCAGCTATTGTTCCCAAATTGTTCCCAAGTTCTTCCGATCTTTGCTAGGTCCAGGAGAGAAGCGGGAGTCATTCTGTCGGCCAGATTCGGTCATGCCATTCGATGCAGTACGACACATCGTCATAATGAGCGCGCACATTCGCCCAATCGAGTTTTGGGTGAACCTTCTCGGCAGGGGCCAGCTTTTCGCGGTCTCGGATACTGTTCAGCGTTTGCTTCAGAGCAGCCACATCTGCTTCGGACAACGCTCGAAGGTCCCAGATACGGAAACACAGGGTACGGGTCTCCTCGTCACACTCCAGCACGGAATGCAGACTGTAACGCGCGCCGTCCTTTAACACCACTTCAACGCAGAACGGCGGAATGATCCCACCCCGGCACATGACTTTGAGCCACCCGAGGACTTGATCGATGCCGATCTTTTTCGGTTCCGGTGGGGGCTCTTCCGAAAAATCCTCCTGTCGAAGACATGGATTGCCGGTAAATCGGCCACTCTGTTCCTCGACAATTAGTGGAGCAAGCCATGCATGCAGGTGAGACCGGGAGTGTACCTTTGGGAGTGGATTATCGTGCCAGGGATCGTTTTGCAGGGTGGCCATTGCCAAGGCTTCTCCGCTGCGGCGCGGATGCCGAAAGAGCCATGTATTCCAAACGCTGCTGCTCGTCACGTAGTGAGTTCGGCAGAAGAACCGCTCCCAGGTTGTTTCGAGTTCGGATTCCGGCTTGATATCGACGATGGACACTTCCGCCAGTTCGAAGGTGGGATTGCTACCCCAACCCCGCAGCATCAGCTCAACGGCTTCGACATCGGTTTTGGGTGCGCTGTAGCCGAAAATCGTGAGCATGTAGCCACGCTTCAAGGCAGCTTCCAGTTCCTTCCATTCGCTCGCGATGAAGGGATCGGAGTTGTAGTTTTTCTGCCGCACGGGATAGAGAAGCCGCGATGGCTGGAGAGGCGCGCCGCACTTTCCGCACTCTTCGTCTCGAAAGCCCTTCACGCGATCGATGGGGCAAGTTCCAATTTGAACGTTCCCGTGGAGAAAGAGAAGTTTTGGCAATTTTGCGGCTTGGCGGTTCCGCAGCCAAGCTCGCGCGAGAAAGGGGTCCCAATTAAACGTCGCAATGTAGTCGCTGTCTCGGAGCGAAAGGACCAGGTAGTCGTAAAGAGTGGGCGTCTCCGGGAGCTCGAGCGCCTCGAAGTAGGCTCGGACCTTGGCTTCGATCTCGGCTTGGAGACCTGGAGCTTTACCGCTCGTGGCGATAGCGTCGTAGAGAGATTCGAAGTCCGAGGCGTCCGAAAAACCGCCGGCGGCAATGGCGGGGGCGAGATCGAGCAACTCGATTAGGTCCGCCATGACCGGCAATCGCTTTCCATGAGCGTCCCCCTTCGGGAAAGCGGCGCGGCTCGCTCCCGCGCCGAGGATGACCACGTGAGGTGAGTGATTGACTTGGGTCACCGGATTAAAGAGGGGCAGCCGTGGCACCCGGACTCTCCAACAGTTCCTGCAACGATCCTATCGTAACTTCCCAGCGCCAGCGCACACGAGTTGCGCCGCCCGGCGCTCTACCCTGAACCAGCCGAACCAGCCCACGCAACTCACCCCCAACTGACAGGCCCCCGGCTATCCGCATCGCTCGCGCCGCTATCCCACCCCCGACGAAACCCGTCGCCTGCCCCACCTACCTTATGGTCTCGCCAGTTAGAATTGTGTTTACCGCCTAAGTCGAGAAAAGGAGAGGAGAGTGCCGATGTCGCTGGAATGTGGATATTGGAAGCTCGTCGTCGTGCCCTTAGTCAAGACGACGGTGGATAAGATTTTCGAATTGTTGGCGCACAAGAAGGAAAGGGACGACCTCCGCAGGGAGAACGCCTGCTTGTGGAGTCGGATTCACGTTTTGTTAGACACACGAAAACGGTTGATTCTCTTGGTTGCATTCCTCATTTTTGACTCTGGTTTGACCGCGTTTGAGATTTTCCCGCACAAAATCAATCTCGCACTTTTTGCGGTCGCCGTGTCCGTAGCCTTCCTGGTTTGCTGCGAGGACTTCGGTGCCGTGATGGGCGAGATCGCGCTCGTCGCCAGGAGGTCCGTAGACTCGATTCGTTCCGACAGTTCCGCCGTCCAGGAGCAGCCCAAACCCCAAGTCGTGAAGAAACCGGAAATGAACAAACGAGCAAACACGAAGAATTTTCCGCGTGCCGCCTGACACTCGCGCCCATCCCGCGAGCGATTGCGAGCTCAAGCGCGACATGAGAACGTTAGAACGAGGGGAACGAACCGTGGACCCAAAGGATCATTTTTTGGCGGATCTGAAGACGGATTTGCTGTCTGCCAAGATTGCGCTCGACGCATCCTGGATAACGAAAATCACGGCAGAGATGGCCAAGTTGGGAAGTACGTTGGTGAGCCCGATCCCGCTTCCGGACTTGTCCCGCCTCGACATCCAGGAGTCCATGAAGGCGGCGGTCCGCACGATGGCGTCTCGAGGTTGGACCATCCAAATGAGCCTGACGTTGCGGGATTTCGACGACCTCGCAAAGCGAACCCCGGAAGAAGCGGATGACTTCTTTGTGACCTTCTACTCCGAAGAGGACTTCGTGCGGCTTCGCGAGGTTCGTCAGGAACTGACGAGCCGATCCAGCCTCGCCCACTGGAAGGCTCTGCTCGAGGAGTGTTTTGATTCGTTTGAGAGCGATCGCTATCTCGTCACCGTCCCAGCTCTACTTTCCGTGATCGAAGGAGTGATCGCGTCGGCTGGGCAAGCGCTCACTAGCCAAAGAGTCCATCTCATGGCGATTTGCGCGCAGAATGCTGAAAAGATGGGTGGAAATAGCATCAGGGCCGAAATGTGGAACTCCATGAAGATCTTCCTGGAAAAGCTGTTCGGCAAGGCGCCATTCGATGGCACCAGGCCGAGCCTCATCAATCGCCACTGGATTCTACACGGTCGCGATGCGGCCTCCTGGACCCGCGCTGATGCTCTCCGCCTCTTCAACGCTCTGCAAACCATCGACTCGCTTCTTACCTAACAGACCGCCCGACCTGCACTCGTCCCCGGAAAAAAACACCGATTGCGGCAACGTTCCCGGGCGCGCCGCGCCCAACCATCAATCGCGATCATCTTTCCAACTAGCCAAGCCGCAAATCCAATACGACACTTCGGATGCGGTAGCCATCCGTCGAGAGTTGCTCCGCTTGCTGATCAAACTTCCTTTCTGCCTCGACAACCGAGAGGCCCGGACAATCCCTTTTCCGCCCATCCTCATCTTTCCACCGGTCACATGCAAACCAGCCAACCAGATAAATTCCGCTCTTACACGAATTATCCTTCAGGTACCGATCTCGCAATTGCGTCTCCATCGCCGAATCCAGCTCGCGATGCCAGTTCCCCTTCACTTCCACAATCATACTCGTGCGTTCGTAAGTCCCTCGCTTCCTGCCCGGGACTGTCGCGTCTACGTGGATGTCCGTTTTCTGTCCCGCGGTGCCACCTCTACCGCGCCGGATCTCCACCTCGCGGTTCACGATGATTCCGCGCGCAGTCAAATCGTCGCGGAGGTGCCGTGCGACATGGTCCGACAAAGCGAGTTCGTCCTTCGGCCAGAATTCTCCGTTTGCATCGTTCCAAAGTTCATTCACGGCTGGCAATTCATCCCGAAGCCGCACTTGCAATCGCCCCAGTGATCCCAGAATCGCATCCATCAACTGCTGGGGCGTTTCCACAAATCGGCGATCACTGTCGTAAGCCAGAGCCAGAAATTCCTTTGGCGAAACCGGCTGCCACGTCGCGGCGCGCGCAAGCACCTTCGCCTCTTCGAGCTGCCTTTCGAGCCATCGATGCTCGGGGAATCTCGCCATAATTCGTTCAATCGCATCGCACGCAGCGAAGCTCGCCTTTTTCTTTAGCTGCTCTAACAGCGTGTCACGGAACATGACAGCCGTATCGACGGAGCTCATGGCGCCGGAGGCTCGCCTTCGCTCCACAATCGGGTAGCTTTCGACCATCCAGATATAGAAATCTCCAATTCGCTGCTCGGTAAGGCGCTGCACGAAGTTCAAACCGCCAGCACATCCGTAGGAAAGCCACTGAATCACCTGCTTTCCGAAGTCCCTCTGACTGACAAACATCGGCCACACGATCGGCCAGCCTGCATCCGCCGCGTTCATTAGTAGCGCTGCCATCGAGGCCCGCATACGGTCCCGGGAAGTTGTGTCATCAAACGACGACTCCTGGATAAAAGACTCCGCCAGTTCGCGCCAGCCGGATACGTCGTGATGAGCGAGCGTGCCCAGGAGGCCTGCCAGGACCTCTGGCTTCAGAGTCAGGTCACGCGCTTTTTCAAGCATGGCTTGTGCCATGCGGTCATCCCAGCAAGTCTCGATTTCGGAGGAAGCAAAGAAATATCCCGTCCGTTCGTTTTCGGAGTCGATCACTCTCTCCAGGCTCGCAATCACCTCCCCGGGAATAAGGGCATAGGCTCGTCTCAGCAGTTTCGAACCTATCTGCAAATCGTCTTTCTCCATGTTCCCGTAACGCAGCAGAGTGGGTATCCACTTACTCCACGCCGCTGGTTCCAAAGCACCCAGCCTGCCCTCATTGGCCAGCAACAGAAGGAAAAGGGCGTGCAATCCAGTGATCGCCTGCCCCGGTATCGACGCTGTCGCGATCCACGTGTCATTCCTTGGATCGCCCTCGTTTACGTAACGCGCCGCTGCGGCCACAATTCGTTCTTTAACCGCGGAATCCGCCTCCTTCCACCCAGGCAAAATTGTCAAATTCGCTCCAGGCAGGGTCGCCACCTGTGAGGTCGGCTCTAACGTTAAATCACAAACCAGCGATACCCATTGCGCCGTTACTCCACTCTCGAATCGAGCGAGGCTGGCTTTCACTCGCTCAGAAGGCGGAGGATCAAGGAGCTTCGGTTGTCGTGCTGCCTTCTGCAACGCCAGGTTCTCGCGCAACAGTCGCGCCGCCTCAGAATCCAGCGGGATTGGCCCGAAACATGGTCCATATTCCGCCTTCAACATAGAATTTTCCTCACAGGCGTACCACAGGCGTTCCGCTGCAGCTCGGCTATTCCCGTCAAAGACCTGGAAAATGAGTTTCGCGTCGACCTCGCGTGATTCGGGATAACTACCGCTCAATACACGCGCGAGGAACCATTCAAAATCATCTCGAAACAGCAAAGGCGGCTGGAAAGTAATCAGATTTGGAATCCGTGCCACACCCAGACGTGGCAACAGTTCGTGCAGAACCTTCCGCCGGCGCTCTGAATCTTCCTTGACTCTCGTTGCGAAGCCACGATCGATGCCACTTACGAGGGAATCATAGGTCTGCATCCTCGCAAGGATGACTTCAGCGAATTGCGCGGCCACGCCCGGTTCGTCGAGATGATTCCACGCGCGTTCGATGAGTTCATCCATCGCCCGATCGAGCGTGCCAAACCGGGATCGTTCCCGCTGCCGAGCAGCCCACCCAAGCGCCCCCGTGAGATCGCCCACGCTCATCCTTTGAACAAAGGCGCCCGCAAGAAACGAGCTGTATCTCCCATGGAGTTGCTCATCTTTGGGAGGCTGCAAAAGAGGCAATATCTCTTGCAGGGAAATCTGATCTGGCCAAAGGGCGTCAAGTCCCGCACCCTTCAATTCGTCGTCCGGGTCGTTTCCCGCTTCACCAAACGCAAGCGGGCGAAGCCTCTTTTTCCCATCAGAAGAGCCAAACTCAGCAACTCCGACCGCAGCAATCGCTCTCGTGGCCGGGTCTTCGTCTTTATCGAGTGCAATACTTGCCAATTCATGTGACAAGTCTTCCAGACCACAAGCCCTGGCGATATCCGCACAAACGGCCCGCACCCGTGCTGGATGCGCCTTCTCCGAAAGATAAGGCCGCAATACAGCAGACAACCCCGGATATTTGAGCTTCGGATAGACCATAAACAATTCGAAACGGAGTTCGAATCCTCGCCCACTCAACGATTGCGCGATAATCGATTTCACAAGTACTTCGCGTTGTCCGTCCGAAAGATTTGCCGCCGCCGAACCCAGCAACGCTTCGGGTTCCGCGCCGGCAATCGTATCGAAAACAGCCGGGTTCAGAGCCGAAGTCCAACACGCAAGTTCTCTCAGTTGCGGAATCAGGTTCTCTTCGCCTGCCTCGGGATGAAACAAGAGCGAGCGAATCTGCTCGGCTGGCATTTTGTGGCGCTGGCAGTAGAGGGCAGCGAGAAATTCGGCATAGGTCTGGTGCGCCCATCCAAGCCGGTCCGGCCCCCGCGATGTGAATAACCCCGTATCCAATGTCTCGCGAATTGCAGGGGCCGAAACTGGAAATTCCCCTGGTCCGTGCTCCACCTCTTCCGCCAGATCCTGCAAAAAAACGTCTTCCGGAGGGACGCCATCGGATTCTCTCCCAGTGAACACGGCGTCGCGGTTCGCGAACTGCGTCACCCCCGCGATTCTTGCCGCTACCGCCAGTCGTTCTTCGGGACTCAACTGTCCTAAGCGCTGTGCGCCTCGACGGCTTTCGTTTTGCTCCTCGCACAAGATCCTGCAACCCTTCTCGTATAGCGCGAGTTGGTCGGCGGGGAATTCTCCTTCCCGAAGATAGGTGCTGAGCAGAAACTTTAGGGTCACTGGCTTGATAGCTAACGATGTAGCGTCGAGCCTGGTGATGCGCTCAAGCAAATCATCCACATTCTTCACTCCGCTTTTTTCGGCGGCGGCTCGCACATCCTTCAGGCGCAGAGGCGTCATCTCGTACGCCTGAAATTCGGGAAACAACTCCTTCAAAGCGTTTTCCAAGATTCCGGGCCAGGGCGCTGTTCGGCAGGCAATGCGAAGGTGCAGACGCGTGACCGGCTGCTTCGGCAGTTCATCCGCGAGCAACGCGGCCACATTGTCCATGCGCATCAAACATTCGTCGAGGCTATCCAAGAACAGATAGAGTTCGTACTCGCCCCGGCGGAAGCGTACAAACTCTTCACTCTCGAAGAGATTGCGCATCAGCCGAGACTCATCCTTATAAGACCGCAAATCCAGCCTCAGGATTCTGCCGCCGCTCTCAACCACTCGCGGCCGGAGTTTTTCGTATTGCCGTTCCAGGTCCCAAGTCTTTCCGATTCCTGGTTCACCGAGAAGCACAACACAGCGTGGTTCATTCACTTCCGGGAGAGTGGTGAGGTGTGGATTAAGATACTTCCCCCATTCCGTCTCTGGATCGCAGAGATATCCACCATCGCCAAGATTGATGATCTCGCCGCGAGGACACCAAAAACGTGTCCAGTCGAAACTCACGGCCATGGCCACTACCCTCCGATGATTCCGCCGACCTAGGAGCCTTATCGCTCTCGCAGGACGGACTCAAAATCCTTGGCGAAGTATCGATGCACGAAATACCACGCCTCGATAAACCGGAGCAATTAAATTCGGTTTATCACCTTCCGATCTTCCCTCCGATTTGCCCTGACATCCATCCCCTAACCTGCCCGGTACAAATTCGCCGGCCGATGCGCATTCTTAGATAGAGGGCCTATGCAAATGCTATAGGAGAGGTGTGGTCAAAGCAGCATGGGCATCGCCTTGATCTTCGGGCTCGCGATCGCACTCGGATCCGCCGCCGTCGCGCAGCAACCCGAACCACGCGAGATTCGCGAGAACCTCATCCGTGAGAAACAGACTATCGGCAAGGTCCTCGTGTCGCCCGATGGCAAATTCTTCCTCGACGAGTGGCGACGTCCGTACTCTTGGGACAAAGATTTCGACACTCTTCCCGCTAACGTCGCGGGCACGTGCAAAGTTGGATTTATCGCGTGGACCCAGAGCTGTCTCTGATCGACTTCAAATATCTCTTCCTCTACGCGTCCGGTGCGAGCCAATGGCTCGGCTCCCTCTCGCATAGGGAACGACGGCGGTTTTACGCCGCCAAAGCCCAGCCAGTCTTTCCCCGTCACCACCTCGACCGGGTCGAGCACTTCGTCCCCGATTCCGACGTCGACATGAAATCGCGCAAAATCACGTCCGTCCATGCGCGCCGGAAGGGTTAGCGGCTCCCGCCTTGCATTCGACCAGCTACTAATCTTCAACACCTAACTTGTCTGAACCTCAGGAGACAAAATGCGGAACGCGTTACAAGGATGTTAATGAGCTGATTTCCTTCAGTCTTGCCAGCACAGTGGTAATTCGCTCCTGGCTCGCTGCGTCGGGTGGCAGATGCCCCGGCAGCGCATCCAGAAACTCCCTCGCCGCAAACAATTTTGCAATTTCTTGAGCAAGGTAGGAACGAACACCATTGTGCGCCGCCCGAATTTCTCCGACCAGTTCTGCCCTCCCATCCACGACAGCAATCACATCTTCCAAATCACGACTGCCAAGGTAGTCGTTCTTTCCCCGATCTCCAAAGGCCTCCAATTTGGAGGCGCAAAAATAGACCGGGTTCACTACCAAGATTTTCAGTCCCGGCTCTAATTCCCGTTGCTCAGCGGTTTCCATCGCAGGTCGGTACCAACTGTTTCTGAACCCCAGGATCTTTCCATCGATCGGCATCACATCGAGTGTGGTCGTTTCTTGACGCCAACGGCAAAGAGGGGCTCCCTCTCGTGTATCTTCCTGGAAGCCAAGAGCCTTTAGTCTTTCGGAGAATTCGGTGTATTCCATGTAGGACGTTATCTCTGCGATCGCATCGACGTCGTAGGTGGGTCGGACGTCCGCAGCGGCTCTGTCAGTGATGAGCAAGCCCGTCGCGCAGCCTCCGACGAAGACTAATTCACCGAGAATTGGCCTCAGGAGCTTTGCAGCGTCGACAAGGAGTTGGTAATTAGGGTTGGCCATGAGCGGCCCTTAGCCGGCGCACTAAATCGTGTTCCGCGATCTTGCGCTCGCGCGCGCGCCCGTCTCGAATCGCATCCACCAACGCCAAAAGCTCATAGAGTTCCGAATCACGCAGCGCCGCCTGGGGGACTTTCCGATAGAGGGGTTCAAGCCCAACACCGCGCGTGTCTCCCTCCGGCCATGGCCATACTGGTGGAAGCTCGTTCGACACCGCGATCTCACTCTTAAGCGGTTCTGCTGCATAGGAAGTGGGAACACCTCTGGTTACGTCGCTGTGTTCTGCCGGGAATGCGTACTTCAGACCATGAATCAGAAATTCTTCGAGCGCTGAAATGTTCGGCCGGTCTTTCAAGGCCGGCCCGTGCAACAGCCGCGACACACGGAGACGTCCGATTGCACCATGCACCTCGGAGGGGCTAAGGCTCAGATCGTTCGCAATAGTGGAGATGGGTGGACGCAGGTCCGGATAAGCGCACAGTTTCAGTGCTACCACGACATCTTGAGGCTTCAGATTCATAGCAGTATTCTACATTCGCGATTCGCGAATAGCAAACGCCATTATCCTCCGTTCCTGACTTTTCATCAACTATTTGATATTATGCGTTGACAATGTCAGTTTTGCAAGAGTAGGGTATTTAGTGTCCCCTGGGAGCGAGTAAATGCCAGACGGAGATCGTTTCGAGCGAAGGTTGCGTGGCAAAGGCTGGAGAGCCGTTTATCACCTTGGGTGCTCTTCTGCCCCAGTGGAAGCTGTCGTCGACAAAATCATGGGCGCCGTCGCTCATCTCTTCCGCGCCGAGAATACGAAGATCGTTCGTGACATCTACCAAGAGCTTCAGGACGCTTCCCAATTGCTCGTGACGGCCCGCCTCCGCGAAGGAGTTTCCGAACAAGCTTTTGAACAGCTGATCTCAGCCACCGCGACTCTCAAAGACGATGTCGGCTGCTCAGAGTTAGCCCGCTTCGCCGACCGCGCTGCTCAGCGAACCTTCATTGAAGCCGAAAAGTCCGGAGAACGCTGGGACGACGCCACCCTCAAACAGCATTTCACGCAGAACCTAATTTGGGGACTAGCCGAACGCCGCTGCCTTTCCGTTACTCGCGAAGGGATCATGGAGTCAGCAAAACGTGACCAAGCCTCGCAACTCGCCTGGGAGTCCAAGGTTCGTGACGTTCTGCTTGGGCCGTCCCGTACCATGAGCAAGAGCTTGCTAACACAGATCAACGCGCTAATCCGCGCACCCAAGCGTCTCTTCCAGCCGAAGGCCGTTACCATCGAGACGCTCAATCAGTCACTCCCAGTTCTGGAGACGCCCCGATGAAGGTTCGCGCGACCCGAACGCAGTTTGTCTTCGACTTCACCCACGCAGGAGAGGTTACGTGGACTCATGGCCGTCAGCGAGCCACCCTTGAAGCCGGGAAGGCCGCCGCGTTTTCTATTGATGACCAACAAATAGCCACCCGGTTTTCGGCCGCGGTCGAACCCATCATCGCCGACCTTGTCGACATCGCCGTAGCCGTCCATATGGCCGATCGCCTTGCCATTCGCGCAATTGACGGGCCTGCGAATTGGTCACGGGAAATGCGCTTACGTCTGGCCGTTCGTCATCCTGACCAATGGAACTCATCCATCTTTCAAGACCGTTTCCGTTCGCTTCTAAACTTCCTCACGGAAGACTTTTGGTCACTTGAGTTTTCGTCGATTGCCGATGCTAGGCGCACTTCGGAAACTCAGCCATATCTCTTTCCGAAAGCAAATGCCGGCAAGCCACCGTCAGTCAGCCTGTTTAGCGGTGGTTTAGACTCACTCGCCGGTACGGCCGCCTCTATGTATTGCGAGCCGAATGACCAATTCATTCTCGTTTCTGCGGCTCCCAATATCCGGCAGCGATCGCGGCAACAACAGCAAGTTGAAATTCTCCGACGAAACCTAGGTGCTTCCATACTGCACGTCTCAATCCCCTACGCCATGAACCATGGCGACCAGTATGCACAAGAGGTCTCTCGAAGAACTCGCGGCTTTCTCTTTTTGATTTTCGGGGGCGTCGTTGCGCTGGCTGCGGACGCGGTTGGCTTACAGGTCTATGAAAACGGATTAGGTGCAATCAATCTGCCTTATGACCAATCACAAATCGGCACGGACAATGCAAGAGCTGTCCATCCACGAGTCCTTCGGCTTGCAGCCGAGTTTTTGACTCTGGTCTCCGGAAAACCCTTCTCGATCAATAATCCTTGCATCTACCTCACGAAAGCGGAAATGTTGGCTCACCCCAGCGTTCGGCAGATTGAGGAAGCCATTCCTTTCACGTTCTCTTGCGACGGCTTTCCGGTTCGCGCCGAAGGCCGGTCGCACTGTGGCTTTTGTACCTCCTGCCTCCTCCGAAGGCTGTCGCTGGAGCTCGCCGACCTCAATGCCTATGATGCTCACGAATATTTGCGAGACTGGAGCTCGCTATCCTTCCCATCGACGCACCAGCATTTGCGCGGACTCCGCGCCATGGATTGGCAGACCCTGCGATTTCGTCGCTGCCTCGAAGAAGCCGATCCTTGGGTGGCGCTGGCGCTCGAGTTTCCCGAGCTGCGAGCGTTAGTGCAAGACCTGAGCCGTCTCAATCGCGAACCGACTCGCGAAATCGCCCCGAAACTCCAGCGCCTGATTGCGCGGCACGTGCAAGACTGGCCCAGATTTTCCGCCCTTCCTCTGCTGCACGCAACTCGTACAAAAGTAGCGTAACGTAACGGAGGAACAATGAACTTAAGCCTAGAACAGATCGATCCGCGAACGTTGGGCTTGCGCCTGCAAGAGGCCCGCAAAGCTGCGGGACTAACGCAGCATGAGGTTGCCGAGCGGCTCGGCATGGCACGAACAACGATCGTTGCCATCGAGAAAGGAGAACGGCGCGTCAGCCCTCATGAACTGTTGCAGCTCGCCTCGCTGTACGGGCGATCTGTCTCCAGCCTCGTGAGTAAACGGACCCTTACCGAAAGCCTCGTCACGCAGTTCCGCGCCAACCAACGCGAATCCGGTCCTGGTTTCGACGAGGCCACCAATGAACTGCAGGGTCGCTCCGAGGACTATGTCGAACTCGAGAAAATGGTGGGAGCACTTTCTGCCAATCGATTTCCTCCCGAATACGACACCAAAGGGGGACCACCTGAGCGCATTGCCGAAGATGTGGCGACTGCAGAGCGCAACCGGCTGGGAATGGGCGACGGCCCCGTCGGAAATCTCCGCGACCGCCTGGAAACCGACGTTGGCATCCGCGTTTTTTATTTTCCGATGGAAAGCCGCATCGCCGGGGTATTCGGCTTTAACGATGTTTTGGGCGCTTGCATTGGAGTCAATTCAAATCACCCTCGAGATCGCAGAAACTGGACTCTGGCTCATGAGTACGGCCATTTCCTTACGGCTCGCTACCAGATTGAAATCACCGTTCTCACCACCGACAGGAAGCTTATTGGGAAGGAACGGCTGGCCGACAGTTTCGCAAAATACTTTCTCATGCCAGCTTCTGGCCTGAACCGTCGATTCACGGAGCTCCTTCGTGCGAACGAGAAAGGCGTGACGCTGACGGATGTCTGTACCCTTGCCAATCTGTACCAGGTCTCCGTTCAGGCGCTCGTTCTCCGACTCGAGGAGCTATCTCGCCTTCCCACTGGCATTTGGGAGAGACTGCGTGTCGAAGGTTTCAAAGTCCAACATGCTCAAAAACTTCTTGGGATTGATGCGAATCCATCCATACTCGAACGTCTTCCCCGACGCTACGTTGCACTTGCGGTCGAGGCCTTTCGCCGTGGTCAGCTGAGCGAGGGTCAGCTTGCACGGTACTTGCGCACGGATCGGGTTTCCGTTCGCGCCTTAATGGAATCCCTCTCCAAGGAAATCCACGTCGAGAATGGAGGCGAGTTCAGACCGATCACTCCCGACCTTGCCCAAACGTTGGGGGGCAGATAGGACGCCTCTTCCTTGATCACCAATCTCCCCGCCGTCATCGACACCTGCGTCCTGATCAACCTCCTAGCGACAGACCGTGTCGGCGAAATCGTCCAAGCCATCTCGCCTTGCCGTCTCGTTTGCCCAGGTGTCTCAAGCGAAAGCCTATATCTCCGTTCAACCGAACCGGATGGCCCTCCCCAACCCGTTGATCTCGAGCCGCTCTTTCATCAAAACGTTTTCACGGCCTGCCCCTTGAACAGCGACGCGGAAGAAGAGCTTTACGTCGGTTATTCTCTCGAACTCGATGATGGCGAGGCCATGAGCTTGGCGATTGCCCACGCAAGGAACATTGCCTTGGCCACTGACGATCACAAGGCCAGAAGACTTGCTGAGGAGAACGCGCCCGCAATATCCCTTATTTCGACGCCCCAAATCATCCGCGCCTGGGCGGAGAATCGAGATCCCGCCGATGTTGCTTCGGTGGTTCGAGCAGTGCATAGCCGCGCACGGTTTTGCCCGTCCGACCATGATCCGTGGCTCGAATGGTGGAATACGCATCTCCCGCTATGACGTTAACGTCGGACTCGACGCGTTCGGAACCGCTCTTCGTTTTCCGGATCATGCGAGTCGAGTTACCACGGTGTGGGCACTGGTACTGCACTTCATCCTCGGTATGGTGACGTTGTTGCCTGCCGACTCGAGCGGAGAGAAAGAATGAAAGACTGGCTCACTAAATATTCGATTCCTTTGTGCGCGCTCTTTGTAACCTGCCTGAGCGTGTATCTGAACCTCCAAAACTGGAAAAGGCAAGGGACCAACCTCATCGGGACCGCCGCCAACATTTCGGTGACCTTTGTCTTATGGGCCCTCTTGGTGATCGCCATTTTCATGTTCCTATCTCGTCAGAAAAAGCTCGCAGAGAAGTCACGGCAGTGTCAGATCACTGCTCAAGTCGTGGAGCAGATCAAGAAGGTCGGCAAGCTCGAAAGCCTAGCGGGCCGAGCCGATTGGCTCGC
>Ga0207761_1000370_pt1 | contig 15850 bp, 12 predicted proteins | sample LuqExpMetageno34_FD_187792 | JGI IMG/M metagenome (GOLD analysis project Ga0207761, IMG submission 187792) | Tropical forest soil microbial communities from Luquillo Experimental Forest, Puerto Rico - Sample 34 (SPAdes) | ecosystem: Environmental > Terrestrial > Soil > Tropical forest ... | reverse complement strand
CAGCCATGTCGCTGACCACGACCGCCGCTGATCCCTGGTGGACGGGGAAGGATTCGAACCTTCGTAGCCCGCAAGGAGCGGCAGATTTACAGTCTGCTGGTTTTAGCCACTCACCCACCCGTCCGCGGAATTCATCGACACAAACTGCGTGTCCCAATTTTCTGAATCGAACTGTGTTCTGGGAGCGGTGCAAGCGAAAACACAAAATGGACTCGTGTCCAAAGACACCAGCCCTTTCATGTTATCATGCCGGGATTCGCTCCGCCTCACTCCCCTGCCAAAATCTGGTGGAGCTGGCGGAGGGATTTGAACCCCCGACCCTCTGATTACAAATCAGATGCTCTACCAGCTGAGCTACGCCAGCGCTGCTCAAACCGCACAAGAATAGCAGATTAGGCACAGGAATTGCAAGGGGCCCAAGGACGAAATCAGGCGCAATGCGAAAGCCGACTCTGTGGAAATAGAGGCACAAATCGTTCGTGCGTCACAGACACACATCCATATGATACTAAATACGTTAGGCTAGAACTACCGGTTCCCTTGCTGCAAGGAATCCACAGCTTTCCACCGCTCTTTTCACTTCGATTCCCGGTGGACAGCATTTCTTCCCGGTCGGGCCGGGATGAAATGCGACAATAGCGCAAGTTCACATGAGCAACAAACAAAAGCTGGTCGCAGCGGGCGCATGCGTTCTCATCGTTCTCGGACTTCTGCTCGGTTACTCGTACCGGAGTTCTCGGGACTCAGGAGCAGGCCGGGCCGAGCTGTTTTCGCTCGTGCCAACCAATGGAAACGTCGCGGTGTTTCTGGATCTATCGGCGCTACATACTTCGCCGTTTTTGGGGCAGCTCCTCGGGCTCGCGCCGCAACCAGCTCCCGACAGCGACTACCTCCAATTTTTGCAAGCCACCGGCTTCAATTACGAACGCGATCTGGACCGGGTGGCGATCTCGATCGACCGGCAACCGCAATCACAAACAGTGTTTGCCATCGCTGAAGGGCGGTTTGACCGGACAAAGATTGAGAACTATGGGGCGCAATTCGGCGCCCTCAAAACCGCGGATGGAAGAACCATCTACGCGGTTCCAATGGATCATTCGGCGCGCAAAGTATATTTCACGTTCCTCCGTGACGATCGCGTTGCATGGGCGAATGACTCGACATATTTTTTTCAGCCCGCGGCGAGGGCATCCTCTGCGGACTGGCGGGAGCACTTCTCGCGGGTGGCGGGGATACCGATTTTCGTGATCCTGCGGCAAGATGCTGGGGCCGTGAACGCGCTCGCGGAAGCGCCTGGAGGGCTGCGTTCGCCTCAACTCGCCACGTTACTCAGCCAATTGCAGTGGATATCGATCGGTGGCAAGCCCGAGGGAAACCTGCTGCGAGTCGTCGCCGATGGCGAGGCGGCCAACGAAAACACGGTTCATCAACTCAAAGAACTCCTCGGCGGACTGGTGGCCATGGCGCAGATGGGGCTGAATGACGTGAAACTGCGCAAGCAGTTGGATCCGGATTTGCGGCAGGGCTACCTGGACTTGTTGAATTCGGCGGAGATCCAGCAACTGGACCGGGGCACGAGCAAATCGGTGCGAGTAGTTTTTGACGTCACGCCGAAGTTATTAGAGGGTGCGACGCGCAACGCACGCACAGGGCCGGCGGGGGCAAGCGCACACGCACGCTAGTCTGACGTTGCATTCCAACAACGAAAGCGCTGGCTTGAAGGCCAGCGCTACAAAACACGATTCAGATTGAGTAGAGAGGAAACGCCAGGATCAGTCGCCGCCGACGGGCGTGGTCTTCATGTAGCGCCACGGATTCACGGGCGCGTTATTGACGCGCACTTCATAGTGCACGTGCGGACCAGTGGAACGGCCACTGATTCCCGTGAAGCCAATCACTTCGCCTCGTTTCACGTGTGCACCGGACATCACACTGAAGGACGAAAGGTGCGCGTAAAAAGTGGTGATGCCGAAACCATGGTCTACGATGACGAGGCGTCCGTAGCCGCTGTGGTTTTCCGCGACGGAGACTACGCCATCCGCGGTCACGTGTACCGGCGCGCCGTAATCGGCGCTCACATCGACGCCAGTGTGGAACGCGCCTTCACCCGAGAAGGGATCGAGCCGCTCGCCGAAACTGTCGGAGATGTGCCCCATGACAGGCCAAATCGAAGGCGTGTAGTTGGATTCGGCAAACGCCATCGCTGGCAGCAGGCGAAGGCCCGAGGAAGCACTTGCGATAACGAAAGCATTGCGCTTGAGGAAAGAATACTGTTCCACGGAGCGATCGAAGGCGTCTTCCGGAGTGACCGAACTGTCTGTCTGGTCGAAAGCAGCCGGATGATAGCGCAACACACCGTACGTCATGGCTACTTCGGTGGCCAGAGACTGCAAGGAATCAAGGCGCTGGTTGGTGTCTTTCACGCTCGACTGGAGGTCGCGATACTGTTTCTTGAGGGTTTCCTGGTCGTGGCGCAGCGCGTTGTAATTACCGACTTTCCAGAGCATGCGGCTGTAGGAACCAATCGCGGCGACAACGGTAATGCTGCCGATGATCGCGAGCGCAGCTAGCCCGTGCAGAACGTAAGCGGGCACAATCATCTTGCGCAGCTTCCCGGGCGTTGAAGCAATATAAAATGTGTAATTCTTGCTGCTAATCATTGGCCCCTCAGGCCATGCTTGTGCTTAAGAGCCTTGCTAAACTGAAGTGCGGTTCCGTCGTTCCCTGTGCCCGCACATATCGAAGACCAATTCAGGTGTGAACCGTGAGCCTTGGTTCGTAATGGGAATATTAAAATTTGTAACACGGAGAGTCAACCCTGTATTTTCCGTTTTTGGGACAGCTGAGGGAAAACTGTCCCCTGTCCGCCGGGCCAGTCTGCGCTAGGATGGCCAGAATGAACAAATTGCACAACGAGAACGATTTGATCCGCCGCATCGAAAAAATGTTCGATGGGCCGAAATCCAAAGCGCTTCGCTTGGGCCTAGGGGATGACGCGGCGCTTTGGCAGCCGCGCCCTGGGCATGAAACGGTCTTGACGAGCGACTGGTTCCTAGAGGATTCCCACTTTTTTCGCGAGAAGCATCCTGCAGATTCGGTAGGGTGGAAATGCTTAGCGCGCGCGGTAAGCGATATTGCGGCGATGGGCGGAAATCCGCGTTGTTTTCTGTTAAGCCTGGCGCTGCCGGTGGAGCTGGCCGGGAAATGGTTGGGTGGCTTTTTGCTAGGGTTACGCCGTGCTTCCAGGGCGCTGAGATGTGAGTTGGCCGGCGGCGATACGACACGCCGGGACAAGGTCCTGATCAGCATCACAGTGCTTGGCGAGATTCGGCAGGGCCGCGCATTGCTGCGATCGGGAGCACACGTCGGCGATGCGATCTACGTGAGCGGCAGCTTAGGCGCGGCGGAGGCCGGGTTGCGGGAACTGAACGAGCGGAAGGGCATAGCGGCGCCCACGAACAGTGCCTTGCGCAAGCATCTGTATCCGGAGCCGCGGCTCGCGTTGGGCCGGTGGCTGGCGGAGCAGCAGCTGGCGACGGCTGCAATGGACTTGTCCGACGGGCTGTCCTCGGACCTTCCTCGTCTGTGCGCTGCGAGCGGAGTGGGGGCCCGACTGGATCTCGCGGCGTTGCCGATCCATGCGAGCGTCACGACGCGGCAGGCACAGGCGCTTGCCCTGCATGGCGGTGACGATTACGAACTGCTGTTTACGGTGGCAAGGAGGAACATCGCGAAGATTCCGGCCCACTTCGAGGGACTACTGCTCACTAACGTCGGCGAGATTACGCGGAGAATGCGGATGGTGGTGAACGATGCGGGAAAGTTGCGGAACCTCGAAGCGGGCGGGTGGGACCCGTTTCGAAGGTGAGCGCGACGCAACTACTGTTGTTGCGTAGTGGTGGATGAGGGCGGAGTCGTAGCGGGCGCCGCAGCGGGAATCGGAGTCGGCTTCGGTTTTGCACTGGGAGCTTCGTCTTCGGGAGCGGTGTCGGGAACGTCGGTGTGGACGTGATGCTCCTCGGCCTGAATCTCGAGGGGCACCACGTTTGCAAATTCCACCGCGGGCATAGTGCCCATGCCCTTCTCGATGAACTCCATCCAAACGGGAAGCGCGGCTTGCGCACCGGTCTCGCGCTTGCCCAGCGAAATCTGTTTATCGTCGAACCCTATCCACACGCCTGCGGTGATTTGCGCGGTGAAACCGATGAACCACGCGTCAGTGAAATCCTGCGTGGTACCGGTTTTGCCTCCAGCGGGCCGGCCGATGTTTTTCGCCTTAATGGCAGTGCCGAACTGCACTACATCCATGAGCATAGCGGTCATGGTGCGAGCGGTTTCGGGCGAGAGCACATCGTGAACTTCCGGATGGGCTTCTTCGAGTAACGCGCCATCGTAACTGGTCACGCGACGAATCATGTGTGGATCGATGCGAATGCCATCGTTGGGATAGACCGTGAAGGCCGAAACGTGTTCGACGAGTTTCATGTCGGCGGCGCCGAGGGCCAGCGGAAGATAGGGGGGGAGTAAGGTGCTGATGCCGAAGCGCTTGGCCATCTCGACAACGGAATTGATGCCGACTTTTTCGGCGAGCTTCACGGCCGGGATGTTGCGTGACCCGGCGAGAGCGCGGCGCAACGTGATGGTCCCTTCGAATTTCTCATCGTAGTTATGGGGCGAATAGGGCTTGCCGCCGCTAATCACCGTGAAGGGCAGGTCGACAATCGTGTCGAAAGGCGATGCGCCTTTTTCCACAGCCGTGGAATACACATAAGGCTTGAAGGAGCTGCCGACTTGGCGCACGGCTTGCGTGGCGCGGTTGAACTTCGAATCCTCGAAACTGTAGCCGCCCACCATGGCTTTGATCTCGCCGGTGGGGTTGTCGATGGCGATCATAGCGGCTTGGGGAGCGGGTTGTTGTTCAAGTTGCACGCGGGCAGTGGTTTCGCGCAACTCTTGGATTGAGAATTGCGCGAGATCCCCAGCGGAGAGTATGGCGCTGGGCTTCTTCTCGCCGGTCCAGGCCAGTTCGGACGGTGAAAGAATCGCGCGGTAGGGACCGATCTTGATGGTGGCGCTTTTATCGTCGACAGCTAGGATCAGGCCAGTGACGTAGCTTCCCTTTTCGATGGGATGGCGCCAGTCGTCGTCCTCGTATGTGTCAAGCTTGCCGAGATTGTCTTTCAAAACGTTGGGTAACTTGCCGCGCCAACCGTGGCGCCGATCGTAGGTGTGCAAGCCGTCGCGGATAGACTGGTTGGCGGCGCGCTGCATCTGGATGTTCAGAGTGGTGTAAACACGCAGGCCACGTTCGTGCACAGCTTCGGTGCCGTAGGTGGTCTCGAGATACTTGCGAATGTCTTCAAAGAAGTAAGGAGCGAGATCGTTTCGCGGATACTGGAGGTGCAGGCCTAGCGGAGATTTCTTGGCGGCATCTTCTTCGGCCGGCGTGATTTTGCCCTCTTCCATCATCTGGTGAAGAACGAGATTGCGGCGGGAGAGCGCCCGGGCAGGATCGGCAAGCGGCGAGTAGATTGGCCCGCGAATCATTCCGGCGAGAAGCGCGGCTTGCTGAAGATTCAGATCGGTGACCGGTTTGCCGAAATAGAACTGCGCGGCGGAGGCAAAGCCGTAGTTGCCGTGCGCCAAATAAACCTGGTTGGCATACATGGTGAAGATTTGCGGTTTGGTGTAGCGGCGCTCGATCTGCAGGGCCAGGAGCATTTCCTGGGCTTTGCGGCGGAAGCTGCGCTCGCTGCGGTCGAGAAAGAGATTGCCGGCAAGCTGCATGGTGATGGTGCTGGCGCCTTCGGCTTTGCGATGTTTCAGGATGTTGCGGTAGGCGGCGCCCGCCACGCGGGGAAAGTCCACGCCCCAGTGATCTTCGAAATGTTGGTCCTCAATGGCGGTGACGGCGCTGTAGAGAACCTTGGGTACCTGCTCCCAGGTCATCAGGATGCGCCGCTGCAAGGCAAAACTACCGACGAGCTGACCGTCGTCCGCGTAAATTTCCGTGACCACGTTGGGGCGATAGGTTTCCAGTTGGCGAATTTCGGGCAGATCGCTTTCGTAAACGAAGAGCAGACCGGCGGCGGCGCCCAGCGCGATCGAACAGAGAAGCAAGAAAGCAAGCGCGACGCGATCGATCAATTTCCAACCGCGCAGCCGCAATGTGATGGGAGGAAGCGAAAGCATCCGATACCTATTCTAGCGCAGAACGAAATCCGGCCAACTGGAGTCGGAAAGTAAAATTTGTTTTTTGGCAACAGCAGAGCTGGCTTGACCTAGCAATCGTTGGATAGAAATATGATACTTACGTGTAGCGTTAACTGCTCCAGAAAGAGCCTTTCAATGGTCCTCCTGCTGTTTGTCCTCTCTTTTGGTTTGGCACTTGGTGTTTCCTGGGGAATGGGTCGCATCTGCCGGCAGGTGTCAGAACCATTTTTGTGCCGGTTTTTCGCGCAACAACCCAGCCTGCTGGCGGCGAAGTACCTGCAATTCATCGTGATTGTTGTCGGAGTTATCAGCGGCACACGAATCCGGCTGCTGGAAGACTACGCCGGCGCGCCATCGTGGAATCAGCCGGAGTTGGCGCAGCAATTGACGCCAGAGTTCTGGGCCGTAGTGCTATATCACACGTTCATTGATGCGCTGCTGGGAATTCTCTGGCTTTTGATCGTGCTCGCATTCCTTGTGGGCATGACGTACTTCTTGGCGCGACGATCTAACCTGAGGCGGCTGCTCTCGGAACGCGAGCGTGAGCGGATGGCACCGGCGGAAAACACGCAACAGGCCACGCCTGCGCGGCGCATGCTGGAGTAGAACCGTTCCCTCTAGGGCACCCTGTTCAATTTCTCACTCTGGATCGTCGTCGAGCGTAGACTCCGCCGGCATATCAATGTGAGTCCGCCCGGCCTTATGTTGTTGCCGTCTTCTGGTAATAGCGTTCGCCGGCGCAGGCGCGGCAGAGGATGCGGCCATCTTTGACAACTTCGCGCTTGAAGTTGATGCCTTCTCCGCATTGCGCGCAGACCACGCGCGGGCCTTTGAAGCCGGGAAGATCTTCGGGCTGAACTTCGACTCTTACCCACTCCTTCGAAAAAAGGACCTCGTCGGGAAGCTGCGCGTACGCCTTCTGCTGGCACTCTTCCCTCGGCAAGTCCGGGAACATTTCCTTCGCGGCTTGCTTCGAAGATTCTTTGGCGGCGATGCGGACGGCGCGGCCGGTTTGCAGATCGCAGAAGGTGGCGGCGACTTTGCCCCAGTCGCGAAACTTCAGAGCGCGTTTGCCCAGGCGGCAATTGGCAACGAGCGCGACGGCATCGGTGACGCAGCGATCGATTTCGACATAGGTGACCAGACGTTTGCGGTCGGCGATGGGGTCGTCGATACCGAGCTCCTTGATTCCGCACATCGCTAGGCGCACGCCGAGGACCTGGCCGGCGCAGATGTGGCCGTGGGCGACGGCGGCAAGCTCGAGGTACTCGGGGAGAGTGTTCATGGATTGTCGGTTCGATGGATGGCTTTGTGATGCGTCTTACGTTGAGATCCTTCGCCGCAAACTGCGCGGCTCAGGATGACAGGTAAGGGGAGTTGGCGCAAGCGACGGGGGTGCGCGGGCGTGGGATGGTCGAGGGCGGGCACCGAGCTCCCGCTGACCGATTCGTACCAAGGATTGAGTTGAGAGGCGAGAGCAGAGCCCTCGCACTCCAAATCAGGCGTGGGACTTTTCCGGGGCGGCCCAGGGGTGGGGCTGACGCGATTCCTGAAAAGAGAACAGGGTCATGAGTAGCGCCAGTAGCAGCATGGCGCAGTCTTCGAGAATCTTCTTGATGCTAACGGGCTCAGCCACCGCGAAGCAGCCGCAGTTGATGTTCATGTGGAGCAGATACGCGCGAGTGACGCCGAAAACAAACCCGGCAAGAAGGAACGTGGCAATGGTGCCCCAAATCTGCAACCGCCAGCCAATCAGAAGCAGCAAACCCAAAAGGATTTCAGCGAAGGGCAGGGTATGGGACACGAAGTTAACCCCCGCCGGTGGCAGCAACTTATATGAGTCGACCTGGAAACCAAAGTTCGAAAGATTGGCGGCGATGGAGAACTTCAACATCGGCAACGGCCAATAAAAGTGATTCGGCAGGAAGGTCTTGGAGTAGCCGGCATACAGAAAAATGGGACCAAGGACGAGCCGGCCGAGCCAGATGACGATGCGGCGGAAGTTCAAGGGGGCAGACTCCATCATAAAGTCTCCGCGGAACTACTTGGCAACCTGATCGAGCAACGTCTTCAGCACATCGTAGCTGACATAGCCGACAATAGGATACGACTGGCCGTCTTTCGTGCGAATAATCGAGGTGGGGGTCTGGTTCACCGGCACCGCCTGGCCAAGCTGCAGGTCTTTCTGAATGAGCGGCTCCAGCGCTTTGCTGTCTACGATCGCCTGCACTTTTTTCATGTCCGCCGGGCTCAAGGCGAACGCGACGATTCCCTTCACGTCGCCATTCTGTTCCCAGCGCTCCTGGTTCTGGAACAACGCCTGTTCGACCACGTCGCACTTGCCGATATGCGCGGCGGCGCGCGAGTAGCTTGCGGCAACGCGGGAATACGCGTGCATCTGCAGCGGAAAGTCGCGATGCACAACGTAGACTTTGTTCGTGTTGACGTAATTGTCCATCACACGCTGGGTGGTCGTGGTGAAAAGCTGCTTGCATGCCGGGCACTGGAAGTCGCTGTAAATTTCCATGACCACCGCTGCGTTCTTGTTGCCAAAGGCCTTGTTCGGGTCAATGTCATTCACGCCGTCGACAGAGATGGTGGCCACGTTGACTTGGGGGGTAGCCGGGGCTGAGGAGGAGGCCGACTTCGCGGTAAGAGACTTCTTTGTGCCCGTGGTTTGCGTCTGGGGAGCAGCCATAACGATCAAAGTGCAACTCAGGCCGAGCGCCAGAGCAGCAGCTAAGGCAAGGGTCAAGCGGCGATTCACGAAGTCCTCCAAGGCAAGGTGTGGAAGTGGATCAAAAACCTGGCCAGAGTATAACAGGTTCGGCAGGTGCAAAGATTCGGCAACTCTTCGGCGTGACACGAATCGAACGCTAGAGCCTGAATGGGGCGGCCAGGCATTGAGGTCTTGGTGGCGCCCCCGGGGACGGAAGGCGCTGACAGGTTAGTTGGCGTGAAGAGGGAGGAGGTTGTCCGGAAGGGGGCGAGAGAGTGTGGCGATGGTGTGGAGGCGGAACTAAAGCCAAGAGGAGCAGCACATTACAGTCAATATCAAATATCTTGACAATACAACGCTCAAGTTGTATAGTGGGCAGGATTTTTGAGGGCAAGAGCGCGCAGCTAGCCCTCACTTCGCTAGTTTGGATAGGCTGAACGAGGGGCGCGGTTACTCCGACCACTCCGATATCTTCAGGGTAGCCTGCAACGGATTTCAGCGGAACAGTAAAGGAAGGTAGACATGAGCAAGATCATTGGGATCGACCTGGGAACCACGAACTCGGTTGTGGCCGTGATGCAAGGGGGCGAACCGGTCGTGATCCCGAACCAGGAAGGGACGCGCACCACCCCTTCCGTCGTCGCCATCACCAAGAGCGGCGAGCGGCTGGTCGGCCAAGTGGCCAAGCGCCAGGCGGTAACTAACCCGGAGAACACGGTGTATTCGATCAAGCGCTTTATGGGGCGGCGGTATGACGAAGTTGGGGAGGAAACAAAGCGAGTACCCTACAAGGTTGTAAAGGGCAGCCACGACGACGCCCGCGTGGAGATCGCTGGCAAGGTGTACAGCCCGCCGGAAATCTCTGCGATGATCCTCACCAAGCTGAAGAATGCCGCCGAGGATTTCCTTGGGGAAAAAGTGACCAAAGCGGTCATCACGGTACCGGCGTACTTCAATGACGCGCAACGGCAAGCCACCAAGCAGGCCGGCGAAATCGCGGGTCTGGAAGTGCAGCGCATTATCAACGAGCCGACGGCGGCCGCGCTGGCGTATGGCCTGGAAAAGAAGAGCGACGAAACCATCGCCGTGTACGACCTCGGCGGCGGCACGTTCGACATTTCCGTTCTGGAAGTCGGCAGCGGCGTCGTAGAAGTGAAGTCGACCAACGGCGATACGCACCTGGGCGGTGACGACATCGACCAGCGTATCGTGGATTGGCTCATTGACGAGTTCAAGAAAGAGCACGGCATCGACCTCGGCAAAGACAAGATGGCGTTGCAACGGCTAAAAGAAGCCGCCGAAAAAGCCAAGATCGAGCTGTCGCAGATGATGGAAACAGAGATCAATTTGCCCTTCATCACCGCGGGAGCGAGCGGGCCGATTCACATGCAGCAAAAGCTCACGCGCGTGCGTTTGGAGCAGTTGATGAACCCGCTGCTCGAGCGGTCCATGGGCCCGGTGAAACAGGCGCTGGAAGACGCGAAGCTTTCGCCGAGCGACATCAAGGAAGTGGTGCTGGTCGGCGGTTCGACGCGTATTCCGAAGGTGCAGAGCCTGGTGAGCCAGTTCTTTGGCGGCAAGGAATTGCACAAAGGTGTGAACCCCGACGAAGTCGTGGCGGTTGGCGCGGCGATTCAGGGCGCGGTGCTGGCGGGCGAGGTGAAAGACATCCTGCTGCTCGACGTGACCCCGCTGTCGCTGGGCGTGGAAACGCTGGGCGGCGTGATGACCGTACAGATTCCGCGCAACACAACGATCCCGACGCGCAAGGTCGAGACGTATTCGACTGCTTCGGACAACCAACCGGGCGTGGAAATCCATGTCCTGCAGGGCGAGCGCAAGTTCGCGAAGGACAACCGCTCGCTCGGCACGTTCAAGCTGGACGGCATTCCGCCGGCACCGCGTGGAATTCCGCAGATTGAAGTGACCTTCGACATCGACGCGAACGGCATTCTGAACGTGAGCGCGAAGGACAAGGCCACCAACAAGGAGCAGAAGATCACCATCACCGCTTCGACCGGTTTGACCAAGGACGAAGCGGAAAAGATGCGCACGGAAGCCGAATCGCACGCCGAAGAGGATCGCCGGCGCATGGAAGAGGTGGAAGCGCGCAACCGGTTGGACGGCATCGTGTACCAGGCCGAGAAGACCATCCGCGAAAACCGCGACAAGCTGGCCGAAAGTGACGTGAAGGCGGCCGAAGAAGCACTGCAGGAAGCCAAGAACGCCATGAATGACGGCGGTGTGGCCCGGCTGCGCTCGGCGACCGAAGGCGTCGAAAAGACGCTGCACAAGATGGCCGAGGAGTTGTACAAGAAGCAGCAGGCTGCGGGCGGCGAACAAGCCGGCGCGGCAGGCGCTGGTGCTGGTGCGGCTCAGGGCCCTGCGAGCGGCGGACAACAAGGCGGACACAAGCCCGGCGACGTGATTGACGCCGAGTACGTGGACGTCGACGACAGCAAGAAGCCGAACTAATCGGCGACAACAGATGTGAGAAACGGTTGGGGGTCCGGGCATTGCGCTTCAGGACCCCCAATGCACGAACGGGCGGGGAGTTAAGCGAAGGCAAATCATGCCGGCGAATCCAAAACACGAGTATTACGAAACTCTGGGCGTGCCGCGCAAAGCGACCGCAAAAGACATTCGCACTGCGTTTCGGAAGCTCGCGCGCAAGTATCACCCCGATTTGAATCCCGGCGACAAGGCTGCGGAAGAAAAGTTCAAGGAACTTCAGGAAGCGTACGACGTTCTGTCGGATACAAAAAAGCGGCAGATGTACGACCAGTACGGCTTCTACAGCGACAACGTGCCGACCGGAGATTACGGGCCGCATCCGGAGGACGGCGGGCAGAACGTCAATTTCGATTTCGGCGGGTTTGATTTTGGAGGCGGAGGCGGGGCGCAAGGCGGCGGTACAGGCTCTTCGTTCCGCGATTTGTTCGGGCAGTTTTTCGGCGGCGGACGCCGCGGCACGGCGATGGAGCCGGAGGAAGAGCCCGGCGGAGATCTGGAATACCAGATCGAGATTGATTTTTGGGATGCGGTGCGCGGCGCGGTGAAGAAGCTGCAGGTGACACGACTGGATTCCTGCGAAAACTGTCACGGCACCGGAGCGGTGGGAACTCCGCAGACTTGTCCGACCTGCAATGGCACGGGTTCGATTCAGCAGACGGCCGGGAAGATGCGGTTCAACGTGCCCTGCACTCGCTGCGGTGGCACCGGCAAGTTGCGGACGCCCTGCCCGGTATGCGGCGGAGAAGGACGCGTGCGCAAGACCGAAACGATTGACGTACGCATCCCGGCGGGCGTAGACAACGGCGGGCGCGTGCGCGTTCCAGGCAAAGGGAATGCGGGAACGATGGGCGCGCCGGCGGGCGACTTGTACTTGCGCGTGGTGGTTCGGCCACATGCGTTCTTCGAACGCCGCGGCAACGATTTGTACACCAAGGTGCCGGTGACGGTGCCGGAGGCGTCGCTGGGGGCAAAGATTGAAGTGCCCACGATCGATGGACGGTCGTTGGTGCGCATTCCGCCCGGGACCAGCAGCGGGAAAAACCTGCGGCTGAAAGAAAAAGGCGTGCCGAGCGTGCGGAAGGGCGCGCGGGGCGATCAGTACGTCGAGATTGAAGTGATTGTGCCGGAGCCGACCGACGAACGCGTGCGCAATCTCATGAAGGAACTGGAAGATGTTGCGCCGGCCGATCCTCGGAAAGATCTTTTTGCGAAGGCGGGAGTTTAGTTATGCCGCCGAAAGCGAGAAAACGAGCCAAAGCGGGATACATGATCAGCGCGGTTGCGGAGTTGTATCAACTGCACCCGCAAACATTGCGCTTGTACGAGCGCGTGGGACTACTGAAGCCGTCCCGGTCGCAGGGAAACACCCGGCTTTACACGGACTCGGATCTCGAGCGACTGGAAGTGATTCTCACGCTGGCGCGCGACATGGGCGTGAATCTGGCGGGGATCGAGATCATCTTGAATATGCGGGAGAAGATGATCGAGATGGAACGGCAGATGGGCGAGTTCGCGCAAGTGGTGCAGCAGGAATTGTCGCGCATGGCGACTCGGACGGATGAGCATCGCGCGAAGAACGCGATTGTGCGCGTGGGACCGCGCAACGCACGATAAAAGTTATAAGGCGACAGATTGGTTCACCGGCTCCGCACAGTGCGGAGCTTTTTTCGTTTGTGCACAGATTTCCGCAGCGGGCGTCATTGTGGGGAGTTACAGGCGGTCGTATGATGAAACTTGTAGAGGCGAAGAATCGTCCGGCTTGAGTTGCGTTGTGACCGTAAAAGCGGCGATAAATCGCCGCACTCCAAAGGGATTATGGCCAGAGAAGATTGTCCGCAGTGCCGGGGAACCGGATGGAAGATGATTGCGCGGGAAGGCAGCACGCCGGGCCGCGTTGCGGTTCCGTGCGAATGCGGGATGGAAGAGCGCGCGGAAAGGGTGATGGAGCGGGCGCGCATCCCGAAGCGCTACGAGCACTGCGACTTCGAAAGCTACGCGACGGATCTGGCGGACGGACGGACCTGGACGACGCAGCACGAGCAATCGTTGAAACAGGGGAAATTGCTGGCGCAGGGATTTGTGCGCGACTATCCAGCGACGGAAAAAGGATTGTTACTGATGGGCCCGTCGGGCGTGGGGAAGACGCATCTCGCAGTGGCGGCGCTGAAGGAATTGATCCGACGTGGGCATAGCGGCTTGTTCTGCGATTACCGGGAACTGCTCAAGGAGATTCAGGCCAGTTACAATCCGGCGAGCGAATCGACGGAGATGGGGATTCTGGAACCGATTCGTACCGTGGAATTACTTGTGCTCGACGACTTAGGCGCGAGCAAGCCTTCGGCGTGGGTGCTCGATATCATCGGACTGGTGTTGAATGCGCGCTACAACGAAAAGCGCATGACTATTTTGACCACGAACTATTTTGATGAGTCCGAATCACCTGCACCGGCCGCAAAGTTGCCGGAAGGCAGGCGGGTCGTCGTAAAGGAAGACACGCTCGGCGACCGGATCGGTGCGCGCATGCGTTCACGACTATTCGAAATGTGCCGGACGGTGGAAGTAAACGCCCCGGACTTCCGCCGCGAAGCGCGTCAAGCCGGCCGCGCAAGAGCATAATCCAAACAAGGATGATCCTGTCCGAAAACCCGCCTTCCAATCACCGAATTATGACTTTCGTTTGATTGACACACCCGCAAGGCGGCGGGTATCCTTTCCAGAGTGTTGTGGATGTGGCGCGACCCGCACTCGACGCGGCATCCAAATGAAAGCGACCGAGTTACTGCGAAGCAGTTCAGCACTGACCTGCCCCGTTGTAACCCTCCTTGCTTTACCCCGGTAGGGATTCCGCAAGGATTGACACGACCAAACACAGGGATACAAGTCCCGGAGGCGACGTAACCATGACTTCATTCGATAACGAAAACCCCGTATCGTCCGCAGCAGCAGCGGCCGCACCTGAAGCAGAGACTCCCCACAAGCCGGAAGAAGTGAACGCGACGGAAGCGCACGCTGGCGAGAGCCACGCGCCTGCACAGGAGGGTGCCCAGGCACCCGCTCCCAAGCCGGTGAAGGCGGAAGAAGCTCACGCCGCGGCGGAAGCTCAGGCGAAAACTGCTTCGGCAGACGCGGAGGCTGCCGCAGCAGCCGAAGAGGCTGCCGGCGCAGAAGAGATGAGCAAGCTCATCGAGCAATACGGCGAGCCGCAAGAAGCCGCTGCGCAAAACGAGATTATCGAAGTCAAAGTCGTCGCTTACACAGAACAGGGCGTGGTGGTGGATCTCGGCGGCAAAACCGAGGGACTCATTCCGGCGTCGGAGTTCACCGAAACGGAAATTCCGCGCCCCGATCCGAATGCCACCATCGAAGTGCAGCGCACCGGCGAACACAAAGACAGCTTCGTCATCGTGTCGTACCAGAAGGTGCTGCGCCGCCGCACCTGGGAAAAGATCGAAGCACAGTACAAGGCCAAGGAAACCATCACGGCGAAAGTTGTGGACCGCATCAAGGGCGGTCTGGTGGTGGATATCGGCGTGCGTGCGTTTCTGCCCGGCTCGCAGTATGACTTGCGGCCGACGGCAAATCTCGACGGCTTAATGGGCCAGACCGTCGAGGTACGCATCACCAAACTGAATCGCCGCCGCGGCAACGTGGTGGTTAGCCGCCGCGCGCTGCTCGAAGAAACGCTGCACGCCAAGCGCGCTGAATTGATGGAGAAGCTCGGGGAGGGGCAGGTTGTTCACGGTACCGTGAAGAACGTCACCGACTACGGCGCATTCGTGGACATTGGCGGCGTGGATGGCTTGCTGCACTTGACTGACATGACCTGGGGCCGAGTACGCCATCCGAGCGACGTGCTGAAGCCGGAGCAGGAAGTCGATGTGATCATCCTGAAGTTCGACAAGGACAAGCAGCGCGTTTCGCTCGGCCTGAAGCAGTTGACCAAGGACCCGTGGGTTGACGCGGCGGAGCGTTATCCTGCCGGCGGCAAGTACAAGGGCAAGGTTGCCGGCGTGGTGGATTATGGCGCCTTCGTGGAGCTGGAGCCAGGGATTGAAGGCCTCGTCCACGTAACGGAGATGAGCTGGAACAAGAAGCCGACGCATCCCTCGAAGGTCGTTAAGGCCGGAGAAGAAGTCGACGTCGTGGTGCTCGACATCAAGCCGAGCGACCGGCGCGTTTCGCTGGGCATCAAGCAGGCTCAGCCCGATCCGTGGCTGCTGGTGGCCGAGAAGTATCCCGTGGGAACGGTCGTTACCGGCAAAGTTCGCAACATCGCGGAATTCGGCGCGTTCATCGAGATCGAAGAAGGCTTCGACGGGCTCGTGCACGTGGGCGACGTCAGCTGGACCGGCCGGGTGAAGAACCCGCACGAAGTCTTCAAGAAGGGCGAGCCGATCACGGCGA
>Ga0207761_1000367_pt1 | contig 15946 bp, 12 predicted proteins | sample LuqExpMetageno34_FD_187792 | JGI IMG/M metagenome (GOLD analysis project Ga0207761, IMG submission 187792) | Tropical forest soil microbial communities from Luquillo Experimental Forest, Puerto Rico - Sample 34 (SPAdes) | ecosystem: Environmental > Terrestrial > Soil > Tropical forest ... | reverse complement strand
AAAGGAATCGCTGTGAAGTACCGCAAGGATCGCGTCCAGGAACGTTCAACGAAAGGAGAGCGCCATGCCGACTGACGACCGCGATCGACAACTTGAACGCGCCCTCGCGCGGCTTCTGCGCGCTTCTCCCGACGCGGCTTGCCCGGATGCGGAAATCCTTGCCGCTTATCACGAGCGGACTCTATCGCTAGAAGAGATGGCCGAATGGAAGGACCACATCGCTCTGTGTTCCCGCTGCCAGGAAGCGCTCGGGTTGATCGAAGAAAGCGAGAAGGCGCTGGCGGATCCAAAAGAGCCGGAGGTCGCGGTCTTTCAGAGCCTGGGAGCGTGGGCAGCGCCGAAAACTCAAGCGTTACCATGGCAAGCCGCCGATCACCTGAAGCTCGATGCGGCCGCGCCTCGAGCCGAAGGCGCTCCCGTTCCGATGCCGACGAAGCGTCCTCCGCGGCTCAATTGGCGCTGGGTGGTGCCGGTAGGCGCTCTCGCGGCCGCGGTGATCATCTGGGTCGGCGTGCGCGACCTGCAAATTGCGAAGAACGCGGCAGAGCAAAAGGTCCAGAGCGCGCAGAACCGCGAAGCGCCGGTGCTCGCTCCTTCACCGTCACTCCCGGCTCGTTCCGCGACACCCACGTCTGACGGTACGGAGCTGCGCAAGGATTCTTCTGTCCCGAAGATTTCGGTCCCGCAGAGCCCGGCCAGTCGCGTGCCGGCAGCTCCGACTGCAGGTCAGGCGCAAAAGGAAGAGCAGGTGGCGGGGGATCGAGCGGCCACGATTGAGAAGTCGGCACCGAGCCTGCAGGCCTACCAACGAAGTGAATCTCCCGAGGCAGTGCCGAAACCACACGCGGCTCAGCCCTCCGCGATGGTGGCAGAAAACGAAATGAAGAAAAGTCACGCTGCCGAAGTCGCTCCTGGCCCACCGGCGGCTGTCGGCGGCGCGGCTGGCGCGCCGGCAAACAAACCGGGCGCAGCGGACAAGCTGGAACCGCCGGGAGTGGGCGAGACCGCCGCGGTGACCGCGCCGGTGCCTGCCCGCAACACCAGCCAGTCGGATCTTCAAATGGCCGTGCGCGATTCGAAGGACCTGCTGCGTCGGGCAGCCGAGGATCACCGCCTGATTGTGGCGCCCGGCCAGAAACATGTATGGCGCGTGGGTGAAGGAGGTTCAATTTTACACAGCACGGACGGCGGCAAGACGTGGAAAAAACAAAACAGCGGAGTGACCGTTGATTTGACTGCAGGCTCCGCGGCTTCCGACAAGGTGGCCTGGATTGCGGGAAGGAACGGAGCCTTGCTGCTCACAACCGACAGTGGCAAGCACTGGAAACCCATCACGACGCCAATCACGGGAGATTTAGGCGGCGTGCATGCCGCGGACCGAACGCATGCCTCCATCTGGGATGTGTCAAACCGCAAGAGCTTTGAGACCAGCGACGGGGGCGAAACCTGGAAGCCCTCTGCCAACGAATAACCGCCGCTGCAAGAAATTCCGCCAGCTGCGTTCTAAGGAGAGAAGGCCAATTCGCATTGAGGAGATTCGCATGAAGAACCCGGCTTTAGGAAAAAACATCGCGCCAAGATGGATGGCGGCGACGGCAGCGGTCGCCCTTGCGGGCGCAGCGGCGTTCGTGCCGTCCTACGAAGCGGAAAAGAAAACCGAGGCACAGGAAAAAAACTCCGTCCAATCGAGCTCGAGCGATCAGAGTACGACGTTGCATGATCAGACGGACCTGTCGGTCGCCGTCTACAATTCGAACATTGCCCTGGTGCGTGATGTGCGCCAGTTGCAGTTGCCGAGCGGTTCCTTCCGGCTGAAGTTCATGGACATTGCCGCCACGGTCAACCCCGCGACGGTTCATTTTCGCTCGCTGACGGAACCGGACAAGGTCGGCGTCGTTGAACAGAACTACGAATACGATCTTCTCGAACCGAACAAGCTGCTGAACAAATACGTGGGAAAAGAGGTCACCATCGTCCGCAGTTACATGGAGAACAACACAACGAAGCACGAAGAAATCAAGGCGACGCTGCTGGCCAACAACAACGGCCCGGTCTGGAAAATCGGCAACGACATCGTGACGGGCCTGTTCGGCGAAAGCTACCGCTTTCCCGAAGTGCCGCCGAATCTTTACGACCGGCCGACACTGCTGATGTCGCTCGAAAATTCCGGCTCACGCAAGCAGACGATTGAAACCTCGTACCTCGCGAACAATCTGTCCTGGAATGCGGACTATGTTTTGACCGTCGGGCGGGACGACAAGGCGGCCGATATGGATGGTTGGGTGACGCTGGTCAACAATTCCGGCACGGCTTTTCACAACGCCAAGCTGCAACTGGTTGCGGGCGATCTAAACCGTCTCCCGGCGAGGGAACAATACCGCGCGATGGACGCGATGGCGAAGGCTCAAGCGGCTCCAGCCGCGCCTCAATTCCAGCAAGAGAATTTCAGCGAGTATCACCTTTATTCCCTGCAGCGCCGCACTTCGCTTGAGGACAAGGAAACCAAGCAGATCAGCTTGCTCGAAGGCAGCGGCGTACCGGTCGAGAAACTGTTCGTCGTAAACGGTCAGAGTTTCTATTACCGCAACCGGCAGAATCCAGGCTCGCCGCTGAAGGACCCGGTGATGGTGTTTTACAAGTTTAAGAACGAAGAGAAAGCCGGTCTGGGCATTCCGCTCCCGGCCGGCAACCTCCGCGTTTATCAAAAGGACACGAAGGGCGGGCTGCTCTTCATCGGGGAAGACCATATCGACCACACCCCCAAGGATGAATTTGTCACCGTGAAAATCGGCAACGCGTTCGACCTGGTCGCTGAGCGCAAGCAGAGCGACTTCAAGAAGATCGCCGACAACGTCTACGAGATGGAATTCGCGATCACGTTACGCAATCACAAAGACACGCCGGTCACCGTTCAGGTAAATGAACCGATCGGAGGCGATTGGGAAATACTTTCGTCCACCTACGAGGCCAAGAAAACCGATGCGTTTGCCGCGCAGTTCAACGTGCCGGTGAAGGCTAACGGCGAGTCCGTTCTGAAGTACCGCATCCGTGCCCGCTGGTAAGAAAGAAAGGGCAATCCCACACTCTTAACCGATGCTGGCCACAAAAATCATTTCCGCGGACTTGTCCTCGAGCGGAGAGCAGTCGAAATTGCCGTAGAGCGCTTCAATCCGGAAGCCGCAGCGTGCCAGCAAATGCTCCACCTCGTAGCGGAAGAAATAACGCAGCGTCCAGGCCATGACCAGGCGCTCCTGCCGGCCATCCCCATGGGTGACACGGAAAATCATCTCCACATCGTTTCGCTGCGAGGCTCGGTGGAAAGTCGCGACGCGCTCGGAAAGCGCCACGTGCCGGCCGCCGGGCATGTCATATTCGGCTAACGGCGACTCTTCAAGGAATTTCGAGTCGTGCATGCGCTCCGCGTCGGTCTGAAAAAAATCGAGAATCAGCCGGCCGCGCCGAGCAAGATGCCTCCGAACGCAATCGAGGCATCGAATCTGGTGCTCAGTCTCGAGTAAATGCTGGAACGGCCGAAAAGGGATCATGACGGAGCGGAATTTTTCGCTCAGGTCGAACCCGGTCATGTCTCCCTGGACGAGATGAACCAATTCCTGCGCTTCTCTCCGCAAGCGGGCGCGCTTTTCCACCGCGCGTTCCAGCATCTTCCGCGAGACGTCCAGTCCCACAACGTGACAGCCCGCTTCCGCGATGGCCATCGTGATCCGGCCGGTGCCGCAGCCGAGTTCGAGCACGGGTTCGCCGTACCGTTTGGCCATCGCGCAGTAGAAGGCAATGTCCTCTGTCCGCCGAACCAGAATCGGCGAATGGTCGTAATACTCGGCAATAAAACTGTCGTATAGCGCAGACGGCTCGGTCATTCGCCCACCACTGCGTCGGCTTCGATTTCGAGGAGCATGTCGGATGAGATCAGACTCCTGACCTCTACCATGGATGTCGCGGGACGAATGTCCTTGAAGAATTCCCCGTGGCCGCGCGCGACCTTCTCCCAATCGGCGATGTTGATGACGAAGATGCGGGTGCGCACGACATCTTTCAGACTTGCGCCGGCTTTTCCGAGGGCTGTTTCGATATTGCGGATGATCTGCACGGTCTGGACATACGGGTCCCCGATGCCGAGGATTTTGCCGTCGGGTCCTGTTGCGGTTGTCCCGGAGACGCTGATGTGGTTCCCGATGCGCACCGCGCGAGAATAGCCGACGATCGGTTCCCAGGGTGTTCCGCTGCTGATGTTTTGTCTTGCCATATTGGCTCCTTGGCTTGGCTCGCTCGGCAACCCGCGTTCCGGCCGCGTGCTAAACTTGAAGTATGGCATAGCGCGGGGCAGCCGTCCGCGCCAGCCTGAGACAAACGAATGCGTTGCCATAACATTCTCGAAGCGGTCGGACGTACGCCGCTGATCCGCCTGAATCGCATCGGAAAAGAGTTGAAGCCGCAAATCTGGGTCAAGGCGGAGATGCTGAATCCCGGCGGTTCGGTGAAAGACCGCATTGGCATCACCATGATTGACCAGGCCGAGAAAAAGGGCCTGCTCAAACCTGGCGGAACGATTATCGAGGGCACCAGCGGAAACACCGGCATGGGGCTGGCGTTGGTGGCGGCCGTGCGGGGCTACAAATGCGTGTTCACGACGACGGACAAGCAATCCAAGGAGAAAGTGGATTTGCTGAAGGCGCTCGGCGCCGAAGTGATTGTCTGCCCTACCGCCGTCGAACCCGAGGATCCGCGAAGCTACTACAGCGTTGCAAAGAAACTCGCTCGCGAAATTCCCAACTCCTACTACCCGAACCAGTACGACAATCCGAGCAATCCGGAAGCTCACTACGCGACCACCGGCCCCGAAATCTGGGAAGACAGCGAGGGCAGAATTACGCACTTCGTCTGCGGAATGGGCACGGGCGGCACAATCAGCGGCGTCGGCAAATTCCTGAAGGAAAAGAATCCTAAGGTCCAGGTCATCGGCGTCGATCCGGAAGGTTCGCTCTATTACGACTTTCACAAAACCGGGAAAGTGGTGAAGGCGCGGACGTACGTCGTCGAAGGTATCGGCGAAGACTTTTTCCCGACCACGATGGAGATGCAGATTCTTGACGACGTGATCCGGGTGAATGACGAAGAATGTTTTGTGGTGGCGCGGCGGCTGGCCAAGATGGAAGGCCTGTTCACCGGTGGCTCAGGAGGCGGTTGCCTTTCCGGCGCGCTGCGTCTGGCCCGGGACCTCGGGCCGAAAGATTACATTGTGGCGCTGCTGCCGGATACCGGGATGCGCTACCTGAGCAAGGTTTACAACGACGAGTGGATGCGTGAACGGGGCTATGTGGAATCGAGCGTGCCCATTACTGCGGCCGAAGTGGTCCACGCGAAACGGGAAGCGGGCAAAGTGCGCGAGTTGGTGATCGCGCGGCCGTACCAGACGGTGTTCCACGCGCTGAAAACCATGCAGGAGCAGGACATTTCGCAGATTCCCGTGTTCGAAGATAATCTGCCGATCGGCACCGTCTATGAAGACCAGATTCTGACGCTCGCGCTCCAGGGCAAGGACCTGCGCAAGCTGGTGGTGCGCGAAGTCATGAGCAAGCCGCTACCGAGGGTGCCAAAGAGCGCTCCGGTCGAGCGAGTCACGTACATTCTCAGCCACGAAAATCCCGCCGTATTTGTCGAGATGGATGAAACCAGGTTCGAGATCCTCACCAAATACGATTTGATGAGCACCGTGGCGAGCTTGATGGAACAAAAACGCTAGCTGCCGACTCGGCGCAGCGCGCTGGTAATACAGGACAGATAGGTGAAAATTCAGGACTTCAACGAAAGGCTGAAGGATTCCATTCTCGTCGCAGACGGCGCGATGGGCTCGATGCTGTACGAGTCCGTCGGCGCCGTGCGGTGCTTCGACGAACTGAACACGCTCGAGCCTGAAGCCGTATTTCGCGTGCACCAGGCCTACATTGAGGCCGGCGCGCAGATGATCGAAACCAATACATTCGGCGCAAACCGCTTCAAGCTCGCGCCACTCGGCCTTGGCGATGAGGTACAGCGCCTGAACAGCCGGGGGGTCAAAATCGCCCGCGAAGCGCGCGAATCCGCGGCGCGCGAGGTCCTGATTGCCGGCTCCATCGGGCCCCTGGGAATCGGCGTCCAGGCGCGCCATCCTGAGCCGGAGCAGATTCTCGCGGTCTTTCGCGAACAGGCACTGGCGCTCGAGGAACGCGGAGTGGACCTCTTCATTCTGGAAACTTTCTCCTACATCGAGGATGTGCTCCTGGCCATTGAGGCCATTCGCTCCTTCTCCTCACTGCCGATCATCGCTCAACTTACCTACTCGGAAGAAGGCACGACCTACGGGGACATCAGCCCCCTTCTCGCGGCAAATATGCTGAAGAACAAGAGCATTCAGGCCATCGGCGCGAACTGCACGCTCGGCCCGCAAGCTCTTTTGCCGATTCTGCAGGAACTCACGCATGCCGGCGCGGCTGCGGTGAGCGGGATGCCGAATGCGGGCTTTCCCAAACGCGAAGGCGACCGCATCGTGTATCCGAAGTCGTCACCCGCTTATTTCGCGGAATTTGCCCGCGAAGCCGCTGCGTTCGGCGTGCGAGTTCTGGGCGGTTGCTGCGGCACAACCCCGGAACACATTCGCGCCATGGTGGAGGCGGTCAAATCGCTGCGTCCCACGCGAGCGCAGTCCGGGGCGGCGGTGGTGGCCAGTGCGCCGCAAGTGGCTCCGAAACTCGAACGCGAGCCGGAAAGCAAATTCTGGAAAAAGCTGCAGCGCAAGGAATTCACCGTTTGCGTCGAAATCGACCCGCCAAAGGGGATTGCGCTCGACCGCGTCTTCGAGCAAGTCGATAAGGTCATGTCGTCAAAAAAGGTTGATGCGATCGACATCAATAGCGGCGCGATGGCACGCGTAGGAATGGACGCGCTCATCGTTGCCGGCGCACTCGAAGCACGCGGCGTCGAAACCGTGCCGCACTTGACCACCCGGGACCAGAACATCATCGGACTTCAAGCCATGTTGCTCGGTGCCTGGACCGTGGGTGGTGTGCGCAACATCCTGGCCATTACGGGTGACCCGCCTTCGGTTGGCGATTACCCGGAAACCAGCGGCGTCTACGAAGTTGATTCCGTCGGATTGACGAAGATTCTGCACCGGCTCAATCAGGGGACGGACTGGGCCGGAAAAACCCTCGGCGGGCAGACGAATTTCACGATTGGGGTGGCGCTGAATCCGGTGGCCGACGATCTCGAAGGCGAAATCGCCCGATTTCATGCGAAAGTCGAGGCCGGAGCGCACTTTGCCATGACCCAACCGCTTTTCGACCCCGCTCACTGGTGCGCGTTCCTTAAAAGGCTCGGCGGCAAGCCCGCGATTCCAGTGCTGATCGGGGTGTGGCCGCTAAACAGCCACAAGCAGGCGATGCGCTTGAATAACGAGGTGCCCGGCATCGTGATTCCCGAAGCGCTTTTGAGATCGCTCGAGGCGGCCGGCGCTTCGGCACGCGAGCGCGGCTTCGAAGTCGCGAGCGAAATGCTCTCGTGGGCTCGCACGGAAATGGCCGGAGCCTATTTGATTCCGCCGTTCAAGCGCTACGAAGAGATTCTGGAAATCCTGTAGGCAGCGCGGATGTGCGATCGCTATTGCGAGCCTGCCGGCAGCTCTACGGGACTCGAAACCTTCGGCAAAATGCTACAGAAGGCGTCAGCCCATGAATCCAGCGGATGATTTCGGGCGGAGTTCTCCCTTGGGCGCGACCGCCCGCGACGGCGGCGTGAACTTCAGTCTTTACTCGCGAAACGCGTCGAGAGTCGAACTGCTCTTTTTTGACCATGAAGACGACGCGAAGCCTTCACGGATCATCCCGATTGATCCGGCCACGAACCGCACCTACCACTACTGGCACGTGTTCGTACCCGGAGCGCAACACGGGCAAATCTATGGCTATCGCGTTTACGGGCCTTTCGAACCGGGTCTCGGTCTGCGCTTTGACAACACCAAGGTTCTCCTTGATCCCTACACGCGCAGTGTAATCGTCCCGCAACATTACAGCCGCGAGGCCGCTTCGCGTCCCGGGGACAACGCTCGATCGGCGATGAAAAGCGTGGTCGTGAATTCAGGTGGATACGACTGGGAAGGGGATAAGCCGCTGCATCGGCCGTCTTCGCGGACGATTATCTATGAGATGCACACGCGTGGATTTACCGTGCATCCGAGCTCGGGCGTGCCCGAGAAAATGAGGGGAACGTACCGCGGGCTCATCGAGAAGATTCCCTACCTCGAACAGCTCGGCATCACCGCGGTCGAATTGCTGCCGGTTTTTCAATTTGACGCGCAGGATGCCCCCATGGGCCTCAGCAACTACTGGGGCTATGCGCCCGTAGCTTTCTTTGCGCCGCATCGGGCGTACAGCTCGCGGCAGGATGAGCTGGGTCCGGTCGACGAGTTTCGCGACATGGTCAAGGCCCTGCACCGCGCCGGGATCGAAGTAATCCTCGACGTCGTGTTCAATCACACCGCGGAGGGCGACCAGAACGGGCCCACGTTCTGTTTCCGCGGCATCGACAACGTCAGCTACTACCTCCTTGAAAATGACCGGTCGCGCTATTCGAACTACAGCGGCACCGGAAACACTCTCTACGCCAATCATCCCGTAGTGCGCCGAATGATCATTCAGAGTCTGCGCTACTGGGTGGAAGAGATGCATGTGGACGGGTTCCGTTTCGACCTTGCATCGATTCTGGCTCGCGATGCCAAGGGTACGGTGATGTCCAATCCGCCGCTGCTGTGGGACATCGAATCGAATCCAGTGCTCGCCGGAACCAAGATGATTGCCGAGGCTTGGGACGCTTCGGGTCTGTACCAGGTCGGCCAATTCGTGGGAGACAGCTGGAAAGAATGGAACGGGCGCTTCCGCGATGACGTGCGGAGTTTTTTTAGCGGTGCCGACGGGGCCGTCCCCCGCGTGGCTGACCGGCTCGTAGGGAGTCCGTCCATCTACGCTCATAAAGACCGCGAGGCGGAGCAGAGCGTGAATTTTGTGACCTGCCACGACGGATTCACGCTGAACGACCTGGTCTCCTACAACCAGAAGCACAACGAAGCGAATCGAGAAGAGAATCGCGATGGGAGCAACGACAATCGCAGTTGGAACTGCGGTGCGGAAGGGCCGACGCCGGACCCCGCTATCGAACAATTGCGCAACCGCCAGGTGAAGAATTTTTTCACGACCACGTTGCTTGCTTTGGGCATGCCCATGATCTTGATGGGCGACGAAATCCGCCGCACGCAGCGCGGCAATAACAACGCATACTGCCAGGACGACGAAATCAGCTGGTTTGACTGGACGCTCACGGAACACCATGCCGACGTCCTTAGGTTTGTGCGGCTGCTCATCGAGCGGCGGATGCTGCGCGACACCCGCGCCGAACTGAACCGCGTAAGTCTGAACGAACTGATTCGCGGCGCTCCGCATGCCTGGCACGGCGTACAACTCTATCAGCCCGACTGGAGCGAACAGTCACATAGCCTGGCGTTCAGTACGGATCTCCCGCCCGAAAAGCTCGCCTTTTTCTGGATCCTGAATGCGTACTGGGCGCCGCTTTCCTTCGCACTTCCGCCGGCTCCGGACGCAACTCGCTGGCGGCGCTGGATCGACACCTACCTGGACTCACCGAATGACATCGTTCCGTGGGAAGAAGCGCCGTCCGTTTCGGAAGCGAATTATTGTGTAGGGCCGCATTCCGTCGTGGTTCTGGTAAGGAATCTCGCCTAGAAACCAAGCAAGGATTGCCGTTTTGCCAGTCTCAACACGTGGCCCTCGTCAGTGCGGTGTTGCGTCCGAGCTCGTGTGGTCGTGCACGATGCGCCAGCCTTGCGGGAACCGCTGCAAGACAAGGCTGTAGACGCCGCCTAGGTTTCCGGCCTGGCGCGTCACATGCCAGCGGCCCAATACGAGTGCCGCATGCGGACCGAGCGAGCGCATCTCGAGTTCAGAGAAATCGAGGCGTCCCATGGCGGCCTGGTCCGGATACTGTTTCTCGTAACGGGCCAACACCGGCTCCCATCCGCGGGTGATGCCGTTACTCCCGGCAAAGGTAAGCTGCGGTGAGTTCCAATAGCCCTGCATGAAGGCCTTTACGTCCGCCCGATTCCACGCGGCTTGCTGGCCCGTCAGCAGGGAAGTGATGGCGGCGCGGTCGGCTTCCGAGAGCTCTGAGCCGGCACCACGACTGACAGCTTGCTGTGTGCGACCTGTCACCGAAACACCCAGAACAACGAGCGCAATCAAGACTCTTGAGTTCATAGAGCTGCCTCCCGTCAGCCGCGCCGAAAGATACCGGAAGCACCCGAGACGCTCGAACCGGTGACGGCGCCGCGGCCCGCGCCCGGCACCCCCGGAATGGCTACTCGGCTGGTACCAGGGTGCTATTGGGCCGAGCCGACCCAAACCGCATACTCTTCGCGGAGGCTGAGCGATGTTCTCGGCAATCCTATTCTCGATCGCGGTGGTGGCGCTCTTCCAGTTCGCGCTGTACTACGGGAGAGCCGTACTCACTGGCGTGGCGTCTCAGCCGATTTCCAACCGCATCCTCGAAGCGGCGAATCTCGAAGAACCGCAGTTGAGCGGGGCCCACTTTCCAAAATTAGCGGGCTTGTACGCGTTGACGCCGGAGCTGAAAAGCGCGGGCGGTGGCCTTGGTTTCGTGGGCCTGTACTATCACCTGACCGGAAAGCTCGCGCCAATCCTCGGCCGGTTCATGCCATCCGCGATAAGCTGGGGCGAGCGCGAACAACTCCTCTGTGCGCGGTACGCCGCCGTGCAGATCGGCCGGCGCCTGGAAACGAACCTCGCGCAAGCGGCTTCAATGCGTTCCAGCTGAAGGCCAGACCTCTTGGCATTTCCTTGAATATTCACGATTCGGTTTCTCTCCCGTGTTATGCTGGGGCTCCGCCCTCCAAATCACTCCGGAGGAAGACCCCATGGCAGACCTAGAGCAATTGAAGATGAAGTATGGTTCGGTATTGAATTCCATGAATCAACTGGGCGTGCGCCTGACCCACGTGCATATTCAGGACAATAAGCTTTACGTCGAGGGCGCTTCCGGCAGTGAAGCGATCAAAAACAAAATTTGGGACCAGGTGAAGCTCGTTGATCCCACCTTCAGCGACTTGACTCTGAACCTCAGCATCGATCCTTCCCTGGCCCCTAAACAGCAGACCTACACGGTTGCCGCCGGTGACTCGCTTTCCAAGATCGCCAAGCAGTTCTACGGCAATGCCAACGAATACATGAAGATTTTTGAAGCCAACAAGGACAAACTGACCGATCCGAACGCAATTAAAGTTGGCCAGCAGCTGGTGATTCCAAACTAGAAACGCAAAGCGGCGCTTCCGCCCACACCTTTCACGGAAATTCTTAGTAGGCCCAGCGGAGCAGGGTGGCGCCGGACGTGAATCCCGCACCCACGGCGGCCAAGAGCACCAGGTCGCCCTTTTTCAGTTTCTTGTCTTCGAGCGCGGTCTGCATCGCCAGCGGGATCGTGCCGGCCGTGGTGTTTCCGTAGCGGTCGATGTTGATGATGACTTTTTCGAGGGGCATGCCGAGCCGTTCAGCGGTGGCGGTGATGATCCGCCGGTTGGCCTGGTGGGCGATGAAACAATCCACATCGTTGCCGGTCAACCCATGCTTGGCAAGAACTTTTTCCGTCATCTCGGCCATTTTCTTCACCGCATACTTGAAGACATTCTTCCCGTCCTGATGGATGTAGTGCATTTTCTTGTCCACGGTCTCGTGCGACGCCGGATTGAGGCTGCCGCCGCCCGGCATGTACAGGAATTGCCCGCCCGCGCCCTCGATCTGGGCCACATGATCAATAATGCCGGGTTCCCCGTCCGCGGCTGGCTGCAATAATGCGGCCCCGGCGCCGTCACCGAAAATGATGCAGACGGCACGGTCGGTGAAGTCGGTCATCGCCGAGTTCACGTCCGAGCCGATAACCAGAACATTTCTGTATTGCCCGGACTCAACGAACTTCGCACCCGTGTTCAACGCGTAGAGGAAACCAGAGCAGCCTGCGGACACGTCGAAGCCCCAGGTGTCGGCAATGCCCAGCTTGCTTTGCACGAGACAAGCCGTCGAGGGGTACATCATGTCGGGAGTGACCGTGCCGACGACGATCAAATCGACACTTTGCAAATCAAAGGGATACTGCTCCCGCAGTCGCTTCACCGCTTCTACCGCGAGGTCGCTGGCGGCGACGCCCTTGTCGGCCAGGTGCCGTTCGCGGATACCCACCCGTTCCATGATCCATTCGTTCGTCGTGTCGACCATTTTTTCCAGGTCGGCATTGGTCAGCAAACGTGGCGGGACATAGCCGGCTACACCCGTAATTTTTGCGGTGACGCAGCGAGCCATATTACTCCTCGGGAAAAGTGTGAAAGCCAGAAACCAAGCGTTGATTGTATGCGATGCCCTTCAGAAGAAACAAGCATTGACCCGTATTTTTACTTCGCAGGAAGGAGTTCGTAACGCCAGGAGAGCACCGCCGTTTTCCTGAGCATGGCGGCCACGGAACAATACTTTTCGGCGGTCAAGTCCAAGGCGTGCTTCACGGCGGCTTCTTCCACGGCGCCTCGCAAGCGGAAAACAACTTCGAGTTGCGTCCAGACCCTGGGCGGTTCGGCGGCGCGCTCGCCGGAACAGACGACCTCAAGCGATTCGACCTTCTGCCTCTTTTTCACGAGGATCGTCACCATGTCGGTAGCGGTGCATGCACCGAGAGCCAGGAGCACCATTTCCATGGGCCCGGGAGCCTTGTTCGAGTCACGGTCCGAATCGAAAGGCACCGGGTGGCCCGAAGCACCGGTGCCGAGGAATTTCTGATCACCAACCCATTTGATGGATGCTGTTTCCATGCTTACTCCCTTGGCAGCGGCAAACCGATACTCGCTTACTCTAGCAGAGTCATGGCGCGCTCAAGCGGCGGAAGCGATTCGCCGGCGGGGTTTGTTACGAATTGCGGGAGAGCAGGGAAGCGACTTCGATGATGGGGTTCGGAAGTTGCCGCATGGCACGCACAAAAGCGGCAATGAGCTGGGGATCGAACTGCGTATTGGCGCAGCGTTCGAGTTCGCTGAGCGCTTCCTCGGCGGTCCGGCCCTTTTTGTAGCTGCGGTCGCTGGTGATCGTGTCGTAGGAGTCGGCAATCGTAATGATGCGGGCGCCGAGGGGGATGCCTTCGCCGGACAAAGCATTGGGATAACCGGAACCGTCAAAGAATTCGTGATGGTGCAGGACCATATGCCGGATGCGAGCCATCGGTACGAGCGGTTCAAGCAGCTTCCCGCCGTACGACACATGGGTTTTCATCGTCTCCCACTCTTCCGGGTTCAGCGGCCCGCTCTTGTTCAGAATGCCTTCCGGGATGCCGACTTTTCCGACGTCGTGAAGAATCGCGCCAAGACGGATTTCCTCCACTTCGGGATCCGACAGGCCCAGCGCTTCGGCAAGCAACGCCGCATAGGCGGAAACCTTCTGCGAGTGACCCTGGGTGTACTGATCCTTGGCGTCGATGGCATACGCGAGCGACGTGACCGTGTCGAGAATGGATTGTGGCAGTGACAAAGGACCATCCCCAGCCGCGGGATTGGAGGCCTCCGAAGCGGGCAGGGAATCGGTAAACTGGCGAAGCCGCTGATAGATCTCTTCGAAAGCCTCGGGGCCGGTGGCGAACAGCCGTTTCAGCGTAACGCCGAGATAGGCTTCGAGCACATCGCGTTTCCAGCGGCGCGCTTCATTCGGGTCAACGTGGTCCGCGGTCGAAACCGTATTTCCGCCCTGATGTTTCGACAAGTACATCGAGGCGTCGGCTACCTGAATGAGTTCCTGCGGCGAAGAGCCGTGCAGCGGATAGGAAGCAATCCCGAAACTGGCGCTGATGTTTTTCTCGCGGAGCAACTGGTCGGCCGAAATCCAGCTGCGCAGTTTCGAGGAAAGCTGCCGGGCCTGCTCCATCGTGGTTTCCGGCATCAGCATGACGAACTCGTCGCCGCCGTAGCGCGCGACAACGTCAGAGCGGCGGCAATTGGTTTCAAGGATCTGCCCAACGCGCTGCAGCACGAGGTCCCCCTCGAGGTGTCCGTAGAAATCGTTGACAAATTTGAAGCGGTCGAGGTCCATGAGCACAAGCGCGAACGAACGCCCGGCGCGCGAGGAGCGTTTCCATTCCGAGGAGAGCGCCTCCATGAAGAAACGGTGTGTTTTCACTCCGGTCAAGCCGTCGGTGATGGCCTGTTCCTGTGCTTTCTGGAAGGTCAGCGCGTTATGCAGCGCTCCGGCGATCAGGTCAGCGAGCGTGTCGAGCAGCAGGGATTCTTCTTCAGAGAATTCGATGCGCTCGATGGTTTCGACGTAAAGAACGCCGTGGAGATGGTCGGCGTAGAAGACCGGCAGGGCCATCGCCGTGAGCGACTCGGGAAGAACCGGCCCGGGGCCGCTATGGGTGTTGCCGATGGCGCGATACAGAGCGGCTTTGCCCGTGCGGGCCACCTGGCCGATCAAGCACGCGTCGAGCGGCAAACGCCGGCCGATGGCCCCGCGGCGCTGTCCGCCTTCGGCAGAAACGATCAACTCGCGCGTCGTGTAGTCGAGCGTGGCAATACCGATATGGTCGTAGGTGAGGCCATTTTCAAGTTGTTCGGCGATCTTGGCCAGGACTTCGTCGGGGTTCAATGTCGCGATGGCGTCGCGCGAAATCAGATTCAGCAGGCTGAGGTGACGCGCCTTGGTCCGTTCTTCCTGAAACAGCCGCGCGTTTTCGATTGCAATGCTCGCTTCGCTGGCGAGCACGCGAAGCAGTTCCAGGTGGCCTTCGTCGAACGCACGGTCCTGGTCGGAGAACACGCAGAGGGCGCCGACAGCGCGGTCATAGGCAACCAGCGGCACGCCGCAGAATGATCCCGCGGTGCGGATCGGCTCGACTCCGAGCTTGCGCACTTCCGTGACATAGTTGTCACGGATGAGTATCGGCTGGCGCGTGCGAAGGACGTACTCCGTCAGGTGATTGCCTGCCGGCCGCGAGCGCTTCGGCATGCGAACGCCGTTGATGATTTCCAATTCAAAGCGGATCAGGTCGCGCGGCGGATCGAGAGACGCAAGATAGAAGTTCTCCACGTCGAAGAGCCGGCGTAATTCCTCCCAGATTTTTTGAAGCAGGTCTTCCCGGTTCAAAGTGGAGCTGAGCGCCCGGCCAATCTCATTCAAGACGTGCAGCTCTTCCGAGCGGCGGGAGGTTTGCTGAATCAGGTAGCTATTCTCAACGGCCATCCCGATCTGGTGCCCAAGCGCCAGCAACAGGCGCAATTCGGCCGAGGTAAAGCGGCGGCTGTCCGGAGTGCCAAGCAGCAGCAGACCAAAGGCCTGTTCCTTGGCCTGGAGGCTGATTACCACGACGCTGCGCAGGCCGTGGTGCGTGGCCAGTTCGCGAAAACGGCGTATGGGTTCGTCCCGTTCGAGCGCGGAAAGATTGTCGTCGCGCAAATCGCGGAAGCCCAGCAAGCCGCCCAGCCGGGAGACCAACCCCACGAGATAGTCGTCGAGTCCCTCGTTTTGCGCCGCGCGGCAGAATTCTTCGGGGAGGCCAGCGGACACGACGGAGGTCGGGCCGTTCGGATCGCCATGATGAAGGAACATGGCTCCCGAAGGCAGGCGCACCACACCAAGCACTCGATCGAGCGCTTGCGCCAGCATGCGCTGGATTTCGCCACCAACGAAGCCCGATGTAGCGAGGTTTAGATTGGATAGCGCTAGCATATTGCGCTCCACCCGCCGCTTCTCCTCCTCGTAAATGGCCATCACCTGGAGCATGGTCACGAATACCGTTGGAATTCCGGAAATCGGCAGGATGGCCTGCCAGAGCGCTTCATGGCCGG
>Ga0207761_1000365_pt1 | contig 15970 bp, 11 predicted proteins | sample LuqExpMetageno34_FD_187792 | JGI IMG/M metagenome (GOLD analysis project Ga0207761, IMG submission 187792) | Tropical forest soil microbial communities from Luquillo Experimental Forest, Puerto Rico - Sample 34 (SPAdes) | ecosystem: Environmental > Terrestrial > Soil > Tropical forest ... | reverse complement strand
GAGGAGGCTGGGTTTCGCGTGTGCGGAAAGTGATGCTCGTCGGACTCTTGGCATGCCCTTTCTGCTGGTAAGATTCCCTTGGTTCAACCGATAACGCCCGGTGCCTTCAAAGCCACGCAAACCGAAGCCATTCAAGACCGCGTCAGCGGTGAAAGCCGCCGCCCGCGAAAAGATCGGTGCGCCTCCTCCCACCCGCGCTACTCCGTCAAACGCAAAGCGCAAGGCCAAGCCGCCCAAGCACAAGCCCACCTTAGGCAAGCTGCTCGACGACAGCCAGTAGACAGCAGCCGGCCGGTTGGAGCGTAGGCGCTCGGAGCGAACTCCCCTGCAATCGAACCTAGACTGATAAGGCCCGCACCAGCACTCCCGCTTTCTTGAGCGCATGGTTCACCGCGCGCGCAATCAAGGCACTACCCGGCGTGTCGGAGTGGATGCAGACCGTCTCTGCACTCACTTTCAACTCTGACCCGTCAGTCGCTACGACGATGTGCCGCGTAGCGATGTCCACCGCCTGTGCCGCCGCTTTGGCGGGATCGTCCAGCAACGCCCCGGCCAGTGTCCGTTTGCGCAGAATGCCATCCGGCTCGTAGGCGCGGTCGGCAAACGCCTCGGCAGCGTACGACAGTCCCATCGACTCCCACAATGTCAGAGTCGATGATCCTGCCTGTCCGACCATCACAAGTTGTTCGTCGCTCTCCAGCACCGCCCGTCCGATCGCGGCCGCGACTTCGGCGCTCTTGTTGGCGGCGTGGTAGAGCGCACCGTGCGGCTTGCAGTGCGCCAGCCGTACGCCCAACGGAGTTGCAACCTCCGCCAAGGCTGCGATCTGGTCGCGTACCGAAGCTTCAATTTCCGCCGCTGACATTGGCGACTCAACCCGCCCAAAGTTGGCACGATCTGGATATCCCGGGTGAGCCCCTACGGCGACACCAAGTTCCTTTGCCATTCGTACGGTCTCGCGCATGGTGCGCTCGTCTCCCGCGTGTCCGCTACAAGCGACGTTGGCCGAGGTAACGTAGCGCATCAGTTCGAAGTCCGCGCCGTTGGCCACCGACTCCTCCGACTCGCCCAAGTCCGAGTTGATGTCAATCCACAGCTCGTTCATCATCGAAACCTCACGAATTCTGCCAGATGTCCTTCAGCCACCGCTCCTGCGCTCGCCGAGCCTCAAATGCCTCGGCCATCGACACCTCGGCAAACCGCACTTCATCTCGCGGCCGCAATTGTCCAACCCGGTGCATAGCGGCGGCAATAACGTTTGCGATCTTGGGATAGCCACCGGTCGTCTGTTGGTCCACAAATAGAATGATCGGCTGCCCGTCTTGCGGAACCTGCACCGCGCCCAGCGGTATGCCGTCGGTCAGCAACTGCTTCTTTTCGAGCGGCTGAATCGGCCCACCTTTCAGCCTCAAGCCTGCGCGGTCCGACTGCTCGCTAACGGTAAACGATGTCGCCAGGAACTTTTCATTCTCTTCGTTACTGAACCAATCTTTTTGCGCTCCACGAGTGACGCGAATCGGCCCTGAGCGCGGCAGCCCATCGATTGCCCCCGTCCGCAGGTGTTTTGGGCTCGACCGGGTCCCTTTGCCAAGCAAGATCACGTCTCCCGCCCGCAGACGCCGTCCGTCGATTCCACCGAAACCTCCGCGAAGATCGGTTGAGGCACTCCCCATGACAAGAGGTACTTCGATTCCTCCTCGAACCGCGAGGTACGCGCGCGCCCCGTCGGCCATACTCCCACATTGTAAGACTGCGCCCGCGGGGGCCTCAACTCTTGTGTTGATTGGAAAACGGTATTGTCCGACCTTGCAATCACAAGTTGCGCCGGAGATCGCGACCATCGTGTTCCGCTCAAATTCCAACGTCGCGCCCAGCAGTGTCATCTCTAAAGCAGGAGCGTACTCGTCGTTGCCCGCCAAGAGATTAGCAATGCGAAACGATACCGTATCGGCAGCGCCGCAAGGGGAAATGCCGAGATGGGCGTAGCCATACCTCCCCCCGTCCTGCACCGTCGTGGAAAGTCCCGGTTTGAGTACCCGGATCGTCATCCGCGCTCCAGCGCCAGCCGCTCGTATTCGGCGCGTTCGATGCACACAAACCGCACCCGGTCGCCGGGCATCAAACGCGTAGGTTGGTCTGCTTTTGGATCAAACATGCGCAGCGGCGTGCGCCCAATGAGCCTCCAACCGCCGGGTGTCTCCGTCGGATAGATGCCGGTTTGTCCCACGGCAATCCCCACGCTTCCCGCTGCAACCGCCCGCCGCGGCGTGGACAACCGAGGCATGCTAAGCGCCTCCTGCATCCCGCTCAAGTACGCAAAACCGGCCGTGAATCCCAGAAACGCTACCTGATAAGCGACACCGGAATGCATGCGGACGACCTCGTCCACCGAGAGGTGGGCGTGTGCAGCAACGTCCGACAGGTCGGGCCCGAACTCCCCTCCGTAGCATACCGGGATGTCCACGATGCTCCCCGCATCCGAGGGCTGGTCGAATCCCGCGTCGGCGGCTGATCGTACTACGACCGCAACGTCGTCATGTGTCATTAGCAGCGGATCGAAGTCCACAAGCAGCGACACGTATCCAGGATGCAGATTGCGGATGCGCGGGTCGTGCCTCGCCTGTAGCGCGTGAAACAGCCCCAGCACTTTGGTTTGCGTTCCTGGCGCGTTCCCCTTGGCGAACAGCACGAGCATTGATGAATCGCTGGCGGCGAACAATTTCATGAGAGGCTCTCTCTGGCCACAGGCGGCATCACTCGATGATTAGTGCACGATACGAAGAGTGTCAAACCCTCGATTGTGCGCCAGATGCACCGCGCGCCGTCTTTCTTCGCAACTGGCGCCCCCTGCGTGCGAGCCGCACACACATCGGCGGCGCCCCCGAAACGAAAGGCTGCGCTTGGGTTACATTCAAGTAACATTTCGCGTCCGCAGGCGTTTTGAACGTTCGAAACGTTTCCGAAGTGGGCAAGTTCGCAGGGAACCACTACAATGTGGGATTGGTTGGCCGCACACGGCCCGGAATCGACTCTTCCATGGCAACTCCTACAAAAACAGCACCTGCCAAGACAATCCGGCGGGGCCCCGTACCGGCCAAGCGGCCGGCGCAAACACGACCCGCCGCGACCGGCGACCCCAGCCTGTTCATCAACCGTGAACTGAGCCTGCTCGATTTCCAGCGCCGCGTCCTCGAAGAAGCCCAGGACAGTTCCAACCCGCCGCTGGACAGGGTGATGTTTTTATCCTTCGTGGGATCCAACGTGGACGAGTTCTTCATGGTCCGCGTGGCCGGCCTTAAGCGTCAAATCGAAAAAGGCGTGATAGAAAGCGGCCCGGACGCTATGACTCCGGCCGAACAATTGCGCGCCATTCGGGCCTCCGTCATTCGGCTTAACCGCGCCGCGCATGATTGCTGGGCCAAAGAACTTGTCCCCGCATTGCGCGAGTCCGGAATCAGCATCGACAACTTCGCCGACCTCACCGAAGAACAAAAGGCCTTTGCCAACGGCTATTTCCAGGACACCATATTTCCCACACTTACTCCGCTTGCCTTCGATCCCGGACGTCCATTTCCGCACATCTCGAACCTCAGCTTGAATCTTGCCGTGGTCTTGCGCGATGCCGCGGGGGTGGAGCACTTCGCCCGCGTCAAGATTCCTGATTCCCTGCCCCAACTGGTGCCGGTTAATGTCTTGCCCAAAGTTAAGAGCCGTACCAAAACCTCTACAAAGCAGCAGGTATTTGTTTGGATCGAGCAACTGATTACAGCTAATCTGTCTTCGCTCTTTCCCGGTATGGGGATCGTGGAAGCGCATCCTTTCCACGTTACGCGCGATGCCGATTCCGATATTCAGGATCTGGAGGCCGGCGATTTGATGGAATCGGTCGAAGAAGGCGTCTTCCAGCGCCGCTTCGCCGATGTAGTCCGTGTTGAAATAAACGAGGCCATGCCCGCCTCCGTGCTGGAAATTTTAGTCACCAATCTTGAACTCGACCGCGAGGACATTTACAAGATCGCGGGCCCGCTTTCGCTGGTGCGCGTACGTGGTCTCGCCAAGCTCGACCGCCCTGACTTGAAGTACCTACCCTTCGTTCCCGCCCTGCCAGCTGCGCTTCTAAAGGACGACGAGGAGGATATCTTCACCTCGATTCGCCGTGGCGACATTTTGTTCCATCATCCTTTCGACTCATTTCAGCCCATCGTGGGGATGCTGCAGAAGGCCGCCAACGACCCAAATGTCCTGGCCATCAAGATCACGCTTTATCGCGTCGGCCGCAACGCGCCTGTTGTTGACGCCTTGCTGGAAGCAGCCGAAAACGGTAAACAGGTTGCCGTCCTGCTGGAGCTGAAAGCGCGCTTTGACGAGGAGAGCAACATCGGATGGGCGCGCAAGCTGGAAGAGTACGGCGTCCACGTGGTCTACGGATTGCTCGGACTTAAGGTACACTGCAAGGCCATGCTGATTGTGCGCAAGGAGGGCGACGTCATACGCCGCTATGCGCACCTTTCCACGGGCAACTACAACAGCGTGACAGCGCAACTGTATACCGACATCGGAATGCTCACTTGCGATCGCGATATCGGCGCCGACTGTAGCGACCTGTTCAATTTCCTCACTGGCTACTCCGCCAAGTCCAAGTACCGGAAGCTTTTGGTGGCCCCAAGTTCGCTTCGCCAGCGCTTCGAAGAACTGCTGCAGCGCGAGATTGACCACCAGAAGGCCGGCCGCCCTGCTCACCTCATCCTCAAGATGAACTCGCTGGTTGACCGCAAGATGATCCAGCTTCTCTATCAGGCTTCGCAAGCGGGTGTGAAGGTAGACCTGTTGGTGCGCGGCATTTGCTGCTTGCGAGCTGGCGTTCCAGGAGTTAGCGACAACATTCAGGTGACGAGCATCGTCGGCCGCTTTCTCGAGCATAGCCGGATTTACTACTTCAGTAACGGCGGCGATGAGGAAATCTACCTTGGCAGCGCCGACCTTATGCCTCGCAATCTTAATCGTCGCGTCGAAGTGCTCTTCCCCGTGCAGGACAAGAATCTTATTCGCGTACTGAAAGACGATATTCTCGGCACCTACATGAAGGAACAGGCCAAGGCCCGGCACATGCAACCTGACGGAAAGTACGTCCGTAATGCTAACTCCGGTAAGAAAGACGCGTTGAATAGCCAAGAGACCTTCATCGCCCGCGCTAGCAAGCGCGCCGGAAAGTAGCTGGCACAACGAAACTCCGCTGCTGGTTTTGGTGTCTAAAGTGTCTGGCAGAGCCGAGGTTCCCTACCTGTCATGTTCACCCAGCACGCTAATGTGCGCTGCAATCTCGCACAAGAACCTCGCACCGCGCTCTGTTCGTGTCGCGTTCTTCTCGCCATCCTGGCATGTCTTGTCTTTCTGTTATCCAGTCCACAGGACGCCTTGTCACAGTCCGAAGAAATCGGTGGAGTCGAGACTGGCTCCCCGCCACATCCAGCTTCCGTCGAAAAGTACACTCTAACCGGTACCGTCGTCGATGCAGTCAGCGGTGAGCCCATTCGCAAGGCGCTGGTGGAGATCTATACCAACCAACGGCGAATGACCTTCAGCGACGGCGACGGCCGATTTCAGCTCGAAGGAATCCCTGCGGGCTCCTACTCGGTGGTGGCGCAAAAGCCCGGCTACTTCAACCAGCAGGAACTGCTACGCGGTGGCGCTCCTCCAGTCGAGGTCGGACCAAAAGCCCCACCTGCCATTCTGAAACTGTCTCCCGAAGCTGTCGTTACGGGAAAGGTCACGACGGCTGCCGGAATTCCCCTCGAACATGTCACACTGAATCTCGAGTACATCGAGATCCGCGAAGGCCGTCGCCGCTGGGACTTCAAGGGCTCGGCGATAACGGACGAGGACGGCCACTTCCGCTTTGCCAACCTCAAACCGGGGACGTACTACCTCAGCGCCTCTCCTTACACGCCACTGGCTGAGACGTTTCTGGAATCCAATCAGCCCCCGAAGACAGGCTTCCCCTGCATGTATTACGCGGGCGCCGCCGATCTTGCATCCGCCGCGCCGATTCAACTCAGCGCGGGCCAACAGGCCGAGGCCAACTTCGCATTGAACGAAGTTACGGTGTACGCCCTCTCTGGCACGGTCAGCGGCTACGCTCCGAACCAGGGCGTCGGCATACAGGTCTTCGACCAATCGGGCATGCAGACAGACCGGGGCGCGCAGTTCAGCCCGGAGAATGGACGTTTCGACATTCACGCCCTCGCCGCCGGAAACTACGTCATCAAAGCCTTCTCCTCGCTAGGCCCCAACCAGCCGGTCCGCGCCGAGTTGCGATTCCATCTCGCCAATGACTTGCACAACCTCCATCTCGCGCTTGAGCCCTCACCGTCGATCCCCATCGTCGTGCGCACGGAGCGGCAGGCCGTGCCGCAGCAAGCGAATTCGAATACGTTCCGCGCCTCTGGGGGTGCCCGTGAATCCGGTCCGCCAGTCGCCGTCCGCCTGGTTGGTGCCGGTCCCGGGATAGCTGAGGCCTACGCTTCCTTCGACAACCCTCAGAGTCCACAGACGCTGTCTCTCCACAATGTCGAACCCGGACGCTATACGGCCGTGCTTGACGCCCGCGAGGGGTGGTACATAGCTTCCGCCGATTATGGCCAAAACAACCTGCTCGCCGACGACCTCGTGATCACCTCCGGTACTCCGCCGTTACCTCTGACCATCGTGCTCCGCAATGACAGCGCGTCGCTTGCCGGGGTCGTAAATGTCCCCGATGGGTACGCCTCGCAGGTCACCATCGTCGCGGTGCCGGAACGCGGGAGCAAAGCGTCGCCAGCGGTTACCTATTGGTACCCACCGCGCGATAAAAGCGGCCCGCCTCCGGAGTTCATGCTCGATTCGCTCGCTCCCGGCGACTACCTTATCTTCGCCTTCGACCGCACCGAGGGACTTGAGTACTCCAATCGCGACGTTCTGGAGAGCTATGCTTCGCAGACCGTCCGCGTCACGCTTTCCCCCGGTCAGCGATCCAAGGTAGCGCTTGAGCTCATCCGCACCTCGGAGGCTTCGAATTGATCGCCCGGCTTGCCTGTGTCATCCTGTTCTCGCTGGCAATGGTGGGCCAAAACGCCCCTGCACCGAGGTCGCAAGCGGGCTTTCGCATCGCCGGAACCATTGTGGACTCGCTCACCCGCCAGCCCTTACCCGGCACCAGGGTTTCTATCTTCGGCTCCGAAAACCCCGAGTTCTCTCAGCGCGTGGTCGCTGATGCCGTTGGACGCTTCGAATTCTCCTCTCTGCCCGCAGGAAAATACACCCTCATGGGAAGTGTCCAGGGCTACCGATCCCAGGGCTACCACCAGCATGGCGATTACTTCATCGGAATCGCCGTCGGTCCCGATCTCGACTCCGAGCACATTACGTTCCGGCTGGTGGCCGATGCTCGCATCGAAGGTACAGTCACTGACGAAGACGGCGAGCTAGTGCGCAACGCTAACGTGCAGCTTTATCAGCGCACCCACGAGACCGGACGCCAGTCAACGCGGCAGGTCTTCAATGCCGTCACCGACGACCGGGGCCACTATCTCTTCAGCCATCTCGGGCCCGGAACGTACTTTGTGGCAGTCTCCGCGCGCCCTTGGTACGCGCAATATCCGAACTCCGGGGAGCCAGCACCCGCTCCCGAAGACGCCCCCCGTATTGCCGAAGAGCGCGCCCGGCTCGATATTGCTTACCCGCTAACCTTTTATCCTTCGGCCGAAGAATCCTCGGGTGCATCCGCCCTCGTGCTGCGCCCCGGGGACCGGGCAACCGCCGACATCACGACGCGCGCGGTTCCCGCCGTGCATCTGCGCGTGAAGACCGGTGAATCCGCGGAGCGCAAGGACGGCATGACCATCCAAGGTGGCTTTCCGCGGCTCTCGCAGCGCATCTTCGAGGGCAGCATAGTGCCCGTGATGTCGTCACAGGGCTTCAGCCCTTCCGCTGGAACATACGAGTACACCGGCATCGCTCCTGGACGCTACCTCATCGAGATGACCTCCTCGGGCGGCAAACCAGGCGCCGGGTGGTACAGAGAGATGGACCTCAGCGGTACGGTCGAAATCGATGCCCGCGAGAATCCTCCGCTAGCCTCGGTCACAGGCACGCTTACTCTGGAAGGTGCGCCCCGCCCCGGCGGAAAGACCTTCGTCGTCCTCACCAACCGCCTTACCTCGGAAAACCTCGCCGCCGAAGTTACCCCGAAAGGCACCTTCGACTTCAACGAGATGGAAGTCCTTCCCGGTCCATACGACATCGCCCTCAACATGGCGGAAGGGTTCCAGATCAAGGACATCGTCGCTCGCGGAGCTCGCGTCAACGGCAAAACCCTCGAAGTCAGCGGCGGCAGCGCGCAACTGGGTCTCACGGCGACCCGTGCACTTGGGCGCATCAACGGCACCGCCTTGCGCGACGATAAGCCGGTTGCGGGCGCGATGATCGTACTCGTCCCGCGCAGCCCGACTGCCAACCTGACGCTCTTCCGCCGCGACGAGAGCGATAGCGATGGGACCTTCTCCCTGCGGGAAGTGCTTCCCGGCGAGTACACCGTGATCGCTCTGGAGGACGGTTGGGAGCTGGACTGGGCCAACCCCACAACGCTGCAACCCTTCCTGAAGAATGGCACGCCAGTGGACCTAACGGGCGAAGCCAAACTCAGCTTGAAGGTACAGGTGCAGTAGCCCGCCAGGGCGCCCATCCTCGCGCTTACTTGGACGGCGGAGGGGTTGCTGGGAGGTCCGAGCTCCACGTGTCCACGACGCACTTCCAGTTGCCGTCGGCCTGTTTCTTCCAGATTTCGACCATCTTGCCGTTGTCGTTCATCGGCTTTCCGTCGGGACCGGTCGCGGTCATCTTGTAGGTGCCGTAGAGGTAGGCGAGATCGCCAGACTTGGCAACTTCTACCTTCGTCGGCTCCCAACTGAAGGCGAGTCCCGGCAGGGCGAGCATGTCTGCCACAGGTTTGCGGATGGCGTCTTTGCCGACCGCCGTCTTTTCGTTCGGAGGCAGAACGACTGCATCCTCGGTATAGAAGGCCACCCAGTCCTCGACCTTCTTAGACTGTGCGGCTTTCACCCAGTCAGCGTCGGCCTTGCGGACGGCGGCTTCGTCGGCCGCCCGCGTATCCGGCGCAGGCGCAGGGGCGGTGTTGCACGCCACCGTGAATATAAGAACAGCAGAACCCAAACACCCCATGAGCAAACGCTTCTCGATTTTGCGTGACAACTTCGTCATTTATGTCTCCTAAAAAAGCAATTTGAAAGCAGCCGCGCCAATATACCAGAGTCGCCGCGCAACGCGCCCACGTCCGAGCGTGCTTCCTGGCGCAACTGAGCGTCGGAAGCTCGCTGCTAGAATTGAAGTTCCGTCATGTCCTCCGCCTCGCAAGCAGCCCCCGTCCCCATGCTCGACCTGAAGCGGCAGTACGCGTCCATCAAGGAAGACGTCGCCGCCGCCGTCGAGCGCGTCATGACCTCGCAGCACCTCATCGGCGGGCCGGAACTGGATAGCTTCGAGCGGGAGTCAGCCGCCTATCTCGGCGTGCGCGCCTTCATGGGCTGCGCCTCGGGCACCGATGCCCTGTGGCTCGCTCTCGCCGCCGCGGGTGTGAAGCCCGGTGACCGCGCGATCACCCCGCCTTTCACGTTCTTCGCCTCGGCCAGTTCGATCACTCGTTGCGGGGCGACACCGGTTTTCGCGGATATCGACCCGGCGACGTTCAACCTCGACCCTGCAGCCGTCGAAGCCATCATCAACAAGTCAGGCAGGGTACGCGCCATCATGCCGGTGCACCTTTACGGCCAGTGCGCCGATATGGATGCCTTTGCGGCGATCGCAAAGCAGCACAGCGTGGCCGTCATTGAGGACGCCGCCCAAGCCTTTGGCGGAAGCTGGCGCGGACAGAAGGCCGGAACGTTCGGCACTGCAGCCGCCTTCAGCTTCTATCCGACGAAGAACCTCAGCGCCTTTGGCGACGGCGGAGCGGTTTCGACCAACAACGACGACCTGGCGGACCACGTTCGACGGCTGCGCAATCACGGCAGCCGGCAGCGCTACTACCACGAGGAGATCGGCTGGAACAGCCGCCTCGACGCGATTCAAGCCGCCGTGCTTCGCATCAAGCTGAAGCACATCGACCAGTGGAACCAGCAGCGCCGTTCAGTGGCTGCCCGATACAACGCGCTCTTCGGCTCATCCGGGTTGGCAAGAGCAGCGGCGACAACCGTTTCGGCCGAGGCTCCGGTGGCACTGCTGCAGACCCGCCCTGAAGCCTTCCACATTTACCACCAGTACGTGATCCGCGCCCACAGGCGCGATGACCTGCGCGCCTTCCTCAACGAACGCGGCATCGGCAGCGAGATCTACTACCCGGTGCCCCTGCATCTGCAGCAAAGCTTCGCCTACCTTGGCTACAAGGGGGGCGACTTCCCCGAGTCGGAGCGCGCCGCCCGCGAATGTCTCGCCCTTCCGATCTTCCCCGAATTGCGGGAGGATGAGCAGGAGCGGGTGGTCCAAGCGGTCGCGGAGTTCTACTCCCGGTAAGCCGGTATCCCTCGCAGCGCTTAATAACGCGCAAAAACAATATTTCTATATTGCGGCTGTTTAGAATCAATGGGTTAGGGGAAAATTGTTCGCAAGCAATTGATTCTAAATATAGTTACACGTATCCAATTCAGCGCGTGGGACTTAGGAGGCAAAATGGAGCGTTTTAGGAGGGTTTTTACGTCATATAAGTCATGCTTTCCATACAAGTATGACTGCCAATTTCCCATACAAGTCATACTAGTATTATGGCACTTTAGTTGTAGCTGGTCGCGAGATCCGAGGAAGTTGTCAAGGAGCGGAAACCGCGACGCGCTAGGCACCAGGCTGGAGGGGGACACCAGTCCCTTTCCCTCACAGTAGGGTTGTAGCGCGAGGAGCCAGGTGAATACCAGAGAAATCGTGAGGGCGGGAAAACTAAAGTAACCAGTGGGCAGTTGTCAGTGGCCAGTACCCAGTTCAAGACAAAGGCGGTTCACCACAGAGGGACGGACGAAATGCCGCCGGCAGAAGAGGCTGCGGAAAAAGTCGAAAAGGCAGACTTCTCGCGGGCGGAAGCCCACGAGGAATGACGAAGATAAAGGACTTGGACGGCGCAGCTAGGAACGCCGCTCCGCGGCTCGGGCATATTTCCCACTTTGCCCGGGCTGACGAGGGCGTTACGAAACGGTGCCGTCCCTCCGGGACTCCGGTCAAACTTCCCACTCGACCCGGCACTCCGCCTGCGGCACTGGCTTTCGACATGCTTGTTCCACCGTCGTCAGAGCACTGGGAGTTTCGTAACAGCCTCGGACGCCCGGGTCTAACACCACGTCGCCGCTTCGCGGCTGAATCGAGCACTCCCAAGCGTACTTTCTTCCACCGCGCGGGTCGCAAACAGAGTTCCGTAACAGACTCTAAAGCTGCGCCGCTTCAAAGCCTTGCGAATCGTGTCTTCGCGAGCTGTGAAGCCAGGCTGCTTCAAACCTCATTCTCTAGTCCCTTACGGTTCTTGCCAATCGAGGGAGTAGACATCTTGGGTACCGGTGTCGCGGAGCAGAAGTGGTGAGTCGTCAGGGGCGATCCCCAGCCAGACTCCCCAGTAGCCTGTTTGGGAGAAATCTTTCAGGTCAACGATTCGTTCCATTTTGGCGTCCTTGAGGCGAATCCTGATCACAGACGTTTTGCCAGTTAGGTCAAGAAGCTGGAGATATTGCCCGTCCTTCGACCATGATGGAAAGCCCACGTTGCCTTTGGCCAGCTCCGACCATTTCTGAGTTTGGAAGTCAAAAACGAGTAGCCGGGTTAAATCAGCTGAAAGCGCACAAATATACCTTCCATCCGGAGACCATCGGGGTGAGAACTTACCTTGTGACTCGGGCAACGTAGTTATCTGGTGGGTTGCGAGGTTAAAGACACGAATGGCTGACTTCGGATCAAACCCAATACCAGAGAAAACGATCTTGCCGCCATCGGGAGACCAGTTCGGGTCAAATTGCTCGTCAGGGCCTGCAGGAATGAGTGGACTGGCAGTGCCGCCCTCAGCGGAAACCTGATAGATCTTTTGGGGACTGTCTGTGTAGAACACTATCGCTGTCCCATCGGGCGACCAGCGAGGCTCAAACGCGCGAGAAGAAGTGTTGGTCAGTCGGACGCGCTCGCTTCCGTCTATTCTGCTGCGCCACAGCGTGCCCTCCGGATAGGCAATGTAAGCTACCCACTGCCCATTTTTCGAGAAAGCCACGTGTTCCGCTGAGATGCCAGCGAGGAACGGTATAAACGTTCCCGCCTTGGAGTCGTAACGCACCAACTCGCCGCGTAACCCCTTGCCCACTACGTAGAGCTTCTTACCGTCGGCGCTGGGCCACGGATCAGACAGTATCAAAGGGCTGGATGTCAGTTGAATGGGCTTCGGATCACGGTTGAAGAGAAAGCCCTTTCGAGGCAGCGCCCAAATCTGGCCCCGTGACTGAAAAACAAAGTACTCGCCATCCGGAGTCCACTTCCCGCAACACTCCCAGTCCGGGGGATGGTTCCAACCTGGAAGCAAACGATGCAGACCCGTGCCGTCAGCCGAAACCTCCCACAGATAGCGGAGACCTACGGGTACCTCCTGGAGCTCGAATCGCAAGTGAGTCCCGTCGGGGGACCACACAAAGCGGTCGAACCAAGCCGGGTTCTTGAGTGTCACCAGCGTGCGGGATTCCGAGCCGTCAGCATTCGCAATCAAGATCGTATTGCCATTACAGTAAACGAGTGCCTTCCCGTCTGGCGAAAGGGCAGCATTGTTTCCAATCGTGTCGCCGATCCTTCGTGGGGACCCACCCAGAAGGGGAATGCTCCAGATGGGGCCTGTTGGAGGCAAGCCGCCATGCCGATCGACCGCAAGGAGACTGGTTCCGTCCGGCGAAAGCCCAAGCGGGATCGTATTCGTCGAGGGGAGAATCGGGAGTTTTTTGGGTTCACCGCCCGAAATGGACATTTCCGCTAGACCCAGCGAATCGCGGCCTGAGAGGTACAGATAGAGCCTAGAACCCTCTATTCCGATCAGGTCCTTGGGCTGCCCGTCGTGGGTAAGTTGAGCGTAGTTTGAGACCTTGGGAACGTGTTCGGGACGAAGCCGCCAGTATGCGAACAAGGCGGCTGCAAGTACAAGCGCCGCCGCCACGGCAACGGCTGCAATTCGGCGACGACTCCAGCTTTGTTTTTGCTGGGCATGGCTACGGGCGGGCGTGGTGACCGACGAATCCGAGAGGGCTTCGAGCGCAAATGCCAAATCGTGCGCGGAATGGAAACGCTGTTCGGGATCCTTCTCCAGGCAGCGGTGGACAACGCGCTGCAATCCTGGAGGAGCAGTCGGGGCGATCTGGGAAATAGATGGCGGATCATCCTTCAGGATTGCCGCCATGGTGTCAGCCGAAGTCGGTTTGCGAAACGTCTGTTTGCCCGTCACCATCTCGTAGAGAATGGTGCCGAAGGTGAAGATGTCGGAGCGGTGATCGGCAGTCTTTCCGCGCACCTGCTCGGGAGACATATAGCCCGCGGTTCCCATCACCGTGCCCGGCTCAGTTCCCAGATCGACCGTAGCTTCCGCTCCCGAGCCGTCTCTGGGTGGGCCGACCTTAGCCAGACCGAAGTCGAGAATTTTGACGCGACCGTCCCTGGTGACGAACAGGTTCTCGGGCTTCAGGTCGCGATGGACGATGCCTTTGTCGTGAGCGGCGGCGAGGCCGTGGGCGATCTGCACGGCGTAATCAATCGCCTTGCGCAGCGGTAAGGGCCCGTGCCGGAGGCGCTCGCGCAGCGTCTCACCGTCGAGCAACTCGGTCACCATGTAGGAGACGCCGTTGTGCGTGGCCATCTGATAGACGGCAAGAATGTTGGGATGGTTCAGCGCCGCGACGACACGAGCTTCCTGCTCGAATCGGCGTAAGCGCTCGGGGTCGGAGGTGAGCGACTCCGGCAGGACCTTGATGGCAACTTCGCGCTGCAGCCGGTTGTCGTATGCGCGATACACTTCGCCCATTCCGCCCGCGCCCAACGCACTGCGGATTTCGTACTGCCCAAGCGTCGTTCCGGCAGCCAGGGGCATAAGGGTGCGTGGATTATACCCTTACTCGAGTGCGCAAGAGCAGCGATATTCGAAGTCGTCGCAGGGATGCGACAGGATTTAGTGGTGCTTCTTCTTCTTGGAAGAAGCCTTCTGGGCCTTGGCGTCGGCGCGGGCTTTTTGGCGAGCGGCGAGGTCGGCGGCGCGGCGGGCCTGCTGGTCGGCGAGCTCTTCGGGGGTCAGGACGCGACGGACGATAGGGCCGTTCATCTTGTAAGTCACGTCCACAATCTTGTCCTCGGCATTCATCTTGCGGATGGTGAAGGTCGGCAGGTCGCCTTCCTTCTCGAAGGTGGCGTGACCGGTCTTGGCGGGCAGGTAGCCTTCGATCTCGCGCTCGCGGTAGGCGGTTTCATAGCGGTGCCGATTGCGATTGCGGGTGAAGACGCGGACCTGGTTGAAGTCGTAGGGCAGGCCGTCCTTGGGCTGGTTGAGCAAGACCAGGTATTGCGCCTCTTCTTTGGGCTGGCCGTCGATGGTCTCCTGTACGGTATTCAGCACGAAGTAGCTGACGATGCGCTGGCCTTCGGCATATTGGGCGACGTCGAGCGGCACGTCGAGGTCGACCATGCGCATGAGGACCCAGCCGGCTTGTCCGGAGGAGTTGCGGACGAGATACCAATCTTCCATCACCGGCTTGGGCGGTTCGGAGTCCTTCGGCTTGTCGGCAGCGGGGGAAGGTTTGGCAGGCGGTGTCGCCGGCGGGCTGGCATCGGTTGCTGCAGGGGTCTGCGGCGGAGTGGTCCCCGCCTTCTGGTCTTTGCCCTTGGTCTGCGGCTTCGGCGGCGCTCCAGGCTTCGGCGGTGGAGGCGGCTTGGGGGCATTCTTGTCGGTCGTCGCCCGCTTCAGGATTTCTACCTTCTCGCCTTCCTTGAGCTGGTAGAGGTGCTCGCCGTCGCGGGAGGGCGTGAGGTGCATGTTCAGTTCGGCGCGGGTGGCACCGTGGCCCTGCACCTCCTGAGCGCGGGTGTCGGCAGCAAGTTTCTGGAAGCCGTCGTACACCTCCTGCGAGACCAGACTGCGCTGCTCGATCCAGCCTTCCACGCCCTTGTCGGTACGGACGCGGACGAAACGGCGGGCTCGCTCCAGTACATCGACGCGGTCGCCATTGTGCACGGCGCCGACCTTGTTGTACATGGTGGCGACGCGGTCGCGCAGGCTGGTCTCGGGCGCAGACACGTACATGTATTCGTGCTGGGTAGCGATTTTGCCGCGGGTGCAGGCGGGCGCAGCCAGCAGCAAAAGCGCCGCGACGGCCAGAAATATTCGGAATAGATAAGGGCGGGAAGGGTTCACCAGCACGACCTTTCACTATAACGCAGGGAAAAGAGGCGTAGAGATGGCGGGATAGTGGCAAGAGTGATGCAGGCGGGGGACATTTTCACCACGGAGGCACGGAGGACACGGAGAAGAATTTGACCTAACGCGGAAGAAGTCGAATTTGCGCGCCGCGCGCATGGCCGGTAAGGATGGCCGCAGGCATGCCCAGAGCCCGAGCCTGCTGCTTCCACCCAAAGACGAGACCGCGCGGACTAACGTCCGCGCGGGAAGAAAGATCAATTAGAAGTTTGAACGGCGCGGCTGAAGCCGCGCCCCTTCAGGCCATTGCGAGAAGCTACCAGACGCGGCAGGCGGGTTTGCGAATCATCGGCGAGCCCGCCTTGCAGCCGAAGGCCTTGGCGAATTCGGGCACGTTCGAAACCACGCCGTTGACGCGCCACTTGTCGTCCGAGTGCTCGTTGCTAAGCGCCTGCAGGCGGGCCTGCTGGGGCGTCTGATTCTCGCACCAGACCTGGGCGTAGCCGATGTAGAAGCGTT
>Ga0207761_1000364_pt1 | contig 16047 bp, 15 predicted proteins | sample LuqExpMetageno34_FD_187792 | JGI IMG/M metagenome (GOLD analysis project Ga0207761, IMG submission 187792) | Tropical forest soil microbial communities from Luquillo Experimental Forest, Puerto Rico - Sample 34 (SPAdes) | ecosystem: Environmental > Terrestrial > Soil > Tropical forest ... | reverse complement strand
CGGATCGAACGCCTTCAACTGCAGCAGCAGACATTCCCGCAGATCGCGCGCGCCGACGCCGATGGGATCGAAGTCCTGGACGACAGCGATAGCATCTTCCAGGTCGTCTTGAGAATACTTCCCTTCCTGCCCCAGTTCTTCGGTCGACGCGGTCAGGTAGCCGTTCTCATCCAGGTTTCCGATGATGTTCTCCGCGATTTCCTTCACCGCATCGGAACAAATCGTGACGCTCAGCTGCCACATCAAGTGGTCGGTCAGCCCCGCAGGGGAGGACAAAAACTTTTCGAAGGAGGGCCGCTCGGAAATCTCGCGTTCCTGCGATTGCCCGCCGTCTCCGCCGGTGTCCAGATACTGATTAAAGAACGTCCCGACATCGAATTCGTCGAACGGATTCGGCTCGGGTTTCTCCGGCACTTTCTCCGTTTCATTCTTCAGAAAATTCTCGTCGCTGTAATTGTCGGTTTGCGTGGGCTCTTCGCTAAGCTCTTCCAGAACGGGGTTAGCGATCATCTCCTGATTGATCATTTCCCGGAGTTCCAGACGGTTCAGCGCGAGCACGCTGACCATCTGCACCAGGCCCGGCGTCAGAATCTGCTTCTGCGTGACCTTCAGGTTAAGTTTGAGTCCTTGCCAAGCCATCGATCGATCTCAGCCCCTAGAATAGACCTAATTCAGCCGGAAGTTATCCCCAAGATAGACCCGCCGGACTTCCGGGTCGTTGCTTAAATCCAAAGGGGTGCCCCGCTTCATGATTTTCCCATGATTCACGATGTAGGCGCGATCCGTTACGCTGAGTGTTTCGCGCACATTATGATCGGTGATTAAAACGCCAATGCCAGACCGGCTGAGTTCCCGGATGAGGTCCTGTAAGTCCTTGACCGTCAAGGGGTCGATGCCGGAAAAGGGCTCGTCCAACAGGATGAAGGAAGGCTGCAGCGTCAGCGAACGGGCGATCTCCAGCCGCCGCCGCTCTCCCCCGGACAGCATGTAAGCCTTGCTATGGCGCACCGTTTCCAACCCCATCTGCGCCAGTAACTCTTCCAGGCGGTCGCGCTGTTGTTCTGGCGTCAGCGGTAGGGTTTCCAGCACGGCTAATAGATTCTGCTCGCTCGTCAATTGCCGGAAGACCGACGGCTCCTGCGGCAGGTAGCTGATGCCACTGCGCGCCCGTAAATACATCGGCAGGTCGGTGATCTCTTCGCCATTCAACAGCACACGCCCGGAATCTGGCCGCGCCAGGCCCACAATCATGTAAAAGGTGGTCGTCTTCCCGGCGCCATTAGGACCTAAGAGTCCTACAACCTCGCCCTGTCCGATTTCCACCTCTACGTTGTCTACGACCTTGCGTCCGCGGTAGGACTTACTTAACTCGACGCCTTGGAGTGTGGGCATTCCGCTTCACGAGGGGTCGCAGGGCGCTCCCCATTATCTCTGGACCCGGTGCTTCGTGAGTGTGCGAGATCCATTTCCCGAATCCACGATGATCGTATCATCCGCTAAATTGAAGGTCAATTCACGCCCCGTAGTAGTGCCTTCTTCCGCGTCGTAAAGCGTCGGAGTTCCGCCGCTGAGCACGAACTTTTTGTCTTCCGCGGTGTACACGCCCTTCTCTGCGGTGCCGCGACGGTCTCCCTGTTCGACCACGACACCGCCAGTGGACACCGCCCGTTCGATTTGTGACGTGCTGCCACCACTGGCGGTTGGTTGCTTCGTGAAATACAAATCGAGCACGGGGCCACGCATACGCTCATCGGTAGATTGCACCACCACATCCTTCTCCAAGTGCGCCCGATTCTCGTTGTCCCAGTAGGTCAGCGTCGCCGATGACACGTGCCAAATCGCCGGGGCTTTCGCCTTGTCGGTTGTCGCCGGAGCATTGTTCGCGTTCGCTTGCGGGAAAACTGCGCGCACATTCCCAGTCGCGTTCAGAATGCGGGTATCGCGCAGCAATTCGATGGAATCTGCCTCCATCACGGATGGCCCTTGCCACAACCGCGCGTGGCCCGTATACAACGCCTTACCGGATTTCGTATTGCCGGTCATGTGATCGGCGGAGATGTTTGCAGGAGCCGAGCTCAAGTTGAGCCCGCCATTTTTCGAGGACAGATCGGTCGAACGTACTTTTCCTTCCGCCACCATGTCGCCGGAGTTCTGCTGGAAGGTGATCCTGGTCGCGCGAGTTTCGCTACTGGCATCCCGGGCCACAGCCTGCCCGGTCAGCACCGCGGTCTGATTGGCGCGCACGAATACGGCCTGCTGCGCCTCCGCGCTGCGCTCGCCTTCCTTCATGCGCACTTTGCCGTGCAGCGCCATCTGCGTCCAACCGCCTGCTTCGTCGAGCTGCGCGTCGCCGTTCTCCGCTGTCGCGGTCTGCGTAGGCCGGCCTTTCAAGTCCCGCTGTGTTTCCACGTTACCAATCGCGGTTAGATGCTGAGCCTTACCGGTCGCCGCGCCGAAATCTACCGTCAACTTGTCCGCAGTGAGCTTCGACTGCGCCGCCGCGGTGTCTGTCCACTCCATGGTGCCGCGGTCCAGAGTCTCCGCGTGCTGGATCTTGCTCTTTTCGTTGGCGTGCCCGCCACTCATCGTCAGCTGCAGCGAATTCGACGTGACCTTCCGCGAGGTCCCGTTCTTCGCGTCATGCTCCTCCACGATGGCATTTCCCCGCAGCGTAACGAGCTTGGCCTGATTCACTTTGGGCCACATCTCCACCGTGCCGTGGTCCGCCTGCATCTGGTCGTTGGGCGTGCTTCCGCGTACCTGCCCGTCGGCATCAACCGTGCGCACCCAACCCTCTGGCGCCAGCTCAGCTTTGATTTCATTGGCCGTAAGCGTTTCGGGCTCCTTGCTGGTAGTGGAAACCATCTTTGGCGTCTGTTCCAGTTTGCCGGGCTCCGCGAAGATGGTCTGCGCTCGAAACTGCTCGTCGAGCAGCAGGGTGAATTCCCCGGCCGTCAACTGTTGCGCACTGGTTGTTGCAGTAGCAGGACCCGCCAGCACCGCTTTGTGCGTCAGCTTGCCCAGATCCAGGCTGGTTCCCATCAGCAGCACTTCTTTCGTCGCAGGCAGATTCGCTGTTGTGTTCCCGCGCGCCCCGGCCGCTGGCGCCGGCGGCCGCACCTTGATGTGCACATCTTTCACCAGCCGCAACGCGCCTTCTTCCGAGAAGTAGACGGCTCCCAGTCCCTCTCCCTCACCGTTTGTAAACGTGAACTTCACCGGCTGCACAGTTTGCGCGCGTCCCGTACCGCGTTCGAACGTCACCGCGCTAGTTTCGACGTGAATCACGTTAGCCTTGCTCGCACTCTGCGTCTTTGCGCGCTCGAAATCCGCCGCGCTCTGTAAATCCATCTGCACGTTTCCAGCGCACTGGATTGCGCCGTCCGCTTTGGAATAACGGCAACTCTGCGTGTGAAGGACGTCATGCCGCTCGCCGGTTTTTCCGAACACCGTGACTTTCACGTCTTCCAGCAAACTGATGTCTTGACCCTTAAAATCCGTGGATTTGGACGCTTGGAGCGTGAAGATGGTCCGGTCGGCCTCGTTCTTGGAAAGCGTCAGCCCGATGGATTGCCGCTCTTTGTCCTCGGTGAGCGGCGGCGGGGCTTGTTTCTTTTCCTTGAAGGCTACCCACTGGCGGCGCACGTAGTACCCGCCGGTGATCAGCGCCAACACCAGCGCCACCAGCGCCGACCAGCGCGCGTATTTCGCCGCTTCACTCCGCTTCATGTTGTCAGTTAATCAGAATTCTTCTGACGCGTACAGTCGAGGGCTCGCCGGGCGGAGAAACCGAGGATAAAGGTCGGTTGAGATCCTCCGCTTCACTCAGAATGACAATACTAGAAGATTGGTCCATCGAAAAAACCGAGAAAGGATAACGCAGAGACGCGGAGAGCGCAGAGAAACTTACACCTAACGCTGAAAACTGTCTTTTTATCCGGCGGCTTCGCCAGTAGCGACTGGCAGGATCCCCATATTGGCGGCGGCCACGTTGTCGCGGTTCGTATTCTTGACCAGATACATCGCCTCATCGGCGAGGTGCAGCAAGCCTTCCTTGGTTCGCGAATCCACCGGATACGCAGCCAGGCCAACGCTTGGCGTAACCTTGATGTTCAACCCTTCTTTTTGCAGCCAAACCGATTCGCGTATCAGCCGGTGCAACCGCCGCGCCACGTTGATAGCATTTTCCTTGGAGGTTTGCGGCAAAAGGATCACGAACTCGTCGCCGCCGTAACGAAATGCGAAATCGATCAGCCGGCAATTGGTCTTGAGCGCGTCACCCATTTCCGCCAGCAAACGCGAACCCACCAGGTGCCCGTGCGTATCATTCACCTGCTTGAAGTGGTCCAGATCGATGAACACAATCGAGAATTCGTAGTTATAGCGCTGCGAGCGGTAGATTTCCGTGTCCAGAATGAAGCCCATGTGGCGCGCGTTATACAGCGACGTGCAGTCGTCCTTAATAGTCAGCTCGTGAATGCGCTTAACGTGCCGCGCGTTTTCGAGGGCAATGGCGGCGAAGTCGGAAAGCGCCTCAAGCAATTTCAAGTCGCGTGGATCGAAGCCGTCTGGCCCCACGCAATTGATCAGCTCGATGACACCAAGGCAAGTGTCACGAAAACGCACCGGCACGGCCACGATCGACCGCGTCTCCATTTTGGTTTTTTCGTCGACTTTGCCGAAAAATCGCGTGTCTTTGGAGGTGTCCGGTACGATCACGATTTCGCCGTGCTGCGCCACCCAGCCCGCGATGCCCTGCCCCAATCTGATGCGAACATCCTTCAGCGCCTGCGAGGCTTTCCCGACCGCCAGTTCGAAATAAAGTTCCTGCTTGGCTTCGTCCAGCAGCAACAGCGACCAGTTGTCGGGCCGCAGAAACTCGTCGATCTTTTCCATGATCGTGCGCAGGACTTGATCGAGCTGCAGCGACGACGTGAGCGCCTTCCCCAACTCCTGGAAGACGGCAACTTCTCCGGCTTCGCGCCGTTCAGTTGGCACACCGGGATTGCGCCGGCGTTCGACGGGTGGAAACGGTTTGACTTCCTCAAAGCTCACGCGCAGACATCTCCCGGTTGGATGGAACTGCTGGCGCCCCGATCCCTTGGGGTGCGTCGCCGTAAGACACCAATCGCTGCCAATCCCGGTCAGTATAGGCGCCGGGGAAAATGAACTGCAACCTCCTCGTGGTACAGGCGTTCCCATCTCGCCATCTCACCTCGTGGCAGTAGGCTTTAGCCTGTGCTGAGTCATTGTCCCAGCATCGCGGCAACCTCCGGCGGGAACGGACAGCTTCAGAAGAGGTCCCTACAAGAGCAGTACGCGCAAGGGCGGCGACGATCCACGATCCAGTCTTCGCGAAAGTTTGTCTTCCCTCTTCCCGCTGATACACTGCATGTTGCGAGCAGAGGGCATGGCCAGGGGCACCTTCGGAGAACGTCTCAAACGCGAACGCGAATTACGCGAGGTTACGCTGGAGGAAATCACAGCGGGCACTCGAATCGGGGCCCGTTTCCTGGAAGCCCTGGAAAACGAACAGTGGGACAAACTCCCCGGCGGCGTATTCAATCGCGGCTTCGTTCGCGCCATCGCCCGCTATCTCGGCCTCGACGAAGAGGCTTTCCTGGCCGAATACGATCTTGCTCACGGTACGCAAACGGCTCCCTCCCCCGAGCGCGCCGTCGACCCCATCCCCTCCCCTCCCAAATGGATTCCCGTGGTTCGCGTGGTCGGCGCGATCGCGTTATTAGTCGGTCTGTTTTTCGGCGGACGCTACGCTTGGCGTTACTACCAGGCCCACCGGGCGACGAAGTTCTCCACGGCCTCAGCTGGAGTCCCCGAAATCCCGGCACCTTCCGAACCGGCCTCCTCGGCGAGTCCTGCTCAAGCCACTGCGTCGCCGCCTTTGATCCTCGACGCTTCCTCCAGCGCACCGCTGCATCTCACTGTGAAAGCCGACGGCGCAATGGTCTTTGACGCGGACATGCGGGCCGGCGAACACCGCCAATTCTCTTGCCAACGGGCATTCGAAGTCTCGGCTTCCGACTCGGCAGCGGTGTTGCTCGATTTGAACGGTCAAACCGTCCCGCCCCTTGGCCTGCCCGGCTCCTCCGGTACAATTAAGTTGAGTGCCAAGGATTTGAAGCAGGCCCACAGTGGAAATACTCGCCCCTGAAGTCATTGAAGATCTTCGACACGGCCGCGCCACCCGTGAACGGAAGCTCGCGGTCTGTTCCATCGGCGCGCATCTTGACCCGATTGACCGCCTCGAGATTCTGGCCGTCCTCACGCACGATCCTGACGAATTGATCGCCACTCGCGCGCAGGAAGCTCTGTTCCTGGACCAGCCGGACATGTTTGTCCAGGCCATCATGCGGGAGAATCCGCTGCAGGCGCTCTTTACATATGCAGGCAAGAACTTCGCCAACCATCCCGCCATTACGGAAGCGATGATCGCCAATCGCAATTGCCCCGGCGAATCGCTGGTGCCGTTCGTGCCGCATCTCACGGCTGCACAGGTTCAGGCGCTGGTGACGGAACTGGACCGCATTTCCAGTTCGCTGCATCTGCTGGCGGCGCTTGAAAAATCGCCGCACCTGACCGCCGACCAGAAAAACACATTGCATGAGCTTCGCAGCACCGCCGTGGCCGGAGAGTCCGACGCGTTGAATGAAGCGGCCGCGGAGGCGGAACCCGATCAGGGCCGCAGGCAAACGCTGCTGCAGCAAATCGCCCGAATGACTGTCTCGCAACGCGTGCAATTCGCGATGAAAGGCGGAGCGGACGCCCGCCGCACTTTAATTCGCGACGCCAATAAGGTTGTGCAGCGCGCGGTGTTGCAGTCGCCGCGCCTCACGGATCAGGAAGTGGAATCCTTCGCTTCGATGGCCAATCTGACCGACGAAATCCTCCGCCTCATCGCCGGCAATCGCGTCTTCCGCAAGAATTACGTCGTCGTCCGCAACCTGATGAACAACCCCAAGACGCCTCTGGATGTGACTCTGCACATGCTGCCGCTGCTCAACGCGATCGACCTGAAGCGCCTGGGTATGAACAAGAATGTTCCTGAAACTCTCCGCACGACCGCGAACAAGCTGATGCGCACCCGCGCCGAGCTAAAAAAGTAATCGTAGCAAACGAATCGAGCAAAGGCAGAAAAGAGAGATTCCTCTCTGCGCAGACTCCGTTCGGAATGACGACGTGCCTTTTTCCCATCGGTCCTTGCCCCATCGAAGGGGGATTCCTCGCTTCGCTCGGAATGACGAGGAGGGCTTATCCGCAGCCTGTTAGCCAGCCGCGAGAAGTGGTGCGCGGTCCAGTTTTTGCTTTTGTAGCGCGGACGTCTTGCCCTGAGCCGTAAAGGGGCAAGTCAGCTTTTTCACTCCCGCTAGTTCAACCTGCGGGTTCGTTGTACACTTCCGTTTCCGCCCAACATCAAGAAAATAGGTTTGCCATCTCCTTGGAGAAATCTGTGAAGACCTTGTGCTCTCTCGCAATTCTTCTGGCGCTTCTTTCCGCTTGTAATTCCGCGGACAAAAAGCCCGCCAAAGGCGTCACTCCCGCTGCACCCTTAAACCTCGTCGGGACGGAATGGACGCTGGCCGATCTCGCCGGCGCTGCGGTCATTGCCAATTCGAAGGCCAGTATCGCGTTTCCGGAAGCGGGTCACGTCGCCGGCAACGGTTCTTGCAATCGCTTCACCGGCTCGGTTGCCATCACCGGCGACAAGCTCACCTTCGGGCCGCTCGCTAGTACGAGGATGGCTTGCACGGATGGCGGCGTCTCCGCACAAGAGGACGCTTACTTCGCCGTTCTGGCCGCCGCTAACCGTTATGAGGCTCACGACTCCGAACTGCTGATCTACGCCACCGGCTACGCCAAGCCGCTTCGCTTCACCCGTGCGGCCACCTCGACGAAATGATTCGTGGCACAGCCATTCCTGGCTGTGCTCTGTTGTGCGACCGTCAGAAAAGAGCTGGCATGAAAGCCAGCGCTACACAAGCAAAACCGGTTCCCACGGGAGATTTGTAGAGAGGTGGCGCGTTGGTGGACCGCCTCAGAAGGCGGTCCCTACAAAGTGGCCGCGGTTTGGCGTTAAACTGAAGCCGTCGCTCCGCTGGAGGTTTCATGTCTTCTCGTTTCGCGAGCCGCGCGATGCCCCTGCTTTTTGTCGGCGTTGTTTCACTTTTGGCCTTGGCGGCCGACAACCCTTGGGCGAACTCGCAAACCGTTCAGCCCGCCGCGCTCAACAAGGAACTTGCCGATTCGAAGGCTGCCCCCACCGTGTTCTTCGTCGGCTTCGGCCGACTCTATACCGCAGGACACATCAAGGGCGCGCAGTTCCACGGCACCGCCGGCAACGACGACGGCCTGAAGCAACTCCATTCCTGGGCTGAATCGCTTCCCCGCGGCACGAATATCGTCATCTATTGCGGCTGCTGCCCGATGGAGCGTTGCCCCAACATCCGGCCGGCGTTCGCCCTGTTGCGCGACATGGGTTTCACCAAAGTTCGCGTGTTGATCCTGCCCACCGATTTCGAGAAAGACTGGGCGGAGAAGGGCTTTCCGTACGACAAAGGCCAATAGCCACATTCCGTAGCATAAGCTTTACGAGCTGGGAGACGCAGCAGCGTCCTTAAGTCTTGTCGCAGCCTCTACCTTGTAGACCTCAATCAAAAGCGGGTACATGTCCATGTGGCCGTATCGTCCATCGGATTTAAATTCTCCGATGAACACAACATCGAGAGGAACACGCCACCTCATCTTCGACATCGTTTTCCGCACGCTGCGCGTTGTCCGAGATTCCCAGTGATCGCCGAACTTAACCCACATCATCGGAATCGGCGTTGGGCACGATGGTGAGACAATCACGGCTTTCTCAAAATCTGTTTCATACCTAGCCTGCACTCTTATGATCCGATTCGTAAACTTCTCTGAGTGCTCTAGCAAGTCACAGAAGGTGACAGTCGTTGCACTAGCAACCATTTGATTAGCAGCTGCTCCGTTTGCAGTATTCTGTGATTTAATGCCACCCGCACTAAGAAAGGCGAGCGTCAGTGTGCTGAGTAAACAGCGGAAAGGGCGCATTGCAGCAAATCATAGCACCTGGCGCAATTCGGCGGGCTAACCTTTGATTCGTTTGTTAATCAGAAACCGATCTGCTTCCGGATGACTCCCGCCCACATCCCTGCTATTCTCTGTCCTTCCATCTAACTTCAGGGGGCCTCATGCGCCACATCGCCACGATTGCGTTTGCGTTAATCATTGCCGCCACGGCCAGTGCACAGCAGCAGGCGGATTCGCATTTCGACGGCGACTCGTGGTGGGCCCACGTGAAATTCCTTGCCGACGATTCGCTCGAGGGACGCGACACGGGCAGCGAGGGCCTGCAAAAAGCCGAGGCCTACGCCGTGGAACAACTGAAGAAAGCGGGGCTGGAGCCCGCCGGCACCGACGGCTTCTACCAGGCCGTGAAATTGCGCCAGTATCAGGTGGACGAAAAGAAATCTTTTATCGCATTGATCAGCAAAGGCGAGTCCAAGCGGCTTTCCTTCACCGACGACGCGTATATCAGCACCCGGGCCACGCACGCCTCCGCCGCGATCACCGCGCCGCTTGTGTTCATCGGCTACGGCCTGCAAATTCCGGAGAAGCAGCTCGATGAACTTGGCGGCAACGATCTCAACGGCAAGGTCGTGGTCTTTCTTTCCGGTTCCCCCGCTGAGGTTCCCACGGCGCTGGCCTCCCATTATCAGACTCTGGCCGAACGCTGGAAGGCGCTGCGTGATGCCGGGGCCATCGGCTACATCAGCATTCCCAATCCCGCTTCCATGGACATCCCGTGGTCGCGCATTTCGCTGAACCACAACCAGCCGTCCATGGACCTCGCCGACCCTGAATTTCGCGAAACGCAAGGGCTTGACGTGGCCATTACGCTGAATCCTGCGTCCGCGGAGCAATTCTTCGCCGGCTCTGGCCACACCTTTGCGGAAATTGCGGCGCTCGGCAAAGACCGCAAGCCGCTCCCGCATTTTCCGTTGCAGACTTCCATTCACGTCGCCGCCGCCATCGTTTCGAAAGCCGTAGCTTCCTCCAATATCGTTGCCAAGCTGTCCGGGACCGATCCCAAGCTGAGGGATGAATTCGTCGCGCTCTCCGCCCACATCGACCACGTCGGCATCGGCGCGCCCATCAACGGCGACAAAATCTACAATGGCGCGATGGACGACGGCTCCGGCAGCGCTCTGGTCCTCGACGTGGCCGCCAATCTGAAAGCGCACCCCGAATCGCTGAAGCGCTCCACGCTGTTTCTGCTGGTGACTGCGGAAGAAAAAGGCCTCCTGGGTTCGAAATATTTCGCCGCGCATCCCACCGTTCCCATCAAATCGATTGTCGCGGACATCAATGTCGACATGTTCCTGCCCATCGTTCCGCTGAAGTTGTTGAAAATCGAAGGCATCGAGGAATCCGACCTGGGTACGCAAGCGGCGGCTGTGGCGCAATCGCTGGGCGTCAAGCCGATTGCCGATCCGGAACCGCTGCGCAACGCCTTCATCCGCAGCGATCAGTACAGCTTCATCAAAAAAGGGGTCCCAGCGGTGAAGATGGACGTCGGCTTCGAACTGGGCACGCCCGAGCAGAAGATTTTCAAGGATTGGCTGACCAATCGCTACCACGCGCCTTCCGACGACGTGAACCAGCCCGTCGACCTGAAAGCCGCGGCGCTTTACGAAGAAATCGTGCGTCGCTTACTGATCGAAACCGCGAACAACTCCGTGCGCCCGCAGTGGAAAGCGGAGTCGTTCTTCCGCCGCTACGCCACGCAGGCAGCGGACTGAGGCGTGAGAAAAGAGCTGGCATAAATGGCCAGCGCTACATAAACCAAGAAGCGAACACCAGAAGCAGATAAACGTCCGGTTTGCGTTCTGGGGTAATGCCCTTTCACAGCTTTGGCTTCGGCGCTACACTTCCTCGCCATGAATATCGACCAGCTTCGCGAGCTTTGCCTGTCCTTTCCCGGCGCCACCGAACAAATTCAGTGGGAGAATGACCTGCTGTTCAAGGTGGGCGGCAAGATGTTTGTGGTGATCCCCCTGGAACCCGCGCGGCTTTGGCTCACGCTCAAAGCCGATCCTGAAGAATTCGCCGAGCTTACCGAGCGGCCCGGTGTTGTTCCAGCGCCGTATCTGGCGCGCGCGAAATGGGTCGCCATCGAATCGGCAACCACGCTGCCGCAAGCCGAGGTTGCGACGTTATTGCGCAAGTCCTACGACCTGGTGGTAGCCAAGCTGCCAAAGGCCGCGCAGCGCTCACTCGGGTCGGCTCCGAGAAAATCAAAACCGCGAGCCAAGAAAACCAAGAGCCGCGGTTCGACAAAAGCGCGCAAGAAACGCACCTGAGCGCTACTCGTAACTTTGCAGATTTGTGGGTTTACCGCTGAAGGGAACCGCGGATGCAGAAGTTCCCGCCTTTGAACTCTTGCACCTTGCACTTTTATACTTTGTTTTCTATCCCTGCTGCTGCTTGTAACCTGGCGCCCGCCGCAGCGGCCGCGCCCCGGGAACCGGGAAAGTCATCTTCCAGAAATTCGTGTCGGCATTCACAAACTCCAGCCCCACCATGCGCCTTCCTTCGCGATCGCGCCGCACATGCGCAACTCGGGTGTCGGCGGAACGATTGGTGTTTTCGTTGACGATGAGCAGGGACTGGCCAGGAACCACAGGCTCTTCCAATGCCAGCAGCGCGCCTTGCTGGTTGATCGAATAGGTCATCGCGCGCACGCAAAACTTTTCGCCCAGCTCGTTCTGCCCGTGCACAATCACCGGCAAAGCCAGTGCCACGCGCAACGTCCGGCGGCGTTCCCGATAGCGAAAGTGTAAAACGCCCATGAGGGGACCTTCTCCTCAGCTTAATTTAGGCCCGCCTACTCGCTTGCCGTGAACAGAAATGTTTGCGCGCCTGGCCGTGTTTGGGGGAGTTCCTGGCTCGCCTTCTTCGCGGCTATCTTGCGGTCCAGTTTGTCCATTTTCCGCCCAACGGACAATAGCTGGGAGGTACTACTCTACAGCCACCAAGGGCAAGTACGCCAGTACTTATGTTTGTAAATTTCGTTACAAAGGCGGTTCTTGGGGCTCTGGGCTGACCCGCACCCCGTTCCGGGCACCAGGGCGGTTTCCAGGCAATGTCACGAGGCTTGCCTGGATCATTCAATAAGGCGGATTATCTCGGCACGCCAGGGTCTTTTGTTCAGATGAAGGAGAGCCAGGGTGACAGGCAGGTGAAACCGCCGTGGGCCGGCACTTCCTGGGTTGAGGTAAGTTACCCCGTTTCGGTCTTGTTGTTCCGCCTGGTGGGTGTGGCCGCTGATGAGGAAATCGAATTTCGCGGCTTCCGGCTTCAGGTCCAATTCCTGCAGGTTATGCAATATGTAGAAGCTGGCCCCGCCCGCCTCCACTACCGTCGCCAGTGGCAGTTCTCTAGCCCAGGCCTGAGTATCGATGTTCCCTCGCACCGCAAATACCGGGGCAATGGCTTTCAGCGCGGGCAAAATCTCGGGCGCGCCTACGTCTCCGGCGTGCAAGATGAGCTGCACACCTTGTAGCGCATGCACCGCCTCGGGACGCAGTAATCCATGTGTGTCAGAGATAACGCCAATCTTCATTTCGGCTTTGTTGCTGGCCAACTATTTCTCGTTCTCGCGATATTCCTCTGGCACGTCGTCCTCTTCGACTTCCTCAGTGACCACTTCCGACTCGTCCGGATCGGCAGCCCTCTCCACGCCATTCAGGATTTCCGCCTCGAACGACTGCCCCTCCTCCAGGAGTTCTTCGACGCTCTCCGAGTCCGCCGTCGGGCTGGCCGAAATCCCTTGCGTGTCTCCCGCTTGCCCGGCCGAACGCGCACCGATTCCACGCGATTCGTAAGCCACCAATTCCGCTCTCTCGTTTCTTCCGCGGGCGGCGCGCGGCGAGCGCTTGGCTGGCGACTTTTTCGCGGGGCGCTTGCGAGGCTTGGCTTTTGATTTCGCCTTGGCGGGGGTGGACTTCCGTGTTTTTGACTTCTTCACCTTGGTCTTCCTGCGTGCCATTGTTTTCCACCTCTGCCGCGAGTGTACCATCCCACCGGGCCGGGTTTAGCTTCCCTGCGGCGCGCACTGGATTTTCCCGCGTTGCACACTATAATCTGCCTGACGAAGTGGATTGGCCGGGCGTGATTGGAAGGAAGACCGGACCAGGAAAGGTTAGCCTGCGATGAAAAAACAGGAATTGCGAAGCCAGGTCGAGGACATGGGCCTGGTTCCCGTGATTCGTACCTCCTCCGCAGAAGACGCCCGCTTCGCGGTGGAGGAGGTGGCCCATGCAGGCGTGCCGATCATCGAGGTCACCATGACCGTCCCTGGTGCGCTGGAGGTTATTCGCGAGCTTGCCAAATCGGTTCCTGGCGTCATTCTCGGTGCGGGTACGGTGATGGATGCGGAAACGGCCCACGCCTGCATCAGGGCTGGCGCCCAATTCATCAGCAGCCCGGCTCTGGACGTCCCGACCGTCGAATTCGTTGCGCAACAGCCCAAAATCATTATGATGGCCGGCGCGCTGACACCGACGGAGATCCATGCTGCGTGGAAGGCCGGAGCGGATTTCGTCAAGATTTTCCCAAGCGCACTGGTCGGCGGCGACAGCTATCTGCGCGCCCTTCGCCGGCCTTTCCCGGATATTCCTTTCATCCCCGGAGGCGGCATCACGCAACAAAACGCGGCCCAGTATCTGCTCGCCGGCGCCGTCGCGCTTAGCATTGGCAAGGAACTTATTCCCAATGAATCCATGCTGCTGCACAAGCCGGACCGGATTCGCGAACTCACCCGGCGCTTCGTAGGCATCGTCAAGAGCACACGCGCGCGAATTGCCGACGCACGAGCTCAGCTGTCACAAGTCCGCTGAACACGAGCCTCTAGCAAAAATCAGAACTCAAGATGCAGGCGCAAGGTAGGCACCAGAACCGGCCCGCGATCCAGGTTGTAGCCCGGATTCACCACGTACTGCAGCCCCACAGCGGGATAGAATCCGCGCCAAACATGTAAGGTGTAATAGGTCTCCAGAATGTTCTCGCGGCCATAATTCAGTTTCCCATCGCCCAATAGAAAACCCAATCCGCCGTAGCCCAGATATCGAGCGTGTTCGTGGTTGATTCCGTTGCTGACAAATACCAATCCCATGCGATCCCAGCGGCGGCCCCACCGTCCCCCATTCCCCCCCACGCCGATTTGCCAGGTCTGGTCCACTTCCGTATAGGCGTAGGACTCGTGCTGGCCTTCATTCCACCCCCAGCGGCCGAAGACCCCGATCCAATCCCGAATGGATTGCTCGAAGTTGACTCCAAAACCATATTTGACCGTCGTTTGCAGCGGGTGGTCGGTGATGTCCGGTACAGGCGCGGTCGGATTCGCCAGCCACTGATCGGTCTGCTGGCGGTAGTCGCCCATATTCGCGTGATTCACGTAGCTCAGCAGCCGCAGGACTCCGGGCTGTTTTCCCACCACGCGGCCGTGAAGTTCCAACTCGATATTCTCGGCCCGCGCGCGCGCCAAATCGGCGTCCAGATGAATGCCGTTAGCCACCTTGGGCATCAGCGCTTCCGCAAATCGGATCACATAATTTCGGTCGTGGTATTCCACGAGCGCGGCGAACGTGAAGCCGCGCGTGTCCGCCGCGTAGTCGTATGCTCCGTTGTTGTCCACCGCCCAGTTCATAAACTGGAAATTCGTGTCCGTGCCGTAGGTGTTCAAGTCAAAAAAATCCGCCAGACTGAATTTTCCCAAGCGCAGTTCCAGGCGCCGCGTGGGTAGCTCGCGAAACAAGGAATAGGGGCTCTGGTCCGCAACCACTTTCGCGCCGCTCAGCGGAATGATCTGATGCCACATCAGGCGCGCCACATACGGGGCTTTGCTCAACGTGGGATTCCGCACGACATCCAGGTTGAAAAAGCCAGCCACTCCTAGCGCTTCGCCCAGGCCATGACCGCCGGTTTCCTGCACGTCGCAGAGGAACTCCGTTGTCGAACCGGGGCGCCATCCCGTAAACAGCGTCAACACACGCGAGGTCGCTTGCTGCGCTTCCGGCGGCAAACTGTGCGGTCCCTGGTAGGGTGAATGAAAATCGGGATGATACTGCGCGATGAAGTTCGCTTGCCCAGACAACCAGAGCTTGTCCCACTCCGGGTGAGGAAACATCACCGGGACGTCGTTTGACTCCTGGTCTTGCTCCGCCACGCCAGGGCTGGCAGAGCGAGAGTCGGGGCTGGCAGAACTCTGCTGCGCTATCGCCTGGAACACGCCAAAGGCCGCGCCAGCGCACAGAATAGCTACCGCTCGCAACAAGGTCGCATTCAGGCGCAGGTTAACCATGGTTAAGACAGGCAGTACACCAATCTTAAGGCCGTTTGTAAAGTTCGATGACGTCCGTTTCAGGGCTTCTCAAGCTGCGCTGCTTCGATCCGCCCGGCTCGTCGACGAGCGCCCCCGCGCTTGTCTCTCGTGTCATTTGCTGTTCGAACGCGCGCATCTCGCTGTCGATCCAGACGGCTCGCAATTCCCCGTTTTCACCGGGCACCCGGATCCAGCAGCAATACAGAGAGGATGCCCGAATCGGGCGGCTTTCAGTGTGAACGCTTGTAATGTCATGGACTTGTCCCTTTCCGGCCCCGCAGGATGGCTAGCCATGGCCATCCCGCGATCGAAAGGAATCCGCTCAAAAGCGCGGATCGGGACGGATGGCCGGGCAGCTCCAGTGCGGCGGCTCGGTTTGTTGTGCTTCCATAAGCTCACTTCCCGGACCGGCAAGCGCGTTGCAACCGGTTCCATTCATTGATACCATACCCCCATAGGGTAGACAAGAAAAAAGGAAAGAAAAATGTCACACATGACCCGCGAACGAATCGAACTGGTCAGCCGCACGAAGAAGGTGATCGGGCAGCTCAAGTCTGTGCAACGCGCCCTGGAAGAGGATGCCCACTGCGCCGACGTGCTGCAGCGACTGGCAGCAGCACGCGGCGCCA
>Ga0207761_1000362_pt1 | contig 16157 bp, 12 predicted proteins | sample LuqExpMetageno34_FD_187792 | JGI IMG/M metagenome (GOLD analysis project Ga0207761, IMG submission 187792) | Tropical forest soil microbial communities from Luquillo Experimental Forest, Puerto Rico - Sample 34 (SPAdes) | ecosystem: Environmental > Terrestrial > Soil > Tropical forest ... | reverse complement strand
GTCGATGCGCTCATAAACGCCACAATGCCGCCAGTGTAGGACAAATGTGCCATCAAGAATCGGCCGACAAGATCGCGATCATTGCCAAATCCTAGCTGTGCCCTCGATCGTGATAAAAGTAGTAATCGAGCATTCTCGATGGCTCCACTTGCCAGGATATAAAGTTTCGTTCTGACCGAGAATCGCTTTCCAGAAAGTGTAGCGACTCTCAAAGCCGTGACTTCGCCATTGTCGGTCTCGGTTTCGAAATAAATTCCATTTGCATTGAGAAATATTCGAATATTTTGGGCGAGCTCGAGGCTAGGACCATAAACAGGACTAAAGCGCACGATCGGTTTGCTGACCCGCACGATCTGGAAGTTAAAGTGTGGGCCATTAAAGGGTGGGGGAATACTTGACGGATCAATACCCCAGTCGGAAAGTGCAAAGCCGTAAGGTCCAATCCGACATAGTTGCTTTGCCCGATTGTACCAAGGCTCGAGATTGGTCAGCGGAAAGGGCCAGCCTGAATATTTGATGTCGGGACGCACCTCGAAGTCCAAAGGGTCTGGCATTGCGCACCAGCCACCCCAGTGGTTTGTGGTTCCGCCAAAGAAACGCAGACGAAATCGAATGTCTTTTGGGTCCCAATATTTTTGCCCGATATTTTGGCCTAGATACAGATTCTGCGTTTCCTCGTTGAAAAGGATATCGCCGCTCTCCAAAAGAATGACGCGATGGCGCGTATTTAAGAATTCTCGAGCAATAGAAATTCCGGCCGCACCTCCGCCAACGATACATACGTCGCCTTCAATGCTCGCGTCGGAGGGAAGTTCCCTTGCGTCGATAAACAATTGACGTCTCCCGAAAGTAAACCTTTCTGGTTCCTTAACTTAAGCAAGTGGCTCATTGCCACATGCGATTTCCCGTCGTCAGATAGACAGACGGCGGTTCTAGCAAATTTTGCATTGTAACAAATTCTCGATGACCTCATTGGCAAGCTTTTCAGGCTTCTCATTCGCGGCTAAAAGATGCACCTCCGGATTTTCCGGGACCTCGTACGGCTGATCAACGCCCGTGAAATTCTTGATCTCGCCGGCCAGAGCACGCCGATACAATCCTTTCGGATCGCGCTCGATACATTTTTCAATTGGCGCGTCGACGAAGATCTCGATGAATTCGCCGGTATCGAGCAATTCCCGCACCATGCGGCGCTCGGCACGGAACGGAGATATGAATGAGCAGAGGACGACGAGTCCTGCCTCGGTCATCAGTTTGGCCACCTCGCCGATGCGTCGGATATTTTCCACCCGGTCGGATTCGGTAAAGCCGAGATCCCTGTTCAATCCGTGTCGCACATTGTCGCCATCCAGCATGACGGTATGAATGCCACGCGCGTGAAGCCCGGATTCCACGAGGTTGGCGATGGTCGATTTCCCGGCGCCCGGCAGCCCCGTAAACCACAATACCGCCGGGCGATGGTGCATGAGGCTCGAACGCTCGGCTTTGGTAACCGTCAGATTCTGATGGTGGATATTGGTGGCCCGGCGCAACGCAAAATCGATCATGCCGGCAGCGACCGTCTCATTAGAATAGCGGTCGATCATTATGAACGCGCCGGTGGCGCGATTGTCGGCATAAGAATCGAACGCGGTCGGTCTGGCCAGTGACAGATTGCAAACGCCCACCTCATTCAAGGCGAGAGTCTTGGCGGCAAGCTTTGACAGCGTGTTGATGTCAATCTGGTGCTTGAGCTCGGTCACCGTAGCAGCGATGGTGCAATGATTGATTTTCAATAGGTAGGACCGCCCCGGAAACAGATTCTCGTCCGACATCCAAACCAGATGAGCTGCGAACTGGTCAGCAATCTGCGGGCGATCGCGCACAGCGGCAAACATATCGCCACGTGCGACATCGATTTCGTCGACAAGAGTGATGGTGACCGAATCGCCGGCGTCGGCGGCATCGAGATCTCCGCCAGCGCCGATTACCGCGTTGACTCTCGTGGTCTGCCCCGACGGCAATAAGACGATCTCATCGCCCGGCCGCGCCCGCCCACTCACAATGGTGCCTGCAAAGCCGCGAAAGTCGGAATTCGGGCGGTTAACCCATTGAACCGGCATGCGGAATGGTTTTCCGGCGCGGTCGTCTTCGACATCGACGGTTTCGAGGTAGTCGAGAAGATGCGGTCCCGAATACCAGGGCATCCGCGGACTAAGAGTGGAAATATTATCGCCAAACCGAGCAGAAATCGGAACCGCCTGCACCTGCCTGAAACCAAGCTCCGAAGCAAAGTTCGTGAAGGCCAAGACAATCTGATCAAACACCTCCTGGTCGAAGCCGACCAGATCCATCTTGTTGACCGCCAGGACCGCGTACCGGATGCCCAAAAGGCTCGCGACGATGGCATGGCGGCGAGTTTGACTCAGTAGGCCCTTGCGCGCATCGACCAATAGCACGGCAAGCTCTGCGTTGGAGGCGCCGGTCGCCATGTTGCGCGTATATTGTTCGTGTCCCGGGGTATCCGCGACGACGAAAGCCCGCCGCTCCGTCGAAAAATAGCGATAGGCCACGTCGATGGTGATGCCTTGCTCGCGCTCCGCCTCAAGGCCGTCGAGCAAGAGGGCAAAATCAACCTCCGCGCCGGTGGTGCCATGCTTCTTCGAATCGCGTTCAAGGGCCGCCAGGTGATCCTCGAAGATAAGCTTCTGCTCATAGAGCAAACGGCCAATCAGTGTCGACTTGCCGTCATCAACCGAGCCGCAGGTCAGAAACCGCAGCGCGGGCCGCATCTCGGCGCTGCTCGCGGCGCGGACCCTTTCGGCGAGGGCACCGGTCAATTCGCTCATCAGAAATATCCCTCGCGCTTCTTCTTCTCCATCGAGCCCGCTTCGTCGTGATCGATGACGCGGCCCTGCCGCTCCGAACTGGCCGATACGCGCATTTCCTCAATTATCGCTTCAAGGGTTTGCGCATCCGATTCGATCGCCCCGGTCAGCGGGTAGCAGCCGAGGGTGCGGAAGCGAACGTGCATCATGCGCGGCACTTCCCCGGACCGCAGCGGCAGGCGATCGTCGTCCACCATAATTAGAGTGCCATCCCGCTCCACCACTAGACGCGGCTTAGCAAAGTACAACGGAACAACGGCAATATTTTCGAGCTTGATGTATTCCCAGACGTCAAGCTCAGTCCAGTTTGAAAGCGGGAATACCCGCACGGATTCGCCAGGCTTGATGCGCGTGTTGAATATTCGCCACAGTTCAGGACGTTGGTGTCGTGGGTCCCAGGCATGGCTGACGGAACGGTGCGAGAAGATTCTTTCTTTCGCACGGCTTTTCTCCTCGTCGCGCCGCGCGCCCCCGAAGGCTGCATCGAAGCGCCATTTTTCCAACGCCTGCCGCAAACCTTCCGTTTTCATAACCTGCGTGTGCACCGCCGATCCCGAGGTCACCGGGGAAACTCCTCGAGCAATACCCTCCTGATTTATGTGCACGAGCATTTCGACACCCGCCGCTCGGGCGATTTCATCGCGAAAAGCGATCATCTCGCGAAATTTCCATGTCGTATCGACATGCAGCAGCGGAAACGGCAGCTTGGAAGGATAAAAAGCCTTTTGCGCAACATGCAGCATCACGCCAGAATCTTTGCCGATCGAATAAAGCATAACCGGGTTGCGAAACTCGCTCACAACCTCACGCATGATACCGATCGCTTCGGACTCGAGCCGACGCAGTCGAATCTGATGTTGACGCCAGGTCATCGCCTGAACTTAGTATACACGGTAGGATTGAGTGGCTGAATTACATCGTCAGGGCGCGGCGGACGGCCTCAATGATGCGGCCTTGCGTCGGCTCGTCGAGATAGGCGTGCATCGCCAAGCTGACGACTTCGGAGGCTAAGCGTTCGCTCACCGCCACTCCACCTTTGCCGATTGGGTAGTTCTTGTAGGCCTGCTGGCGATGCAGCGGGATCGGATAATAGATTGCGGTCGGGATGCCTTCAGCCTTGAGCGCCGCTACAAGCGCATCGCGCCGCCCAGCCGGCAGTCGCAAGGTGTATTGAGCCCACACCGAGGTCAGTCCGGCTGGCACTGTCGGCACGGTTGCGACATCGCCAAGGCCTTCGGCATAGCGGTGGGCGACAACGTTGCGAGCGTCGATTTCGTCCGGGAAGATCTTTAGCTTTTCAAGGAGCACCGCTGCCTGGATGGTATCGAGGCGCGAGGCAAGCCCGATGCGCACATTGTCGTACTTGTCGCTGCCATGCCCATGCACGCGCAGACTGCGCATAGCCTCTGCCAGCGCATCGTCGTCGGTCATCACAGCGCCGCCATCGCCATAGCAGCCGAGCGGCTTGGCCGGGAAGAAACTGGTTGCGGTGGCGTTGCCGAAGGTGCCAAGCCGGCGGCTATGGTAGCTCGCGCCGAAACCTTGCGCGGCATCGTCGAGGATAAACAGATTCTCTGCCTTGGCGGCAGCGGCGACAGCCGCATGATCGGCCGGCAAACCGAACAGATCGACCGGGATAACCGCCTTCGGCTTAAGCCCGGCGGCCTTGGCAGCAACAACTGCACCAGCAATCGCGTTCGCATCGATGTTGAAGGTGGCAGCGTCAACATCGACGAACACAGGGGTCGCGCCGACCAGCGCCGCGACTTCAGCCGTCGCGCAAAAGGTGAACGACGGGCAAATCACTGCATCGCCCGGGCCAATCCCCATCGCGCGCAAACCGAGCACCAGCGCATCAGTACCGCTGGCGCAGGTGACCACATGCTTCGCACCGCAGAAGGCGGCAAGTTCCGCCTCGAAGGCGCGCACTTCAGGCCCGAGGATGAACTGACAGTGGTTGAGCACACGGCCGACCGCCTGATCGATTGCATTGCCGAGACGGCGGCGCTGCGCGCCGACATCGATAAATGGAACGGGCGGGAGATTGGGGCGCAAATTCATCACGATGTCCGAAACCGAAACGGTAGTGCGCTTAGCCGGAGACGACGCGCGGCTTGCGCATGTGCGACACCGTAGCCGGGCGCGAGGCCAGGCACTCAATCGCGATCTCGAGGCTCGCGACTGCCTCCTCGCCGGTGACCGCAGGCGCTGCACCGGATCGCGCCGCGCGCAGGAAGGCCAGGAGCTCCGAACGCAGCGGCTCGGCGTGGCCGACCGAGAGATGGCGCATCGAGTAGCTGCCGTCCGGCTGGAAACCGAAACATTCGGTCACCTCGCGGGTGAGCAGATCGCCCATGACATATTTGTCACGGGTTGCCACCGTCACGTTTCGCGCCTTGAACGGGGTGAGCCAGTTGGTGTTGATGTGCGCCAGCACACCGGAGGCGGTGCGGAACTGCAACAACGCGATGTCTTCGCGCTCGGCCACCGCGCTGGAAAGCTGCGGCTGCACCTCGACGATGTCGGAATCGGTGAACCAGCGGATCAGGTCGATATCGTGCACGGCGAGGTCGATAACTACACCGACATTCGACATGCGCGGCGGAAACGGACCGACCCGGGTGATGGCTATCGAGAGGATGTCCTCGTTGCGGATCGCTTCCTTGATCGCCTCGACCGCCGGATTGAAACGCTCGACGTGGCCGACCATCAAGGTTACGCCGGCACGGCGCGCCGCGTTGATGAGCTCGCGCCCCTCCTCTACGGTGGAGGCGATGGGCTTCTCCACCATGACGTGGACGCCACGCGCGATAGCGGCGAGCGCGATATCGCGATGCAGATGGGTGGGCGCCGCGATGGTGATGGCGTCGACGCCGAGGTTGAGCAGTTCATCGATATCAGCGACGGCTACACATCCGAGCGTGCGGGAGACAAAATCAGCCTGCTTGTGGTCAGGATCTGCGACACCGACAAGTTCGGTGCCGGACAGTCCAGCAAACACGCGAGCATGATTGCTGCCCATGACGCCGACGCCGACGACGCCTACCCGCAACACCCGTTCCGCGCTCGCTGCTTTTGACTCCGTCATGAATTAACGGCCCACCCCAAACGCCCGATTCCAAGTTTCCCCTAGCACCTTCCAGACCAACTGGCGACCACCACCCAGAAACGCGGCGAACACGTTTTGATTCAATGCGTTACAGACAAGCTTCCAAGCGCAAAGCCGCCCCAGGGGCTGGCGCTGAGGCCTATTCGGCCGCACGCGAGGCTGGCAAGGGCAGCTTGAGCCCGGCGGCGACGGCGTCCTGGCGGAATGCCTTCACCGCGTCGAGCGAGAGTTCAGCCGCCGACTTTGTGCCGAGGCTAGGCAGCTTCTTCAGCACGTCGGCCGGCGCGGTGATGATGTGGCAGCGCATTACGTCTGCCTCCATCACGTTGAATACTTCGCGGGTGGAAGCCCAGATGATCTCAACATTGCGGGTTTGGCGCGCACGCCCGACCGCATTTTGCATGATCGGCCGGTAGTCGATACCAAAATCCGCCAGCCGGCCGGCAAACACCGACACGCAGGCCGGCGCGCCGCCGTCAAGCGCCGCGATCGCCTTCTCGACCTGCTCGGATGTGAAGATCGCGGTCATGTTGACCTTGACGCCATCGTGGGAGAGCAAGCGTACCGCCTCGAACAACGGCTCGCCGCGCGAATTGGTGACCGGCAGCTTGACGTAGACGTTCTTGCCCCAGGTGGTGATCACGCGCGCTTGCGCGACCATCTCAGGGATGTCGTCAGAGAACACCTCGAACGAGATATGCCGCTCGGGCACCGCGGCGACCAGCTCGCGCGCGTAAGCCGCATAGTCGCTGACGCCAGCCTTCTTCAAAAGCGACGGATTGGTGGTGAAACCGGCGATCCAGGACTGCCGAGCCATCTCCACGATCTGGGCCTTATCGGCACCGTCGGTGAACAGCTTCACTTGCAGTTTATCCAGCGTGGGCGCGGTCATGCGGACCTCGATTCTCTCTCCATAGCGCAATAATGCCGCCACTATAAAGCGACAGCCGGCGCGATCCAATGCGGGTCTTGCATCAGCTCACAACTGTCACAGGCGATGGTAGGCACGGTACCATTTAATGAATCGATTGATGCCTTCGGCGATAGGTGTTGCCGGTTTGAAATCGACCTCGCGCATCAAATCGTCAACGTCGGCGAAGGTGGCTGGAACATCTCCCGGCTGCATCGGCAGCAGCTCGCATTCCGCTTTCTTGCCGACGGCCTCCTCCAGCAGGCGGACGACCTCCAACAACTCGACCGGCTTGTTGTTGCCGATGTTGTAAACGCGCCACGGCGCCGCGCTCGAACCGGGATCCGGCGCTTCGCCTGACCAGTTCGGATCGGCCTGTGGAACACGGCCCACAAGACGCACGATCGATTCGACCACGTCGTCAACGTAGGTGAAATCGCGCCGCATGTTACCGTTGTTGAACAGCTTGATCGGCTGTCCGGCCAAAATGGCGGAGGCAAAAATCCACATTGCCATGTCGGGGCGACCCCACGGCCCATAGACCGTAAAGAAGCGCAGGCCGGTGGTCGGCAACCGGAACAGATGTGCATAGGCATGCGCCATCAGCTCGTTCGCCTTCTTGGAGGCGCCATAGAGGCTGAGCGGATGATCGACATTGTCGTGCACGGAAAACGGCATCTTCGTATTCGAGCCGTAGACCGAGGACGATGAGGCATAGAGCAGATGCTGGCAGCCGTTATGACGGCAACCTTCCAGGATATTGGTGAAGCCGGTCAGGTTGGAATCGACATAGGCGTGCGGATCAACCAACGAATAGCGCACACCGGCCTGCGCTGCGAGATGCACCACATAGGGGAAACGCTCGCGCGCGAATAGCTCGGCCATGCCGGCGCGATCGGCGAGATCAAGCTTCACGAAATGGAACCCGGAAAGCTTGGCGAGCTCGGCGAGCCGCGCCCCCTTGAGCTTGGGATCGTAATACGGATTCAAATTATCGAGCCCGAGCACCGGCCGCCCGCCTTCCAGCAAACGTTTGGCCACATGGAAGCCGATGAAACCGGCCGCACCGGTGACCAGGATCGGGCTCACAACCGCCACAGCTCGATCCCTTCCGGTTTCTGCGCACGATCGAGCCGCGATTTGACGTCGATCACAGTGCCCTGACCTCCCTTCAAGAGCTGCCTCATCAGCGGCCAGCCTTGGCTGACATAATCATTGTGCGCTACTGCGAGAATGACCGCATCAGCCGGCGTGAGCGCGTCCACAGCCGTGAGCGACAAGCCGTATTCGTTCTTCGTCTCGTCGGCCAGCGCGAGCGGATCGTGCACCTGCACACGGATGCCGAAGCGCGTGAGCTCACGCACGATGTCGATGACCTTGGAATTGCGAATGTCCGGCACGTTCTCTTTGAACGTCATGCCAAGGATGGTTACGATCGCGTTGGCGCAATTGCGCAACGTGAGGCTACGAATGCATTCATGCGCCACCCGTTGGCCCATACCGTCATTGATGCGCCGTCCCGACAGGATAATCTGCGGATAATAGCCGGCCTTCTCAGCTCGATAGGTGAGGTAATAGGGATCTACGCCGATGCAATGGCCACCGACCAGGCCGGGCTGATAGGAGAGGAAGTTCCACTTGGTGGCCGCAGCGGCCAGCACATCGCCGGTGTCGATGCCAAGCTGATGGAAAATCGCCGATAACTCGTTCATCAACGCGATGTTGAGATCCCGCTGGGTGTTCTCGATCACCTTGGCGGCTTCCGCCACTTTGATCGAAGGCGCACGATGGATGCCGGCGGTGACCACCGAGCCGTAGACGGCAGCGACGATATCGAGCGTTTTGGCGTCCTGCGCGGATACAACTTTCTTGATTGTCTCGAACCGGTGTTGCTTGTCGCCGGGATTGATGCGCTCGGGCGAGTAGCCGACAGTGAAATCGCGCCCGGCGACGAGGTCCGAATTTTTTTCGAGCACCGGGACGCATTCTTCCTCGACCGCACCGGGATAGACCGTCGACTCGTATACAACGATGTCACCGCGCTTAAGCGCAGCGCCAACGCTTTCGGATGCTTTCAGCATGGCGCCGAGATTGGGCCGGCGCGCATCATCGATTGGCGTCGGTACCGTAACGACGTAGAAGTCGGCAGCCTTAAGCGCGGCAACATCGTTCGTATAGTTCAGTGTCGGCTGCTTGAGATCGGTCGGTTCGACTTCGCGCGTGCGGTCGTGACCAGACTTAAGCTCGGCGACGCGGGTTACGTCGATGTCAAAACATGTCACCGCAACGCCCGACCTAGCGAACGCCACTGCGACCGGCAGGCCGACATAGCCGAGGCCGATCACCGCGATCTTGCGTGTGTGTGCCGCCAATCAGCCCTCCTGCCTCGTAGCTCGCGTCTCTTTAGCTGGTAAACAGTTCCGACTGCAACGAGCAAGGCGGCCGCTGACCTGTCCTTGCGGGCCTTCATTAACGGGCCCGTTCCCAGCAGGGCAACCAACTCGTCGCCGTCATCGGGCTGGCGCACATGACGGCGCCTTTGCTGCAGCTGCCGATGGCAATGGCGACCGCTCATGCCAGGCTATGGTGTATTCCACGCTGGTAACGTCTCCTTGCGCAACCGGCTGCCAATGTGGCTGCTCCTAATCTTTATGTCGTCCGCACCGTCGGCGGCACGTGCACGAGGCCGCATCGGCGTTCTTAGCACGTGGGTGCAACTGGTCAGCCGGCTTAAAATACGCATTGTCGAACGAGCCGGCGAGCATTAAGCACGTGCAAGTGATATTTCATGTCGGACTGGAGCCATGTGCGGCATCGCAGGCGTATTGATTGCTTCGAACGACGCGCGCGCTGGTCTCGAGCGTGATGCGGCGGCCATGGCCGACTGCCTCGCCCATCGCGGCCCCGATGATCATGGCATTTGGAGTGACGTGGAAGCCGGAGTCGCGCTGACGCACCGGCGCCTGTCGATCGTCGACCTGTCGCCGGCGGGGCATCAACCAATGATCTCGGCCGACGGACGTTACGTCATCAGCTACAACGGCGAGGTTTACAATCATCAGGAGCTGCGCCCCGAGCTAGAAGCACGCGGCATCCACTTTCGCGGACATTCCGACACCGAGGTGATGGTAGAGGCCTTCGCGGCTTTCGGCATCGAACCGACCATCAAGCGACTGATCGGTATGTTCACCATAGCGTTGTGGGACCGGCGCAAGCGCACACTGACGCTGGTGCGCGACCGGCTCGGCATCAAACCGCTGTACTGGGCGAAGTTCGGCGGTCTGTTTCTATTCGGCTCGGAACTAAAGGCACTGCGCGCCTTTCCCGGCTGGGAGCCGCGCATCGACCGCGCTGCGGTCGCCGCCTTCATGCGGCACAATTATGTGCCGGCGCCGCGCACCATCTATCAAGGCGTGAAGAAGCTCGAACCTGGAACCATTCTCACGCTGCCCTGGGGCGGCGAGCCGAGCATCACCAAATTTTGGGACGCACGTGCGGTCGCGCGCGCTGGCCTGAGCAATCCGATCCGGGCGAGCGAAAGCGAGCTGATCGATCAGTTGGAAAGACTGCTTAACGATGCCGTGCGCCGCCGTATGGTGGCGGACGTGCCGGTGGGCGCCTTCCTGTCGGGCGGCATCGACTCCTCCACTGTGGTCGCGCTGATGCAAGCCGCCAATGCCGGTCCGGTTCGCACCTATACCATCGGCTTCGACATCGCCGGCTACGACGAAGCGCGCCACGCCGCCGCGGTCGCACGTCATCTGAAAACCGAGCACACCGAGCTCACCGTCACCTCCAAGCAAGCGCTCGACGTTATCCCGCGCATTCCGGATTTCTATGACGAGCCGTTCGCGGATTCCTCGCAGATCCCCACTTATCTGGTCTCGGCAATGACGCGGCGGCATGTGAGCGTTGCGCTTTCCGGCGACGGCGGCGACGAACTGTTTGGCGGCTACAGCCGTTATCAGCTAGCCCGCCGCTTCTGGCGCACGCTCGCCGTGCTACCGATGCCGATCCGCCGCGCTTTTGTGCATGGGGTACGCGCCCTGCCCGCCGACCGCTGGACCAGCCTGTTCAGCCTGCTGCCGGGAAAGCTGCGCCCAACTTTGGCCGGCGACAAGCTGTACAAGCTCGCCTCAGTGCTCGAGCTGAATGACGCCGGCGCGCTCTACCGTCGTCTGGTCACGCATTGGGAGCCGAGCATATTGGTTCCTGGCGCCGAGGAGCCGATGGGCCCGCTTTGGGACGACACGGTCGCACAGGAATTCCCGGGCCTGCTTGAGCGCATGCAGTTCCTCGACCTCGTCACCTATCTGCCGGACGACATCCTCACCAAAGTCGATCGCGCCAGCATGGCGGTAGCGCTCGAAGCACGCGTGCCGCTGATCGACCATCGCGTGGTGGAATTGTCCTGGCGCATCCCGCGGCGGACGCTGATCCGCAATGGCGTCAGTAAATGGCCGTTGCGCCAGATCCTTTATCGCCACGTGCCACCCGAACTGGTTGACCGGCCGAAAATGGGCTTTGGCATCCCGCTCGGCGAGTGGATACGCGGCCCCTTACGCGACTGGGCAGAGGCGCTGCTCGACGAACAGCGGCTGCGCGAGGCAGGCTTTGTCGATGCCGCCGTTGTGCGAGGCGCCTGGGCGCAACACTTGGCCGGCACGCACAATTGGCAGTACCTGCTTTGGGACGTGCTCACATTCGAGGCCTGGCGCAAGCGCTGGGGGTGATCAGCAAAACCTCGATTGTGCAATCTTTCATGCACTCCATTAGCACGACATACAGGGGCTGTTGTAGAGAGGTCCAACATTACCCGCAACAATCATCATTTAGGCATACAAACGGGTGAAATTCTCAACGGCGTGCTCCATGGAATATAATTCTACTATACGGCTGCGAGCTTCAAGCCCTCGCACACGACGTTGGGCCGACGGAAGCTCCGCCTGCTTACGAATTCCCGCAACCAAGGCCGCGACATCGCGGGGCGAAACGACTGTTCCGGTGTCGCCAACAATCAACCGCGCATCCCCGGCATCAGTCGTGACGGGCACCAGCCCTGAACTCATGCCTTCGGCTAACGCATTTGAGAATCCCTCCCCGAATGCCGAGGTGGAGAGCGCGATGTCGGACGCGGCATAAAGCCTAGCGACATCTTCGCGTCTGCCCAATCCGCGCACGTTCGCAGGAAGTGGCAAGTCTTCGGTCCCCGCCCCCACAAGAAGTCCGGTCACTTTAGGCACAGCGGCCAATGCCGCAAGACATGTTGAATGGTCTTTCATTGGATCGACGCGAGCAACATGAATGGCGATACATGCATCGGGGTCGATGCCAAGCTCAGCACGCGTCGCTTGGCGCATTGCAGAATCGGGACAAAATTTCCCGACATCAATGCCGTTGGCGACGATTTCAAGACGGCGCGGCCTATAGCCCATCGCAAGGTGAAAGCGCGCGCCAGCAGCCGAATTAGCGATGATTACATCAGGCACAGCCGAAAAACGCACACTCCACTTAATCAGACCGCGATAACGCGCATCATCCATATTTGATGCGCGAATGCCCCAAAACAGCCGACGCCGTCTACGATTTGATGCAATCAAGTGCACCAGAGCGCCTACAAGGTTGCCGTGATACATCCAGCCTTGAATTACGTCTGGGTTTAAACGCTTAATCAGAGCAACGACAGCAGGGACTGCCACGACTCCTTGCGGCACCGAACTAATATTCAGGCACGTAAAAGGTATGTTATGCTTTTCAAGTTCGTCCGCGCGCGGACCGCGTTGGGTCAGGCTGAGGACATGTTGCTGGAAACCGCGGTCGCGCAAACGCGCCGCGAGTCGGACCAGCATGGTCTCCGCGCCTCCTACGCCTAATCCGCTGATGATGTGAAGCAAATTCACCGCGGCACGGCCTTCGACACATCAGGAGCATCTTGCACGATGCGGAAAAATGCTGGCGCGACATTCGCAATATCGAATTGATTGATGATACCGGGATCACCCCAAGGCTGCCAAACCTTCGCTTCACGCCGGATCGCCGCTTGCGCAAGTACCATTCGTAGCGCACGCGCAACCTCACTTGGCTTACGAGGGTCCGCGCTCGGTGCGCCTAAACGAGCCAGCAGCTTTGCTGAAGTGCCTGGGGGCACGATTCCGAGAATTGGAACGCGCGCGCCGAGATAATCGATCAGTTTGCTGGGTAGAAAGACGCTCAATTCATCCGGACCGTCGATGACAAGCAGCAGGTCGGACGTTGCCATCAATGCCAGCGACTGCGAATAGGACACACTTTCGTGCAATCGCACTAAACCCGCGGGTAAGTTCCTGAAAGAGCGGTGTCTTCGCATTCGGTCCGGCAACGAGCCGACCAGTTCAAACTGAACACCATCCAGAGTGGCCGGTTCTTGATTGAGCAACAACCGCAGCGCGCGGAACAAGGGAACTGGGCTGCGGTGGCCATAGAAATTTCCGAGATGCCGTACCGTCAGCGGCCCGGTCGGCCTGCCGGGCTGCGGATAAAGCGCTGGATCAAAGCTGTGCGGCAGCACCGTCGCCTTGGCTCGCCACCCCGGCGGGTACTTGCGCATCACCAGATCGAGTGTTTCCTCAGAGGTAAAGATCAGACGATCTGTCGCTGCGATAACACGCGCTTCCAGACGTGCGTTTACGAGTCCCGCTAGGTATTCATTACGGCGAAACGGATTATCGGACCAAGGATCGCTAAAGTGTGCGATCCACGGCAGGCCCAGTCGGTTTTTCAAGCGCATACCGACGAGATGGTCTGACATCGGCTCGCCGAAAGTCACCATGACGTCCGGCTGAAAGCCATATGTGCTGAGTTTCGTAAGCGCAGCTTTTTCCGCAAGAGGGATCCAGCGGCCGTATTCGTCCGGGACGCGGTTTAGGAACGGAACGAAACGGCGCGCCAGCACCGCGGCCACGCCGGATAATCGCGGATGGAAGGCAATAGCCTCGCGGAAAGAAAAACGCCGATCAAAACTCGTGTCGAGCCTTGCCTCCGAAAACTTAGTTTGCGGCGCACTGCAGACTACACCGGTCTCCGCGGGAAGATGCTCCAGCAGACGGCCAATTTGAATCGCCTGAGGGAATAAATCAGGTGGCAGAAAAAACGATATTGCTAGAATGCGCATTCAACTTCTCGACGACCCAGCCGTGTCGGCAGCTCATTTATTATCTTGGCCGACGATAGCTGTCAGGATCCGCTCCGATGACCGGCCATCGCCATAAATGTCGCGCCCCTCTTGTGTAACACCCCAGGCGCCGCTCAGTGCGTCTAGCGCATTGGCAATAATGCGCTCGCGATTGGTCCCTGCAAGACGAACGAGCCCAGTCTCAAGGCCTTCGCTTCGTTCCGTCATTTCGCGCATGACGATAACTCTCAATCCCAGACTTGGCGCCTCTTCTTGAATTCCTCCGGAGTCGGTCAGTATCAGCTCCGAACGCGACATCAGGAGCACGAAAGGTAAATAGTCGAGCGGTTCGATAAGGTGGACATTGGCCAAGCCCAATTTGCCCAGCCGCTCGAACACTGTGATGCGCACCGTAGGATTCGGATGCACCGGATAAACAAACTGGCGATCAGGAAACCGTGCAGCGAGAGCAGCGATCGCCTGACAGATAGCTTCAAAACCCGTTCCGAAGCTTTCCCTGCGATGTGCGGTGATTAGTACTATGCGAGCGCTTGCGCCTTCTTTTAGGCAGGGCACGCCAGTTGCATCCAGTGTGATCTGGGCGCGTTGATGTAGCTTTGGATCTTCGTCAAGACGCCGCACGAGCCACTTCAGTGCATCGACTACGGTGTTTCCGGTAACGAAGATCCGATCCGAATCAACCCCTTCGCGCCGCAAATTGTCCGCATTCGACAACAGCGGCGCAAAATGTAGGTGCGCGAGACTTGTAATAAGCTTACGATTCATCTCCTCCGGCCATGGCGAATAGATGTTGCCGGTTCGCAGACCAGCTTCGACATGCGCGACGGTCACCTTCTGATAAAACGCTGCCAGTGACGCTGCGAAGGCGCTAGTCGTATCACCTTGCACCACAAGCCAATCCGGTTTTTCCCGCTGCAACAGTTGCTGCATGGCGCCTAGCACAGAGGTAGTCAGCTCGGTCAGCGTCTGGCCGGGCCGCATGACCGCAAGATCGATATCCGGCACTATACCAAAAAGCTCAAGCACACTCGCACACATGTCGGCATGCTGCCCGGTATTGCAGACTGTCACGCGGAATGCGGGATTTCTGCGAGTCGAGAGCACCAATGGAGCAAGCTTGATGGCTTCGGGTCGCGTGCCGAGAACGAACAAAAGCTTGATCACTCTCAACTTCCCCGGCTCTTCAGCATCCATTCAAAATTGGTTGCAACCCGATCGCGCTCGATTGCCAATCGCGCGCTCGTCCGATTCGCATCATATGTCGCAAGCAAACCCTGCATATCGAGTTGCGCACCCGAAATGAATTCCTGCAAAGAGATCGATGGAAGCGAAAAATCCTTTGCGAGCGCAGCCATCTTTTGCTCATGATCGATAATAACAATCGGCTTACCCCACATTATGCCAAGGATGCCAAGGTGAAACCGCATGGTGACAAGAACGTCGACGCGCGCCGCCATACTTCGTGCCGCTTCAAGCGTGTCGACATGGACAATGTTTGCGTCAGGATAATGCGCGCGCAACATCGGCTCCAGCCAGTCGTCACGCTGCCCGATGCCGCGCTGGAAAGTGATGCATAATAAATTGTAGTGCTTTTTGCAGCTTTCCAGTCCTTGGCTGCCGCGCTTCGCACCATGAATGCACAGCCGTGCATTCCTTTGCACGATGTGCGTGCGGTCGGTCAGCGCCTCGAGCAGGCGTACCTGGGCTTTAGTCGTCCGCTGACCGTCAGTGCTTGGCGCAGGCGGCGATGGCTCGACCGAGTACACTGAGCCAGCGATCGATCTCGGCGTCCGTTGCTTGCAAGAAGCCGAAGCGCAGAAATTGCATCGCGTCCGGTCCTGTTTCGATGCGCTCACTGGATTGAAAAATCAACCCCTCACGAGCCAGACGTACTCTGACCCGCTCCCAATCGACTCGTGCCGATAATTCGAGCCACAGATACGCGCCGCCCTTGGGGATCGAACAACGCGTCCAAGCGCCGCAGTACTGCCGCAATGCGTTAGACGCGTAATCGCGCTTGCGCTTGCAGGCGCTGCGAATGCGCTCGAGCTGCGAGGCGAGTTTGCCATCGGCGATGTACTGGTCAACGGTTCTCGCCAA
>Ga0207761_1000361_pt1 | contig 16168 bp, 11 predicted proteins | sample LuqExpMetageno34_FD_187792 | JGI IMG/M metagenome (GOLD analysis project Ga0207761, IMG submission 187792) | Tropical forest soil microbial communities from Luquillo Experimental Forest, Puerto Rico - Sample 34 (SPAdes) | ecosystem: Environmental > Terrestrial > Soil > Tropical forest ... | reverse complement strand
TCACTGACAACTGGCTAAAAAAATCTGAATCAGAATTGAAGCCGATTGTAGGGCAGGAGCTCAACGGCTTACGGAAGTATGTCGACGGACGACTGGAACAGCTTCAGCGAGAGGTGTCGGATCAAGCAGAAGCGGCTGCGACCCTGAAAGAACGCGTAGACCTGTCGTTGCCCGGAGTCATCCGGCCGATCGGCACGCATCATTTGATCCGGCAAGTGTTTCAGGAAATCGAAGACATTTTCGTTTCCATTGGATTTTCGGTGGTGGAAGGGCCGGAAATCGAGACCCCTTACTACAACTTCGAGGCGCTGAATATTCCCGAGCACCATCCGGTCCGCGACGACATGGACACGTTCTACCTGGAGTTGCCCAAGAGCGCGCCCGGGCCTTTGCTGCTGCGCACGCATACTTCGCCGGTGCAGATTCACACTATGGAAAAGCGCCAGCCGCCAGTGCGCGTGATTGTACCCGGGAAAGTGTACCGCCGCGACAATCCGGACGCGACGCACTCGTTCATGTTCCACCAGATTGAAGGGCTGGCGGTGGACACGGATATTACCTTCTGCGATTTCACGGGCACCATCGATTATTTCGTGAAGCAATTCTTTGGCGAAGGCGTAACAACACGTTTCCGGCCCAGCTACTTCCCTTTCACCGAGCCCTCGGTGGAGTTCGACGCCTCATGCGTGTTCTGCGGCGGAAGCGGCACCGCAAAAACGGGTGGCGTGTGCGGGAAATGCAAGGGCGCGGGCTGGATTGAATTGTTTGGCGCGGGCATGGTCGATCCGGCGGTGTATGGCTTTGTGAATTACGATCCCGCGAAGGTTAGCGGGTTCGCGTTTGGAATCGGAATCGACCGCTTGGCCATGCTGAAGTACGGCATCGACGACATTCAGGTGTTTTTTCAGAACGATGTGCGGTTCTTGCGGCAGTTTCCGTAAGGATGGGATTGCTCAGCCATAGGTTCGTTATTCCGAACGGAGTCTGCGGAGCGAGGAATCTCTCTTCGCAGTAGATTCTGCAAGAAAGAGGGATTCCTCGCTTCGCTCGGAATGACGGTTGAGGATACGGCCGGAATGACGACGTTTCAGGACGCCAAACAGCGGTTTTCGGATCGGGCCGAGGACTATGCGAAGTACCGGCCGGGGTACCCGCGCGAAATTCTGGGCCTGCTGGATACCTGGTGCGATTTGTCGCCGGATCATGTGATCGCGGATATCGGCTCGGGGACGGGTTTGCTGAGCCGGATCTTTCTGGAGAACGGGAATCGTGTGTTAGGCGTAGAGCCAAATGCCGAAATGCGCGAGGCGGGTGAGGAGTTTTTGAAGCAGTACCCGAAGTTCACGAGCGTGGCCGGTTCGGCCGAAGCGACGACGTTGCCGGACGACAGCGTAGATTTCGTTACCGCGGCGCAAGCGTTCCACTGGTTCGACGTGGAGCCGACACGCCGTGAGTTTCAGCGCATTCTGAAAACGGGCGGACGCATGGTGATCGTGTGGAACGAGCGGCTGCTACACACAACTCTGTTTTTGCGGGACTACGAAGGGCTGCTGCGGCAGTTCGGCACCGATTACGCGCGGGTAAACGAGAGATATCCGCGAAACGAGCAGATGCTCGAGTTCTTTGGTAAGAACGAGTTCACATCGCACACGCTGCCGAACTTTCAGGAGTTCGACTTCGACGGCTTGAGTGGGCGGCTGCGCAGCAGTTCGTACGCGCCAACTCCGGAGAATCCTCGGTTCGAGCCGATGATGGAGGAATTGCGGCGGATTTTCGATGCGCACCAGGTGAATGGCAAGGTGCGCATGGAATACCGCACGCGAATCTACACGGGCAGACTGGACGTTCTGGAATAGGCGCATGAAAGTTGCTTACGAGTGGCTGAAGGAATTTGTGGACGTGGGCGCGTCGCCGGAAGAAGTGGCGTCGCGGCTGGCGCTTTCCGGTACAAACATCGCGGGAATCGAGCACGGGCCCCACGGCGCGGTGATCGACGCGGAAGTGACGTCGAACCGGCCGGATTGTCTGTCGATGGCGGGCATCGCTCGGGAAATCAGCGCAGTTTATCGCACGCCGCTGAAAACCCATATACCGAAACCCGCGGAATCCAACACCGCTAAGGCTGCTGACGCGATCCGCGTGAGCATCGAGTCGCCGGAACTGTGCGGGCGCTATACCGCCCGGGTGATTCGAGGCTTGAAAATTCAAGCTTCGCCAAGCTGGTTGAAGAATCGTCTCGAAGCCGCTGGGATCGCTTCGATCAACAACGTGGTGGACATCACGAATTTCGTGATGCTGGAACTCGGCAATCCTATGCACGCGTTCGATTACGACAAGGTGCGGGATCATGCGATTGTAGTGCGGCGCGCGAAATCTGGCGAAAAAATGGTCACCCTGGACGGCATCGAGCGCATACTCGATCCGAATATGCCTCTGGTGTGCGACGGAGACGGCGCGCGGTCGATTGGCAGCGGGGTGATGGGCGGGTCGACGACGGAGATTTCGTTTTCAACGAAAAATGTGCTGTTGGAATGCGCGTGGTTCGATCCGATCGCCATTCGCCGGGCAGCGCGTTTCCTGAAATTGCATACCGAAGCGAGCACGCGGTTTGGCCGGGGCGCCGATCCGGAAATGGCGGAAGCAGCATCGCGACGCGCAGCGGAATTGATTCTGCAACTGGCGGGCGGCGAACTGCTGGCCGGAGTTGTCGACGTGTATCCCGGGAAGAAACCGCCGAAAAAGATTCGCCTGACGCGAGCCGAATTCTTGCGGATCATGGGTGCGGACGTGCCGGATAAAGATGTTGAGGCGATTCTCTCGGCGCTAGGATTTGCTCCTGTGCGAGTCGACGCGACTCGCGGGTCGGCTGATTCCCTGCTGGCGGCGTGGGAGTGCACGCAGCCGTCGTGGCGCGCGGATGTGGACCGGGAGATCGATCTAGTTGAAGAAGTCGCGCGAGTGCACGGGCTGGGCAAGCTCCCACCGCGGCTGCCTGCCGCGCGGGCAGGAGCTGCGCGGTTGCCGCATCAGGAAGCGGAAACGCGTTTGCGCGAACAGCTGATCGGGCTTGGCTATCACGAGATTCTGACCATTCCGCATGTGCTTGAGGAACGGAATGACTTGTTCCGGCCAGCAGACGCAGTTCCGGCGAAGCTGGCGAACCCGCTGAGCGAAGAAGCGGGTGTCTTGAAGTCGACGGGCGCGGTGACGATGGCCGCGGCAATTGAGTGGAATTTGAATCACGGGCAGCGCAACGTGCGACTGTTTGAAATTGGGCACCACTACCGGTTTGTGGATGGCAAACCGCGGGAGACCCGCGTGTTGACGATTAGCGCGACGGGAGCCGGACGCGTGCAAGGCTTATATGATGCAGCGCGCGAATACAATTTCGGCGATCTCAAGGGAGATCTGGACGCGATTGGGGCGCTCTCCGGCGGTTTCCGCTGGGAGAGTGGCGGGGCGGATTGGCTGAATACTGCAAAGAGCGGATCGATTTTTCTTGGAAAGGAAAGCCCCTTGCCGCTCGGAGTTGCGGGATTGCTGGCGAAACGTGTCGCGGACAAGTTGAAGTTCCGGCAGGATGTTTTTATTGCGGAGATCGCGCTGGGACCGCTGTACTGTATGTACTACGGCGTGAAGAATAGCCGGCGATATGAGGCGTTGCCGCGTTTCCCGGCGGTCGAACGGGATTTTTCGTTGTTCCTGGCGGATGGCGTGCCCTTCATTGAGGTGAAAAAAGCGATTGAGGCGCTGGGAATTCCGGAGATTGCGTCCATTGAGGCGGCGGATTTGTTCCGCGGTAAGAATGTGCCAGCCGGGAAATATTCGCTGCTGGTGCGCGTGACGTTTCAGAGTAAGGAAGCTACGTTCACAGATGCGCAGATCAGTGAATTTTCTGCGCGGATTGTTGCCGCGCTGGAGAAGAATGTCGGGGCGTCGTTGCGGGCGAGCTAGAACGGATGCTGTCGCGCCAAGACGCAAAGATCGAAATCCTTCATCGCACAAGACGCTCCTCAGGATGACAACACAATGATGGGGCGCGGCCGTTAACGGTGGCGGAGACGGAGGGATTCCCAACTGCCGTCGGCGGTCCAGCCGCCATCGACCGCCAGCGCGTGGCCGTTGATGAAGCCGCTCTTTTGATCATCCGCCAAGAACAAAATCGCGTTGGCAATGTCGTCGGGCGTGGCGAAGCGCGCCATGGGAACGCGGCCGGTGATGTCGGCATCCGTGTAACTGCCGCCTGCCTGGTCAGCCACATCCATTTCCGTTTTGACCCAACCCGGACAGACAGCGTTGACGCGAACACCTCGTCCACCCCATTCGGCGGCGAGTGTGCGCGTAAGGCCGATCAAGCCGTGTTTCGAGGAATTGTAGGCTGCGCGATCGGCGATGCCGACGAGACCGGCCACGGAAGCGACGTTGATAATGCTGCCGCGTTTCGCCGCGAGCATCTGCGCGCCGAAAACTTTGGCCAACAGAAACGGCGCGACAAGATTCACGTCGATTACGCGGCGATAATCGGCTGCGGAAATGGTTTCGGCCGGCGCGATGAAGCTGATGCCGGCGTTGTTGACGAGCACATCGGCAACTTGCCACCGGCTTTGCACTTCGGTGGCAAATCGTTGGACAGCGTTTTCGTCGGTGATGTCGCCAGCATGCACGAAGGCTTCCGCTCCGAGCAAGCGCAACGAATCGAGCGTGGCCTCAGGCACGTTCAGATCAATCAGAGCAAGGCGGTAGCCGGCGGCGGCAAACTTCTCCGCGGTGCGGCGGCCGATTCCCTGCGCGGCACCGGTAACGACAGCACACTTTCGTTGATTCATAGAGAGGATTCCTCAGGCCTCGCCATTCCATTTGGTTCAGCGTGAGGGCTCAGATCTTCAACTTCCGGCTGAAATACAACTTGCGGGTCTGGTATTTCACGCGGTACCGCCCGCTCACCGGGATAAGAGGGATCAAAAGCCACAACCATTTCCGCATGACGCGCGAGGAGCAACGCGGACAGACTTCGCCGCCCCAACTCATCAGTCGCGTCCCGAACAGTACGTTCACCGTGAATGTGCCGCCTACCGGCTCTTGGGTCGTGTCTGCCTGGCACTGATCGCAGTAACCCGGATGCTTGAAGAATTCATGACACTCCTTCGAGCAGAATCGGACTTCGCCTTCTTGGGGACCTCCGATGATCGCGGCGCCGCAGTTGCCGCACTTGCCAAATAGTTTGGCCATCCGTTCCTCCAGAGAGAATAGTCTGCGTGGTCATTCACTATGTTTAAGGGCTCGTTCGACCAGGCTCAAGCAGCGTTCCGCCTGCTCCTTCAGCAATTCCTCGCGGTCATTGCGCTCTTCACGCAGGTTGTGCAATTCGTCGGCAATGGCGAGCGCGGCCATGACCGCAATTTTCTGTGTGTCGACGGTCGGAGTCATGTCGGAGATGGCGCGCATCTTTTCGTCGACGTAGGCCGCTAGTTTCCGGACGTACTCCTCGTCGAGCTCGCCGCCGACGGTGAAGGTCTGGCCGAAGATTTGGACTCGCGTTTGCGCCATGCGTTATCTTGCCGTTACTGCGACCAGTTGGTGGGATTGCGGTCCCAGCGATGAGCGCGCAGTCTTCCGTGCAAGTCCGCGGGAAGCGGACCAGTGGCGCTGGCCAAGCAATTGGCTTCAACATTTTTGAGTTTGCGCATGCCGGGAATGGTGGCGCTCACGTCGGGATTGTTGAGAATGAAGCGCAAAGCAGTTTCCGGCATGGTGTGGCCCGCGGGAATCACCGGGCGCAACGCTTCGGCGTGCGCGACGCTGGACTTGAGATTTTCCGGGACGAAGTAGGTGTTGCGCCAATCGCCGGCAGGCCATTTCGAATCGAGGGTCAGCGTGCCGGTCAGAGTGCCTTCGTCGAAAGGCACGCGCGCAATCACGGCGGTCTCTTTCATTCGGCAAATGGGGAAGAGCGCGTCTTCGGGATTCTGGTCGAAGATGTTGTAGATGACTTGCACAGCTTCCGCGTGCCCTTCGAGGACCGCGCGAATGCCATTCCAGGGTTCCCAACGATTAATGCTGGGGCCGAACGCGCGGACCTTGCCGCTTGCCTTCATTTTTTCGATGGAGCGGGCCAGGCGCTCGTCGTTGAGCCAGCGGTCTTCCCAAGTATGGAGTTGCATGAGATCGATGGTGTCGACGCCCAGATTTTTCAGGCTTTTCGCGATGTACTCCTCGAGGTAGTCCGGTGGGTAACAATCGTCGAGGGTGAACGTGCGCGTGCTCGGCCAGCGGCGATTTTTCGGCGGAATTTTTGTGGCGACATACAGGTGCTTGTCGGGGCCGCCGGAGCCATCGTTCTTGTGCTCGCGCAGGATGCCGGCAAGGATCTGTTCGCTTTTGCCGTCGCCGTAAGCCCAGGCGGTGTCGAAGAAGTTACAGCCGAGTTCCACGGCGCGGTGCAGCGCGTGCATGGTTTCTGCGTCGTCGGATTCGGTCCAACCAGCCAGGCCCCACATGCCGTAACCGATTTCGCTGACTCTCCAACCCGTACGGCCAAAGCGCCGGTAATTCATGAGGGCTCCTGAGGATTCGGAGTCATTGTAGCGGAAACGCGGCGGGGATGTTGAGTGCGGCGACAACGCGGAAAGGCGCTTAATGTAGGGGTCCAGCACTGCTGGACCCCATGTCCGCAAGATCAATCCATGGTTCGGGCAAAATCTCTCATCGAGAAGGCGGGAGCAAAGCTCCCGCAGATCGGACTGTGACACGGGTTACGTTGGAGCGAAAGCAGCAGCAGAGCTGCCGCACTCCAAATTAAACCGAGGCTAAGGAGCGGCGGTAGCGGCGCCAGAGCCAGAAGACGGGGAGAGCGAAAATCGTAAGCCAGATCGCCAGCGTCAAACCGTATTCCGCGAAGAAGAGCAGGATGCCGAGCAGGGTTTCGCCGGCGTTGCGGAAGCCGCTGACGATAGCGTTGCGCAGGCGCGTTCCTGCGGAGAGGGGCGGAATGGAGATGCTGGCCTGATACTCCTCGTTGAGGGTCAGGTTGACAGAGGCGAACTCGACACGGTGATTGAGGTTTTTCAGTTCGGCTTCCATGGATTCGATTTCGCCGCGGACCCGGGAGATTTCCTGCTCGACTTCGAGGACATCGCTCATTTTGCCGGTGCGCCCGGCGAGGACGGCTTGCAGGCGTTGCTCGGTCTCGCGGGAATTCTTCAGGCGCGCGACGAGGTCGGCGTGTTGCTGCGTGACTTCTTCACCGTTCTGCGTTTCTTCCTCGGAGCGACCAAGGGCTTTCAGCTCGGTGAGCGTGAGAGCCAGGTCGGATGCGGGAACGCGGAGGAAGGCTACGAGAACACGCGGGGCATTCTCGACGGTGCTGGCTTTCAGGTCGGCGGCATAAGCGTGGTGCCGCGTCAGGATGTCGTCGAGCGCGATGCGGGATGCCGGAAAATCCTTCACGATGAGGCTGAGCGACGCAGAGCGGGCGATCATTGGAGCTTGCGGTAGAGCCACAGGCGCGGACATTGGTGAGGTCGACATGTGCATGTCGGAATCAGTCTTCTCCAGTTGCTCAGACAAGGCGGCGCGCTCTTTCAGCTGAGTCAATGCCTCACGACTGGCTCCGTCGGTCTCGGGTGTAGCAACATCACCCGCGCCGCCAGCCCAATGCCCGGAAGACCCGGTATTTTGAGGTGGCGCGGGGACCATTGGGATCGGCCGTGTCGCATAGAGCTGGTTTTTCCCCATCTTTGCCATTCTCATTGTTCTTGTACCGGTGATCAGACCGAAGAAGGTGAGAACCGAGGCGGCAACCGCCAGGCCGACAATGCCTAGTCCCCACCGAGCCGGTGAAGTAAGCGGTGCGCCACCGAACACAAAACGGCGCTGACGGAACCAGCCCGAACGATTCGCGCCAATGTCTCCAATTCCAACTGAGGTACCTTCCAACGAAGTAGACGCAACCCGCCAAGCTGACAGTCTGCTTGCAATGCTGGTCAATTCTGACGTCAGAGTTTTGCACTGTGGGCAAGCGGCGACATGAGCCGAAACCGACTCGATTTCTTGAGCGGATAATTCGCGGTCGAAGAGGGCCATGATTTCTTCGGGGGCAGGATGTGTGGCCGTGGTGTTCATGCGCGTTCCTCGGATTCGGTGAGTTTGGATGATGTGGCGGCTGGCGCCGGAGCCTGCAACAAGTCGCGGAGGGCCATGCGTGCGCGGAAGAGGCGAGAGCGGACGGTGTTCAGCGGCAGGTGGAGCAGCTCAGCGATTTCGGCATAGCTCAATTCTTCGAATTCGCGGAGCATCAGAATCTCCCGATCAGTGCGATCGAGTTTGCCGACCGCTTGGCGAAGATAAACGCCGGAATCGGCGGCGTCGCGGGCTGCGGGATCGTGTGCGCCTTTGCGTTCACCGAGAAAAGTGGCGCGGAAGGCCTGTTTGCGTCGATGCGCGCGGAGAATTTTGAAAGCGATGGCATAGAGGTAGGTGCGAAAGAGGGCGCGGGGTTGGTAACGCGAGGCGCCGCGAACGATAGCGAGGAAAGTTTCCTGAGTGAGCTCTTCGGCGTTGGAAGGATCGACGAGGCGGCGGCGAAAGAAGGCGAAGATGGGCTGTTTGTAACGCTCGAAGAGCTGGGTGAACGCGTCAGCGGCGCCCTTTGCAAATTGCTGCATGAGCTGCTCGTCGGTCGGCGATGCGGTGGCGTCGTTCGGGGGGTTGAGGTCAGGCGTGTCGTTCATGGCAGCGGCGGGAATGGCCTCCGAGTTTAGAACGAACGCCCGCAAAGCGTCTTGCATTGGGTGTGCATGAGCCTCTCAATACAGGTAATGCCGTGAGGAGGGGAAAAGTTCCCGCATTCGCCCGAGGATACGGCGGGCAGGCGAAAATCGGAGAGATTCCTCACTTCGCAGACTCCGTTCGGAATGACTGGCAAGGGGCTGGTAACGAACAAATTGGAGGCGCGTTGCTGCACCGCGCACAGCCAGGAATGGCTGTGCCACTGCTTAGACCTGGAGGACGTCGCCTTCGCGCGCAAAGAGCTGGTACAGGACCGGGCTGATGATGCGGCCGAGGAAAAGGCGCGAGACCAGGCCGGCAACGATGACGATCGCGAAGGGCTTTTGCGAGTCCGAGCCGACGCCGGTAGACATGGCGGCGGGGAGTAACCCGAGGCACGCGACCAAGGCTGTCATCATGATGGGCCGCAGGCGCACCAGCGAGCCATCGTAGGTCGCGTCGAGAATGTTTTGCCCTTCGAGGCGAAGCTTGTTGATGTAGGACACGTCGATGACGGCGGTCTCGACGGCGACGCCCATAAGTACGAGCAAACCGAGAACCGACGAAGCGCTAAACGGCGTGTGGGTCAGCTTGAGAGCGATGAGCGCGCCAACGGGCTCGGTCATGATGACGCTGAGAACCACAGCCAGCGGGAACTTGAAGTTTCCGTAAAGCGCGAAAAGGATGAGGAAAATCAGGATCACCGCAAGCGGGCCGATGATGGAGAGCTGCGCCTTGGCATCGAGCAATTCGCTGTATTCGCCGCCCCAATCCAGGCGGTAACCCTCGGGCAGCTTGACGTTTTTCGCGACGGCTCGTTGTCCGGCGTTCACGATGCCTTCGAGGTCGCGGCCATCCACGGAAAACTGAATGCCGATGTAGCGCGAGTTGTTCTCCCGATAGATGAAGGACGCTCCGGTGGACTCCTTGATGGTGGCAAGTTCGGAGAGAGGGACCTGTGTGCCGGAAGGTGTCGGAACAAGCAGATCGCCGATCTGGCGGGCGCTGGAGCGGAATTGCGGCTCCATGCGGACGATAAGATCGAAGAGTTTCTCACCTTGAATGACCTGCGTGGCGGCCTGCCCACCAATCGCAGCTTGCACAACGGTTTCGACGTCGGCGACGTTGATGCCGTAACGCGCGATTTTCTGGCGGTCCGCATCGATGAGCAGGCTAGGCTGGCCGAGTTCGCGGACAACGGTAAGTTCCGTGAATCCTTTGGTCTGGCCGAGAATGCGTTTGATTTCGAGCGCTTTTTCTTCGAGCACGTTCAGGTCAGAACCGAAGATCTTCACCGCCAGCGCACTCTTGAGCCCGGTGAGCGCCTCGTCGACGGCGTCCTCCGCGGGCTGCGTGTAGTTGAAGATTACACCGGGATAGGCTTGCAGCTTTTTCTCGATGGCCTCCGTGAGTTGTTCCTTGGTATGAATGGAGCCTTGTTGCCAGGATTTGTCGGCGTACGGCCGGAGCCCGACATAAAACTCGCAGTTGAAAAAGCCGGTGGGGTCAGTGCCGTCGTCGGGACGACCTAGCTCCGAGCCGACAACCGTGACTTGCGGGTAGCTGGCAAGCAGGTCGCGGACCTGCGGAGCGAACTTGCTGGCCTCTTCAAAGGAGATGGTGTACGGCATGGTGGCGCGAACCCAGATCGCTCCTTCGTCCAAGTGAGGCATGAACTCCCCGCCGATGGAGGGCACGAGGAGCAGCGTCGCGCCGAGGATCAGTAGCACAATCACAGTGGTCAACTTGGGCCGTTGCATGCAGAACTTCAGTTCGCGGCCGTATTCTTCGCGAATCCATTCGTAAAAGCGGTTGCGCTTTTCTTCCGCACCTTTGTGGAACCAGTAAGAAACCAGCACGGGCACGAGCGTAAGCGTGAAAAGAAGTGCGCCAAGCAACGCGAAGGCCATAGTGTCGGCCATGGGACGAAACAGCAGGCCCGCGGGACCACGCAAGGCGTAGATGGGAATGTAGCCGGCGATGATGATCGCGACGGAATAGAAGATGGGGCGGTCCACATCGCGGGCCGCGGCAAGAATCACTTCCTTGAGCTGGTATTCCTGGCCTTTGCGCTCGGAGAGTTCACGATAGATGTTCTCGACCATCACGATGGTACCGTCGATGATGATGCCGAAGTCGATGGCGCCAATGGACAGGAGGTTGGCGGCCTCACCGCGCGCGTTCAGAAAGATGAAGGCGAAGAGCAGGGCGAGCGGAATGGTAAGCGCGGTGATGAGCGCCGCGCGAATGCTTACCAGGAAGAAAATAAGAACGATGAGAACGAGCACCATGCCGCGAAGGAGGTTGCGTTCGACGGTATCGGTGGTGACCCGGACTAGATCGCTGCGGTCGTAGTAAGGGCGGACTTTCACGTCCGGGGGCAAAACGTTCTTGTTGATCTCTTCGGTTTTTCTTTCGACGGCAGCGAGAACGTTCTGGGTCTGCTCGCCGCGGCGCATCAGAATGACGCCCTCGACGGCATCGTCATTCTTCTGAAAGCCGAAAATGCCGAGGCGTGGCGCGTGGCCGATTTCGACGTGGCCGATATCTTTCACGCGAATGGGCACGCCGTTCTGGCTGCCGACGACGATCTGTTCGATGTCCTCGGTAGTTTTGACCAGGCCGAGGCCACGAATGTAGTAGAACTGGCCGCCCTGCGAATAGAAGCCGCCGCCGGTGTTGGCGTTATTGGCGGCGAGCGCGGTAAGTACCTGCGCGACAGGCAAGTGGTAGTTGTAGAGGCGCGCGGGATCGAGCAGCACCTGGTATTGCATGGTGGTGCCGCCAAAGCCGGAGTCGTCGGCCACGCCGGGCACGCTGCGGTATTCGCGCTCGATGACCCAGTCTTCGATGGTCTTGAGCTCTTGCGGTGTTCGGTCGGGACTCTCGAGCACGTAGCGGTAAACCAGGCCGCTGGGACTGAACAGCGGCGCCATCGAAGGAGTGACACCGGTGGGAAGTTGCGCGTCCGCCAGGCGCTGGAAAACAACCTGGCGCGCAAAGTAGGGATCGGTGCCCTCATCGAAGGTAAGGCGCACGTCGGAGAGCCCGTAGAGGGAGATGGACCGCATCACTTGAAGGCGTGGCGTGCCGTTCATCGCAAGTTCGAGAGGCAGCGTCGTGAGGCGTTCGACTTCTTCCGCGGCGTGACCCGGCCACTGGGTGATCAACTCGACCATCGGCGGAGAAAGGTCGGGGTAGGCATCGACCGGCATGTGCTGGAAAGAGATCGTGCCGGCGATGACGATGAGTACCGTCATCATCACCACCAGAAACCGCTGCTGCAGCGCGAATTGAACGATGCGATGGATCATTTAGTGTTGGAGAGAGTTCTTGAATTGGAGGAAAAGCGCGCCGTCACCGACAACCTGGTCGCCTTCCTTGACGCCGGTGGCGATGCGCGTGCGGCCGCTGCTGCTGTCGCCAATCTGCACCAGGCGCCGCGCAAAATGGTCTTTGTCGGCCTGCACGTAGACGTACGGCTGATTCTCGGAATCGCGGAGCACCGCAGCATCCGGCACAGTGAGCGCGTTGGGGTCCACACCAGCCAGAACGGAAGCTGTGACGTACATATCCTTCTTCAGCTTGCGGCCCGGATTGTCCGTGACAATGCGCGCCTGAAGAGTACGTGTATTGGGATCAAGAGCGGGAGCGATGTAGGAGATTTTTCCGTGGAAGGGCTCCGGGTACGCGTCGGTATTGATGCTGACGCTGTCGCCCACGTGAACGTAAGCCAGGTCGCTCTGATAGACGTTCACGAGCACCCAGACCTGCGTCATGTCGGAGATCGTGAAGCATTGCGTGACCCCGTTTTGCAGTAGCTGGCCCGGACCAACCAGCCGTTCGACTACTTCCCCGCTGACCGGAGCCACCAGAGGAATTTCAAGTGTGGTTTTCGCCGGATTCTTAACCACAGAGTCTGGATCCTTGATGCCCAGCGCATGCAGAGCGTCTTTGCTGGAAACCATGTCGGCTTCTGCCTGATTGCGTACGGACTCCGCGGCCTGCAGATCGGCCTCGGCGATGGCGCCGTGCTGGTAGAGATCCTGGGCGCGCGCGTAGTTCTTGTCGGCAAGCAACAACGCATCTTTCGCCTTGATATACGCGGAGCGCGCCACCGAATAGTCAGGGCTATTCACGGTGAGCAGGGGCGTGCCGGCGGTGACGGTCTGGCCCGGCGCGACGAGAATTTCGTGAACTGGTCCGCCCATGCCCGGAAACACCTGCGTGGTCTTGAACTGGTTGTAGGCGACAGAACCGGTGAGTCGGAGCGTGCGTTGCAGGCGCGATTTCTCGACCGGAACAACTTTGATGTGCGCCATCTGGTCCTGCGGCACGGTGAAGAGTTGGGCGGTATCCGCGGTGGATTCGTTCGCGGTGTAAGAAGTCATCTTGGATTCAGGCTCGCTAACGTTGCTGTCGCATCCGGTCAAGCCGAACGCAATAGAGCCAAGCGCGGCAAGCAAGGGCACGTAGAGTGTTTGGCGCGCGAAAATTTTGATCATGGCAAATTCCTGCTGCCCACCGCCTGGCGCATTTGTTCGACGGCTACCATGTAGTTGGCAAGCGCCTGGCGGTAAGCGAGTTGATTGGCGCGATAGCTGCGCTCAGAGTCGAGATAGTCCAGAAGGCTGACGGCGCCGCGCTTGTAGGCATACTCACTGATGTCGCGAGACTGTTTGGCGTAGTCGACATAGCCGCCGCGATAGAGCTGGATGATTTCGTCGTTGGTGCGCAAGGAGTAGTAAGCGTCGACGACATCGGTCAGAACCTGTTGGGAAGCTTCCTGCGCCAGTTCCTGGTTTTGCGTGATGACGTACTTGGTGCGGGCCACTTCGCCTTGATTGCGGTCGAAGATCGGGAGCTGAATGTTGAAGAAGAAGGCCCCAGTATTGGTGGACGAGATGTGCGAATAGTTGAACGTGGTGCCAAGATCGCGATAGACGTTCGCCTCGGCGAGTTTCTCCGAGCTCTGTGCCGCGATGACGCCCTGGCGCGCGGCCATAAGGTCCGGACGTGAACGCAGCGCCATGGCCTTCAATTCGTCCAGCCCGCCGTGCACCGTCTCGTAGTCGAGGTCGCCGGCAACGTCGAAAGCATCGGCTACGGATTCGAATCCAACGAGCTGGCGTAGCGCCGCGAGCGCCTGCACTTTGGCGACTTTGGCCGAGGCGACGTCGGTCTGGAACTGCAAAAGCTGCAACTTGATCTTGAGCAGATCGCCTTCGCTCATGTCGCCCGCTTTGCGGCGCGCCTCGCTGATGTCCACGGTCTGCTGGAAGCTCTTCAGGTCCTGCTCGGCAAATTCGAGGGTCGATTGCGCCAGCAGTGCGCCAATGAACTGCTGGGCCACGTTGAAGGTGACCTGGCGTTCGTTGTCGGTGACCTGCCAACGCGTCTGCTCGGTGGCGTCTTTTGCGGCGCGCAAACGATGCTGCCGCTTCTTGCCGATCTCCAAGAGATAGCTGATGCCGAGATCGAACTGCGCCTGATTGTCCAGCCAGTCGGAGGTGAATTTGTCCGGCTCGAAGATGGGAAGGAATTGCGCGTCCCAGGAGAGCACCGGGTTCGGCCGAAGGTTGGCGGTGATTTCCTGCGACTGGCTCTGGAGGATGGTCGTGCGCATCGCCTGCAGGGCATGGTTGTGTTGGAGCGCGAGGCGAATGGCTTCGTCGATAGAGATTCGCTGCGTCGGAACGGGTAGGCTGATTTGTGTCGCCGGCTGAGGAACCTGAGCCGGGGGTAGCGCGGTATTCTGAGCCGACGCCCAAGACGGCAAGACCAGCAGCAGTGCGGCCCAAGCCATAGGTTTCCTCATATCGATGCTCCTCGGCATTCCCCGATGACGGGGAATCGGTCTAACAGTGGACCCTTTGGGTGGAGACAGTACGCGAAAACGCGAGAGTTACAACGAGGGAGGCGCGCGCGGAACGATGCTGAACCACGCGTCCGTCGAGACATGGACTTGCGTTGCCGTCCGCTCAACCGGTGTGTTCGCCGGAGCGAGACCGATGGCCGGAGCATAGGCTGCCATGGCCGCACCAGCAGTGGCGCAGAATGGGCAGAAATGCGAGGCGCCGTTGGCTGAGGTCACGTCCGCGCAAAAATGAAACTGCGCCGCCAGGAACACCAGTCCCAGCAAGACGGCACAGATTCGCAATTTGTTCCTGGTACGCAACATGCCAATGTTACTAGTAGGCCGGAAATGTTACTCCAAGTCCAGAGTGGATTGGAACAGCGCGGCGACGAGCATGGCCGGCCTCCGGGTAAGAAGGAACCGAGGCGAGACGAGGTTGCCCGAACCACGGTTGGAGTGGTCGAACATTCGTTATTTCTTTGCCTGGTAGGTTTTCGCTTCCTTCAATTCCGGCCGATCGGCCCCCGGCGGGCAGACTTGCGCGAGCCGCGCGTAAAGAGATTGGGCGACCTCAGGATTGCCGGCAGCCTTTGCGGCGCGCGCTCCGCCGAGCAGGGCGTCGAAGCGATTGGGCGTGTTCTTCAGAACGATCTGGTATTCGGCGAGCGCATCCGAAGGACGGTTCAACTCCAGGAGCATGTCGGCGAGCATTTCGCGGGCCGGCATGTTCACAGATTCACCGCCATTTCGTTCCTGATAGGTAACTGCGGCACGCAGTTCTTCGAGGGCCACATCGGTCTGGCCTTTTGCGAAGGCGAGCCACGCTTCCGCTTCGCGCAGGTCCGAGGCTTTTTCCTTGGGAGGCGGGTAGCCCTCTTTTTGCGACTGTGCTTCGCGTGCGGCGGCGCTTTCCTGCAGCGCCTTCACCGCGGATTCGGCGGCGGAAACTTCTCCACTGCGAGCGGCGCCAATGGCTCGGACCCACCGAACGGTGTCGAGCTTGTCTGCTGGCAAATGTCGGTCCTGCAAAGCGGCGGCTTCTTTCCAGTGGTGAAGTTCGAGCGCAGTGCGGGCGGCAAGGAAGGTGCGATAGTCGAGCTTGCGCTCCGCGCTGGCGCCAACCACCTGATCCGCGGCCGCGACAACTTCTTCGGCTTTCGACTCCTGGCCACTCTGCAGGTAGGAGTAGTTGAGAAAATCCATCGCGTGCGTCTGGTAGTGCGCTTCGGCCTTGTGCTGCTCGGCGAGCCGCCGGGCGGATGCGTCGGAAGCAATGTTGGAGCTGATGGAATCCTGCCAGTAGCCGAGGCGTACGAAGATGTGCGAAGGCATGTGCAACGCGTGCGGCGAATCGGGTGCGATGGCGGCGTAACGGCGTGCGGCGGCCAGGCCTTGTTCAGCCAGCTCGGGGCGGTCGGCCGCATGGATTAGGTAATGCGCGACGCCCGGATGATCGGGATATTTCTGGAAGAGTGGATCGAGAATGACGATAGCCTTCTTCTGATTGTTCAGCGGGTCGACTTCTTGATCGGCGAGCGCAACAAG
>Ga0207761_1000360_pt1 | contig 16188 bp, 17 predicted proteins | sample LuqExpMetageno34_FD_187792 | JGI IMG/M metagenome (GOLD analysis project Ga0207761, IMG submission 187792) | Tropical forest soil microbial communities from Luquillo Experimental Forest, Puerto Rico - Sample 34 (SPAdes) | ecosystem: Environmental > Terrestrial > Soil > Tropical forest ... | reverse complement strand
CCGCGAACTGATCGACGGCATCGCCAGCTGGTGGACCGCCTGCCACGGCTACAACCAGCCGCACATCCGGCAGGCGGTGGAGCGTCAACTCGCCGCCATGCCGCATGTGATGTTCGGCGGGCTGGCGCACGAGCAGGCGCTGCGGCTGGCGCGCCGGCTGACAGCACTTTTGCCGGGCGGGCTCACGCGCGTATTTTTTTCCGATTCCGGCTCGGTCGCGGTCGAGGTCGCGCTCAAAATGGCGGTACAATATTGGACCAATCGCGGCGTGCGTGGCCGTCACGAGTTTGTTGCCTTCAAGCACGGTTATCACGGCGACACAACCAACGCGATGGCAGTGAGTGACACTGAGGACGGCATGCACGCGTCGTTCGCCGGGTTGCTGCCACAGCATTACATCGTCGATTTGCCGGATAGCGAAGAGCGCGTCGCAGCGCTCGATAAATTTCTCGCCACGCATGCCGACACGATCGCAGGAATCATTATTGAGCCATTGGTGCAGGGCGCCGGCGGGATGCGGTTCCACGCAACGGCCGTGCTTCAACGACTACGCGCGCTCGCCGATAAGCACAACTTGCTACTGATCTTCGACGAGATCTTCACCGGCTTCGCCCGGACGGGCACCATGTTTGCGAGCGAAGCGGCCGGCGTCTCGCCCGACATCATTACGCTGTCGAAGGCATTGACCGGCGGCACGCTCGGACTGGCCGCCACCGTCGCGACTGGAAAAGTGTTCGACGCGTTTTGGTCGCACGATCCGGCTAAGGCGCTGATGCACGGCCCGACCTACATGGCCAATGCGCTGGCCTGCGCCGCCGCAAATGCCTCGCTCGATCTGTTCGAACGCGAACCGCGGCTGCAACAGGTCGCCGAAATCTCCGACGCGTTGTTACGCGATCTGACTCCCTGCCGCAGCATGCGCGGCGTCAAAGCGGTGCGAGTGAAAGGCGCGATCGGCGTGGTCGAGATGGAACGCATCGCCGATCTCAATGCCTTGCGCGCACGCTTTGTCGAGCAGGGTGTGTTCGTGCGGCCGTTCGGCAATGTGATCTATCTGACGCCGGCGTTTACCATTTCGGCCACTGATCTCAAGACGCTGACAGGCGCGGTAGCGAAGGTCGTGAGTACAATTTAAATTGGGGGACCTATGCCTGCCTATACCGGACCGGTGATTGACACCCACCATCACATCTGGCTGCGCAAGGATGTCGCGTGGCTGGCAGATCCGCCGATCCCGCGCATGTTCGGCGATTACTTCGGTATTCGCCGCGACTATCCGGTGCAAGAGTGGATCAACGACATCGTGCCACAAGGCGTCACCAAATCGGTGCACGTCACCGCGATGTGGGGGATCGGCCGCGCGCTCGACGAGACAAAATGGCTGCAGGCGACGGCCGACGAGCACGGATTCCCGCACGGCATTGTCTGCAATGTTGATCTGGCCGATTCCAATGTCGAGGCCGCGCTCAAGGCGCAGAAGCAGTTCTCCAATCTACGCGGCGTGCGCCAGATGCTTTACTGGGATAGCCCGAGCGTGCGGCAGGCGGCGCCGCGGCCGGATTATTGCAATGACGCCGGCTTCCGCCGTGGCTTCGCGCTCCTGGAAAAACACGACCTCAGTTTTGAATTGCAGATCTACGCCGGGCAGGCGACTTACGCAGCCGAGCTTGTCAAGGCGTTTCCTAATATTCGCATGATCTTGGTGCATGCCGGCATGCTAACCGAACGTACCCCACAGGCGATCGAGCAGTGGCGGGCTGCGCTCACGTCGCTCGCCGCCTTCCCCAATCTGCACGTCAAGTTATCCGGGCTCGGCATGTACAGCCAGGGCATCACCTTGCCGCAGACGCGTCAGGTAATCCGCGACGCCATCCAGATCTTCGGCGTTGGACGCACCATCTACGGCAGCAATTTCCCGCTCGAGAAACTGCACGCGAGCTACGCCGATTTCCTCGGAATCTATCGGACGGTGCTATCAGAATACACCGCGGCCGAACAGTGCGCGGTGCTGCATGACAATGCGGCGCGTTTTTACCGGCTGTAACAGCCGTTATTGGCGAAGTTTAACACGTTAGAACGATCCGGTAATGAACAGCAAGGGACGCCAACTGGATCATGGCGATCCGCATCAACGCGAGCGACGCTGTTGCCTACGGCGACGGTTCCGACGGCGGGTTCCATCGCGACCTAATCTTTGAGGACTTTTAGAAACCGACGACGCTGCCGTGCAGATCATATTCGTCCGCGCGCTCGATCTTCACGGTTGCGATCTCGCCGACGCGTAGCGGGCGACGGCTCGCAACATAGACGGCCCCGTCGATCTCTGGCGCGTCCGCCATCGAGCGGCCTTTCGAAACGGTCGGCCCCACGTCGTCGATGATGACCTGCTGGCGCGTGCCTACCTTGCGTTTGAGCCGGCGCGCGGAGATCTTCTGCTGCGCCTGCATAAAATGGTGCCAGCGTTCCTCCTTGACATCTTCCGGAATGGCCTCGCCAAGATCGTTGGCAGCGGCGCCTCGCACCGGCTCATATTTGAAACAGCCGACGCGATCGAGCGCGGCTTCCTCCAGCCACTGCAACAGCAATTCGAAATCGGAGTCCGTTTCGCCGGGAAAGCCGACGATGAAGGTGGAACGCAGCGTGAGGTCAGGACACAGCGCGCGCCAGCGCCAGATGCGCTCGAGGGTCTTCTCCTGCGCCGCCGGCCGCTTCATGCGGCGGAGCACCTCGGGTGACGCGTGCTGGAACGGAATGTCGAGATAGGGCAGCACCTTCCGCTCGGCCATCAATGCAACGACCTCGTCGACATGCGGGTAGGGGTAGACGTAATGCAGCCGCACCCAGACGCCAAGCTCGCTTAAGGCGCGCGTGAGATCGACGAATTTTGCAGGCACTTCGCGGTCGCGCCACTTGCTAGCTTCGTATTTGAGGTCGAGTCCATAAGCTGACGTGTCTTGCGAAATTACTAGCAGCTCTTTCACCCCGGCGGCCACCAGCTTCTCGGCCTCGCGCAGCACATCGGCGGACCGCCGTGACACAAGTTCGCCGCGCAGCTTCGGAATGATGCAAAAGGTGCAGCGGTTGTTGCAGCCTTCGGAAATCTTCAAGTAAGCGAAGTGACGCGGCGTCAACTTGACGCCCTCTGGCGGCACCAAATCTACGAACGGGTCGTGTTTAGGCGGCAACGCTTTGTGCACGGCTGCGACCACCGTCTCATATTGCTGCGGTCCGGTGATCGCCAGCACCTGGGGGTAAGCGGCCGAAATGCTCTCGGGTTCAGCGCCCATGCAGCCAGTGACAATGACCTTGCCATTCTCCTTGAGCGCGCTGCCAATGGCATTGAGCGACTCCGCCTTGGCGCTGTCGAGGAAGCCGCAGGTATTGACGATGACGAGGTCGGAGCCCGCGTGCTCGCGCGTGAGCTCATAGCCCTCCGCGCGCAAGCGGGTGACGATGCGCTCGCTGTCGACCAGCGCCTTCGGGCAGCCGAGCGAGACGAAGCTCACTTTGGGGGCGGTGTTTTCGTTTTTGGAGGCAGGCATGCGGGGAAGGAGCTAATCGCGAACGGCTGCGATAGCAAGTCATCCGCTCATCGATTTCGCAGCGCATCCGCCGCGGCATAGAATTTCTTCTCCCAGGTCTTCTGGTTGTTGGTGCCTTCGCGAATGAAGGGCGTGAATACCGCCAGATGAAGCAACAACCAGTTCAAGAAGCGCGCCGGGAAACGCGTCGGCTTCACGAAGTCAACGAACAACACCACCCGTGTGTGGGGCGTCTTGTTCCAGGCTTCGTGCTCATAGGCGTCGTCGAACACTACCGCTTTGCCCTCGCACCAGCGGTAAACCTCTTTTTCGACGCGGATGCCGAGTTGCTCGCGCGGCTCGGGGACGATGAGGCCCAGATGCAGACGCAGCACGCGGTTGTAAGGCCCGCGATCTGGCGGCAGGTGCTTGCCCGGCTCAAGTATCGAGAACATCACGGTGATCAGGCCTGGGATTTTCTGGCAGATGCGCCATGTCTCCGGACTGGACTGAATATTGGCCTGCGATTTGAATCCGTAGCCGGCGAGCAAAAAGGTCTTCCAGCCACGGTCCTGGCTGACCGTGGCCACGTCACTGGACAGCTCATGGAAGCCGGGCAGGTCGTCCTTGCGAATGAGCACGCGGTCGAGCTCGGCGCGGATCGCGCGCCACTCGTGCTCGATCTCCTTGGTCCACGGGAATTTAGCGTTGTCGTAAATCGGCGGATTGCCGACCTTGCTGCATTTGAGGTTGAGCCGCTCGACCAAAGCGACCACCCGCATGAAGATGCGAGTTGCCAGGCTCGGCCGTTCCATCGGCGTGATGCCCTGGGTACCGAAACGCTGGGCGGGATTTTTGTCGGTCGGCTGTTCTGCGAGGCTTGTCACCAGGACTCCAACAGAAGCGCGTCCCCCGAGCGAACATTACGACACTGGCAACCGGCTTTAAATTGCAAAGTTCCTGCGTTCAAGTCTCGTCCGACCGGTTGCCGTTCGGCAGCGGACGGCGCTATCGTAGGAGGGAGCGAGAAACCACCATGAAAAGCTGGGTTCTTCTGATCGCGCTGCTTGCCAGTAGTATTACATTGGTGATGGTGGCTCCGGGCGTAGCCGAAGACGGCCGGTCTTCGCCCGTCACCACCATATGGCGCTACAACAACCATTCGCAGGAGTTGCCTTTCCCGCGCAGCGAGCGAGCGCAATCGGTTTGGACCTCAGGCGCCTGCTGGAGCGACTGCGGCGCCTATACCGCGTGGGGCCTCGCCGGATGCCTCGAGCGTGACGCCCAGGGCCACTGTATTAAGCTCGCCGACAAGTTTGACCGCTATTGCCAGCGGGAATGCCGCGGCATGGGCGGCCCGTTCCTGCCGATCGAGTTTCCCTGGGAGTAGGGCGCAGCAAAGGTTGGCGGAAGAGATGACTATTTTTCTGTTATCCAGTGTTGTCCAATTAAGAGAATAACTATTAAATACCAATATGCTAAGTCTATATTCTCATCTTAACAATTCTGAATATTGAGTAATTTGGTAGCCAATAGGGGCGAATTCGAGCGCGGATTTTGATGGCACGCCATCCCGACAAGGCACTTTCGCGGGTACGCGCCACAAGATACTCAAAGCCAAAGAGCGCTACGCCGACGGCAAGGGTTGCCTCTAGGCTGTCATCGATCTATCGGGCGCCACGAGATGGACACTCCGAACGATGGTGCACGGCCGCCGACGCGACTCGGAGCTCGCCAGACTCCGTCTCGTCTCACTCACGAAGCGAGCGAGACGGCTGGCCATTAGCGCAAAATTGCGCGTGAGGTTGCCCGTTCATCCGTCAGGAGGAAACACAACGTTATATGGTACCCACACGTTTTCGGACGGCCTGAATGTGAATAGCTTAATGGGGGCGGCCAGATCGGTCACAAAAAGGCACTTGGCGCGCCGATGCTAAACAAAGGCGACTTTGGCTTGAGCGAATCGCACGAAACGCTTCGCGGCGGCGAGAGCGCGTACTGATCCGCCGCGTGCGGCCTCAAGATATGGCATTTATACCTTAATTTTTTGCCGGTACCGGCGGGGCGCTATTTACACATGCTCAGGCCCTGCCGGCGGCCATCGCCTATGCCTTCTGGACAGTCTTCGCGGTTGTGCTCAGTGTTCCAGTGTGGCGCACCTTGGGTTTGATATAGATAACCAGCGGGACGGCCCCTTTGCGTCGTAATCGTCGCGGCCATACGCGCGCTTGTTCTGAGCCGTGCCGAGCGCGCTAGAGAAACTCATCGAGCGCCAGGCGCAAGTCAGCATTAGTGGAGCGCAGGCGCATGGCCAGCGCGCTCGAGAGGTTGCGCAGCAATTTCGCCGCGAGCATGGGATGCTTGAGGTGAATCTGGTCGAAACACTCACGCGTGAGCTCGCGGCAGCTCACCTCATTATCGGTGACAACGTCGGTCGAGCGCGTGCTCCGCTCGAATAGCGTCATCTCGCCAAAGACTGTGTTTGCGCCCGAGTCTGCTGTATTCTTCGCCTACTAACCTACATCCAGCAGGTGGTCTGAGCATACCATCAAGCCTCCACGCCAGCTCGCGCTTCGGGGTGCTGATCGAGGAAATGGCGTAGCGCCATAAACAATTCTTGCGCATGTTTTACGCGACCAGCGTCGAGTGCCTTGTGAATATCATCGATAATCATGGTCCGGATGGTCTCGCCACCGTGGGGCTGATGCAGCAGATAATCTGCCAAGGCGGCCGCTGCGATTTCCGGAATGTGTTCATGCTCGCTAATGGCGGCAACCTCATCTTCCGTCAGTCCACAAAACGCGATGCAATCTTCCAAAGAGATCATGACTGTTCTCCATTCAGTAATACTTCGCGCTAGAGAAGCAGGCGTTGCTTAAAAGAAATGTCGCGCCGCAGATCAGCGTGATAGTGCCCAGCACTTTAATTGCGGGCATAAGAAATCTCCGCCGATGAATGTTTATAGGTAGCACGAAAGTGAGGGTAGCCATTGATCCACCGCAAATTCGGTGCAGTTCCCAACGCGGTGCTGTATGCTTGCAAACAGCGGCTCATCGCAGTCCTATGCAATCCATATCGCCGCATTTTTTCGGAGCGCCGAGAACCAATCGGCCGCATAATTCTTGACAATAGAGGAGGTGGAGTGGCCACCCAAGGTTTTTCATTAAATGCCGTACTCGAAACCTGGCGTCAGGCTCTGTTTGATATGAATGACGTCATTCGTCGAACTCAGGGACATGCCTACGGTGCGTTTGGGCTGGACCCTGCCGAAAGTCCCTATCGGATCAATTTCTCAGGTCCATTTTGGCGCCTTCGCGATTACAGCGACCACGACGCCGCGCAATCACTTTTCATCGTCGCCGCACCGATCAAGCGTCCATACATCTGGGATCTCGCTCCTTCAACGAGCGCCATCCGTTATCTTCGGGGACAAGGTCTACACGTCTATCTTCTCGAATGGCTCCCGGCTTCCCAGACGACCAGCATGAATGGCTTGGATGAGTATACGAAGGCCATCTCGGAATGCGTTGTGAAAATCTCAAACATAAGCGCAGGCGTAAAGCCGTTCCTGATGGGTCATTCCCTCGGCGGTACGCTTGCGGCAATATTCGGTGCATTGGCGCCCGAATCCATTCGTGGGCTTGTGCTGCTTGGAGCACCGCTGTGCTTCCGGCCTGCAACAAGCCGTTTCCGCGACGCACTGGTCTCCCTTGTGCCGTCGAACCTGACCCACGCAGGGCCATTCCCAGGTTCGCTTCTCTCCCAGATGAGTGCTCTGGCGTCTCCCGATACATTTATATGGTCGAGGCTCATCGATGCAGCGTTCAGTGCCACGGACAATGATGCGTTAGAAATTCACGCACGGGTCGAGCGTTGGGCTCTCGACGAGGTTCCTCTTCCCGGTGAGTTGGTTCATCAAATCATAGAGTGGCTGTATCGCGAAAACCGTTTTTGCCGAGGCGCGCTGACGATCGGCGACGCGTATCTTGGCCCGCTCACCCTGTCGGTACCCACACTTGCGGTGGTCAATACCGCGGACGAAGTCGCCCCTCTCGCATCCGTCAAGCCGTTTTTAGACGCAGTCCCAATAAGGGATGCTCGGATCATAGAATATCCGGGCGAAATCGGCGTATGTTTACAGCACCTCGGGATCCTGATTGGGCGTAAGGCTCGCGATCTGGTGTGGCCGAAAATTATTTCTTGGCTGGATTCGCAAAAACCAAAGTCAAGCAACAATTAGCGTTTGCCTCACTCCCATCGCCAATGGGCCAATGTTTATTGTCTCCTCAATCTGACCGACCATTCGGCCTCAGATTAAATAAATCCGATCCTTTGCAACACGCCTTACGGCCACAGTGTCACTAGGCGGCCCGACCCGTCGGACAACGCGTACTGTCACTGCTTTGTTTGTTCCCTTAGTAGTTGATCGCTTTGATATGCCGCAGCGGAAGAGCGTTTATCTGCACCCGTCGGTACATCATCGGCATCATTCTAAGATCTCGGCCACCCAAATGGAGCCAATCAGACATGGGCATCGTGCGGCGTGGGATGTCGTACAAAACAAGACCTCCAGCGACACCGATAAGGGCTGCTGTAGCTGCAACTCCAACTGCCGCACTAGTTCCACCGCCATTAAGAAACCTTTTACGACTTCAATCCAACTTTAAGCGTTGCTGGGAACCCTCTTATGACTATCACCCGAGTTCTGGTCGATCGAAAACGCGACGTAACGAATAGCGACTACGACGCCATCGAGTCTGCGATCATGGAATCGTCTCGTGGCAGATGGTTTTTGTCTGAATATGCGCGCCGTAATCGTTACGCGGAGACGAAGTTGCTTCTGTTGGCAATCTATAATTCCTTAGCGTACCATGCCAATCAGATAGGGGCTGCGGATGTGTCCTGCAAAAACAAACGGGATAATTCCGATCTGCGCGGACCATGGCCGCGGTCTCAGGAGGAGTTTGTATCTAGGTATTAAATAACGTCGGCACCTGATCGTGTTTCAGAGAGACTGCCGCGAGGCGGTCTTTACTTTGTATTTTGTGAGGTTCTCTTGAGCAGGGTGGTCATCATTGGTTGGATCATCGAGTTAGCGGGCATGGCCCTCTGGCTTTACGGATATTTTGCGACCGGGCATTCCTCAATCATTGATTGGCACGCCTATACCCCCTGGTGGATTGCCGATTACTTGCCGAACATCGAATCTGAAATTGGAATGACACTCGTCTGCGCCGCTATGGTCCCAATCTACTGGCCGTCTCGAAGGTAACGACCAAACCATACTCGGGATTCCGCCATCTGTTGTTGCCGGTAGGTGCTGTGCAGCGCCCGGTCAGGTCAACACTGCTGACCTTGTCCAAAATCTGATGGTTGAGTGCCTCTCATCAAACGTAGAGCCTCGGCAAGTTGGGTCTGCTCGGCTCGCGCAGGAAGCGCAACGCTCAAGCAACCGCCTCAACTGCAATATGCACTTAATAGTTTGAAGTTATGCGTAAAACTTGGACTCCCAAAGAAATTTTGACATTAAAAAAGGCTTGTCGCCGTGGTTTGAGCCCGGAGGCAATCGGAGAACTAATCCCGAGGCATAGTGTTCGAGACATTATTGCGCGACTTGCAAAGCAATCTGCACCTCTCCGCCGCGCGCAAGCCAAAGCAATCGAGGCACCTGGCGTCGCTTTCAGTAACCCCTGTGCAAAACGAGGATAACTTCGAATTCTGTCACAGGATGAACATGACGACATGCTTCTGCATAAGGTGGGGGAGAAATAGGGGAGGAAGTGGAGGTTTTAAATGTTCAGTACTTCTTGCCTGCCCACGCGTTTTCCGGTCGGTACGAAATATATTGTTGAAGGTTGCGGATGACGCGTCCAGCGTCATGTCGAGTTCCCCAACGGTCGCAAAGTGCAACTTGTAACCTGGAAAGCGTTGACCTACACGTGCGCGGAATTGCAGCGGATCAGTATTGCCCCGGACCAGAACACTGTGGTGGTGAACGCCATAGCGTTACGGGCCGCTGACTCAACCGCCTGATCAAAACATTTGATTTGATTTCGGAGAGACCGCCGCGAGGCGGTCTTTCTGTTTGCGCTCAACGCGGCCGGTCGACTCTCAGCGCAATTGTCCTAACGTGCAATAGGCAACTGCGAGCAGATTTGACCCAACTCAATGCCGCCCGCGATGTTTTACTTAATGTGATCAAACGTTGTCATGTTCGACAAACAAAGGAGGAGGCGATAATGAAAAAAATAATCATGGTCGTAGGCCTCGCGACCCTGCTTGCGTCAGCGGCTTTTGCACAGGCTCCGCAAATTGGCACAGGCAACCAGAACTTCCCGGGTGATCCAGCTGCTGCCAAGGCCGCAGGCGCTTGGAGTGGCATCTTCGTATTCCCAGGTGCCGCAAGTGGTGCGACCGGCGCCTTTGCATATGAGCCGCCTACCGCTCAGGACTGCGCGCGACGATTCAAATCGTATAATCCTCGTAGCGGCACGTATTTAGGCCGCGATGGATATCGCCACGCGTGTCCATAAGTGGATTTCAGAGAGACCGCCGTGAGGCGGTCTCTCGGTTTCCGCAAATTCGCCGATGTCTGCTCTTCGCACTTAGCGGAGATGGATGATGTACGGGCCAGATTTGACGCCATCACATCCGCTAATGACCGATACCGTTGAAAAAGGATTGGGGAGGGGTATCCGAGCAATATTGATTCAAAAATAGCGCACTCATCGACCGTTGCGCTGTGTTTCAGGGGTGGATACGCATGCTAGAGATCACGAACATCGTCATACTTGTTTTGGTTTCCTGCATTGCTTGGATCGTCTGGACCGAGCGGAAGAGCAAACAGGCGTTAGACAAGGATGCCTTAGATCAGGCATGGCGTGAAGTGCTCAATGACCCAAACTATGCAGAGCGGCGTCATTTCGAAGAGCGCAAGCGCGTAGTAGATCAAGCGCGGGCTAGCGCTGCCGATGGCTGATCTGGCAGGTTGATTGGACACAGCGAAGGATGAGGTGCCATGAACTATACCAACATCAAGCAGGACCAGACTGAAGAAGAAAATATGCTTATTTGCGACGTCTCTGATGAAGCACTAGAAACAACTGCGGATATCGAGAAAGAAAACGCAGGGAACGTTACATGGTATTACTGCCCCACCGGGCTAACCGTTTGTCGCTTCTAACGACCAAATAGGTCGCGAAGAGACGAGACCCCGGGCATTCGACACTGGGGCTGATTGCGTTGGTCGCTCCTGAGGTGACGTATCCGCGCGTAAAAGTCTGTCGTTCTGATACAAAACGAAGCTCTTGCGGCGTGAGCTTCAGTGAGAGCGCGACGGCGTTCTCCTTTACATGCGCCGGCGAGCCAGATTCGGGAATCGCGATAACGTTGTCGCTGCGGATGGCTTAGGCCAGTGCAACCGCGGCCGCCGAGCAACCATGCGCTGCGCCAATCCGCGTAAGCGTCGGGTCACGCAGCAGGCTTTCGCCGCCGAGCGGGGTATAGGCCATCACCGGCATACCACGCTGCTCGCACCATGGCAGCAGATCATGCTCAATGGCGCGGCTGCCGACGTTGTAAAGGATCTGATTGGTCGCGCAGCGATCGCCGTGTGGAACATGGAAGAGGTCTTCCATGTCGCTGACCTTGAAGTTGGACACACCCCAGGCCCGAATCTTGCCCGCCGCACGTAGAATTTCGAACGCCGCCACAACGCTAGAGAGGTCGGCGTCCCGACTTGGCCAGTGCAGCAGATAGAGATCGAGATGATCAATGCCGAGACGGGCGAGGCTCGCCTCGCAAGCGCGCGCGATACCGTTTCCCGTCACGTGATTGGGCCACACTTTGGAGACCAGGAAGACGCGGTCGCGCTGACCAGCAATCACGCGGCCGATCAATCTCTCGGAGCGGCCGCTGCCGTATATCTCTGCGGTGTCGATCAACGTCATCCCGAGCGAAAGGCCCGTGCGCAACGCTTCTTCCTCAACGGTTTCCGGATGTCTTCCCTGCGCGAGACGCGCAGAGCCCTGACCGAGTGCCGGGACGATGGTGCCGTCGTGGAACTTTACCGTACGCCCAGCACTCTTCGAGGTCGTGCCAGCGGTCGCGGCAACAGCCGATGCAGTTGATAGCGTCGCAATCACTGCGCTGACAGCAGGAAGCGATGAGCCGAGCGCAGCGCAAAGTCCGTTAAAATCACGCCGGCTCAGCGACTGCTTGTTCATACCTCTCTTCGTCATGGTTCCCGCGCGGTTTTTCTTTTTGTGGTGATGCACTGCCGGTAGGCGCGACGCCGTCCCTGTTCAGGTCGCAAGCGAATTTGCCCAGCGACGACTCCGCCACTTCAGGCACGCGAGCTAGCCAGATGCCCCGGGCCCGCTCTCCGGAACTGATCTACTTTCCATAAACTATTGAAATGATGGCTCCTTTTGATTTAAAGCAGTTTCCTTTTGATGATGGCTCATACATCCGTATTGAAAATCATATAGACTTTAGTATTACGCTCACGCATGAGCAGCACAGATCAATCCAAATACGAACCCGGGCATCCAATCGCGCGCTTTTGCTGCGGCCAGCCCATGAAGCTGATCAAGACCATACCGCGCATCGGCTCCTATCCGGAGCTGCAAACTTATCTCTGCGAGCAATGCCACAACCGAGAAACGATTGAAATAAATTGGGAGCGTTTTCAGCCAAGGGAGAAATCGCCATGACGGCACAAACTAAACAGCCTGGCTTTCTCAGTGGTACAGCCGGTCAAACGATGATCGTGAGCATAGCACTAATAGCGGTCCTACTGATCGCATGGCGCTACGTTTTCTAACGGGAAGTATTGGCTAAAATAATTTAGCACGGACACAATCCCACCTGGGGCAACTGAGGTGGCGGTGTGCTGGGGTCTACTCGGCTGGCGCTGGAAGCGAAAAACCAAAGCCGCCTAATCAAAACAGCTGTTCGGATTTTGCAGAGACCGCCGCGAGGCGGTATTTGTGTTTGTGCTGTTGGTGGCGATTGGTACTTAGCGGACATGCCGCTCGGCCACACGATGGCAACGCGCATATGAACGTGAGTAGGCCCATTAATTTGTGTCAAAGCGCCCCCGTGCCGCTAAACCACCGTTACTCGCGCAAGGCGAGCGATGCGCGCCGTTCTGTTTCGCATGCAGCGCGCCTCGTGAGTTACTTTGTAAAGATGATACCGCGCCTGCTATGCTGCGTAAGCCGGGCTTGAGTGCAGAGCGAAGGCAAGATGCATGATGCATGCGGCGTGCACTATCTCTGACTGACAGGCGCGTAAGCTCGGCATGCGCGCGTCAAGAGGGGGCGACGGCAATGACCGACGAAGCTAAAACGCGCTCCGAAGCGATCGAACAGGCGGCTCAATGTCGGGAAAGAGCCGCCGAATACGACGCCCTTGCCCACGAAGCAAAACAGCGCGGTAATATTGAAATGAGCATCGAGTTCTCCAAGAGTGCAACCGAAGAGCGAATCGAGGCGCGCCGTATCGAAGAGGGCATCAGCAAGCTTGGTGTGTAGCCGCGGAAACGAAAGCTGATTTGGGTCGAAACGATTGGGCAAAGCGAAGGGTGAAGCGCCATGAACTATGCCAACATCAAGCGGGACCAAACTGAAGAAGAATACATGCTTATCTGCGACGTCTCTGATGAAGCATTGGAAACAGCTGCGGATATCGAGAAAGAAAACGCAGGAAACGTTACATGGTATTACTGCCCCACCGGGCTAACCATTTGCCGCTTCTAACGACCAAATAGGTCGCTAAGAGACGAAGCCCCGACGACTTGCGGTGAGATAGCTACCTATAATGGGCGCCGAGAAGCTTTGCCAGTGCGCGACGGTTTTGTTGCTTCTTGTGATGGTGATGACCGAACCAAATCGAAATCAGCGGGTGTCGTATGGCAAAGATTGGTGTGAAATGGCTGATGCTTGCCAATCTTGCTTTTGGACTAGATACAGCAGCTTGGCCGCAAAACGCTGATTTCGGCAAATCGCTATTTGTGACGTCGTGTGCGAGCTGCCATGGCATTGATGGCAAGGGTAAAGGTCCGCTCAGTGAACAGCTAAAGGTGGCAACACCTGATTTAACAGTTCTCGTCAAGAAAAATGGCGGTGTATTTCCCGTTCGCGCCGTATACGAAGTGATCGATGGCCGGAAAGAATACGTAGCCTACGGCACTCGCAATATGCCTGTTTGGGGCGACCTATATACACCTTTGCAATTACCACTATCGCATCGATATACAGGTGAGGCTGTCGTGCGCACCCGTATCCTCGCGCTTATCGATTACCTAAATCACATTCAGGAAAAGTAGAGAGAGTGACGCCGTCCCCCTTCCACTAGCTGCGTTGCTCTTCGCCACCGGCCTCGGCGCTCTAGGCCTGCTTGGCTGCCGCAGGAAGCGCAAGACACAAGCAGCGGTCTTTCTGCTTTAAACAAGCAACACGCGAAGTATGCGGCCTAGATCAGGTTGTTCACACAAAGCCACGACTGCGGATCGCCTTCGCACGGCGACGGTGCGAAATATACGCTCTAACGCCGTAGCCGAGAGAGAAGCCGAATAGGAAGACAACCGCTTTTAACAAATCTAAATCTGACAAAAGCATCGCACCCTCGGACGCATTTCCAGAGAGGCACTTATCGACGTTGTTTTGACCTCAAGCCGGTAACGAAGGACAAAAAAGTGGCGACAAATTTGCAGAAAACCTGATCTGATTTCGGAGAGACCGCCGCGAGGCGGTCTTTCTGCTTTCTGCTTTGCGCTCAACGCTGCGAGCCTTTACAGCCTTTAACGCTGCTTTGGTGCGCTCGGAAATCAGGACACGTTCTTTTCCAGCGAGCGCCGCACACGCAAGTGGCATAATCGTTTTTCTTGGGAGCTACGAATGCCGTCTTTCAAACCTTTGGATCACCAAAATTGAACCGAACATTATTGCTACGATTGTTATCGCCACCAAGATTGAATCAATTAGATTTTGGTCAAGGATAACACCGGCAGCTACAAAACCGCCTGTCAATCCAACCGCAGTTTTCAGTAAATTGTTTGGGTCGTAGCTCATAACTGAGCTACCAAATCTTTACTGGTACGAACTGCTGTCGCGTTTTGAAATAATAACGGCGCGACGCTCTTTGCGTAACCCCCGCGCAGTGAATTGATCGAAAAACGAGCAGGCGCTCTCGGGACAAAGGTCAGAGGCGGCTCTTTATTTGAGGGTGTTGCCTCACACACTGCCCGAGTGCGCCTGCTCGCCTTGTACGTTAAGCTCGAAACCCCCTCTCAGCAACAAGCTTCTCCAACGCACATGCGAATCAAAAGAGAAATTGCTGAGAAATCTTTGACCTTAATCAGACAGCATTACTGACTAATTATGCAAATTTGCGTTAGGGAGCGGGCCGCGCCATTTGGGGAAAGCGGCACAAGCGCAGGCGGCTGCTTTATTAGGCTAAAGAAAAAGCCGAACGCCAACGATCAGCAGCGCGGCAGCGAGACCGACCGTGGCGATCTTGAGGTGGGTGGTAGTACGATCTGCGGTGAACATGAATGGGTTCATGACGCAGTATACTTCCGCGTTGCTGTAGTTTTGTGACAACCCGCAGGCCGTCCATAAGTAAAGCGAAGGCTGTGAGACCGTCACAACTGTGTCATAGAATTCATTTTAGTTAGAAATTCCAGGACAATCCCAATCCCGGACCCTCGTCAAACCCTGGTCGGTTCCCCGCCGACTAGGGTTTTCCTTTTGGCCGTTGGCTGCGCCTTCATTTCGCGCAAGCAGCCCGTCTTTGTCGCAGTTTGTTGAAGGCCGAGCGGCCTGATTTGCGCTACGCTATCGCGGCATCCAGCCTCGGTGAACGGCTGCCGGTGAACTATGCGGCACAAAGGTCGCTCAACCTCCAAAACTTTTAAACGGCAGTTTCCGCACATCGTCGAGATAGCTGTACCTCCGCGTGGCCTCGGCAAGCGGCTTGATTTAATGCATGCGTTCCATAGCGATCGAGAAATCAAAGCGTGTCTTGGACGTGGTCGCCGAGATAACAAAGACTATCTTCGCTGGTACTTTGCCGATCCGACCACGGCGGCCTCGTTTGCAGTCGAGTTCGGTGGCACGCTATTCAAAGCAACCCTTGACGATTAGTACACACCACCCATCACAGCGAATGTATGGGCGGCCACGGCTTCGAGCCTGTGGGGCAGGGATAACTTAGGCGCAAACGATCGCACCGCGCTGCGAGGTACGCGTTCGTCATTATCGCGACGAGGATCTCGTCGCCCTCTCGCTGGGCGGAATGATCGCGCAATTCTGCGCATTTCCGAAAACGCGAACGCCTGACGGCGGGCATATTGATAGGCAGCTTGCCCGAGAAGCCGCGGCGCGTATTGGTGACAACATCGACCGCATCCTCAAGTGGGCACTGCACGTAGCCGCGGACGCGCTCTCGCGCCGTTGGCTCGACGTTGATTTGATTGCGATGCTCAGGAATTGCCGTGGCGCCAGAAGCTGACCGGCGAGGAGCTCGACCGTCTGTTGGGCTGGCCCCTCTCAGCCGGCGCGCCGGAGCCACGGTGGCCTTCTTTATTCCGCGGTGCCTGGCGATCTTCATCGCCCAGGCCTTGAGCCAGGACCATTTGGTAGTGCGGGTCAGCATGATATGG